>Ga0265326_10000806_pt1 | contig 11598 bp, 26 predicted proteins | sample 41424metaG_FD_192439 | JGI IMG/M metagenome (GOLD analysis project Ga0265326, IMG submission 192439) | Rhizosphere microbial communities from Carex aquatilis grown in University of Washington, Seatle, WA, United States - 4-14-24 metaG | ecosystem: Host-associated > Plants > Roots > Rhizosphere... | reverse complement strand
CGGCTGCGTCACCTCGACCAGTAGCGCGTAACCGCGGCGCAGCATGTCGCGCACGATCCGACAGGCCCGGATGCGCTCGGCCAGGTTGTTCGGGTCGAACGACAGCTTGGTGTCACCTGCCCCGACATTGAGGATGCCGACCGAACCGGTCATGACGGCATCTCCGAATGCTCGACGCCGTCGAGTAGGCACCCGGCGGCGCGCTTGCCGACGAATGCGCCTGTAATTGGATCGCGTGTCCTGTGATCTTCAGCAGAAATAGGGCCGCCGGCCGAACGCCAGATTTGGCCTCTGACTACCTTCGATATGCGCGTGTGTGGCACCCCAAACTCCGCGGCGAGGGCTACCTGCGTCGTGCCGCCTGCCGCATATCGCTCACGGATGTTGCGAGCAGCTTCCTCTGAAAGCTTTAGGCGCCCATGCGCAGCGGCATGGTCTCTCATGGAGAGCTTTTCGAGATTTTCGATCCTATTGTCGGTTTTTATCCCATTTCGATGGTGGAGGATTTCGCCTCGTGCAGGCGGTAAGTTGCCTGCCGCGCACCAAACGATCAAATGTTCATAAGCGTATCCGTTCGGGTCTGCCAAAGGATGTCCCCGGCCAACGCGTACTTTGGCGTAGCCAGTACTCGCTATCATCTTTCCTTCTGACCATCGCGGCGATGCTGCGCTTTTGGCGTGATTCCCATGTTTACCGCGCATCAGGAAACTCCCTGATCATCAAATCGATTGGGATAGACGCCTTTTTTGTCATCTGTTTCATAAAGAAATGCACCCCGGCCGCTCGGCACTGATCCCGTAACGAGCGCGCCCAGTCTGGATGCATCGGTCGGGCATTGGGGCCGGATTCCCCACCCACGATGACCCAGCCGATGCCGTCGAGATCGAGCTGGCCAACAGGGCCGATCAGGGGCTCGATCGAGAGAAAGCGGATCGCCGCCGGTGTCTCGCGCAGGTGCGGCAAGCGCTCGTCAGCCCGTGGCTGATCTTCGATCGAGACACCGAGCCAGACATTTGGAAATGGAGACCGATCGTGAGGCGGAAAACATCGATCGAAGTGAGCGAGTGGAACGCGCGCTTTCCGGCCGTATTTCGCCGCGAGCATATCTGAAATATCCGCCGCAGCGGCCGCGATCCTCCGCTTCCGACGCCGCATCGCCATATAGCTCCGCATCCGCTCTGCTCGCTTGGTGAGCACTTGGAAGATGTGCTGCGGCGCCAGCGCCATCACGGCGAAGATTTGGTCGATCCACGCGTCCGGCACGTTGTGATGGAAGAGGTCGCCATGGGCGCAGACGAAGATGTATCGCGGGCGTTTCCAGCGCAGCGGCTGATCGAGCCATTGTTCGTTGAAGCTGACTTCGCCGGTCCAGACCGGGCCGCTCTTGGACTCGCGGGTGAGGCCAGCGCGGCTCTCGTGGTTTTTCATCCGCGTGCCCGCGAGCCTCATGGCATAGCAGTTGGTGCAGCCGGGCGAGATGACCGAACAGCCGGTGATCGGGTTCCACGTCGCGTCGGTCCATTCGATCGTGCTGTGCTCAGCCATCGACACAGCCTTCCGCGATGCGCACGAAGGTTCGCGTCGCTGCACTGAGGTGCGGACGATTCAGCGCCTCAGCGCTTGGGCTTTTGGTGTCATCGGGCATCGGCATTCTCCATTAAGCGCAGTCGGGCACGTTGCCGAGCCTTGAAGACAGTGACGCGGCCAGCTTCGACATCTCCGCTCACGGTCCAGAGGCGACAAGCAACGTCGAGTGGATCAATGCCGACCTGACCCCAGAATGAAAGCTCGCCGATGCGGTGCTGCCGGGCATGGCAGCCGCAATTAGAAATGCTACCCAACGGCACGGTGAACCTGTCATTCGGCTTCAGACCGACGCCGCCATCTGTGTTATTGCGGATATGCGCCGCTTCACATGGTCCTTCTGATCCGCAGCCGAGGCAGATGCCGATCGCGGCAACGAACTTGCGGTGTTCGACCTGCCGACGCGGATTGGGCTTACGGCGCGCTTTGATGATCTCGCGCGGGATGCGTGGTGCGGCACGAGACATTATTCGGCCGCCTCTCGCTGCGGAGTATTAAGTCGCTTCCGCCATGCGTGACATGCCCGGAACCGAATGGCTTCGTAATCCGGCGCGCCGTCACGCCCTCGGATATGCTCTCGCGAGAATTGAGCGAAGCCGTCGAGCTTTACTGGCTCACCGCGCACGGTTGCGGCCATGATCTCGTCGAATACCGTGTCGACGATCAGCTCAACGATGCCGAGGGATTCGGAGGTGCGGGCCGCGACGAGGGCGAGAAGTGATGCGCGGATCATGCGGCCCTCGCTTGGTCGACGTCCAAAAGCGTGCGGGCATAGGCTTCCACGTCGTCGCGAGACTTCTGGAAAGCCTGCTTCCCCATGCTGCGCATCGACTGGCTCTTGGCCGTCCAGCGAATGACGGTCGTGCCGGCGATGGTGACGATGGCGAAATCGCCGAGCGGCCGCAGGCGCGCAGCCCAACGTTCGGCTTCAGCTCGCGTCGCGCAAGGGTACGAAACCTCGTCTCGCCACCCCGTGCGGATCAAGCAAAACTTGCGGAACATCTCGAAGTTCGGCAACCGCTCGGTGACGGCTTCCGGCATCGTATGATAAAGCTCCTGGAGTCCGGCGAAATAGCCGTTGTGCGATGCCATTGAGCGCGGCGTATCGTCGAGCACCCCACCACAGTGCGGGCACACTGCGATCATCGGACTGCCTCCAACTGAACGCGCCGCCGTTCCCGCGGCGGCTCGCCGTAGCGGCGAATGCGTTCGACGATCTCGGCGAGGTCGACATTGAAGCGTTCGATCTCGGCGGCGAGGACGGCGATATAGGCGTCGTCGCGATATTGCCGCTGCACGAACACCGGAAGACCGGGCCAGTAGGCCACGAAGTCGAGCCATTCCCGCTGCGCAACCCATAGTGCGCCCTGCGTCTGCGCGCGGTGCTCGCTGGGCATTTCCTCGCGCAAGAGGCAGTCGATCAGGATATGCGGCAGCTTGGTCTTCACCTCTAACATGCCGCTGTCGCCGATCAGCGCATCTGGGCTGCAACCCGCCGTCTGATTACGGATGAACCCGACCTGGCGCACCTCCACATCTTTGGCGAAGGCGTAGAGCTCGCGGGCCTCGGCCTCCATCTCCCGACCACGGATCATGTGGCCGTTCTCGAAGGTTTCGGCCGGTGCGCCGGTCAGCCGCTCGCCAGCAAGGCGCAGCATGTAAGCGCGGCGCATCTTGCCTTCGCCCTTGGCGAGGATCGATTTGAACTCCGACGCCGTGGGGATACCGGCACGAGCCGCGAACCAATCCGACGATCCTTGCTCGCAATCGAAAATGTCGATCATCGGCGAGCCTCCGATACCTGCGCCGCCTTTTTGGCGATCACGTCCTGCAGTGCACGTTCGGCTCTGATGTAGGCTTTGGCCGGTAGAGCGGCGAAGCTCTCGACCTTGAGCCATTCGCAGAAGCGGCGTTTGTCCACCTGGGCGCTGTCGGCGAGGATGTTCAGCGTCTCGACCTGAGCCGGCGTGACAGGACTGTCGCTCTTGCCGGCGCCGTTGCCATCGTCGTCATCAAAGACCGCGATATTGAAGATGCCGCGCAGGAGATAACGTTGGCCGTAAGTCATGGCCGCGCCCGTGGCGTGCGTCTTCGTCATCACATCGCCGCCCTTGGCGCCCTTGCCATCGGCGGGCATGTCGATCTGATGCGTCTCGATGTGGCCGCCGCGATGTGAGACTTTGCAGGTGACTCGGACGTGATCGGCCGGCGCGTTGTCGCCCGCGCTGAAGCTCAACGCGAAACCGTGTTTGGCGTAGATCGGTCGGAGCGCCTCGTCGAGCGCGGCGTAGCTGGCGTATTTGCTCTTAGTCTGCGAATTATTGGCGTTGGTCGCGACCGGGCGCATTTCCGCTTGGGCATCCGACATCGCCTGGGCATAAGCCGCCTCGGCTTGCCGATCGGTGATCCGCTCGTACATGCCGAGCAACCGTTCGAGCTTATCGACATCGGTGTTCGGATCGGCGGCGGCGCGGCTGATGACTTCCATCAGCGATGCGGACTCGGAAGCCGACGCGGCCGGAAGCTGTGTACGTTCGACCTTATCGAGCGGAAGCATGATGTCGTTCATGGAGCGGTATCCTCACATGTGCCGTGCCGCGGGCAGCCGGTCTCGTACGGGTAGCGAGCGATGTCGTTCATTACTCTGCCGCCTCAGCTTGGGGTTGACGGGATACGAGCGCCCAGCCGTCGCTTGTCAGCGTGATCTCGCGCCGGAGCGAGAGTTCCCATCGCCAGGGTGATGCCGGCTTGTGAATGCGGGAGTGCCGGATATATCTGGCTGGAGTGAACTGGTATCGCGCTCAGCATTCCAAGTACCTCGCGCTCGATTTCAGCGGGATCGGCGGGAGGATCACCAGCATCGGGCAACTCCATATGGCCCTCTGCCTCCCCTCCCGTTTCACCCGCCGGCCCTCTCTCGGCAGTCACGCCTTCGCTGACGTTTGCGCTGCCATTTCCGCTGTCGGCAGTCAGCCCGGCCTCGGCTTGCGCCTGCGCCGGCTCGGGGTTGGAATTGGCAGGATTGGCGTCATAAATGGTCCCGGTCGCGGGAATCGAATCCGCTGCTCGGCCAGCCTCAGCGCCCTGTTCTACCGCCGCGGCGATTGCATTTGGGCTGTCGGACGGATTGTCCATGCTGAGCATTGGCTTTGCACACCAGGCACTGGGATTTGCAATCGGGGGCTCTTGCTGATCTCGCGCATCCCACCCTTCGAGCCATGCCGCAACCACATCGCGCTCGCGGTGTAGAGTGCGGAGCTGGCCGCACAGATCGGCGATAGCCGCGTCGAGACGTTTGAGGTGACGAGATTTTCCCTCGCGATTCATGACCTTAGGCTTCGGTTGCTCGCTCATGGCTGTGCCATCCCCGCTTCTTCTTCAGCGTAAGCGGCGCGGACGTCTTCACCGTAATTCGGCGGATCATCGACCGCGCCAAAGTGTCCGCTTTTCCATACTTCGCACGTTGCGCGGCCAGTGACGTACTTGCCGCTGTACGGACCTTTCTCCGCCAGACATAGGGCCTGGACAACGCCGCCGCCGTGTGACGTTGCGACCATCTCCGACCAGAAGCGGCAGCCAGCGCAGTTGTGGGTTTCTCCATAAGTTCGGTTCATGGTCCCATCCAGCAGTAGAGAAGCGCGAAGGTGGCGATCGTGACGCAAGCGATCTCGATCGCCGTATCGATGATGTAGCGCCAGTTGATCCGGCTGCTCTCTCGCAGAGTGCGGTGAAGGAAGTGTTCGCCGGCGGTCATGGTGCTCACCAGAACTTCGCGATAAAATGCATGGCAATGTGGATGACCGTGGCCACGGACGTGATATAGGCAATCACGATGACCGCGCCCAAGCCGAACCATGCGACCCGCCGAGGCGTCATGGCGCGGCATCCACTTTGGCAAGCACTTCATTCGCATCGTCGACCGCTTTATGCGTCGCTGAAGCGAGCTGCGCGTCGGTTACGTCACTTTCGCCATGAGCAGAGGCGAGCCACATTTCCACGACGGCGGTGAGCTGCCGAAGAGCCGTGATCAATTCGTCGCGTTCATTGACCGCTTTGACGATCAGAGCGGCATTAGCGCGCGCCTCATTCACAGTTCTCGTTAATGAACGGCCCATGCGAGCCACTGTGATTGTCGCCGGATGATCGCAGGACACGGTAACATCGCTACAAGAAGGCACGTGCGGCGGTAGCACTGCGCCGGTGAAATCATGGAGAAACCACGGGCGTGGCGACGCTTTCGATAGATCAGTCACAGCCCCTCACTCCGCCGCTATTGCCAGAAATTCGCACGCGACCGCTTCGATAAGGTGCCACACCTTCGCAGCCACATCCGGTAGCGTGCGCAGATCGCAATCCTTGGCCTGGCGGCACTGGTCTGCCAGCTCGCGAGCAATCACCGCATGCGGCCGTGGCAGCATCAATGCGGCGGCGCGAAGATCATCTTCGGCTTGGTCGATCAGGTGAAACGCCATCATCGACTGCGCATCAGAAGCGTATTGCAGCGAGGCGCCTGCGCTGCGCACGAAAGCAGGGCCGTCCGGCTCGATGCCAGATACCTCGACTTCCATCATTGCGAGCGCCATGTTCCAATCGGTCTTCATTGGACCGAATTCCATTCGCCGCACCAGCCGTCCCAAGCCACAAAAGCGAACGTCGGATGAGGCTCGTAAACGATCGGCTGTTGATTGTCGGTCGGCCAAAGTATCATTTGTGGCGGATATCGATGACAGCTCGCGCCATCGAACCATTTGCAATCGCGACACACGTGGCCATCAGGAGCTGGCACGGCCATCGGTCAGCCCTCCAGGACCGCAAGCCGTGGCCGATACCGGCCATCCGGTGTAAGACCGATCGTCTCGTTGACCAGGGCGCGATCGTCTTGCGCCAGCCATGCTTCCGCATCGGCAAAGGCGCGTGACAATGGGGAGAACAGGCCGCCGAAATACTGAGACCCGATGAGGACAGAGCCGTTGCCATCGCAATAGGCAGTGACGGTAAAGGAGTTCGCGCAGCCGGTCTTTTCGTCCGCCCGGCGTCGCATGTTCACCAGATAATCGGCAACAACCTCAACGCCGATGCTCGCCTCAAGCATCCGACGCACCTCTGCAGGAGCTGGCGTATCGGGTTTGCGGAAGTTGGACATCACGCCACCCGCGCATTGATCATCCGCTCAACCAGCTCAGCGGCGGATTGGATCAGTAAGTCACGAGTTGGTTTGAGAGCGTCCCTGGCTGCGTCCCTGGCTGCGGCCCTGGCTGCGTCCCTGGCTGCGTCCCCGGCTGCGGCCCTGGCTGCGGCCCCGGCTGCGGCCCAGGCTGCGTCCCAGGCTGCGGCCCCGGCTGCGGCCCAGGCTGCGTCCCAGGCTGCGTCCCCGGCTGCGTCCCAGGCTGCGTCCCCGGCTGCGTCCCAGGCTGCGTCCCTGGCTGCGGCCCCGGCTGCGGCCCAGGCTGCGTCCCTGGCTGCGTCCCTGGCTGCGGCCCTGGCTGCGGCCCCGGCTGCGGCCCAGGCTGCGTCCCAGGCTGCGGCCCCGGCTGCGGCCGCGTCATTGCTAGCCGCTTCGATCGGCTCGCGAATAGACGGTATCGACGCCATCGAGGTAATTTCTGGAAGCGAGGCAAGGGCATTGGCTTGTGCATCGAGTTTGGCGAGGCGAAGCCACGCCGGCGTGTGGATTCGGATGAGCCAATCCGCCGCCATCAATGCTCGTCGTTCGGCGAGCGCCGATCCGCCATTCGTACCGATCAGTCTCGGTAGCAGTGGTTTGATGATCGCATTGCGATCAGCGTCCGGTAAGCTGTCATTCCATGCGCGGAAGAAAGCTCCCAGGACCGGGCAGACGCAGGCCGGATGATCTGACCACGGCTCCCGCGTCACATAACTGATCAGCTCCAGAGCGCAAGCGCCTTCTTCAAGGGAGGAATGGGCGCCTTGGCTAAGCGAGAAGCGATCAATCAGCGCGAGGTCGTCAGCGCTTAATGTCGTCGGTACGGTCATTTTCGTATCTCCTGCGTTCAGTGCGGCGAGGTGATCAGGTGGCGGCGCGCGCTTCTTTAAGGGCGCTCTCGATCGCGCCAGTGTCATCGGCCCACTCGGCGCCCTTCACGGCGCATTGATCCGCGCTCTCCAGCATTTCTTCGAGATCATCGAGATCGGCCGCCAGCGAGCCGCCGCAGCACTCGGAGCAGAAATCGCCCTCGCAGCCATAGGCCATTGCGGTGCGGAGCAGGCGGGGCGTGGCACCGCAGCTATCGCATTCGCCGATGTAGGGCATCACGCCACCTTCCGCACAGGCGGAAGACCCGGGATCGGACCGTCTTCATCGAACAGCAGCTCAAGGCCGCGATCGGCGAGATACCTAGTCAGGCGATCCTTGGCCGATCCCCAACAGCCTTCATCGGGCGAGCCTTTCTCGATCCGATAGGCGCCGAGCAACCGGCTGAGGTGGTGGAGACTGGTCTGTTTGCGCTGCTCGGCTATGCGGAGCACTATGTGCCGGTCAACCGGTGTCACTGAGTGGGATATCGCGCTCACGACTGAGGCTCCGCGAGCTGCGCCGCTGAAAAGCCGCGCGCCCGGTAGCCAAACCAATTCCGCGTCGTCTCGACATCGGAAAGGCAATCCATGCGAAAAGCGTTGTTGGCGGTTTGCAATTCGCCGTCCGGCGTTTCGTCGGGATCGGCAAAGCCGTGCAAACCCGCGAATGCGCGGATGACATCGTCAATACTCGCATCCGGAAAGCGCTCGCCCCAGTGCTCGTAATCTCGTAGGACCGCAATCGTCGCGCTGGCGATCATCTCTTATCTCCGGGTCAACCGACCGTGGAGGTAGTATGCATAATGCATCCCTACAGGTCAAATGCATAATGCATAGATAGGCGTTTTTTATGCCCCTGCTCCTGATGGGGTGGTAGAAGACTGCGATGGGCGAGTTTTTTGATCCGCGAGCGTTGCGGCTAATCGCGCTAAGCGCGATGCTTGGGGCCATAATTGCGGCGCTCGCCGCGGGATTGTCTAATATAGTTGATATGCGCGTTATGGGCGCTATCCTCGGGGCCGTTATCGGAGCCCAAGCGGTTCAGCGGCGTCAGGTGCATAATGCAGGCAGTGAGCGAGCACGCGATCAACTGGATTGATGTCTGTTCTCTATCGCTTGCCGTTCTCTACGGGATCGCTCGCTCGGTTATATTCAAACAAAGGCTCATATCAAGAGCAACGGGGCTGGCAGTCGCCAATGGAATTGGTCTCTTCCCATTAATACTTTTGGTGGCGTCTACGTATTACGAGCCAGCACTAGAAGCGGTATTGCAGTCAAATCGGGTAATTTTATCATTGGCAGGTATAGTTGCCCTTATAACAATATTGGAAGATTTTCTGCCTGAACACCAAAAACCGATTCAGCGAACTATACCGCCAGTTCCTACGGCAGCACCGCCTGCGCCGCCCCACGCCTAGCAAGTGAGAGATTGTTATCGTGGCATCATCTGCGTGACGCGCGCCGCCCAGGCGACCGGCACGTCTTCGATTGGGTCTTCCCGTTCGGAAATGAGGCGATAGACGCCCTCGTGTCGTCCGCCAATTAGCTTCTTGATAAGCACACGATCATCAGGCAGCCCCACAATGCACAAATGACCGATTAGGTCTGGCGTTACCGGCGCGCGCACGTCGTCAAAGAACGCATACCACCGATCAAAGATGCCGCCGAGGCTCTGTCCTCGTATCTCGATCGCGAGCGTGCGGTCCGTAGCACCGATCGGCGCTTCAACTTCATCAAGGCTCGCCTCAGGCAGCACATAATAATGTATCTCGCCGCCAGCGCCGGCATAGCCGACCACGCGAACTGTCGGGCGTCGAGGACGAAGCAGCTCGTCGTTAGTTTCTTCTATAGGGCCGGGTGGCGGCGCGTTGTCGTCAGGCCGAGGTTTTCCCCTACCCGTTAAAAGCCAGTCAAGCGATACATGATAGCGCCGCGCATACTTGGCTGCCTTAGCCTGTCCGAATCCCCTGTTGCCATTTTCGTGACCGGAATAAGTGGGCTTCTTTTCGCCAACAGCCTCTGCCGCCTCGCGCGCTGAGCTGAAGCCTGCCTGTTTGCGCGCCCATTTTAGGCGTTCGTTCACCGTATTCATGAAATTCAGTATGCCGAACGCTAGAATGCGAAAGGCATTGACATGCTAGTATGCATGATGCATACGATTGCGAATGTTGTCCGCCGAAACCATTCGATCGACCCGCGCCCATATCGGCGAGAGCCAAGCGGCGTTTGCGCAGCGTTTTGGGGTCAATCAGAGCACGGTCCATCGTTGGGAGACCGAAGGGCCGCCGACGACAGGCCCTGGGCGGCGGATGATCGAACAGGTGATCCGCGAAATCGGCACCTCTGACGGCCTCTCCACAAACCAACCTCTCTGAGGCTGCATGATGGGCGAGTGGCGCGACATCGCGACGGCACCCCGGGATGGAACGCCGATCATTCTGGCGAGGGCCGGCGGCGGATGGTGGCCACGATCGGGGTGGTGGTCACAAACGTTCAGCCAGTGGGTTGTGCGCGAGAACGATGAGGGCGCGACCTCGCTGCTGCTCGATCCGACGCACTGGCAGCCACTCCCCGGCCCGCCGGTATCGCCATGACATCGCATCCGTCCTTCCCGTTCTTCCAGCACCGCACTCTCGCCAAAATCGACGAGTGCGAGCGCTTGGTCACACGCTTCAAAGGCACCGAGCCGATGTCTCACGCAGACCGTCACCGGATGCGCGAGCTGCTGGCGAAACAGGTCGCACACAACCCGGTGCCCGAGCGAACGGTAGGTGTGGCATGACCGGCGAGTGGCAACCGATCGAGACGGCGCCTAAGAACGGCACGCACGTTCTGCTCACCACAACATCTCGCAAGCATCCGGTCGTAGTCGCCAGGTTTCGTCCTAGCTTTCTGTGGACCACCATCCCTACTTTCTGTCCGGTCACGCCGATCGCCTGGATGCAGCTTCCCAATCCGGCGCCGAAAGGCGAACGCGTATGATCGCCGCCGCTTCAGTTTCGTCCCGCGTCTCCTACTGGCTTTACGGCGGCCGCCTTCGTAAAGGGCATCAGGTCCGCCATCGGTCAGAGCCGTCATCTCTTCCCGAGTTAGCCGGCGTCACCGGCGATCGTACCCGCATGGGCGTCAACCTCCCTGCAACTTCCTCGGCCCGTTGCAACGGGCCGAGGGCTTCTTTCGGGAGAGAACGTCGTGCACTGAATATGATCGACGCCCGGCGCAGCCTTGGGGGAAGGCATCTTGGCGCCGGGCGTCGTGGCGCTGCTCTCCTGCGCCGGTCTCGTGATCTCGTCGTTTCGCCCGCTCTGGGCCTGTTCTGGTTCGGCGACAACCGGCTGCAACCGGTTGAGCACCCGCTGAGCCACCTCGCTAAGCCGCTGAAATCCTCCGTCGTTTGCTCGCTTCGTCATGCCCCGATGATGGTTCGGAGAATGGCGGATGGCGACAGAACCGGAGGGCAACAACTTTGCCCAAAAGGGCAACCGGAAGATGACCAGTGATTACGGACAGCGCGCCGCTCTTGCGGTCAACCGGCTCGTGCCAGGACCGCACCGCGACAAAGCCATTGCTCGAAAGCTTGGCTGCTCAGTCCGGTTCGCCAAATATCTGCGCGCCGGGCAGCACTGGACGATCGATTGGCTTAACCGGGCCAGCAGCACCATCCAAGGATTCGACGCCTATCTCGCGTCGCCTGACTTCCATAACCGGCTCGACGAAATTGAGCGGGAACTCGTTGAAATCCGATCTAACCTCCGGGGGGAGGGATATGGAGAATGAACAGGGTCAGGCGCTGGGTTGCCTGGATATTCGAGCGGATCGCGACAGGGGCGTTTTGGATGGCGCGGAGGATCACGCCCAAGCCGTAGCCCCCAAGGGCACGGCGATGAGCCGCGGTGAAGCTGTCCTTTGGACTCCGGAAGAAGACGCGATTTTATGGTCCGTCGTCGGAGGGCTCGACTGCTGTAATTGGGTTGAGCTGCT
>Ga0265326_10000804_pt1 | contig 11617 bp, 27 predicted proteins | sample 41424metaG_FD_192439 | JGI IMG/M metagenome (GOLD analysis project Ga0265326, IMG submission 192439) | Rhizosphere microbial communities from Carex aquatilis grown in University of Washington, Seatle, WA, United States - 4-14-24 metaG | ecosystem: Host-associated > Plants > Roots > Rhizosphere... | reverse complement strand
TGTCAGACCCGCTCCTGGACGCCCATATAGCCGGGTCGCAGAAACTCGAATCCGGCGACGGCTGGCGCGTCACCCGTCGCGGCGGAGTCGGCCACGTCACCGCCGCCTATGGTGCCGCCGGCGTCACCTACATCATCGAGACAATGCCCGTCCAAAGCGGCGGGTACATCCGCGTGCTAGCAGCCAGATAGGTCCGAGATAGGGCACCATCCACCAGCCAGACATCGCGCAACGTCACCGGAACGCGGGATGGTGACCATGGGGAGGGAAAAACACCCCGGCTGGCTCTGTCCAGGGGTCGGCTCGCTGGACTTCTGCGAGGCTGTGACCTGGAAAACGTGATCGCTGGTGGTGACCGTCGCAAGAGGGTCGATGGTCGCGGCTGCGGGTCGGGCTGCGCTCGCTGCGGGTCTCCGATGTGCAGGTTGCAGGGTGTGCACGCGGCGAGCAGGTAGGCGGGGTCGTCGCCGTGCTGCTTGCCGCGCGTGTGGTGCACGCAGTCGGCGATGGTGCTGCAGATCCCGGGGACCTGCAGCTGGCAGCGGTGCCGGTCACGGTCGAGGACCGCCTTGCGTGTCCGTCGCCAGGCGCGTGTCGATCCGCCTGCCCAGTGCCTGCTGCTGCTCATGATCGCCCTTGTTTATGCTGCCCGCTGCCATCCCCCCATTCCCAGCGGCCCGGTATGTCCGGGAAAGACTCATCCTGGCTCACGGCCGCTCCTTCCCGTCGTCGTACTGGCCGGTGCCGCCGCACTTGCGGCAGTCGTAGACGACGCCGTTGGTGCCGGTGATGGTGCCCGCGCCATGGCAGGACCGGCACTCCGCGAGGGCCATCAGGTCACCACGGCCCTGCGGTAGTCAGCGATGACCTCGCTGACGGTCACGGCGAGGAACAGGGCCTCGGCGGTGCCGCCGAGCCGCTCCGACAGGGCCAGCGCGGTGCCCTCGCAGCACGTCTCCACGACCTCGACGCCGTCGGCGTCGCGGACCAGGTAGCGGATCCGCTGGCCGTTCAATGCGCCGGGCCGTTCAGGCACATGCCGCACCCGCCATTGCGACAGCTCTGGCACGGGCACGTGCAGCCCCGCCGCCACCTCCGCAGCCATCCGGTCATGGTCCTCCTCCTTCCGTTGCTCGCATACTGGTTCAGTCGCCGGTCCGGGGGTCAGCCATCAGGCCAGGACGCCGTCGGGCTGGGCGTGGGCGCCGTTGGCGGCGGGGTCGGCCTGGGCGTGGCGGTCGGCCTCGGCGCGCTTGAGCGCGGCGAGGCGCTCCCTCGCGCCGCGGAGGGTGTCGCAGGCGGCCGTGAACGGGCCGGGCAGCACGCCGTCGTCGAGGGCCAGCATGGCCTCGGTCAGCAGCTCGTCGAGGGCCGGGTTGCGGGCGATCTTCTCGAGCAGCGGGAACAGGCGGGCGCTGATGCGCCATGCCTCGGCGGCGTCGGCGTGGGCCTCGGCCCACATCCCGGGCGCTGATGCGATGTGGCTGGTGGTCATGATGACTCCTCTGGTGTCAGCCCGCACATGGCGAGCAGTTCTCTGGCGTCGTCCGCCGGGCCGGGCTTGCGGGCACGGATGACGGGCGGCCCGCTGACGAGCTCGCGGAGCGAGTTGCGGGGTGCCGGGCGCGTCATGGCAGCACCGGGGCCGGGAACCCCGCCGCGGTGGCGGCGTTGACGGCCTTGGTGAGCGCGGTGCCGATGTCGGCCCAGCCGCCCGCGTCGAGGCCGGCATCCTCCGCGAACTGCGCGAGGGCCACCTCCATCCGGACCGTGTAGGCCAGGATCAGCGCCTCATGGGCGCTCGTGACCGGGGTGTGGGCGATGAGCCGCTCGCGGATGGCGTCGGCGACGGTGCCGGCGATGATCTCGCTAGCCCCGGCGCTGCTGGTGATGGTCATCAGGTCTCCTTCGGTGGGGTGGTGGGGGCACCAGCGCCGGGCGTGGCGTCCAGCCCCGCGCGCTTGTGCCACCTGGCGAGCTCCGCAGCGCTGGCGCTGGCCGTCAGCAGGCCGCCGGTCGGGCGGAAGCGGTCGATCATCTCGGTGACGACGGTGCGGGCGCTGGCCCGGTCGGCGATGATCTCGCTGGCCCCTGGCGTCATCAGCTCGGCCAGGTGCCGGTCGCGGGCGTCGAGCTGGCGCTGGAGCGCGTCGCGCCCGGCCTGGCAGCCCTGCATGTGCTCGGTCACCACGGCGGTGATGGCGCTCAGCTCCTGCCGGGCCTGGTCGCGCTCGAGGATGCGGCTGGCGTAGTCGGCGGCGATGGCCTGGTGCTCGGCGCGCTGGGCCTCGCGTGCCGCCTGCTCGGAGGCGAGCTGCTCGCGGAGGCTGGCGTTGTCAGCCTCCAGCTCAGCCCACTTCGGCGCGAGCTCGCGGACCCGCGCGGCGGCGCTGTCGTAGGCGCGGGCGCGGAACATGATGATCCCGTTACGCTGGACGCTTGGCAGTCCGAGGATCACGATGCCGGACGTGTCGTGCCCCTGGCGCTCGAGGTCAGCGGCAAGCACCTCGGGCGGCGTGGCCCCGGCCGCCGTCCTGGCGGGCAGCGCCGCCGTGGCGGGCAGGCCGCCCAGCGGCGTCTCGGGGTGGACGGCGCTCATCAGAACGGCACCTCCTCGGCGCTGGCGTCGAGGGCCTTCCCGGCGGCCTCGTGGATCGCCTCGGCGAGCTGCGTATGGGCGGCGGCGTCGTGGTCGCGCTCGGCGATGCGGATCAGCCGCAGGATCTCCGACAGGCCGTCGCGGGCGGTCCGCAGCCAGTCCGGGTCCCGGTAGGTGGCGTCGAGGATGCCGCCCCACTGTCCGGCCGCCCACTCGCCGACCTTCCGGCCGTCACGGGTGACGGTGAGGGCACCGTGGTCGTCCTGGCTCCAGTCGTCGCCGAGCAGCCGGTAGTCGGCGCTGTACTGGCCTGCGGTGACGGTGAGCCGCCGGATGGCGGGCAGAGCGGCGCGCGCCCTGGCGACCGCGACCTCGATCACGGCGGCGAACTGGGCCTGCTGCGGCGCGGTGAGGCGGTCCCACTCGATCAGGGCCGTGCGGGACTGCGCGCGCCACTCGGCCCACGCGTCGAGCACGTACTGGGGGTAGCCGGCGTCGGTCACTGGGCACCGTCCTCGGCTGCCGCGCTGGCCGCCCGGACCAGGCAGTCCCTGGCCTCCAGCAGGCGGCGCAGCGCGTGGGTCAGCTCGGGGCTGTCGGGCAGGATGTCGATCATCTCGAACGCCAGGTCGGCGACCATGGCGGACACGGTGCGCGGGCCGATGACGGCGCCGGGGACGTCCGGCCGCAGGTGACCGTAGGCGAACCACTGGGCGGCGTCGACGACGGCGCGGTTACGGGTTTTGAGGCGCTCGCGGATGGCCTCGCGGGTACTTGGGGTGCTCATGCTGATTTCCTTTCCATTGCTTATCCCGTCCTGGTGAATGGCTGAATGGGGACGCCCACCGGCAAGTGCGAGTCGCAGCCCGTCCGGGAGTCCCACTTGTAGATGGTCGCCTTGCACCGGCCGCACCTGGCGTGCTGCGGGAGCGGCTTACTCGGCGTCTCATGGCAGTCGGGGCAGCGCTTCACGAGCGTGCCCTCCGCGTTAAGGGATATCTGGCGGGTGTCCGGATCGCATTCCGCGCGGCCGCACCATGTCGGCCTCGCGTCGAGCACCTCGAGGTTGGGGCAGCTGCGGGCGAAGTGGCCCTCGTCGCCGCATGCCCGGCAGGTGAACGCCATCAGGGCCTGCCCGGGAGGTCGCCCATGCCGAGCTGGCGGGGCTGGCCGCCGCGCAGCTGCCGCAGTGACGGACCGGGCGGCACCGGGGGTCCGGCGATTGCGTCAACGACGTCGGGGTGGCACGAGTGCGCGCACCAGGAGACGCGGCAGTTGCCGCAGTCCCCGTCGCGGCAGGCGTTCGACTGGCGCATCATGGCGCACCGGGAGTCCGCTATCTCGCGGATTATCTCGCTCGGCGCGATGAATGGCTGGCGGCCGGCAATCAGCGCGGCGGCGCGGCGGCACTCCTCGAATTCGAGGTGGCCGAGTACGTCGTGCCATGCGAGCGGCGTCAGCTTGTCGAGCTTCTGCGTGGGGCAGAGCACGCCGATGTACCGGGTCAGGTTCACCATCTCGTCGCGCGTCATTGCATTTCCTCCTGTGCGTCGAGGCGGCGGGCTATCTCCCGCACCTCGTTGTACTCGTCTTCTGTCGGCTGGCGGCCATTGCCATTTCGCTGTCCGGCATTCTGCTTGCGGATGGCGTCGAGGCGGAGCCGGTCGTACTTATCGCGGAGCGTCGGCATCGACAGGATGTTGACGCGCCAGAACTCGTCTGACTGGCTCCAGTCGATTGCGGCCTTTACCTGCTCGGGGCTGCGGCCGTCCTTGTCGATTAGCAGGCGGCAGGCGTCGCGCCACTTGCGGGTTATGGCCGGGCGCCTGCTGCCGTTGGCGGCGATCCGGTCGGCGAGGTGCTCGCAGAGCCGGTCGACTTCGGGGCGGGGCTGAGGTGGCGGCGACGGCTTCGCCGGCGTCTCTTTAACCTCTACCGGTTCACTACCTCTACTACTTATAAGAACGTCGGAGATTTCCAGGGGTGCAGAATCTGCGTGTTTGCCGCTGGCCTGCCGTTTCTTCCTGGCGCGGGGTGCAGAATCTGCGGGGTGCAGAATCTGCGGGGGTGCAGATTCTGCACCCTTACCGGCTGGTAGGGGTGCAGAATCTGCGCCATCTAGAACAGGGTCGACCATGGCTAGCCAGTAGGCGTTGCCTCCCTTGACCCGCGTCACGGACAGCAGCCTGAGGCGGCTCAGCTCAGCCGTGGCGGCCTGGACGGCGCGCTCGGAAAGATGCGCCTTAATGCCCAGCTGTGCCACTGTCATAACCGCCTCCCGTCCGTGGTCTATCTCGTCAGCTATTGCCAGCAGCACGATTAGCGCGCCATTCCTCGCCTGCGAATTGGCCCATGCCCATTCCGTCGCGCTTGCCGACACTCACGTTTTCCGTCTCTCCTAGTCGCCTTCGGGTACTTCCAGGTGCCGCGCCAGCCCGGCGATGACCCGGCAGTACCGCGCCCCGCCGGCCCCGGTGGGCACCCGCGTTCTCGTGTCCCAGTTCCAGACGGTGGAGTAGGGCACGCCGATCCCGGCCGCCAGGGCGCGCAGGCCGATGCCGCAGCGGACGCGGACGGCGGCGGCGTCCACCGCGGCGAGCCAGGGGCCCCATGCCGAGTGCTCACGGGGCGCAGTGACGGTCATGGCGCGGGCCGTTCCGGCTCGATGACTACAGGAGCGGGCCACGGCGTGCCGCCGACGCGCGGCCCGAACACAATGGGGTCTGGCCCGTACGGCTCGGGCAGCATGTCCGCCGACCCCTCGCCGGCCCCGAGCGGGTGGTGGCCGCTGTAGTCCGGCGTGACCGCCCGCAGCGGGCCGGGCGCGACGTAGCCCGTGCCGACGGCCTGGACCGCGTCGCCGATCGCCGTCCGCCGCGCGAGGCGGCCGAGGAGGCTCATCACTCGCCCCCGCAGCAGTCACAGCCGGGCGTGACGCAGTGGCCGTCAGGCTCATAGGACGCGCCGTCCCAGTCCTGGTCGCCGTCGTCATGCGGGTCGATGATCACGAACTTCAGCCCGAACGCGCGCCCCTCCTTGTGTATGGCGCGGCGGTATTGCCTCGGCGTGAGGTGGCCGATGCTGTGGCGGTGCTCGTCGTAGGCCCATCCGCGCTGGCGCGCGTACCGCTCGCAGCGGGCGGCGTAGTCCAGCGGCTTCGCGGCGCTCACCGGTCGCCCGCGATCGAGTCGCCGCCGGGCAGCCGCGACGGGTCGATGGTGACCCCGGTGACAACGGCCCGCTTCTCGCCGGTCTCAGGGTCGAACGGCAGCTCTCCGGGCCGCTGGAGAGCGGCCCGCAGGGGGGCGCGGGCGTACCGCTTGTCCTTGGCCCGGTCCATCAGCACGCGGGCAGTGTCCTCGTCGTCGTCGGCGAGCAGCTCGATCGCGACGACGCCGATGACGGGGACGCGGATGCCCTCCCAGCGGTCGTCCACGATCTGCTTGACGCTGACCCGGGCGACGATGACGTACTCGTCGGCGGGGTGGCGCAGCAGCGTGGCGGTGTGGTCGCCGAGGCCGTTGAGGGCGGCTTCCTTGGGCAGCGCGGCGGCCAGCTTGACGGTTCCCATCTACTCCATCTCTCGTATGCGGATCCGCGCGCCGGGCAGCGTGCCGTGCGGCGCGTAGCGCTTGCGGGCGGTCAGGTCAGCTACCTGGGCGTCGTCGCCGAACAGGACCCCGGCGATGGAGTCCAGGACCGCCCGGGCGAGCTTGTCCACGTCCCACCGCGCGCCGCCCGGGTAGCGGGGCGCGCTGGCGGCCAGCAGGTGGGCCGTGCTGGCGCCGGTCCGGTAGTGGCTCTTCGGGCGCGGCAGCCACAGGGTCATCTCGACGGCGACGGGCTGGCGCAGGAAGGTGCTGCGGGCGGCCTTGGCCTGCCAGGCGACGGCGTCGCGCCACGCCTGGAGGGCCTTCGGGTTGTCGGGGATGATGCGCGGATGGCCGGCGATCGTGACGATCTTCAGTGACCCCTCGGGCCACGGGTGGCCGTGGACGGTGATGGTGATGTCAGCCACTGGCCACCGCCTCGAACAACTCGCCCTGGGTGAACGCGGCCGGCTCCCACGGGCGGCCGTACTCGCGGCCGAGGGCTCCCCCGCACAGGTGGCCCCAGGTCGGACCGGCGTGAATCCAGCCGTGGCCGTCCCCGCATCCGGCGTGCCAGGGCTGGCCGTCACAGCGGGCGATGGGGTCCCCGCAGCGGCACCGGACGGTAGGGCCGACGACGGCGTGCAGCCGCGGGAGTTCGCGGTGCCGCAGCCCGTGCTCGTCCACCCATACGGCGGAGCCGCAGCCTGGATACCAGGCCATGGCCTCGGCCGCCTCGCGGGTGATGGTGACCTCACCCACGGGCCACCGCCGGGGTGGCGACACCGCACAGGCTGCACGCGAACCCGGCGGGCGGCGCGTCGTAGCACCGGGCACACGCGCACGGAGCGATCATGGCGTCGATGGTGGTGCCGAGGGCGCGGGCGACTGCGGCGGCGATGTCGAGGGCGCAGGAGCGGCGGCCCTCCTGGATGTTGTAGAGCGTGGCCCGGCAGATGCCGGACCTGGTCGCCAGCTCGCCGATCCGCCATCCGCGCGCCTCGCGGAGCTGGCGCATCCGGGTGCCGAAGACGACGTGCGGGGCGATGTCAGCCACGTCGTCCCCTCCCCGCCGGGCACGGGGTGCCCTCCTCGTGGTGCTGCTGGCACATGGGGCACCAGTCGCCAGCGCTCCCCGGCTCGTTGCTGGCCAGCCACGCCGTCGCCTCGCCGATCCACTCGTCCAGCTCGGCGAGCCGGGCACGGTGCCAGGCGGCCACGCGCCCGGTCAGCGCCGCCCTGGCGGCCTCGTCCCCGGCGAGGATCGCGGCGACCTGCGCCTGGTCGGCCGGGGACAGGTCCAGGTGGAGCGTCACGTCAGGCACCGGTGGCCTCCGCAGCCCGCGTCCGCCCCGGCCCGCACTCCTCGTCCTCGCACGGCTCCCGGTGCGGCGGCGGCACCACGTCGTCCGCGCAGTGCGGGCAGCAGCCGTACTCCGGGGCCGGCGCAGGCGGCCCGGCCGCAGGCTGCCCCGGCATCGCGGCCCGGTCGAGCAGCTCGCGGAGCCGGTCGCGCTCGGCCGGCTCCAGCATGATCGCGCCGAGGAAGCGCCCGCTGTCGCTCAGCAGCAACTCCGTGTCGCCGTCCTGCGCGCGCACCTCCAGCGAGTCGCGCCCGTTGGAGACCGTGCCCAGCTCACTCGCCACCGGGCACCGTCCCGTCCGCGAGCAGCGCGTCCAGGTCGGCGCGGGACTCGCAGCCGGCGAGCATCGCCAGCAGCGTGTCGGCGTCCTTGCGCGGCAGCTGCTCCAGGCCCGCGTGGCCGGTCAGCTGGGTGATGTAGTCGGCCGCGCCCGGCGTGCTGGTGACGCCGAGCCGGGCCAGCTGGGCGAGGATGCCATTGCGGACGTCGCTGTCCGGCTCGGCCGCGGGTGCCGCGTCGGCCGGCCACGGGGCCTCGTCGACCACCACGGCATCGACGGCGTCGGCCTGCGCGGGCTTCGGCTGCTGCCGCTGCTGGCCGCGCTGGCGGGCCTGCTCGCTGGTGACGCGCGGCCGCTCGGCCGGGGCGTCCGGGTCATCGAGCGGCGCGGCGTCCTCCAGGATGACGCCGGCCATGTCGTTGGGGAATGCCTTGCGCAGCGCGTCAGCCTCGGCGCACTTCTCGATCATGTGGGCGGGCTTCTCTGTCCACATCTTGTTGAGCTCGCCGCTCTTCTTCTTCTGGGCGTACTCGGCGAACCGGAGCACCGCGGGGAACCGGCGCCCGTCGACCACGACGGTGACCTTGCACGCGGCGGGCTTCTCCTCGTCCCACAGCCACACGTCGCACGGCTGCCCGTCGGAGCCGTACCAGATGGTGTCCTCGTATTCGACCCTGTAGCCCTCGCGCTTGGCGATGCGGTCGCGGATGACGCGGAACCCGTCGATGCCGACCTGGGTGGTCGGCTTCATGATGTTCTTGCCGTCCTCGAAGGACGGCCGGTAGATGAGGTAGATCTGCCTGCTGAACGGATCCAGGCCGGTGCGCTGGCACTGGTGGAGGAAGACGCCCAGCTCGGCACTGGAGGCGGTCTTGGGGATGCCCATGGCGACGAGGGCGGCGTGCTGGTTCTGGGTCCACATGGTCTGCCCGGCGCGCAGCTCCAGGGCGGCTCCCGGCTGGGCGGCGGCAGGTGCCGCGCCCGGCCGGCGCGCGACGTCAGTAGTCGTAGGCACGGAGGATCTCGCTTCCGATGCGGTTGCGGGCATAGCCCGGCAGTGACAGGGGGTGGATGTCGCTCGACCACTTCGGCCAGGCATTGACGGCGGCGCAGTCGGCGTACTTCTCGCGGGCGATGGCGTTGCGCTGCCGCCCGATGGCGATGTCGCGGGGGTCCTCCAGGCGGTAGGCCATCGGGAGGTAGGGCGGCTCGGTCGGCACGACGACGAACACGAAGTCGACGTCGTCGCGGTCGCAGCCGAGCAGCGCCGCGAGGCCCTCGCGGTACCACTCCGACTGCATGTAGTAGCAGTACTCGTCGACACTCTTGGCGAACTTGTCCGGCGCGCTGCTGGCGGCCGTCTTCAGGTCGACGATCGTGGGCAGCCCGTCGAAGTGCGTCAGCCGGTCGATGCGGCCCCGGCACCAGATGCCGGCCTCCTCGTCGACCCAGAACATGGACGCCTCGCTGTCGCCCTCGGCGAGCAGCCCGGCGCACTCGTCGTCGTCGAGCACGGCCTGGGCGACGGCCTCCAGCTCGGCGTACTTGTGCGGCAGGACGGGGATGCGCCCGGCCGCGCGGGCCGCGTCGCGGGCCTGCTGCGCTTCCTTCTTGCTGTAGTTCGGGTAGTCGAGGACTACGGCCCGCGCGTCGGTGCCCAGCAGCATGGCGTGCACGATCGTGCCCTCTTCCATCTGGGCGGTGGGCGGCTTCGGGTGGCTGCGCTCGTAGTCGAAGACGGCCGGGCATGACGGCGGCAGCAGCTTCTTCGCGCCGGAGACCGACAGCGATCCCTCGGCGACCGGGCCGAAGTCCTGGTGGTACCAGTCCTCGTCCATGTCCCCGACCAGGCGCGGCGTGGTGATGACGTCGCGGCTCACCGGGTCGCCGTCCAGCGCCATGAGAGGTGGCGGCCAGGACCCGGCTCCCGGGTGACAGCGCCCTCCTGCATGCCGTACCGCAGGCACATCAGCGCCCGTTCCCTGGTTACGCCCAGGGCGGCGGACAGGTCGTTCAGCGTCGCTCCCGGGTTCTCCCCCAGGAGCCGCATCACCCGGTCGTAGCCGCCCGGCTTCTCGCGCGTCATGCTCCCTCCGGTCTCGGCCGGCCGGCGATGGCGTCCAGCGCGACGATGGCGTCCAGCGCGGCGAGAACCTCATCGCGGGTCCGGTCCGGGGCGAACAGCCAGGGGGCGTCCCACGGCGGAGGCACGGGGAGGCCGAGCGCGACCGCCCCAGCGTCCTCGATGCTCTTGCAGCCGCCGTCCGGCATCGTGACGTCGCCGCCGTCGAACACCGCGTCGTCGGGCGCGGCGACGACGGCCGCCCATCCCGCCACGCAGCAGGTGGTGCCGCACTCGGCCGCGGGCGCGTCGAGCATCGCGCGGAGCGCGGACACGGGGACGCGGTAGGCGCTAGCCGCGTCGTGACGGACGGCGGCGGCGGGTCCCCCCCACCACGTGCCCTGGTCCCATAGCTCCGGTCGGGTCCGGATGATGGCGGCGACGCGCGCCGCGACCTGCGCCGGTGATAGCTGCGTCATGCTGCTGCTCCTGCTCCGCACCATGACGCGCCGCACGGGACGGCGCAGGTGCAGTAGTAGCCGGTGGAGGTCTCGGCGAGCGGGCAGAACCCGCAGGCGAGCGTCACCGCGTCGTCGCCGATCCCGTCGGACGCCACGGGCAGGTCGGTCCGGGTGGGCGGCATGTCCTGCCAGAACAGCTCGTCGAGCTCGCGCGCGACCTCCCACGCCGCGTGCCGGTCGGCCTCGGGGCTGACCACCAGGTCCCCGAGGGCGGCGAGCGGCCGGGTGCCGCCGGGGACGCGGGCCATGATGGCCCGGCGCGTCCGCCGCGTGCGCCACGCCGACCGGATGAGGGCCGGGACGGGCCGCAGCAGCCCGGCCACGCCCACGGTGAGCAGGGTCGCGCCGATGATGGCCAGCGCGATGGCGAGCAGGCCGCCGATGAGGAACGCCAGCCACGCCCACGCGCTGAAGCCGGAGATGAGCGTCACGATGACCTCCTGGTGGCCTCGGCGGTGGCCTCGTGCAGGCGGTCGCGGGCAGCCTCCTGCTCGTGGCCGTACGGCATGTACTCAGTGACCTGCTCCACGATCACCCGCGACCGGTGGCCGCTGCCCCGGGCGTGCTGGCGGGCCATCTCCCCGACGCGGTCGACCGGCAGGCCGCGCGTCTGGGGGACGGTCCACCGGCATTCCCAGCAGTAGGCGCGGGGCCGGGTCCGGTGGACGAAGCGGCGCAGGCCGCGCGGAAGGGTCACCGTCGCTCTCCTTCCGTGCCGCACTCCAGGCAGCTGAACCCGCGTGGCTCCGGCTCCTGGGGCGGCGCGGGCGGCTCGCCGCCGGGCAGCTGCCCGGTGACCCTGGCGGCGATGGCGTCGCGGCTCGGGCGCGGGTACAGGTCGCTCACTCCGTCCACCACTTTCCGTGGCCGCCGAGCCTCGCCCGGACGCGCTCCTTCAGGGCACCGAGATCTGGCGCGGTGATGGTCCCGGCATGGCCGAGGGCCAGGTGCCACGCCTGGACCTCGGCCGCCAGCGCGTCCACGGTCGCGCCCGGGGCGTGGTCAGGGTGCTGCATCAGCCACGTCAGGTACCAGCCCCGGACGAGCGGCGGGTTCGTCAGCACGGGGAACTCGGCCGTCTGCCGGTAGTTCCCGGCGCGGGTGCCAGGCTGGAGCGGGTGCGGTGCCGACCTGACCAGCGACCCCAGGGGGCTGCCGGGCGGCGGCCCGTGCCGCACCCACGGTGCCCGCCCCGCCTGGG
>Ga0265326_10000800_pt1 | contig 11642 bp, 9 predicted proteins | sample 41424metaG_FD_192439 | JGI IMG/M metagenome (GOLD analysis project Ga0265326, IMG submission 192439) | Rhizosphere microbial communities from Carex aquatilis grown in University of Washington, Seatle, WA, United States - 4-14-24 metaG | ecosystem: Host-associated > Plants > Roots > Rhizosphere >... | reverse complement strand
GCCGATCTCGGTCGAGCTGCGGGTCGGTCGGTACGACGTCAGCGGGAATCTCCACATCGTGCCGGGCACGGACCCGATCATCGGGTTTCGACGCCGGCCGGTCATGGTTCCGCTCACCGAAGCGACGATCGAGTTCGACTCGGCCGATGGACGGAGGATCTCCCGGTTCGGGACGATCCTGGTGAACCGGGACCGAACGAACTGGATCGGCCCCGCAACACGGTCCGACATCCGGCCCCCGGATCTCATCCCCGAGCGCGACGGGATGGGCCTCGCGAAGGACTTCACTCGCCTGAAGGCCGTCCGCCGGGCATAGAGCGGGCCGCGCCCGCCGCGCGCCCCGATCCCTCGCGACACGGAACTGCGCCGCCAGCCCGGCCGTCTCCGCCTGAGCGATTCCACCACCCGGTGGTCGGCGCGTCCCGGCCGCACGTCCGGTCCCGGCCTCCCCACGAAAGAGGCTGCACATGGCATTCCGGACCTTCCTGGCCACGCTCCTCTGCGCGTCGGCCCTCGCAGCGTGCTCCGCGACCCAGGCGGCCGAACCGCTGGGAGCAACCTGCGACCAGCTGAGCGGGACGCCGTCCGTCGAGCAGTCGGTCGTCGTCGCGGCCGGCAAGGACGTCAAGATCGAGCTCTGCTCCAACCCGACCACGGGCTTCAGCTGGGAGGATCCCCAGGTCGGTGACCCGGGCGTGATCCGGCTGGTCGACCGGGCCTACCAGGCGCCCGGGGCCGCGAGCCTCCCGGTCGTGGGCGCCGCGGGTGGCGAGGTCGTGACGCTCCATGCCCTCGCGGCGGGCACGACCACCGTCTCCCTGCGCTACAGCCAGCCCTGGTCGGGCGGAACCAAGGGCGTGTGGACGTACGGCCTGTCGGTCACCGTCGAATAGGAGACGGCCCTCCGGGGACCTGCGCCGCGTCCCACCACTCCAGGACGCGCGTGCCGGACAGGGTGAGCCACTTCGACGGCTCCCCGGCCGGCACGTCGACCTCGAACCACACCCGACCGGGGTGCCGGCGCGCCTGGAGCCAGGTGCCGTCCGGCTGCCGCTCGGCGCGGATCGCCTCGATCGCGTCAGCAATCCGCGGGTCGGGCGGCGTTCCGTCCAGGCGGGACGCCGTGCGGAAGTGGTCGGCGGCGTTCAGCACGCTGTAGAACCAGCGGAACGGGTAGGCGAACCGCGTCACCCACGGCGCGACCGGCTCGCCGGTCGACCGACGACGCATCAGCCCCCGCTCGAGCAGATACTCCGACCCGGCGCGGCGCCCGGCGCGTGTCTCGTCGTTGCCGCCGGTCGCGACCTCGTGGGCCAGCAGGCCCTTGAGCGCGTTCAGCGTGGAGTGGAACGACGACCGGGTCGACCCGTCGACCCACTCGCAGTTCCAGCCGCCGTCGGCCATCCGGTGCTCGACGAACCACGCGGCGAGCCCCTCGACATCGGCGCCCAGCCAGACGCCGTTCGCGAGCGTCCAGGCGTTGATGCAGCAGTCGACCTCGCCGCCCCAGTACGGCAGGTTCTCGTACTCCCACCGGCTGTTCGCCGCGAGGCGCGCGGCCGTGTCCGTCAGCACGGACGCGTCGAGCCCCCATTCGCGGAGCGAGTTCAACGACCACGTCGTCGCCGTCCACGGCTGGCCCGCGCCCTCGGCGGCCTCCGGCCCCCCGAAGTCGAAGCCGCGGGGGAAGAACGCGCCGCCGGCCCACTGGCCATCCGGGTCCTGCAGGGCCAGCAGGCGGGCCCCGAACCCCTCGGTCGCGACGCGTGCGCGGGTCGCTGCCCAGACGTCCTCTGGGGCGCCGAGCAGGTCCCGCTCCACCTGCCAGCGCAGCGCGGGGTCGGAGTCGAGCAGCCAGTCGGTCAGGGTGCCGTCCACGATGGAGGGAGGGTACGCGATCGGTCCGACAGGGTCTCGATATCCGGGGGATTCCCCGGGGGAGATCCGTCAGCCCTCGTGCGCCTCGACATCGACGCCGATCGGGCACGCGACGCCGGTCCCGTGGTCCGGGCAATAGCCGTTCGGGTTCTTGTCGAGCGAACGCACGAGCTGGCCTCGCTCAGCAGAAGTGACCGAGCGGGGGATGGATGTCCCGCTCGTGGTTACGCTGCTCAGTGACGTTGTCGTGATCGCGTCACTTGGTGCGCACCCTGCTCTCGAGCCTACAAAGCCAAGTCGGCGACACCGCCTGAGAACATCGGCCACCATACGCGGCATGGTGGACTGGAGAAGCGACCGCATCGGCTCCGCGCTGCGCGGCGAGAACCCAACCGTGCTATCCCGAATGCCCGCGGCCTTCGCGGTCATCGGAGACGTTCAGTGGCTCCCCGGCTACTGCGTCCTGCTGGCAGATAACCCATCGGCCGCCCGCCTCTCGGACCTGCCACCGGGGCAGCGGAGCGCGTATCTCGACAGCATGGCGAGGCTCGCGGTCGCAGTCGAGAATGCCTGCGCTGCCGCCGATCCTGCGTTCCTTCGCGTGAACATCGAGATTCTCGGCAATGCCGATGCCTTCCTGCACGCCCACATCTGGCCTCGGTATGGGTGGGAGCCGGACGACTTGGTCTGGCGGCCCGTCTGGCTTTACCCGCCGGAGAAGTGGCGAGACCCCTCGTCAGCGCTCGGGCCCCAGCACGACGCCTTGCGTGCCGCGATTACAGCGAACCTGAAGCGTGCAAAGGTCCTCGACCTGCCTGACGGAGCCTAGCTAGACGCGATTCCCAGCCCGATCGGGCACGCGACGCCGGTCCCGTGGTCCGGGCAATAGCCGTTCGGGTTCTTGTCGAGATACTGCTGGTGGTAGTCCTCGGCGAAGTAGAACGGTCCGGCGAGGGCGATCTCCGTCGTGATCGAGCCGAAGCCGGCCGCAGCGAGCTGCTCCTGGTACGCGGTCCGCGACGCCTCGGCCGGCGCCAGCTCGGCGGGATCCGTGACGAAGATCGCGGACCGGTACTGGGTGCCCCTGTCGTTGCCCTGGCGCATCCCCTGGGTCGGGTCGTGCGCTTCCCAGAACGCGCGCAGAAGCGACCCGAGCGAGACGCGCTCCGGGTCGTAGGCCACGCGCACCACCTCCGCGTGGCCGGTTCGGCCGCTGCAGACCTCCCCATAGGTCGGGTTCGGCGTGCTGCCGCCGGCATACCCGACCGCCGTGGTCACCACGCCGGGAATCTTCCAGAATCCCCTCTCCGCGCCCCAGAAGCAGCCCATGGCGAAGGTCACCGTGCGGGTGCCCGCCGGCCACGGGCCGTCGAGCGGGGTGCCCAGGACGGTGTGGCGCCCCGGAACGAGGATCGGCTCGGCGCGGCCGGGCAGCGCGTCGGCGGGGGAGGGGAGCTGCGAGCGGGCCGGGTCGTCGAACAGGAAGTCGAGAATGCCCATGGGGATCTCCGTGGCGGGTGCCGTCATGCTATCCCCTTGTCCCGTTGGCGCCTCGCGCCGTTACTCGCCGGGGGCGAGCCGGGCGATGCGCTCCCCGGGGAGGGCGCGGGGCAGGGCCACCCGCTCCCCGTTGACGCGGCCCGCGTCGCGGGCCCACGGCGGTCGCTCGGCCGGCGCCTCCGCCCGCGCGGCGCCGGCGTGGCGCGGGGTGCTGCGCGGATCCCCGCGACGTGCCGCCGGGCGTGCCGCTCCAGGGTGGCCTCCCGTTGCGGGGCGGGCCGGCACGGGTCGCCCGATGGACATCCGGGAAGGCGCCGCGGCGGGCGGATGCGGAGCCCCGGCAAGGGGTCCGGCGGCGTACCGGCTCGGCGCCGGGCGAGCCGGTACCGCGCGTCCCGCCGGCCGGGCCGTGCGGAGGCCGTTACCGTGGCCGGGCTCGCCGGAGCGCAGGCGGATCGGCTCCGGGCGGATCGTGAGGTCCGGCGTGAAGCCGGGGATCTCCTGCGTCTCGACTCGCCGCCCCAGCATGCCCTCGATGTCGCGCAGGAGCTTCGCCTCGTCGACGCAGACGAGCGAGAGCGCGATCCCGTCGATCCCGGCCCGGCCGGTGCGGCCGATCCGGTGGACGTAGTCCTCGGGGACCATCGGGAGCTCGTAGTTGACGACGTGCGGGAGCGCCTCGATGTCGAGCCCCCGCGCCGCGATGTCGGTCGCGACGAGGATGTCCACGCGGCCGGCCTTGAAGTCGTTGAGGGCGCGAACGCGCTGCGGCTGGCTCTTGTTGCCGTGGATCGCGGCCGCGGCGATCCCGTCGCGGACCAGCTGCTCGGACAGCCGGCTCGCGCCGTGCTTCGTCCTGGTGAAGACCAGCGCCTGGCGGATCGCGCCCGTCCGGATCAGCCGGCTCAGGAGCTCGCGCTTGCGCTCGCGGTCGACCGGGTGGACCACCTGGCGGACGAGCTCCGCCGGCGTGTTGCGGCGGGCGACCTCCACCGTGGCGGGCCGGTCCAGGAAGCCGTCGGCAAGCCGCCGGATCTCGTCGGAGAAGGTGGCCGAGAACAGCAGGTTCTGGCGCCGCGACGGGAGCAGCGCGAGGATCTTCCGGATGTCCCGGATGAATCCCATGTCGAGCATCCGGTCCGCCTCGTCGAGGACGAGGATCTCCACCCGCGAGAGGTCGATGGTGCGCTGGCCGACGTGGTCGAGGAGCCGTCCCGGGGTGGCGACGACGATCTCCGGGCCGGCGCGCAGCGCGCGGACCTGGGGGTCGAACCCCACGCCGCCGTAGATGGTGGTGGAGCGGAACCGGTGACGGGCACCGTAGGTCCGGACGCTCTCCTCCACCTGGAGCGCCAGCTCCCGGGTCGGGACGACCACGAGCACGCGAATCGGCGCCCGGCGGTCGCCCGCCGGAGTGGTCATCCCAAGAAGCTGCAGGATCGGGAGGACGAAGGCGGCGGTCTTGCCGGTCCCTGTCTGGGCGCCCGCGAGCACGTCGCGACCGGCGAGCACGAGCGGGATGGCGGCCGCCTGGACGGGCGTGGGCTCGGTGTAGCCCTGGTCCGCGACGGCGCGGAGGAGCTCGGGCGTCAGCCCGAGTTGATCGAATGACATGCGAATGACGCTCCTGGCGAGGCCCTCCCGCGCGGTGGCGGGGCCCGGTCAGGGCGCTGGATGGATCGGGATCGCGGCTGGGAAACCGTGGCGCTGACCGGAGCGCCTATCGAACACGTACCGGGGGAGCATACCCGGAATCGCCGGAGTGCCCCGCCCACCTGCCGGCCGGCTCCCTTTGCGCACCACCAGCCCATCCTTTCTCGGCCGGATGGCCCTGTTGTGCGAATCGACGCGACCCTAGCGTTCAGGCGATCGCCGTGCGTAATGCAGGCCAGGTGTCTCCGTCGGCCTGCGGAGCGCGGCCTTTGTATGGAGGGCTCGATGACCGCCGGGCAGGTCTCTGCGCTGCAGCACTCGGAGGACCAGGACCTGATCGACCGGATCATCGTCGATCGCGTCGATCACCCGGGCGCGCTCCTCGGCATTCTCGAGCAGCTCCAGGACCGCAACCCCCACAAGTTCCTCCCGATGGAGACGCTCGAGTACGTGGCGGCGCGCACGGGCATCCCCCAGTCGCAGGTCTACGGGGTCGCGACCTTCTTCGCGCTGTTCAACCTGGACCCGCAGGGCACCCACACCGTGGCGATCTGCCGGGGCACCGCATGCCACACCCGCGGCTCGCGACCGCTGCTCGAGCGGGTGAAGCTGCAGCTCGGTCTTCGGGAGAGCAGCGACGGCGCTGACAAGATCTCGCTCACGACGCCCGATCAGCGTTTCACGATCCGTACGGTCGCCTGCTTCGGCCAGTGCGCGCTCGCGCCCGTCGTCGAGATCGATCACGCGATCCGCGGCCACGTGAAGGAGCAGGTGCTCATTCGCGAGATCGAGGCGCTGCGCAAGGAGACCGCGCGATGAAGATCCAGGACTTCGCCGCGTTCTCCGCCACGCGCGAGGCCGGACTTGCGAAGCTGCTCCCCGGCAGGCCGCGCATCTCGGTCGGCATGGGCACCTGTGGCTCCGGGAACGGGGCCGAGGCCGTCTATCACGCGTTCAGGTCCGAGATTGACGCCCGGGGCATGGCCGTCGAGCTGGTTCCGGTCGGTTGCTTCGGCTTCTGCGCCGAGGAGCCTCTCGTCAACGTGTGGGTGCCCGGCCACCCCCTGCTGATGCTTCACCGCGTGCAGCCGAAGCACGTCGACGGGATCCTGAACGGCCTCGGCCACGCCCAGCTGCCGTCCCCCGAGATCGTGCTCTGCAAGATCGAGGAATGGGACCACCTCACCGGGCGCGTGAAGTACGGCACCGGCTACCCGGAGGTGCCGACCTGGAACGAGATCCCGTTCTTCAATGGGCAGGTGAAGATCGTCCTGCGCAACTGCGGACTGATCAACCCGGACGACATCGAGGAATACATCGCGATCGGCGGGTACCAGGCCCTGTACAAGGTCCTGATCGACCAGAACCCCGCCGGGGTCATCGAGCAGATCAAGGCAGCCAAGCTGCGCGGTCGGGGCGGCGCCGGCTATCTGACGGGCAACAAGTGGGAGTTCCTCCAGAAGGCGGCCGGGACGGAGAAGTACCTCATCTGCAACGCGGACGAAGGCGACCCCGGCGCCTACATGAACCGCAACGAGATCGAGTCCGACCCGCACAGCCTCCTCGAGGGGATGCTGATCGCGGGCTTCGTGACCGGCGCGCCCAAGGGCATCATCTACGTCCGCGCCGAGTATCCCCTCGCGGTGCTGCGCCTCGAACGCGCCATCGAGCAGGCTCGGGCCTACGGCGTCCTGGGCGACAACGTGCTTGGGCGCGGGTTCAGCTTCGACATCGAGACGGTCGAGGGTGCCGGCGCCTTCGTGTGCGGCGAGGAGACCGCGCTGATCGCGTCGCTCGAGAGCCAGTCCGGCCGGCCGCGGTCGCGCCCGCCATTCCCGGCGCAGAAGGGCCTCTACGGCAAGCCGACCAACATCAACAACGTCGAGACCTGGTACAACGTCGCGCCGATCGTGTCCAAGGGTCCGGCGTGGTTCACCGAGACCGGCAGCACGAAGAGCGCGGGCACCAAGGTGTTCTCGCTGGTCGGCAAGGTCCACAGCACCGGCCTCGTCGAGATGCCGCTCGGCACGCCGCTCTCCAAGTTCATCTACGACATCGGCGAGGGCGGCACGAACGGCCGCGACATCAAGGCCGTGCAGACGGGCGGCCCCTCGGGCGGCTGCATCCCGGCCGAGATGTTCGACACGCCGGTCGACTACGAGACGCTCGCCCAGCTCGGCTCGATCATGGGCTCGGGCGGCATGGTCGTGATGGACGAAGACAACTGCATGGTGGACGTCGCTCGCTACTTCATCGAGTTCACCCACTCGGAGAGCTGCGGCAAGTGCGTCCCGTGCCGCGTGGGCCTCGACAAGGCACTCAAGATGCTCAACGGCTTCACCCTTGGCACGGCCACCCACGAGGACATCGGGGCGCTCGACGAGCTGTGCCGCATGGTTCGCGACACGTCGCTCTGCGGGCTTGGCCAGAGCGCGCCCAACCCGGTCCTCACCAGCCTGCGCCACTTCCGGCACGAGTTCGAAGACCACATCGTGGCCAAGCGCTGCCGCGCCGGTGTGTGCGAGGAGCTGGCGCTCTCGCCATGCGAGAACTCGTGTCCGCTGCACATGAACATCCCGCGTTTCCTCCAGCTGTACAAGGAGGACCGGGTCGAGGACGCGTTCCTCTCGGTGATCCTCGACAACCCCCTGCCGGCCTCGACGGGACGCGTCTGCCAGCACCCCTGCGACAACCGCTGCCGTCGTGCCGCGCTGGACGAGCCCGTGAACACCCGCGACGTGCACCGCAGGATCGCCGACGAAGTGCTGCTCTCCGGCGCGTTCGAGCCGATGGTCAGCCGCGTGCTCGCGCGGAGGCTCGAGCCGACCGGGCGCGAGGTCGCGATCGTGGGTGCCGGTCCCACCGGCCTCACCTGCGCGTACTACCTCGCTCTCCTCGGCCACAGCGTGACCGTCTATGAGCCTCGCCCCGCCGCCGGCGGCATGCTCCGCTATGCCCTGCCGGAGTACCGGCTTCCGAAGGCGGTGCTCGACAAGGAGGTCGAGCTGATCGAGCGCCTGGGCGTCAAGTTCCAGTTCAACGTGAAGGTCGGCCAGGACCTGGCGCTCAACGACGTGGCGCACCAGTTCGACGCCGTCTTCCTCGCAATCGGGACCTGGAAAGAGGCATGGGTCTACCTGCCTGGGACCGAGCTGGCGGGCGTGATCCCGGCGCTGCCGTTCCTCGAAGCCGTGTCGCGCGAGGAGCACGTCCCGATCGGGAGGAACGTCGTGGTGATCGGCGGGGGCAACGCCGCGATCGACTCCGCGCGCACGGCGCGCCGGCTGGGCGCCGACGTCACGATCGTCTATCGCCGCGAGCGGAAGGACATGCCGGCGATCCCGGAGGAGATCGAGGCGGCCGAGCACGAGGGCGCCAGGATCGTCTATCTCGCCGCCCCGCATCGGATCGTGGGCGACAAGGACGGCCAGGTCCGGGCGCTCGAGGCCGTCAGGACCAAGCCGGGCGAGTTCGACGCGTCGGGCCGTCGCACACCGGTGGCGACGGACGAGGTGATCCGCATCGAGTGCGACAGCGTGATCCTTGCCGTGGGCGAGAAGGTCGACCCGGACTTCTCCAATGCCTCGGGCCTGAAGGTGATGGAGGCCGGCACCCTCGAGGTCGACCGCTACTCGCTCGAGACCAGCCGCGACCGCTTCTACGCGGGCGGCGACCTCATCACCGGGGCGTCGAACGTATCGAACGCGATGGGCATCGGCAAGAAGGCCGCCCGCAACATCGACAAGCGGTTGATGGGGCAGGAGCGCTTCGCGAGCCTGATCCCCGACTTCGCGTACGAGATGGCGCCGCCCGAGACACAGAGCGAGCTTGCCCGCCACGTGCCCGGCGAGATGCCCGCCGCTCAGCGGGTCCAGTCCTACGCCGAGGTGTCGCTTGGCCTCACGGCCGTGGCGGCGCGTGAAGAGACCGCCCGGTGCCTTCGCTGCGACATCCGCAGCGTCGAGAGATAGGGAGTACCGCCTTGACCGAGAAGGTGAAGGTCCGCATCGACGGCGAGGTCATCGCGGCGACGGCCGGCCAGACGATCCTCGAGGTTGCGCGAGCGAACGGCAAGTACATCCCGGCCCTCTGCTACATGGAGGGCCTCAGCGCCGTCGGCGCGTGTCGGCTGTGCATGGTCCAGGTCGCCGGGGTGGCCCGCCTGCTGCCTGCCTGCACCACCCCCGTGCAAGAGGGTCTGGCGATCGACACGACCTCGGCGCAGCTCGAGTCCTACCGCAAGATCGCGCTGGAGCTGCTGCTCGCCGAGCGTAACCACGTCTGTGCCGTGTGCGTCTCCTCGGGTCACTGCGAGCTGCAGACCCTGGCCCAGGAGCATGGGGTCACGTACGTCCGCTATCCGTACAACTACCCGCGACTCACCGTCGACACCACGCATCCACGCTACGTGCTCGACCACAACCGTTGCATTCTCTGCTCGCGCTGCGTGCGCACGTGCGCGGAGATCGAAGGTGCGCACGTGTGGGACATGGCCGGCCGTGGCATCGACACCCGGCTCGTCTCCGAGCTCAAGCGGCCGTGGGGCGAGGCCACCAGCTGCACCAGCTGCGGCAAGTGCGTCCAGGCCTGCCCGACCGGCGCGATGGCCGAGAAGGGATGGGCAGTCGAGGAGATGACGAAGCAGCGGACCGTCGTCAGCCGCCTGACCTCGATGCGCGAGGGCCAGTGATGGACAAGCTGAAGATCGGCACCTGCTGGCTCGACGGCTGCTCCGGCTGCCACATGTCACTGCTCGACATGGACGAGGGGATCGTCGCCGTGCTGAGGAAGGCCGACATCGTGTTCGGCCCGCTGGTCGACGCGCAGGAATGGCCCGAAGGCGTCGACGTGGCCGTGATCGAGGGCGCGGTCAGCAGCCAGGATGACCTCAAGCTCGCCCAGACCGCGCGAGCGCGGAGCAAGGTCGTGGTCGCGCTCGGCGACTGCGCGGTGACCGGCAACGTGCCGTCCATGCGCAACGGCATCCCCGTCCGGACGCTGCTCAAGCGGGTCTACATCGAGGGCGCGACGGAGCGACCGGGCAGCGAGCCACCGGTTGTGCCCACGGACGGCGTGCCAGGCCTCCTGAAGCACGCGGAGCCGCTGCACTCGGCGATCAAGGTCGATGTTCACGTTCCCGGCTGCCCGCCCAGGCCCAACGCGATCCTGTTCGTGCTGAGCGAGCTGCTCGAGGGCCGCATGCCCGACCTCGGCTCCAAGATGCGGTTCGGGTAGGACGGGGCATGGCAGCCAGGGGAGCCAGGTCGCAGGCGCGGGGTCGCGAGCCCGGCGCTGATGCGCCCGCACCGCAGCCGGCGGGGGCCAGGAGACCAGTCATGAAGAAGATCATGATCGACCACGTGTCGCGCATCGAGGGTCACGCCAAGATCACGATCAAGCTCGACGACGCGGGGCAGGTGGCCGACACCCAGTTCCACGTGACCCAGATCCGCGGCTTCGAGAAGTTCATCGAGGGACGGCCGTACTACGAGATGCCGTCGATCACGTCGCGCATCTGCGGGATCTGTCCCGTGAGCCACGAGCTCGCTTCGTCCAAGGCATGCGATTCGATCATGGCCGTGCGCATCCCGCTCACCGCGGCGAAGCTGCGCGAGCTGATCCACTGCGCGCAGTTCGTGCAGTCGCATGCGCTGTCGTTCTTCCACCTCTCGGCGCCGGACTTGTTGCTGGGCATGGACTTCGATCCCGCCAAGCGCAACATCGAGGGGCTGCTCGAGGAACACCCGAATGCGCTGCGTGACGGGATCGCGCTGCGCAAGTTCGGCCAGCAGGTGATCGAACGGCTCGCCCGGGAGCGCGTCCACCCGTCGTGGGTCGTACCCGGCGGCGTCAACGCCCCCCTCGACCCGCACGCGCGGGAGCTGACGCTCGCCGAGCTGCCCGCGGCCATGGCGATCGTGAAGCGGACGCTGGCGCTCTGGAAGGAGACGGTCGGCAGCTTCCCGAACGAGATCGACTCCTTCTCGAACTTCCCCACGATGTACTGCGGCCTCGTCGGGCCGGACGGCTCGTTGCGCCTCTACGACGGAAACCTGCGCTTCGTCGGCTCCGACGGCAGCATGATCGCCGACCGGGTCGCGCCCAACGATTACGCGACGTACATCGGCGAGGCGACGCTGCCGGACTCGTACCTGAAGGCGCCGTACTACAAGCCGATCGGCTTCCCCGACGGCATCTATCGCGTCGGCCCGCTTGCCCGCCTCAACGTCGCCGATCGGTGCGGAACGCCCGAGGCCGACGCGGAGCTCGAGGAGTACCGCCAGCGTTTCGGCCGCATCGTCCAGAGCGGCTTCCACTACCACTACGCGCGCCTCATCGAAGCCCTCTACGCCCTCGAGCGGATGCAGGAGCTGCTCGACGACCCCTCCATCGTCGGGACCATGGTCCGCGCCCACGCGGGGGTCAACGACCTCGAGGGCGTCGGCGTCATCGAAGCCCCGCGCGGCACGCTCATCCATCACTACAAAGTGGACGCCAACGGCGCCATGACCTGGGCCAACCTGATCGTCGCCACGGGCCACAACAACCTCGCCATCGGTCGTGGAATCCTCCAGGTGGCCAGGCGGTTCGTCGACGGCAACAAGATCCAG
>Ga0265326_10000795_pt1 | contig 11699 bp, 7 predicted proteins | sample 41424metaG_FD_192439 | JGI IMG/M metagenome (GOLD analysis project Ga0265326, IMG submission 192439) | Rhizosphere microbial communities from Carex aquatilis grown in University of Washington, Seatle, WA, United States - 4-14-24 metaG | ecosystem: Host-associated > Plants > Roots > Rhizosphere >... | reverse complement strand
CGCCGTCGCCGTTGCCTGCCATCGCCTCGGCGATCATCAGCCACGGGTTGGTGTGGCAGAAGATGCCGGCGTTCTCCTTGTAGCCCTGCGGGTACGTCGAGATCTCGCCGAGCTCGCGGTGGTAGTAGGTGTATGCCGGCTGCTGCAGGACGATGCCGTGCGGCGTTGCCAGCCGCTCACGGACGGACGCAAGCGCCTTCGCCGCTAGGCCGTTGTCAAGCCCGATCCCGGCGAGGATGCACATCCCCTGAGGCTCGATGAAGATCTGGCCTTCCTCGTTCTCGGACGAGCCCACGACCTTCCCGAAGAAGTCGTAAGCCCGGCGGAACCAGGCCCCATCCCAGCCGGCGGTTTCGACGACGTCGGCCATGACCGCTGCCGAGTCATGGCAAAGACCGGCTTCGGTCTCATCGCCGCGGCGCAGGGCGAGAGCCTTCATCTCCTGCGCCGCCAGGACGAACAAGCCGCCGATGAAGACCGATTCGGCGACGCCGCCCGCCTTGTTCTCGGTCGTCTGGAACGACTCCCCGGGTGTGTCGGAGAAGCAGTTGAGGTTCAGGCAGTCATTCCAGTCGGCACGACCGATCAGCGGCAGCCCGTGCGGGCCCAGCCGATCGAGCGTGTAACGCAGCGAACGCTGGAGATGCTCGTACAGAGGCCGCTCGGAGCCGGGCGCGTTGTCGTACGGGACCGGCTCGTCCAGGATGCCTTCGTCGCCTGTCTCCTTGACGTACGCCGCGACGCCTAGAACCAGCCACGCCGGGTCGTCGTTGAAGCCGGACCCGACCTCGTTGTTGCCTCGCTTCGTGAGCGGCTGGTACTGGTGGTAGGCGCCGCCGGTGGGGAGCTGCGTCGCGGCGATGTCAAGAATCCGCTCTCGAGCCCGGGCGGGGATCATGTGTACGAAGCCGAGCAGGTCCTGATTCGAGTCACGGAAACCCATGCCTCGTCCAATGCCCGATTCGAACAGCGAGGCCGACCTCGACATGTTGAACGTCACCATGCACTGGTAGGCGTTCCAGATGTTGACCATCCGGTCGACATGCTCGTTGCCTGTCTCCACCTGCAGCGTGCCGAGGAGATCGGTCCAGTAGTCGCGCAAAGATTGGAACGCCGCAGCGACGACGGCCGAGTCGAGGTACTTCGCGATGACCGGCTTGACCGTCCGCTTGTCGATCCGCTGCGAACCAGGCGGGTCGAACTTTCGGTCCTTCGGATTCTCGCTGTAGCCGAGCACGAAGACGACTTCCCTGGTTTCGCCGGCGGCAAGCGCGAGCCGCACGTGGTGCGAACCCATCGGCTGCCAGCCATGTGCCTCCGAATCTGTCGCCTTGCCGCGCTCGACGACGATCGGCCGGTCCCAACCTCGGTAGGGGCCAAGGAACGCGTCGCGCTGGGTATCGAAACCGGCAAGAGGCTCGGAGCAAGCGAAATATGCGAAGTGGTTGCGCCGCTCGCGGTACTCGCTCTTGTGATAGATGACGCCGTCCTCGATCTCCACCTGGCCGATCGAGTAGTTGCGCTGGAAATTCGTGTTGTCTTCGAGGGCCTCCCAGAGACAGAACTCGACGGAGCTGAAGAGCGACAGGTTGGCCGGAGCCGGGCGCTCGTTGGTGACGCGGACTCGCCAGATCTCGAGGTTCTCGCCGAGGGGCACGAAGTAGCAGGTCTCGGCGCGAATGCCCCGGAAGCCCGAGGCGATTGTCGAATAGCCCAGGCCGTGCCGGCAGCTGTAGGCGTCTAGATCGCGCTGGGTCGGCTGCCAGCTCGGGCTCCAGAATTCGCCCGACTCGTCATCGCGCAGGTATATGTAGCGCCCGCCGAGATCCAGCGGCGCGTTGTTGTAGCGGTATCTCGTCAGCCGGCGGAGCCGCGCGTCACGGTAGAAGGAGTAGCCGCCGGCCGTGTTCGAGATGATGCCGAAATACGCTTCGCTGCCCAGGTAGTTGATCCAGGGCAGCGGAGTGTCAGGTCGCGTTACGACGTACTCGCGCCGATCGTTGTCGAAATAGCCGTAGCGCACAAATCTCCTCTTCGACTCAGACCGCAGCCGAGCCCCGAGCGACCGACACGTCGGCCGCCCAGGTTAGCTCTTGTCGGCCCTTGCCGACGGCCTGCGGAGGGCGGCCCGACCCGTCCAATGAGCCCGCACGGTTTACAGCTGGCAGATCCCGTGGCCCAGTTCGAAGCAGCCGACGTAGTGGTCGTCCTCGACCTTCACCATGGCCGGCCGGTCGTCAGGACCGTCGGAGACCACGTTCGTCGGCCGGTAGGTCTTGTGATAGAGGCACACACCGGCTTCGCTGCCGACTCGAGCCTCCATCTCCGCTTCCACGTCGGCCCACTTCTTGTGAAGCTGCGGCACGGATGAGATCAGGATCTTCGTGTACGGGTGCTTTGGATTGCCGAAGACCTTATCCGTGTCGCCCATCTCCACGACTACGCCGCGGCGGAGGATGACGGTCTTCTCACTGATGTAGTTGCCGAGGGACAGGTCGTGCGTGATGAACAGGATGCCCAGGCCGCGGCTCTTGAGGTCCCCGAGGAGATTTAGGACATCGATCCGGGTCGAGGCGTCGAGCATGCTGATGATCTCGTCCGCCACCAGGATCTTGAGGTCGAGCATCAACGCGCGTGCCACGAGCAGCCTTTGGAGTTGGCCACCGCTGAGCTGGTGAGGGTATTTGTTCATCACCTGGCCCGGATCCAGGTTGACGCTTCGGAGTGCGGCGTCCACTTTGTCGTTCCATTCGGAGGTGGGGACCTCCGAGAAGAACTCACTCCGGATGAGGCTGAAGACACGGTCGGCCTTGAAAATCGGGTTGTACGAACTGAACGGATCCTGGAAGACGCCCTGCACGTGTCGGTAGTACGACTTGACTTCACTGCCGTGGATGCCGGCCACGTCGGCTCCGTCGCAGACGATGGATCCGCGAGTGATCTCGACGAGCTTGAGCACCATCTTGCCGATTGTCGTCTTGCCGCTGCCGCTCTCGCCGATCAGCGATACGACTTCACCTTCGTTCACGTCGAAGCTGACGTCGCGAACGGCCACCAGCTCCTTCCCGCCGAAAGTGCCGACCCGATAGGTCTTCGTGACCCGGTTGAGACTAAGCATTGGGACCGCTCACCTTCCAGCAGGCGACCGAATGGTCGGGGGCAATCTGGACGAAGGGCGGCTCTTCAACGCATTTGGCGAACGCGAGCGGACAGCGTGCCCTGAAGCGGCATCCCGACGGAGGATCCAGCAGCTGCGGAGGGCTACCTGGAATTCCGACCAGCTTCTTGCTCGTATATCGAACGCCGACCTCTGGGAGCGACGAGATCAAGGCCTGCGTGTACGGATGTCGGGCGTGTTCGATGATGGTGGTCGTCGGCGCCTTCTCGGCCAGCTTGCCGGCGTACATCACGAGGATGGTGTCCGCGGTCTGGTAGAGGATCGAAAGGTCGTGCGTGATAACCATCATGCTCTTGACGAAACCGTGGTCGCGGAAGCTGACGAGCGTCTCCGCCACGGCCCGCTGCGTCGAAACGTCGAGGGCCGAAGTGATCTCGTCGGCGATCAGCAATGAGGGATTGAGCAGCGTCGACAGCACCATGACCATGCGCTGCTTCATGCCGCCCGAAAGCTCGATCGGATAACGGGCCAGAACGTCTTCCTTCAAGCCGACCAGATCAATCCGGCGCATGAGCTCCGGCTTGATCGAGGCGAAATTCTCGCCACGCGACTCGAGCAGCTCCTGGATCATCTTCCCGATCTTCCGCGTCGGGTTCATCGCGCTCATCGCGTACTGCGGAATCACAGAAACGTCCCGGAACCGGAACGCGTTCATAGCGTCGTCGTCCCAGATCGGGACGCTGGTTCCGTCGAGGGTGACGGTACCGCCGACATACCTCATCCGCCCGTCCAGGCGAATGAGGCTGTTGCCGAGCGTGGACTTTCCGCAGCCGGACTCTCCGGCGAGACCCATGATCTCCTTGTCTTCGATCGAGAAGGTCGCGCCGTCGAGCGCCTGGACGTCTCCGGCCAGCGTTCGATAGTAGACCCGAAGGTCCGAAACCTGGAGGCTCATGGCTCAGATATCCCTGAGTTTGGGGTTGAAGATTTCGTCTAGGCCGACGTTCATGACGTACAGCGCACCGACCAGGGCGATGATCCCTATGCCTGGCGGAATGAACCACCACCAGATACCGAGCTGCAGGGCAGCCCCGTATGTCACCGAGTTGTACATCATCAGACCGAGCGTCATCCCCTCATGAGGGCCGAGACCGATGAAGTCCAAAGTCGCCCCGATGAGGATTGCGCCACCGAACAGCAGGATGAACGTCAGAAACAGGTACGAGCTCATGTTCGGCGCAATCTCGAACACGATGATCTTCCCACCGCTGCGACCGCTCAACTTCGCCAGATCGATGAAATCACGGTTACGCAACGTGAACGTTTGGGCACGGATGGCTCGCGCGGCCCACGGCCAGGAAGTCATCCCGATGAAGACCGCTTCGAATGGGACACCGTGCCATTCCGGCGGCAGGTACGCCGCGATCACTAGCAGAACGGCCAGCGACGGAATCACCAAGAAGATGTTCGTCAACATGTTGAGCAGCTCGTCAATCCAGCCACCCTTGTAGCCGGCTACGAAGCCTACGAGCATCCCGATGATTGCCGAAAGGCCACCGCCCAGTAGGCCAACGAAGAACGAGGCGCGCAAGCCGTTCGCAAACTGAGAGAACACGTCGTCGCCGAAGTACGTCGACCCAAACCAGTTACCCGCATCAAGCGTCGGATGGCGCATCTGCTCGCCAGCCTGCGCCACCGGGTCTGTGGAATCGATGATCGGACCGAAGATCGCCAGTAGGGCAAGGAAGATGAGAATCGCCATCGCTATGACGAACTTCTTCGAGCGTAGGGCGAAGAAAAGGAATTCTCCGCGAGCCCGCTTGGCCGCCGGAGGTGCGCTCTTCGCAGCGCTGCCGGCCGTCTCGCTCGGTTCTGCCGATGTGCCGACCGCCGCGCTCATTCCGTGCCTCCCCTCATCGCCACACGAGTTCGTGGGTCAACGAGGACGTACACGATGTCGACGATGAAGTTGGCGACCAGCACTCCGATGATGATGAAGAGGAAGATGCCCTGCAGCAAGAAGTAGTCCTCATTCTGAATTGCCGCGAACACGAGGTGGCCGATGCCCGGATACGCAAACACAATCTCGGTGACGAGAGCGCCAGCAACAATCACACCAAGCTGCAAAGCAAGGCCCGTGATCTGCGGCAGCATTGCGTTCCGGAACGCGTACTTGCGGATGAGGCTCTGTGGGGCGCCGAGCGCACCCAGATACCGACTGTAGTCGGACTCGAGCTCGTAGATGATCATGTTCCTCATGCCGATGGCCCATCCGCCAAACATCACCAAGAAGAGGGACAGGAACGGCAAGACCCAGTGGGCGACCAGATCGGTGAAGAACAACCAGGACAGCGTGGGCTCCAGGTTGAAACCGTAGCCGCCCGACAACGGGAAGATGCGGAAGCTGAACGAAAGAACGAATGACAGCACCAGCGCCAGCCACATGTAAGGCGTCGCGGTGAGAATGTAGCCGACGGGCAGGACGCTGTTGTCAAGCCACTTGCGGCGTGCAGCGAGTGCGCCGAAGCTGTTGCCCGCCCACCAGCTCAACAAGATGGCCGGCACAAGAAGGGCCAGCGTATACGGCACCGCGCCCATGATCATGTCCATAACCGGCTGGCCGTTGCCATAGATGCTCAACCCGAGATTGCCGTGGAGCAGTTCGTTCCAGAAGTTCAGGTACTGCATTGGGAGCGGCTGGTTCAGGCCAAAGAGCTTGTTGTAGTAGTCATACAACGCGGCGGCGGCCGCCGGTGTGATTCCGCTCGTCTTTGTAACCAGGATCGCGACGGGATCGCCGGGCGCCAACCTCGGGATCAACCAGTCGATCGTGGCGGCCACGAAGAAGGTCAGCAGGTAGGTGAATAGCTTGCGCGTGAAATAGTGTCGCACGCGTTCTCCCGTTCGCGGTTCCAGAACTCAGAGAAGAGCCCCTCCCCTCGGTGTGCGAGGGGAGGGGCGATTGCAAACGGATTAGCTAGCGGGGGCGACGGCCTTCAGATTGGTGAGCATGTAGATTGCTCCCATCTGCCAGTAGCCGTTCCACGTAGCGGGCTGAACCTGATTGCCCTTGTCAGACGGCCAGTTGGTCCAGACCGAGTTGTTGACCTGAGACCACTCTCCGTTGTACCAGAGCGGGATCACAGGCTCGTCGGTGAGCTGGATCTTCTGGAGCGCCGAGGCGATCGTCTTCATGTCGGCCAGGTCGTCGGTCGGGGTCTGGTCGAGCTTCTGGACGAGGGTCCAGGCGTCCTTGTTGTCGTACTGCTCGTAGTTGCGGTTGCGGGCTGCGCCCTGCGCGATTTCCGGCTGGCGGAAGATGTAGTCGTAGTACGTCCAGGGGGTGTTGCCGATCTGGACGTCGTTGTTGATCACAAGGTCGAAAGTCGGGGCGGCAGTGGCGGTGCCGTTGCGGTCGTCAACGACGGTCGCGTAGGCCGGATGCGTCGGGTTGATGTTGATGCCGGCGGCCTTCGCGTCAGCCGCGATAAGGGTCTCGGCTTCCATCCAGTCGGACCAGCCGTCCGGAACTTCGAGGTTCAGCTTGATGGCCGATCCGTCCTTGTTGGTGACGAATCCATCGCTGCCCTTCTTGTAGCCGGCGGCGGCGAGATCGGAGATGGCCTTTGCGGTGTTGAACGTGGCGCCGAGGGTCTTGGTCTGGGCAGTATCGATGTACTTGCTCCACACCGGGAGAAGACCGGTCGGGTCAGCGGCAGCGACGATGTTGCCGTAGTCCTTGACGACGACGTTCTGCGGGTTGATGGCCTCGGCAAGAGCGCGGCGGAAGGCCGGGTCGTCCAGAGGCTTCTTCTTGGTGTTCGGGATGAGCCAAGCGGTGTTGCCCGACAGCATGTAGGGCGCGCCCGCGTAGTAGGTCGTGACGTTGTACCCGCCGTTGACGATCTGCGCGATGCCCGGCAGGTAGTTGTTGTCGAGGTCGAGGCCGCCGGAGAGAAGCTCGCCGAGGGCGACGTTGTTCGAGCTGTTGACGATGTCAACGATGTAGGTCGGCGCGACGCTGAGGCCGAGAGCCGAGGTCGCCCACCAGTTCGGGTTCTTGACCCAGACCATGCGGTCCTGGGCAGCCGTCTTGTACGCGTACGGGCCGCTGCCGACGCCGCTCTGGTTAAGGAACTTGAGGATGTCGGGGGAGGCTGCGTACTGCTGCCAGACCGCCGCGGGGACGATCGGGTCGTTGTACAGGGCCGACATGAACTCCTGATACGCCGGAGTTCCCTTGAAGGTCACGACAACGTTGTTACCGTCGGCGACGACCTTGTCCACGAAGGTGAAGAAGGTCGAGCCGAGCGCCGCGTTCGAGTAGATGTTCAGCGAGAAGGCGACGTCGGCGGCGGTCAGAGCCGTGCCGTCGGACCACTTCACGCCCTGGCGGACGTTGATGGTGTAGGTCGTCTTGGCGCTATCCCACGAGCCGCCGGAGGCAAGCCACGGGGTGTAGACGTCCTTGATCGGGTCGTACAGGAAAAGGGTCTCGTACTGGAGGCCCACGACGCCCATCGCCATGTTCGGATCGAACGGGTTCCAGGTGGGCGGAGCGCCCCACTGCTTACCACTGGTGTACAGGGTCTGTGCGCGCGGATACTGGGTCGTGTCCGTCAGGGGAAGACCGGACGGAGCCGGCGTGGCGACCGGGGCGGTCGAAGTGACCGCTGTCGGCTGGGTGCCGCTGTTAGTCGGGGCGGCAGCGCTCGGCGTGGCGGTCGAGCCGCAAGCCGAGGCGACGATGCTCACTGCCGCGATCAGACCCAGAACTCTGGTTCCTCGTTGCATCCCATTCCTCACTTCCGCATTGGAAAGCGCCCCTAGCGCGAGAGCTGCTAGACCCTCAACAACGCTGGACGCCCCCAAAGGCCAGTTGCGAAACCGAACTCCAAGTGCCTCCGTAACGGGAGGTCCGGGCAACAGCCGGATGACGGCTGAACGCCTCAGGTTCACCCCTGGACGACGACTCGGTCGGTTCTCCTCCTACCGAAACGCCGCGCGGGATGACCGCCTCCTGTTTGGAAGCGTGTCTCTCTCCTCACCTCCTACGCTGGAGCGCCTGCGTGGTCCGATCTATTGGGTTCGAACCGGACCTGCTGGCAGGCGCAACTCCGCGCGGCATTCGCCCAACCCCACGGGTGACGGAGCGTCCGCTGCTAGAATTCATTGCAGCATCCAACAAATTACTGACGTTGTCAACCCGCAACCGGAACACTTGACGCTGCCGATTCGAGGCTTTCCGCCGCATCATTGGCTTCGTTTGCGTCCGGCTCGCTCTCGAGCGGAACCATGGCCGGGTCGGCCAGTGTCTGGGCCAGGGCAAGCTCCGCCGCGCCCAGCAGGAGCGCGTTTCCGCCAAGCCGGACGGTCACGAGATCGACCATCGCGCGCGGCGCCGGCATTGCCCTCGACTCGAGCTCGCGCAGGATGGGAGCACGGACGTAGGGGTAGACGCGGGCGTACAGCCCGCCCAACGCCACTCTGTTCGGGTTGAATATGTTGACGAGCCCCGATATGCCGATGCCGAGACCTCGACCCGAGGCGGAAAGTGCGGACAGGGCGGCGTGGTCGCCGCGGTCCGCGGCGGCGATGAGGTCTTCGAGGGCCGCCGTGCCGCCCAGAGGGTCCCGACCGGAGCGGCGCAGGAGGGCCTCCTCGCCGACCACCGATTCGAGGCATCCGCGAGCGCCGCAGTGGCACAACTCGCCGTTCGCGTCGATCGTGACGTGCCCGACTTCACCCGCGTAGCCGGCCGAGCCAGCGAGCAGCCGACCGTTCACGACGATGCCGGCACCGAGCCCGCCTTCGCCCCATATGCAGATGAAATCGGTCGTTCCTCTGCCAGAACCGCGTAAATGTTCCGCAGAAGTGGCAAGATCAGCGTCATTTCCGACAAATACTGGCACGTCCAGCTCAGGAAACTGATCCCCGATCAACGTCCCGATCTCGACGTCGCGCCAGCCCAAGGCCGGGGCGACGTCGACATGACCGTCGGAGGACCGCACCAGCCCCGGTATGGAAACACCGATCGCGACGATGCGCGGGCCGTTCTCGACGCTGGCCAGCATCGGCCGTACCAGACCGTCGAGCTCCTCTACCACCTTCTCGGGCGGCGTATTGCACAGCGACTGGTCGCGCCGGGTCGAGGCGATGATCTTGCCGCCCAGCCCTACTACGGCAGCGCCGAGCCAGTCGGTGGCGATGTCCACGGCCAGAGCGCCCGGACCGTCGGTCCGCAATTCGACCATCGGAGACGGTCGTCCGGGCGACTGTGGGATCCCGCCCGAGCGACGTCGCTCGCGCACGATGCCGCGAGCGACCAGATCGGCCACCAGGGAGGCTACGGTGCTGCGATCCAGGCGCAGCCGCACGGCCAGCTCGGACCTGGACAGAGGTCGGCTGAGGTGCAGCTCCAACAGCATCCGGCTGAGGTTGCGGCGCCGGATCGACGCTTGTGTCCCTTCGACTTCCCCTTGAATTCCCATCGGGTGGCGTTTCCTCTGCGTGGCCGTAACCGACAACGGACCCGACCGTGCCCCAAAGGCCCCATCGGATGATTTCGTGAAGCGTACAACAAAAGCGCTCTCGCGTACCGCTTTCGCGGTAATCTCTACGAACACGGCAGGTGGCACAGTCTGCGGCTCGAGTTCTCCGGCGCCGGGTCCGGTCGTCTCGGCCTCAGAGTCCAGAATCGTCGCCGGGCCCGTGGCCAATGGCGGCGCGCGCGTCGAGTCGGGCGTCGTCGATGGCCCCGGCCCAATCACAGGGAGCTCGAGACGGTCGACCGTCGACCGCCGGCATCGCCTGCCGGGGACACCGGTCATTCGGATCGAGTCTTGCGGCTCCACCAGGAACGAAAGGATCTCCATGGACTCAGCCAACGAGAAAGCACGACCCATGCCGGTTGCGGCAGGCCCGAAGTCCGCGGACGCGCTTCCCAACATTCCGTGGGAGGACCGCCCCGCCGACCTCCAGGGCGTGCTGTGGAGATCCAGCCGCAACCCGATCATCAAGAGGGATCAGGTCGCGCGCTCGAACAGCATCTTCAACTCGGCAGTTGTGCCGTTCGGCCGGGGCTTTGCCGGCGTCTTCCGGATCGACGACACCACGCGAGTGATGAATCTCCACGCCGGGCGCAGCGCCGACGGGGTGGACTGGACGATCCGGCCCGAAACGATCGAATGGGCGGCCGGCGACGAGCGCACGGCGGAGATCCAGGCCCCGAATGAGCCGTTCGAGCACGCGTACGACCCGCGCGTCGTCTGGCTCGAGGACCGCTACTACGTGACCTGGTGCAACGGGTACCACGGCCCAACGATCGGCGTCGGCTACACGCACGACTTCGAGACGTTCCATCAGCTCGACAACGCGTTCCTGCCGTTCAACCGAAACGGCGTCCTCTTTCCGCGCCGGGTCAACGGCAACTACCTGATGCTGTCGCGCCCGAGCGACAACGGCCACACGCCTTTTGGCGACATCTTCGTGTCGGAGAGCCCCGACATGATCCATTGGGGCCGTCACCGCCACGTCATGTCCACACGGCGCTGGACCTGGGAATCGACGAAGGTCGGAGCCGGCCCCACGCCGATCGAGACGCCCGAGAGTTGGCTGCTGATCTACCACGGCGTCCTCACGTCCTGCAACGGCTATGTCTATTCGATGGGCGCCGCGCTGCTGGACCTCGACGAGCCGTGGAAGGTGATCGCGCGCAGCCGCGACTACCTGCTTTCACCACAGGTGCCCTACGAGCAGGTCGGCGACGTGCCGAACGTCGTCTTCCCGTGCGCTGCCCTGCTCGATCGACCGACCGGCCGGCTGACGATCTATTACGGTGGAGCCGACACGGTCGTCTGCCTGGCTCACGGCTACCTGCCCGAGCTGCTCGACTTCGTTCGCGCCCGAAGCTGAACCTGGGTCCGATCGCCGGCCGGCCAAGCCCGTCCGGCCGGCGATCGCCCGCGGGTTGACCCAACGCACCGTTCTTCCTGCGAGAATGCGCAGCCAACAGGTGGGGGCCGCTCTGGGTGGGAGGGCGCGAAAACGCGCCAAACGAGGAGAGACCCAACGGTGTCAAACACGTCCCTACGCCCCGTGAAGCGGCTGCGCCTGTCCGGCCGCAACTTCGCTTTCGGTTTCGCCATCGTCGCCACGGTCGTCGCCCTGGTTTCCGGCCCGGCACTGGCGGCGACGCCGCAGGTGTTCAGCGACATTCCGTCCAAGGTTCCCGGCAACGTCGTCAGCGAAGCCTTCGAGGCGACCGGCAGCAGCGAGTTCGGCGACCTGATCCAGCTCGCTCCCGGCGAGCGCTCGAGCGCGAAGCTACCCGTGACCATCATGATGTCGAGTTGGGGCTGCAAGGTTGACACCAGCACTGAGTGCACGACCCCGCCGGGTGCGACGTGGGATCAAGTGCTGACGCTGAACCTCTACAGCGTCACGATGGTCGGCGGAATCCCGACGGTCGACGAGCCGCCACTCCTGAGCAAGACGCAGACGTTCGCGATCCCGTACCGCCCCTCCGCCGACCCCGCCGACTGCTCGGGCTCGAGGGAGTGGTACTCCGCACCAGAGGGCG
>Ga0265326_10000794_pt1 | contig 11706 bp, 8 predicted proteins | sample 41424metaG_FD_192439 | JGI IMG/M metagenome (GOLD analysis project Ga0265326, IMG submission 192439) | Rhizosphere microbial communities from Carex aquatilis grown in University of Washington, Seatle, WA, United States - 4-14-24 metaG | ecosystem: Host-associated > Plants > Roots > Rhizosphere >... | reverse complement strand
TGCTGGTGAAGAGGTAGCGCAAGCGTTCGGCGTCGAGCCCTTCAGCGATGGTGACGACTTTGAGGTCCGCCGATTGGCCGCGCCCGCGCAAATTGAAATATTCCGAGACGGTGGTTCGTGAACCGGCGCCGGATGGGATGACGCTCAGGCCTTTGGTGAGCGGGGCGATGACGAGGCCGCGTTCAAAGGGTGGCGGGCGATAATTATCCAGTGTGCCGGCCTGGTGCACGGTGGAATCCAGCCAATAGCTATGGCCCTGGTACCGGATATACGCGATGGCGTGGTCGAAGGCGTTGGGAGTGGGCAGCCAGTCATCGAGCGAATGGCGGGCATCGGTGTTCACGAGCACGGGATAGGCCTCGATGCCGAGCGCGCGCAGGATGATGACGAACAAGAAGGTCTTGTCCTTACAATCGCCGAAGCGGCGTTCGTACGTTTCCGAAGCGGAGGCCGGACGGGTGGCGCTGACACCGATCTCGATGCCGAAATAACGCACGTCGTCCTGGACGAAGTGGAGCACGGCGAGCACGCGCTCGTTCCAATCGCCGATCCAACGCCATTCCTCGATCTTCTTTTTGAGTTCGGGCGAAAGCGGCGTGGAGTCGGTGAACAATTGCAACGCCCATTGGTTCACGGCGGCCCAGTTGGGAAATTCGGTGAGCTGGACGGAGGGATCGGGGTCGTACCAGGCCGGCAGGGAATCCTCCAATGGCAAGGCGGGCAACTGCTTGAAATCCCAGATGAACTCGAAGCCATCGGCGCGCCGCAGGGTGACTGGCTTCACCGAACAGAGATGATTGGTGAGATATAGGTAGCGTTGCGCCGGCCAGACGAGCCGGGTGCGCAGGCGATCCACCGGCACGCGCAATTGCACGGGCACCTGGTCGTAGAACCGGCCGGAAAGGACCGGGTTCACGCCGCGCAAGGTGTAGGCGTAATCGATGATGTCACCGGCGCGGACGTCATCCAGCACGGTCACGGCGGATTGCCGGCCGTAGATGAGCAGGTCGCTCAATTCGGGCTCCTGCTCGATGACCTTGATCTTGTCGCGGCTCAATCGCTCCAGGCAGTTGGTGCCGCGCCAGATGCGTATCCAATGAAAGTTCAGCGTTTCAAAGTCCGGCTCGAACTCGATGGTGATCATCGAGCCACTCTCCACGCCGGAATAATTCCGGATCTGCCGCACGATATGGATGAAGAGTTCATTCGAGGCGACGTTGACCTGCCGGTCCTTGAGGAGCAGGTGCTGGTCTTCGCCGAGGGTGTCCGCATTTTTGTCCGGCCGGGTGAACATCAAAGGCGCGACCCAGGCCGATGGCGGCCCCACGGTGCATTTCTGGGCCGGAGAAATCTGCGCCAACACCGATGAAACCATCATGCTAACCGCTAGAAAACTGAGCCAATGGCGAAGCCAGCGAAAGGAGTTGATCGACTTTTCCACGCTCCAAAAGGCTAACGGCGCAAGGAATACGATGGAAAGCAGAAAGCGCAACGCTTTGCGCTTGAGGCCTTGGAGGGATTTTGTAGGATGACGCAAGCTTGACTTGTCAGTCATCATGACGCTTTCTGACAGGGAACAGCAACAGGAGCCCAAAACTGTAGTATGTCGTCCACGCCAACAATCGAAACTGACCTGCTGAAACCCAACCCCACTGCCGTCAAACGCCGGGGCAAGTTGCTCATCGTGGACGACGAAGAGGGCCCGCGCCAATCGGTCAACGTCATCTTCAAAGATGATTACGATATCCTGATGGCTTCCGACGGCGCCACTGCCGTGGAACTGGCGCAGCAGAATCGCATCGATGTCGCGGTGTGTGATATCCGCATGCAGGGCATGTCAGGCATCGAACTTTTGGAACGGCTCAAGTACGTGGACCCGGCCATCGAGGTGGTGATGATGACGGCGTTTGAGACGACGGACACAATGCGTCAGGCGTTGCGCTTGCGCGCCTCGGATTACATCAACAAGCCTTTCGACATCGGTACGATGCGGAGCGCGGTGGCCGCCGCGATGCAACGCCGCACGCTGGAAAGCGAGATCCACAACAACGCCGAGAAATTGCAGCAGTTGTTGACGGAGTTGCAGAACCAGAAGATCGAGGAGCAGATCGCCAATGCGCGCGGCGATATTTACGCGAGCATCATCCATGATATCAACGGGCCGCTCACGGTCATCTCTGGCTTCATCCAGATATTGAATGAGCGCATCTCCACCACGCCGCGGATCAATAGCGAGGATATGGATTTCGTGAAGGACCGGCTGAAGATCATCACGCGGCAGGTGACCAACTGTATCGAGATCTCGCGCCGTTATCTGAGTTTCCTGCGCCGGCAGACGGACGACGCGCCGCGCGTGGGTGTGAACCAGTTGTTCAAGGATCTGGAGCATCTCGTGCAGGTGCATCCCGCCGCGCAGAGCAATGAGTTCGCGATCCATCCGCTCGCGCACGACATCGGTGTGAAGGTGAACGGCACAGACGTCATCCAGATTTTACTGAATCTCACGGTGAATGCGTTCCAATGCTCGCCGCAGAATCACAAAGTGGATATCACGGGATGCGTCTTGCACGAGCCGCTAAACCTCGGCGAAATCAAGGACGGGCTGGACACGCGTTACCTCAACGTGGAAAACTTTTTCAACGTGGCGCCCATCGTGGTGTTGTCCGTGAGCGACAACGGGCCGGGCATCCCGCAGGAGATTTTGCCGAAAATTTTCCAGCCGTACTTCACCACCAAAGGTCCGAGGCAGGGCACCGGCCTGGGCCTCAATATCGTCCATCGGCTCGTGAAAGAGGCCAAGGGCATGTTGCAAGTGCAGACGCGCGTAGGCGAGGGCACCACGTTTTCCATCTATGTGGCTGGGGCCAAGTTGATCTCCTGAATCAGACGGTTCGTGGCGGGGTTTGTTCCGTCATTTTTCAAAAAGGTTACACAGCATATCAACTCCCTGGATATCAACAGAGGAACTGAGCGTGGGATAATTGACCACTACTATGTTTACGACACGCTTGTCCGCGCGTTTGAATTCCACGCTGTTGTCGGAGAACAAAACATTCCAACCCCGCGCCTGGCTATGCGCGAAGTTGATGCTTTCTGCGTTGATCGATCCATCACTGTTCCAGATCGAGGGATCCATAAAATCTACCCCCATCACTTTCCTCGCTTTTATGTCGCTGGTTTTTCTGTAGAGCCGATTGTTACTGTTGTCGACCCATGGGTTATAAAGATAGCTCGCACGTACACTGCCGGGATTATTGATATCCGAAGAAGTGGTCAGAAGAGGCTGATAACCAGAGAGACCAAGAAATGAACTCTTTGCGCTGAGCGCCGGGCAGAAAAACATCGTTCCGTCGCCAGCCAATCTCTCCGGATACAACATCCCGAAGTTCCGCCAGAATGTGCCTGTCCTCGTATTCGACGGCCCGGAATCAGGATTATCAGGCGCAGTGCCGGCATCCCAGGTCTCAGACAGATGAAAGCTCGGTCGGGAGCCATCAAAGAAAACCCAGCGCGTATAATAGCCACCGTTGATGAGGTTGACTGGCTGGCTTCCCGCCTGGGTGATGGGATAGGCCCCATTGTAATGCTCAGCATAAACGGAGGTGCCCAATCCCAACTCTCTTAAATTATTCGCGCACGAAGCGCGTAGGGCGTGGTCTTTGGTGGAGGCCAGCGCCGGGGCCAGCAACACCACAAGCACCGCGACCATCGCGATGACCACCAGCAGTTCGACCAGCGTGAAGGCACAGGCCTGTTTTAGGGGTATTTTCATGTGTCAATGTGTTACCATAGATAGCTCGCAATAAAGTGACCGGTTCTTTCAAAAACTTTTCAAAAGTCGGCTTACCGCAGCACGCCCAAACCGCTAGGATGACACCGCACTAAACGCCTCATCCAATACCGCCAGCAGAAAATCCGCATCCGCCTGCGTGATGCACATGGGCGGCGCGAAGCGGATGGTCTGGCCCCAGAGTCCGCCTTTGCCCAGCAACAGACCCATGTCCTTCGCCGTCTCAACCACCTGCGCACACTCAGCAGACGCCGGCACTTTGGTCGTGCGGTCTTTCACCATCTCGATGCCGAGCATCAAACCTTTGCCACGCACATCGCCGATGATTTTGTGTTTTTCCTTCAGCTTGTGCAGCCCGGCGAGGATGTAATTGCCCAGCTTGTGCGAGTGGGCCTGGAGATTTTCTTTCTCGATGACTTCGAGCACGGCTTTGCCGATAGCGGTCACAACGGGATTGCCGCCGAATGTATTGAAATGGACTTTGCCCACGAGCGATTGCGCAATCTTCGGCGTGGTGACGACCGCCGCGAGCGGACAACCGTTGCCGATGCCTTTGGCCATCGTGACGATATCCGGAATCACGTCCTGCGTCTCAAATCCCCAGAAATGCGTGCCCGTGCGGCCAAAGCCAGTCTGCACTTCATCCGCGATGCACACGCCACCAGCGGCGCGCACGTATTCATACGTCTGCTTCAGGTAACCCTGAGGAAATTCCACGAACCCGCCGACCCCCTGGATGGATTCCGCGATGAATGCGGCAACTTTGCCGGACGTGGCGTAATCAATGACACTCTTCACGTCGTCCGCGTATTTTTTTCCGGCGTCCGCGTCGTCATAACCGAACGGCCCGCGATATTGGTACGGCGCGAGCGCGTGATGCACTCCAAAGCTATGCGGCACGTTGTACTTCCAATTGCTATGCGCCGTGACGGCCATGGTGGAGGCGCTGCCGCCGTGATAGGCATTGCGCAAGGCGATCACATCGTAATTACCCGTGCTCGCGCGCGCCATGAGCAGCGCGAGGTCGTTCGCCTCGGAACCGGAATTCACGAAGTAACACATCTTCAGGTCGCCCGGCATCTTGGATGCGAGCTTCTCCGCGTAGAGCGTCACGTTCGGCTGCAAATAGATCGTGGTGGAATGCGTCAACAGTTCCGTCTGCTTGATCGCCGCTGCCGTCACGTGCGGATGACAATGACCCACGCTGATGGTCACGATACCGCCCAGACCATCGAGATAACGCTTGCCGGTCTCGTCCCAGACGTATTGCATGGAACCTTCCACGACCATGATGGGCTTCTTGTAATATAGAAAGATTCCCGGATTCATGAACTGCTTGCGCTTGGCGAGCACTTCGTCGAAGGAAGGTCCGGTGTAGGGATGCGGTTTATGGTTCGTAGGGGGCAGCGGGATGTTTTTCATACGTCAAACGCCTGTCGTTTTTGTCTTCTTTTATATTTTAGTTCGTTGAAATGGTGGATGTTTCGCCCGAATTGTTCAATGCCGAACTGTTCCAGACAGGGAGTGCGAATCGTCATCTAACATGTGAAAGCGGTTTGAATCACCCTGATTCCAACCATTTTTCGCAGGAGACGAGGTGACGCGCCTCTGACTTCTTCCCGACCCAAAACCGTTACCAAACCCTGAAACCTGAACTGGAAAAAAGATTTCTTATTTTTAACACGATATAACACGATAATGCACGATTCGTTCGAAAAATAACACGATGCGAAACACGATTTTATCACGATGAATCTCGATTTTTCACGATTTCTCGCGTTTGGCGTGGGGTTTAGACACAGCGCCCATGTCTTCAATTTGCAATGAATAATGACCAATGAGTAATTTACAATCCTTCCCATCCCTTCCGCCTTCTGCACTCTGACTTCTAAATTTAAAATTCATCCTGCCGTTATACCACACCCTTGCCGTTTTGTAACTGTGACCATTACACAAATCGCATTTTCTTTGAAAAATCTTTCAGGAACAAAAACCCCAATAAAGACGGGCCTGTTATCACGGTCGAACCTGCTAAAAACGACGAAATCCTGTGCACAGCTTGTGCAGGTGCTTTTTTGGAGGGCGCCGGTAAGCATACAGCCGCGCATGCTCGACAAATTTCTGCTGCCCGAACAAACTTGTCGGCGTATGCGCGTCAAACTCCAGGCTGCCACGCCCGCTGACGCTGCGGACATCGCAGCGTTGCGTGGCGCGACGGCGCATCACCTCACCTCTGTTCATAGCTCCGGCCCGTGGTCCGGCACCGTTTCCGACAAAGGCGTTTTGTTTGAAATGCGCCGCGGCCGCGTTTACATCCTGCGCCGCCGCAAAAAACTCATCGCCACTCTCACGCTATCCACGCGCAAACCGTGGGCGATCGATCGTAAATATTTCAGCAAATGCCAGCGGCCGTTGTACCTCACATCCATGGCCGTGACGCCGGACCTGCAACGCCAGGGCATCGGCCGTGCCTGCATGGATGCCGCGCGCAAGCTCGTCAAAGACTGGCCCGGCGATGTCATCTGTCTGGATGCGTATGCCGCCGCCGGTGCGGGAGAGTTTTATCGCAAATACGGTTTCCGTGAGGTCGGCCGGGCATCGTACCGCAGCGCTCCATTGATCTATTTCGAGCTGTTCGTCTGACTTTAACCGCGCGGGAATAACTTCCTTCCCGCGAGATAAACCACAAACGCCACCCCAAAGCCAATGAACCAGGCGTAGTTGTAAAGATGCGCCAGCGATTCCGGAACGCTCGTGGCGCTCAGCGCATTGATGTTCACCAGAAATCCCGGCAGGCTCGGCAACGCGCCCACAATCAGCGCGATGAGCGCCACGTAACTAAAGCCATTCGTAAAACGATACTCACCATTGGCGTTGTAGAGCGCGGCCACATTCAACCGGCAGCGGCGATACACAAAATAATCGGCGATCAGAATGCCTCCAATGGGCCCCAGCAGCGCGCTGTAGGCGATGAGCCAGGTGAAAATGTAGCCGCGCGGGTCAGCGACCAGTTTCCACGGCATCATCAAAATGCCAACAAACCCAGTGATAAAACCACCCGTCCTGAACGAGATTTTACGGGGCGAAAGATGTGAAAAATCATTCGCCGGGCTTACCACGTTCGCGGCGATGTTTGTGGCCAGCGTTGCGACACACAGCGCAAGCATCGCGAGGATGAGCACGGCGGGATTGTTGAAGCGCGTGAGGACATCCACCGGGTTCCAGATGGTCTCGCCAAAGATGATCATCGTCGCCGACGTGACCGCCACGCCGATGAACGAATACAGCGCCATGGTAAGCGGCAAGCCCAATGCCTGACCGAGGACCTGGTCCTTTTGAGTTTTGGCGTAGCGCGAGAAATCCGGGATGTTCAACGACAGCGTCGCCCAGAAACCGATCATGCCCGTGAGCGCCGGGAAAAAGTAAGACCAGAATTGTCCGGCCTTGGGTTGTCCCGCATCAAACGCCGACGGCTGCGAAAGGATTGGCCCGAACCCGCCCGCTTTGCGATACGCCCACCAGAGCAATATCAACCCCAGCACGATGAGCAGAGGCGCTTTGATGTTCAGCAAAAAGCGGATGGTGTCGATGCCGCGATAGATGACCCACATGTTCACGCTCCAGAACAACAGGAAGCACAGGAAATGCGGAAACGTGATGCCCAGCATGTTCGTCGCCGGTGCGGGATTCCAATGAAAGATGGTGACGCAAATCTTGTAGATGGCATCGCCCCCGATCCATGTCTGGATGCCAAACCAACCGCACGCCACCAGCGCGCGCAGGATGGCCGGCACATTCGCGCCGAGCGTACCGAACGAAGCGCGGCAATAGACCGGAAAGGGAATCCCGTATTTTGTTCCCGCGTGCGCGTTCAAAATCATCGGCATCAGCACGATGAGGTTGCCGAAAAAAATGGTAAGTACAGCCTCCCACCAGTTCATACCGCCGCCGATGAGCGACGATGCGAGCATATACGTGGGAATGCAGGCGGACATGGAGATCCACAGCGCCGCAAAACTCAGCATGCCCCACTTCCGCTGCGTCTTCATCACCGGCGCGAGGTCGGAATTGTAGAGCCGGCTCTTCTCGATATCGAATTCGACATCGGGCGCGTTGGCAGCGAGGCCGGAAGAAGTGGACATATGTTTAAGTTATTTCTGCCTTCACCCAATCATCTGTGTGATCGTAGCGTTTGAGTCCTAGTGCTTCAAACTCATCATGCCCAACGTCGTTGAGGACGCCCAACCGCCTTAACGCCTCATTGATGGCATTGTGACTAACAATCGGACCAAAAACCATACGGCCGTCTTCCCAGACAATGGCGGCCTGAATTCCGTCGCCTCCAAAAAACTCTGCCTCCAAGTAAGCCGATTTGCCGTGCAATTTTTCCGCGAGCGAATTAATGATCGAAATATCATCGCCGCCATCCGTCAAGGGACAGAAAGGAATATCATGAAACTCACGCACTTCACTTGTGATCGGCACAAGCGACCAGCCCTGCCGAAGCGCCACTAACTTGGCTTTGGCAGGAAGACCGCCCTCCAGTTTTTCAGTCATCCCGACAAACGCTTGTAATGTATAGCCCATTACCTAATTAGTTCTAAAATAACTCAGCCAATTACACGCCAACTCCCCATCGCTGTTGCTCAACCCTGCCATTCTCCTTCTCCTGGGGGAGAAGGCCGGGATGAGGGCGAGCAAAAATCCTCACGCTTCAGCGGGACTGACCATAGTTAAAAATGACTCGGCTTGCGCTGTAAAAACTTCCCATGCCCATGTTTGCCCACAAACTTTCCATCACGCACCGAAACCTTTCCGCGCACAGTGACCACACTCGGACGGCCCTCGATCTTCCAGCCTTCGAACGCGCTGTAATCCAGGTTCATGTGCTGCGTCTTCACGGAGATTTTGCCGCGATAATCCGGGTCATACACCACCAGGTCGGCGTCCGCGCCGGGCTGGATGGTGCCTTTGCGCGGGAACAGGTCGAACGTCTTCGCCACCTGTGTGCTCGCCACGTTCACCATCGTGTGCAGGTCGAGCTTGCCGGTCTTCACGCCATAGGTGTAGAGCAGGTTGATGCGTTCCTCAAGTGAGGGGATGCCATTCGGGATCTTCGTGAAATCATTTTTGCCCATCTCCTTCTGCTTCCGGAAATCGAACGGGGCGTGGTCCGTGGCCACCGTGTTGACGAGGCCATCGCGCAATCCGTTCCAAAGGACCGCCTGGTTGCTCTTATCGCGCAGCGGCGGCGACATCACATATTTTGCGCCTTCGAACTTTGGCAGCTCCGCGTAAGTCTTATCAAGTGTCAGATATTGGATGAGGGTCTCCACAGTGACGCGCACACCGCGTTGGCGCGCGGCGATGGCTTCCGCCAGCGCTTCCTTGCAGCTCAAATGGACGATATACGTTGCCGCGCCGGTGAGTTCGGCGAAGGTCATCAGGTGATGCACGCCTTCGGCTTCGACCTGCGGCGGCCGGCTGGGCTCGTGGAATTCCGGGCCGGTCTTTCCGGCCGCAACCAATTCCTTGCAGCGCTCAGTGATGAGCGTCTCGTTCTCGCAATGCACGGTGACGATGACGCCCAGTTCTTTTGCGAGCTTCAGCGTACGATAGAGTTCTGTGTCATCAACGCCGAACGCGCCTTTATAGGCGAGGAACATTTTGAACGAGCTGATGCCTCGCTTCACGATCTCGCGGAGCTGTTTCTCCGTCGTGTCATCAAAGCGCGAGACACCCATGTGGAACGAGAAATCGCATGCCGACTTGCCCACCGCCTGCTTCATCCACAGCTCGAACGATTGCAGCGCATCGTCCTTGCGCGCGGGGCAACACATCTCGATAAGCGTCGTCGTGCCGCCGACCAGCGCCGCTTCGCTGCCGCTGATGTAATCGTCCTTGGAGAACGACCCCATGAACGGCAGGTAGATGTGCACATGCGGGTCGATGAAGCCGGGGAAAATAAACTTGCCCTTCGCGTCGATGACCTCGGCGCCCTTCGGCGCCGCGATGTTTTTATCGATGCGCGTGATGGTTTCGTTTTCGCAAAGGATGTCAGACACGTAATGCGTGTCTGCTGTAACAATCTCACCGTTCTTGATTAACAAGCCCATATTTAAACCTCCAAGCACCAACATCCAAGCTCCAGAGAAGCTCCAAGCTTAAACATCCAATCCCAAGCACACGCGGCCCACATTGGAGCTTGGCGTTTGAAGTTTCTCTGGATGTTGGAGCTTGGTGTTTGGTGCTTAATTATCATTCATCACTTTTTCTCCGTATGCCAGATATCCCCTTCGCCGTAGCTGAACCAGCGGCTGGTGGTGACTTTTTGCTGCGTGTAAAACTGCACGCCTTCGCGGCCTTGCATGTGCAGGTCGCCGAAAAATGATTCGTCCCAGCCATTGAACGGGAACCATGCCATGGACGCCGGCACACCGATGTTGATGCCGATCATGCCGGCCTTCGCCCGATGCTTGAACTCCCGCGCGGCCTTGCCGTTGCGCGTGAAGATAGAAGCGCCGTTGCCGTACATGGATTTGTTCGCCAGTTCGATGGCGGCATCCAGGTCTTCCATGTGCATCACGTTGAGAACCGGCCCGAAGATCTCCTCCTTGGCGACCGTCATGCCGTTCTGGACGTGGTCCAATATGGTGGCTCCGACGTAAAATCCATTCGGCGCTTCGCTGACTTTCACCCCGCGTCCATCAGCGAGGACACGTGCGCCCTGTTGTTCGCCGATGCTGATAAGCTCCCGCACGCGGTCACGATGCTGCTTGGTGATGACCGCGCCCATGTCCGGCTGCGCCTCGCGGTCCGTGGGGCCGACTTTGATGCGTTTGGTGGCCTCGACGAGCGTCGGCAAAACAGATTTTTCTGCGGCGCCCACGATGACAGCGGTGGAACCCGCCATGCAACGTTCGCCCGCACAACCAAACGCGGCCTCGATGACGCCGCGCGTGGAATTTTCCACATCGGCATCCGGCATGATGATGACGTAATTTTTCGCGCCGCCGTTGGATTGCACGCGCTTGCCGTGCTTGGTGCCGACTTCGTAGATATAACGCGCAATCGGCGTGGAACCGACGAACGAAATCGCTTTCACCTTGGGATGCGTGAGCAGCGCGTCCACCACATCGCGTCCGCCATGGACGATGTTGAGCACGCCTTTGGGCAGACCAGCTTTCTCGAACAACTTCGCGATTTTGATAGCCGTGAGCGGAACTTTTTCGCTCGGCTTGAGTACGAATGTATTCCCGCAGGCGATAACGATGGGATACATCCATAAAGGGACCATCGCGGGAAAGTTGAACGGCGTGATGCCGACACACACACCCAGCGGTTGCCGGATGGCTTCGCAATCGATGCCGCGCGCGACATTCTCCAGAATTTCGCCCATCATGAGCGACGGCACTCCCAGCGCAAATTCGATGACCTCCATACCGCGCTTCACGTCACCGCGCGATTCCACGAGCGTCTTGCCATGCTCGCGCGTGTTGCTGCGCACGATGTCCTCGAAATTATCCTCCATCAGCATCTTGAAACGGCCAAGGATGCGGGCGCGCTCTACTGGCGGTGTTTCCATCCACGCCGGAAAGGCGGCGTGCGCGGCTTCCACAGCGGCGTTCACGTCGGCAACGGTACCAATGGGACATTCCGCGATGACATCGCCGGTGGAGGGATTAAAGACGGGCGTGCCGGCGATCTTTGGCGTGAGCCATTCGCCGCCGATGTACATGGGGCAGGATTCAAGAGTCATATTAAAAAATTCCAAGCACCAACATCCAAGCTCCAGAGAAGCTCCAAACTTCAACATCCAAACCAGCTCGCGATGCATTGCAAAACGGCGTCAGCAATTGAAGCTTGGAAGCTTGGTATTTCTCTGGAGCTTGGAGCTTGGAATTTGGATGTTTCAT
>Ga0265326_10000792_pt1 | contig 11718 bp, 11 predicted proteins | sample 41424metaG_FD_192439 | JGI IMG/M metagenome (GOLD analysis project Ga0265326, IMG submission 192439) | Rhizosphere microbial communities from Carex aquatilis grown in University of Washington, Seatle, WA, United States - 4-14-24 metaG | ecosystem: Host-associated > Plants > Roots > Rhizosphere... | reverse complement strand
ACAAGTGAATCTGCCCACGGGCGGCCACTGAGCCTGCCCTGTCAAGGGACAGCGGGATCTGAACGCGGGCGGTCACAAGAACTGCACAACCGCGGCCATCAGAACTGAACGCTGGCGGCCAAGGAATCTGCACGCTTGAGCGAGCGGGGCCCAATGTGCCAGGTCGTGGTAACCACCACTGAGCCCACCTATGATTCGGCTGCAGGGTTACGTAGTGGAGTTGGGAGCCGTGACCTCACCGATACCGCAGCACTGGAAGGGTCGCATCGACGATGACTGGCATCGACCGTCGACCCATCGAACCGTCCTGGACTTCGCGTTCGACGGAGACGCACTCTCGGTGGCGGACGACTGGGCAGGACGGCCGCAACGCCAGAACTGGGGTCAGCCGACGAATCCGCCTGTCGCGGACCTGGTTGCAACGGACGCGGATGGGACTCGGCTATATGCATGCAACAACTACACGACGTTGCGAGGTGGATTTGTACCGCCGGGCAGCGTGGACAGGATGTTCGTCTCAATCGGGCAAGTGGGGATCCAAGTGCATTTCGAGGCCTGGCTCTCTGAGCGTGGGTGGTATCGGATATTGGCCCCGGCCGAGCAGGCAATTCACGGCGGCGGGTTCCGGCAGCGAGTTGACCGCTGGATGGCTAGAGGGTGGATCAACCCGTTGCTGGAGGCTCTTGGGCAGCCACCAATCCGTTAGGGCGGCCATTGCTGAGGCTTCTGAAGACACGACTAAGTGGACATCAGACCCACCGACCACGACCAGGTGAACGCCGGACCACTGCTGCGTCGTCATGGAGCAGGGACGAGCGGGCGGACGCCGTTGCCCGCGACGGCTTCGGTGAGGCGATGCGATTGGCCCTCGGTGACGAATGACGTGGGCGTGGTGAAGCAGGCGGTCGACAGCTGCCGTGGCGAGTCCTCGCGGAAAGATCGTGTCGGACCGCGCCGGATGCAGGTTCGAGGTCACGATGAGCGAACGCTTCTCATAAGCCGCGTCGATGAGGCGATAGAGGGCTTCGGCTTCGTCGGCGCCAGCGGGTAGAAGACCGATGTCGTCGACGACGATTCGATGACGTTCCCGGTCGAGGCATCGATCCGCGAGCGGGCGATCGTGGCGGTCAGACTCTCGAGCGTGAACCACGACACCCGCAGGTCGCGGTCGATCGCAGCGTGGGCAATGGCCTCGGCGAAGTGGCTCTTCCCGGTTCCGCTCGGTCCGACCAGGACCAGGTTCTCGGCTCGACCCATCCAGTCGAGCGATCGCAGGGCCCACTGCGCCTCATCGGGGATGGCCGAGGCCTTCGGGTCCCAAGCGTCGAACGTCTTGCCCGATGGCAGGCGTGCGGCCTTTCGGTGGAGCTCGCGAGTCGAGTGATCCCGCCCGGCTGCCTCTTCGGCGAGAAGGACCTTGAGCACCTGGGCGTGGTCCCAACCCTCTTCGCCGGCCCGAGCGAGGACGGCCGGCGCCGCCTCCCGGAAGTAGCGCAGACGCAGACGGTGCAGGAGCCGGGCGACGTCGATTGGCAGCGGTGCCGGCTCGACTGGGGCAAGCCGCGGTGGCAGGTCGCGCCAGCGGGCGAACTCGTCGGCTGTCTGCGCGAACGAAAGCCTGTCGCGCGTTTCCATCGGGTCGTGGGCGGGGCCGGTCACCATCAGCGCAAAGCTGCCCCGACCAGCTCCCAGGCGCTCGTTCCCGGCTGGAAAGTGTCATCGTCCGGCTCTAGCCGTTCGCTCGATCGCTCGCCAAGCAGTCGCTTTCCTGGGATCCGAACAACCCCAAGTGAACCTGGAGGGACGCCTTGTTATCTGGACGGCGTGCAGTTCTGATGGCCGCGGTTGTGCAGTTCTCGTGGCCGCGAGCGTTCAGCTACTTGGCCGCCCGCGTTCAGATTCCCATGTCCGGTGTCACTGCCCAACCGCGGACATCGAATCTGCCCAACCGCGGCCACGAAACATGCCCATTGACCGAGCCCGGTCCGGGATGCGCGGCCGATACGTGTGTTTCATTCGGTCAGTGGATGACTTTGGCCCGGACGGCTGAGATGATGTATCGGTGAATCACACTGCTGTAGAACAGGGCAAGCGCGGCGGCGTCGACCTCGAGGTCCTCTCGGATCGCGAGCGGGAGGTTCTCGCCCTGGCGCTCACGGGACTCTCGGCCAAGGCCATTGCCGACCAGCTCACCCTTACTCAGGCAACGATCCGAAGCCATCTCTCACGGATATACGCGAAATTGGGGGTCGGAGGTCGGGTCGAGCTGCTTGCCCAGATCAAGAGCCAGCCGTCCGACCGGGAGAGCCCGCCACCGTCCCTTCGGGTCAAGCCTGCACGGCCGCGCCGACACCGGCTGTGGCCAGTGATCGCGGCCCTTGCGATCTCAGTCGTGGTCGTGGGCGCCGGCGCTTTGTTCCTCTGGCTTCGACCCGATCTGCCGCCCTCAACGAATCTCGCGACGATCTCGCAACTGGTCGCTCAAGGTCAGGCGACAAGCCTCGACCTCCACGGCGACACCCTGATCGTGACGACCAACGACGGACGCCAATACCGCGTTTCTAGTGTGGACTCCGCCAGCTTCAACGAGATGCTGCCCAAGGCGCTTAGTTCAAACGTGCAGGTCACTATCTCGAAAGGCGACGAACTGACTCCGGCTTCCATTCTCGGGCCTGTCTCGGCATTCGCCCCGCTGATCGTGCTGCTCGTCGTAGGAGTCATGATCTTCCGCCGGCTCCGTCGTCCGCCCCGGTTCAGCCCCGCTGCTACGTCTTAGGCGCAGGCACCAGCGGTTTGACGCCGTGGCCCTCGATGGCCTCGGTCAGCCGGTGCGATTGGCCTTCGGTGACGATGACATGGGCGTGGTGCAGTAGCCGGTCCACAGCTGCGGTGGCGAGACCTTTGGGGAAGATCGTGTCGAATCGGGCCGGGTGGAGATTCGAGGTCACGATGAGCGAGCGTTTCTCATACGCGGCATCCACGAGCCGATACAGCGCCTCGGCTTCTTCCGCGCCGGCGGGCAGCAAGCCTATGTCGTCGACCACGACCAGTTCGGAGCGGACGATCCGCTCGACGACCTTGCCGGTTGAGGTGTCGATCCGAGAGCGTGCGATCGTGGCTGTGAGACTCTCGAGGCTGAACCAGGAGACCCGCAGGTCGCGGTCGATCGCGGCGTGGGCGATGGCCTCGGCGAAGTGGCTCTTCCCGGTGCCGGATGGTCCGACCAAGACCAGGTTCTCGGCCCGACCCATCCAGTCGAGCGATCGGAGCGCCCACTGCGCCTCATCGGGGATGGCCGAAGCCTTGGGGTCCCAGGCCTCGAACGTCTTGCCCGAGGGCAGGCGAGCCTCCCGACGGTGCAGCTCGCGGGTTGAGCGATCCCGTCCAGCCGCCTCCTCGGCGAGAAGGACCTTGAGCACCTGAGCATAGTCCCAGCCCTCGTCTTGAGCGCGGGCGAGGATCGCCGGTCCCGCTTCGCGGACGTGGGGCAAACGCAGCCGATGAAGGAGGCGAGCCAAGTCGAGCGGCCACGCCGGCGGCTCGGAGGCATGCAGGCGCGGCGGCAAGTCGCGCCAGCCGGCGAACTCGTCGGCAGACTCGGCGCCCCGGCTCCTGCCCATCGCGCCCTCGAGCGAGCATGGTCCGATGAGCGACCGGCTCACGACGGCCGTGACGGAGCTTGTGGCCGCGCTACGAGACGAGATCGCCACCCAGCGTCGCCCGAGCGAGCGGGAACCCGATCGGCTGCTGAGCATCGATCAGGCCGCCCGGGCCCTCGGCATCGGTCGGACCGCCCTGTATTCCGAAATCGGGGCGGGACGAATCCGGAGCATCAAGGTCGGCCGGCGACGATTGATTCCGTCCTCCGGCCATCAGCGAGGTCGCCTCCGGGCGCGAGTGACGGAGCCGACGGTCAAAGGCTCGTCCTCTTCAGTCTGTAGGCCGGCCTTGTGCTTGCAGCGCCCGGTCGAGCGCATCGGCGGCCTCTCGCCGAAGGTCTGGCGTCACGTGCGCATAGACGTCGGCCGTGATGGCGATCGAGGCGTGGCCCAGCGTCTCGCTGACCGTCTTCAATGGGACGCCCTGGGCGAGCATCAGGCTTGCTGCGCTGTGCCGCAGATCGTGGAATCGGATCGGCTGAAGACCGAGCCGGGTCGCCGTCTCGTGAAAGACGCGGGAGACCGCATCGGGTCGCATGGGATTGCCCAGGGCGTCGGTGAACATGAGATCGGCCTGATCCTGCCACGCAATTCCGGCTGCGAGCCGCTGGACAGCCTGGGCTGCCTTCTGGCGTCGCAGGGCCTCGCGGACGAACGTAGGCACCATGATCGTTCGGCGACTCCGCCGGGTCTTGGGCTCCGCCAGACTCCATGTGGTGTGCCGGTGCCCCTTGTCGTCGGCGACTCGACCGGACTCAGCCAGGGCTCGTCGGACGGTCAGCGCCGAGCCATCGGCCGCGAGGTCGCTCCAGGCAAGGCCGAGCAATTCGCCAAGCCGGCATCCGGTCCCGAGGGCAACGGCGTACAGCGGGCCCATCGGATCATCGGCGGTTCCGCTTAGAAGTCGCGAGGCTTCGGCAGGGGACAGAGCCCGCATCTCGCGGGCCGCCACTCGGGGCGGTCGTGCGAGGGCCGCAACGTTGCGGTTGAGAAGGCCCTCTCGCATGCCGTCGTTCAGGGCTCGCCGAAGGACCCCTCGTGCGTAGCGGACTGTGGTGGGCGAGAGCTTCCGTGCCAAGAGTTCGGTCATGCGCTGCTCGACGTCGATCGGCTGCAGTCGCGTCATCGGCCGCTTACGGAGGTCTGCGGCGAAGCCGACGCCGAGCCAATACTGCCGGACGATGCGCCCGTACTCAGCTCGCGTCGACGGTCGGATTCGCGTCTCGTGAACCTGCAGCCACCGGGTGAGGAAGGCCTCCAAGGTCTCACCGGTGAGGGCACCCGACGTAGCTTCTTTACGCTTCGCATCGAGCTTGCGGACGACTTCGGCCCGGGTCCTACCGCTGACGTATACGCGCTTGGTCCGGCCATCTGGGAACTGGACGAGAAGCGAGCCGCGGAGTCGTCCGTCCGCGGTGTCGTAGATGGCACCCTCGCCGGCGGATCTTCGTGGCTTGGTAGCCTGGCCCACGGGCCGTCCTCCCGATCAGGAGGGCATCTGAAGGCCAGCGGCGTGCTCCAGCGGGCCTTCGCGCCATTCGGAGTCTACACCCGCGAAGATGCCGCGAAGCTGCCAAGTGCCGGCTAGTGAGACCAAGGAGTGCGAGTCTGAGCGTGAAATTGGAGGGCCGTGTGGGATTCGGACCCACGACCAGCCGATTAAAAGTCGGCGGCTCTACCACTGAGCTAACGGCCCTCGGGAGGGATGCCACGCCCACTGCCCGCGGCACTCCGCAAACGGCAGCCGCGACATCTGCGCGCCGGGAGATAGTAGCCTGCCGGCGGCCGACGCCGCCACGTCTCCGGCGCTTCGTCCCGCACTCCCATCCGGCGGTGGCGCTCGGAGCGGCGCATCGACGGCGACGCCAGAAGCACCCGCCGCGACTCAGGGCTGGTTCACGAAGAGGGTGATCCGCACCTCGCCCACGACCAGTTGCCCCGACGAGATCGTGGTTTCGCCGCGCACCTGGCGATTCGTGCCCCAGGCGTCGATGAGCCGGGTGGGCCGGATCGCGTCGATGTCCTGGACCGCCCACATGTCGCCTCGCCGTTCGATCGTGGCGTGGCGCTCCGCGACCCTGGGATCCGAGACGCGCAACTCCGCCTCGGCATCGCGGCCGACGAGCAGCCGCTTGCCGGGCTCGACGGTGACGATCCTCGACCCGCCGGCCTCGATGACGACGAGCTGACCGACCGCCGGCTCCCCCGGGGCGGAGCCCGCAGTTGCGGACGACTCCGGCGGCGATTCGGCAGGTGGCTGGTTGTACGGCGGCCCCAGGCCCGCGAGATATCCGGCCAGGGTGTACGCGCGGGTCATCGATCCCGGGGTCGGGTATACGGCCGGCCTATACGAGGGCGGAACATAGCCGGGCGGCGTCTCGCCTCGCGACACGTATTCGATCCACTCGGTGCCGGGCGGGTGATACCCGGCCGGCGGGAGGGCTGGCAGCTGGCCCCACGGACTCGGGGCGAAAGGCTCCGGCTGGCGAGCCGGATTGGGCGGTTCGCCGACGTGGATCAGGGCCACGACCGAGCCGGCAACGGCTATCGCGAGCGCCACCCAGAAGCCGATGTCCAGCGTCGAGGAGATCGTGTCGGGCAGGACCACGATGATCGGACTGCCGGAGCCGGCCAGGCCGACGACGAGGCCCACGCAGGACGACCCGACGACCGTGACGAAACCCGCCAGGGCAAGCCACCTGGGGATTCGAGTTACCGGCCGCCGGTAGACTTCGAACAGGGAGCCGACGACGGCCGCGGCCATTCCAAGGGCGACCGGGAGCATCCACTCAGCCCCGAATTCGCTCTCGTCGCGCCTGGACACGAGGTCCCAGAGGCTGACCGTGTCGCCGGCGCCCTGACCCGGGAAGCCCCACCGGATCCACGGCAGGACGACCGACACGGCGGCCAGACAGGCGGCCGCCACCACGACCAGCACGAGCAGAGGGCCCGGCCTGGGCATCCGCCCGCGTTTGCCCTCTCCGGTGGCGCGGCCCGGCGATGGCTCCGACATGTTGGTCCCAACCTCCTGCACGGGTCACGCCCGATCGACGCCGACGCTCCCGACCCCTCCCCGCGCCCGGCGTCTCGACCGGACTATAGCGCCGCCGCCGACGCGGCGGAAACGGTCAGCCGGCCAGGAGCGCGAGAGCGGCGCCTGCCGTCGGTTCGTCGGTGATGAGCAGGTGCAGCAACCCAGTACGCGCACCCGCGACGATCGTCTCCACCTTGTTCGAGCCCGCGGCAATGCCGATCACGCGCGGCACGCGGCGCAGAGTCTCGATCGGGATGGAGATCGTGCGGCGCTCCCACTCGTCGGCGACGAACGAACCGTCGAGGCGGACCAGGTGACCGGCGACGTCGCCCACGGCGCCGCGCGCGGTCAGGCGGCTTCGCCCCGCGTCGTCGAGGCGGTCCATGACCGTGCCGTACCCGGGCGAATGGCGGGGCGCGCCGCTCATGCCGACGAGAGCAAGGCGCAACTCCCCCCAGAAGCGGGTCGTGGCCGTGACGGCGCTGTCGGCCAGCAGGGCGGCCGTCGTCGATTCGTCGTCCAGCAGGCCTGGCGCGTGGAGCAGCCGCACCGACGCCCCGATTCGCTCCGCCAGCCGGCGCGCTATCTCGTTGCTGTTGAGGTGCGGGTTGCTCGAGTCCCAGCCGCCGACCAGCGGCACGACCACGCTCCGTGGCAGGCTCGCCGCCGGCAGCGCGCCGACCAGCGATTCGACCGTGTAGCCGCCGGTCAGCCCGATCGCGCCGTCCGCCGGCAGCTCCGAGGCAACCCGCGGCGCCGCCGCGATGCCGCACAGCCGCGCCGCCAGCGCGGGCGCCGTCTCGTGGCCCGCGGTCACCCAGACCTCCACGCCGAGTGCGGCTGAGAGAGCCCGAGCCAGCGGCGCCGGCTCCTGCGGAGCGCCTTCCACCGAGATCCGGACGACTCCCGCGGCCCGGGCGGTGGCGAGCAAGCGCGACACCTTGGAGATCGAGAAGCCCGTCAGGGTCGCGATCTCCGGCTGGCCGAGCCCGCGGACGTAATAGAGCTCGGACACCAGCCGAAGCATCTCGCGCTGGCTGGCCGCCGACTGGTCCGAATCCGTCCCGGATTCCGGCACGCTCGCAATCCCATCGGTCACTGGTCGCCCTCGGCTTGACAATCCCAACCCCGAGCCACGAGTATAGCGCCAATACGATCACTGCAAACCGTGTCGTGAGAATTCTTGCAGATAGTCCTGGCAGCGGCCCCGCACGAAGACGCGCCGGTGGCGGGCCGCAGCCGGCAAACAAGATCATCTTGGTCCCTGGCAGAAACACCTGGCGGAGGCATCGAGTGCGGTCGTTTCGGATAGTGATCGCGGGTCATGGCACACTGCCTGCCGCTGTGCTGGCTACTGCCGAGCTGATCTGCGGCCGCATCCCCGATCTGACCGCCGTCGGCCTCGAGCCCACCGAGACGCCCGACCACTACGCCGACAGCCTGCGCGCCGCGATCGGACGAGACCACCGGCCCGTCCTGGTGTTCGCCGACCTGCTGGGCGGGACGCCGTTCAACGTCGCCTCCGCCATCGCGCGCCGCTCGCCGCGCGTGGTCTGCGTGGCCGGCGTCAACCTGGCGATGGTCGTCGAGGCCGCTCTGTCCGACGCCGCGCTCGACGACGACCTGATCGAACGATTGGTCGAGGTGGGCCGGAGCGGCATCGTCGAGACTGAGCGCCACCGCGCCCGCCGCGTCTCCTGACCGCCCATCCTTGCCGGTGAGCCTCCGCCTTGTCCGCATCGACGACCGCCTGATCCACGGCCAGGTCGTGGCCGGCTGGCTGCGAGCTCTCGGCGCCCGGCGGATCGTGATCGTCGACGAGGCAACGGCGCGCGACGAGTTCATGCGCGAGGTCCTGACGCTGGCGGCGCCGCAAGGCGTCCCTGTCGAGGTCTGCGGCGTGGCCGACGGCGCCGTTCGCCTGATCGAACTCGCCGCCACGCCGGAGCCGGTCATGGTTCTGGCGCGCATGCCCCGAACCGTGCTGGCCCTTCGGCACGCCGGCGTCCCGATAGACGTTGTCGATCTCGGCGGCATGGGGGCCGGTCCGGGTCGGCGGCGCCTCCACAAGACGATCTCGGTCAGCTCGGACGAGCTGCGGGAGTTGCGGGAGCTGGAGCAAATGGGAACGCGGGTGGAGATCCAGATCGTCGCCGACGATCGGCCGATCGCGTTCCGATCGATCGATACGGGCAACTGAGCCGGCCGTCCGGGACGAGCGCCCGGCGCATGGAGGAAACGCATGTACAGGAAGTTCGCGGCGGTCGGCGCAGGGCTGATGGTGGTCGCGCTGCTGGCCGGCGCGATGCCGGGAACGGTGCTGGGCGCCGCTGGACAGGCCGCCGCCTCGCCCGACACGGGCAAGATCACCGTGGCCGCCTGGCAGGCCGCCCTCATCGCCATCGGCTACTACCTGGCCAACAGCCCCTGGCTGTTCGGCCTGGCCTTCTTCACTCTGTACCGGCCGCTCGTCGCCGGCTTCTTCGTCGGTTGCATCCTGGGCGATCCCGCGCAGGGCACGCTCATCGGCGCGGCCATCAACGTGCCGTACCTCGGCTTCATCTCGGCCGGCGGCAATCTCCCGGCCGACGCGTCGTTCGCGGGCTGGGTTGGAACCACGATCGCGCTCGCCGGCGGACTCGATCCGACCAAGGCGATACCGATAGCTTTCGGCCTTGGCTTGCTCGGCACGATCATCTTCTACGGTCGGATGGCGGTCGACGCCGTCTTCGCCCACTGGGCCGACGCACGCGCCGAGAAGGCCGACATATCCGGCGTCGCCCTGATGAACTGGCTGCCGGGGCAATCTCTGCTCTTTGTCATCAGCTTCGTGCCGGTGTTCCTGTTCGCGCTCAACGGCCCAACCTACGTCCAGGACGCACTCAACCGCCTGCCCGCCTGGACTGTGAACGGACTAGTGATCGCCGGCGGCATCCTGCCGGCAATCGGCATCGCTCTCAACATGCGCTTCATCTTCCGCGGCGCGGCCATCCCGTACTTCTTCATCGGCTTCATCCTGATGACCGCGACCCACGGCTCGATGTCGCTGGTCGTCATTGCGGCGCTCGGCCTGGCGCTGGCGTACCTGCACCTGAACTTCGTCGGCGGCGTCGCGCCCGCCCGGTCGGTGGTACAGGCGGAGGCGGCGGGCGCGGAGGCGGCGGGCGCCGAGGCGGTCGAAGCATCGGCCGCAGCTGCGCCTTCGGCCCCGGCCGCCGGCTCGGCCGTCCGCGTGACGCGAGGCGACCTGATCCGGTCGTGGGTGCTCTGGACCTTCTTCGCCCACGCAAACTACAACTACGAACGGCTGCAGGGCACCGGCTTCGCCCACGCCATGACGCCGATCATCCGCCGCCTCTACCACACCGACGACGACATCCGGGCGGCGCTCAAACGCCACCTGGTCTTCTTCAACACCGAGCCTAACTTCGGCAACATCGTCCACGGCACCGTCATCGCCATGGAGGAGCAGCGGGCCAATGGAGCCGCCATCGACGACGACGCGATCAACGCGGTCAAGTCCGGGCTGATGGGGCCCCTTGCGGGCATCGGCGACACGCTGAGCCAGAGCACGATCACGCCGATTCTGCTGGCGCTCGGCATCGGAATCGCCGGCGGGACGGTGACCGGATCGGCGGTACCGACGATAAGCGGCGCCACCGGTAATCCGCTCGGCGCGATCATCTACGTCGTCCTCGTCTCGATCGTGATCGTGGCGATCGGCTACACGGCCTGGATGACGGGCTACGCCCGCGGCCGCTCCCTGGTCATCGACATCCTCAAGTCGGGCACCATCGATCGGGTCTTGGTCGGGGCCGGGGTGCTCGGGAACATGGTCCTTGGCGCGCTCGCGGCGACGTTCGTGGTGGTCAACCTGGCACCGACGGTGGACATCTACGGCGCCAGGCTGAACCTGCAGGCGGCGATCCTCGATCCCCTCTTCCCGGGCGCGCTGGCTCTCGGGCTGGTGGTGGGGACGTGGTGGCTGCTCAAGCGGGTCAACCCGCTGGTCCTCCTGGTCGTCTACCTGGTCATCGCTATGCTGGGCGCCTTTCCGTTCTTCGGCCCGGACCACACCAGCTCGACAGACCCGGCCGCTCAATACCAGGTGTGCACGTCGTCGCTGCTGCACCCCTACTACGCCTGCGGCGCGCCCCCGGCAGCAACCGCCGCGCCGTCCGTCGCGCCCTCTCCCTCGCCGACGATCGCACCCACCACCTCGCCGACGCTCGCGCCGTAGCCGGCCGGCGATTCAGACTACGTGGCAGATAGAAAGCGGCCCCGGCGCGAGGGGGAGCGTCGGGGCCGCATAGGGATTTGCTAAGTAATAGTCTACGGGTTTCCGCATCCAGCATGGCGCTTCCCCGCAACAGGGCCTGAACCCCGTCTGCACAGGCTGGCTACCCCAATATCCTAACGCTTCGCCGGAATACGCGCTCCCGACCGTGGAATGCACGGCAATAACCGGAACGTACCTTAGGTCTGGCTGAGCGCCGGCCATGTCCGCGGCTTTGACACGGCTCGGAGTACCGCCGGGCGAGACGGCGCCTACCCGAACTCACTGGCCGGGCCGCTCGACGAGCGGCGCGGCGACGGGCTGCGCGCGGCATGTGGCTCCTGGTATGCGGCGCCGAATCGCTCAAGCTCGGCCAGAGCGGAGACGATCATCGGGTGGGAGCGACGCTCGGGGCGGATGACCGAGGCGATTCGGCGGGCGAGCGGCGGCTCGGTCGGATGGATCGAGGCCCGCACCGGCCGGTCGTGGATCGCCAGACCGGGCAGCATGCCCACGCCCAGCCCGGCTTCCACCAGGGCGATGATGACGCTGAAGTCCTTGCAGTTGGATCGAACGTGCGGCTCGAAGCCGCTCGAACGGCAGGCCCGCAGCGTCACCTGGCCGAGATGGCTGTCTTCGGTGTCCATGATCCAGAACGCGTCACGAAGGTCGGACAGCCGAACGGCCGCGCGGTCGACGGTGTTGGCCGGCTCGGTCGTTTCGGGGGCGCCTGCCTCCTGCGGAGGCAG
>Ga0265326_10000790_pt1 | contig 11726 bp, 12 predicted proteins | sample 41424metaG_FD_192439 | JGI IMG/M metagenome (GOLD analysis project Ga0265326, IMG submission 192439) | Rhizosphere microbial communities from Carex aquatilis grown in University of Washington, Seatle, WA, United States - 4-14-24 metaG | ecosystem: Host-associated > Plants > Roots > Rhizosphere... | reverse complement strand
GCCTTCCTGTTCGGCGTGGTGAACCTCTTCCGCTCGGGCGGGGAGCTCGGCCATGCCGCGCCGGTAGACGATCGTCGCCTCGTCGGCTCCCAGGCGCTTCGCGGTCCGGACCGAGTCCATCGCGACATTGCCGCCACCGACCACGACCACCCGGTGGCCCCGCAGGACCGGCGTGTCGGACTCGGGGTTCCAGGCGCCCATCAGGTTGACGCGCGTGAGGTACTCGTTGGCCGAGTAGACGCCCTTGAGGTTCTCACCCGGCACGTTCATGAAGACCGGCAGGCCGGCACCCACGGCCAGGAAGACGGCGTCGAACCGGTCGCGCAGCTCGCGCAAGGTGTACGTGCGGCCGATGATCGCGTTCGTCTCGATCTTGACGCCGGTCGCCACCAGGCGGTCCACCTCCTGCTGGACGATGTCCTTCGGAAGCCGGAACTCGGGGATCCCGTAGATGAGCACGCCGCCGGCCGCGTGGAATGCCTCGAAGACCGTGACGTCGTGGCCCTGCTTGACCAGCTCGCCCGCGGCGGTCAGCCCGGCCGGGCCCGAGCCGACGATGGCCACCGATCGACCCGAGGTGGTCGGCGCGTCCGGCTTCGACCGGTCCGGGTGGGTCATCGCCCAGTCGGCCACGAATCGCTCCAGGGACCCGATCGCGACCGAGGCGCCCTTCTTGGCGCGGACGCAGCGGCCCTCGCACTGGATCTCCTGCGGACAGACCCGTCCCGTGACGCAGGGCAGGGCGTTGTCGTCGAGAAGCGACGCGGCAGCGCCATCCATGTCACCGACGCGGAGCCGCTCGATGAACAGCGGGATGTTGACCCGCACGGGGCATCCTTCGATGCACACCGGGTTCTTGCACTGGAGGCAGCGCTCCGCCTCCAGCATCGCCAGCTGCTGCGAGTAGCCCAGGTTCACCTCGCGGAAGTTGGCCGCCCGCAGGAGCGCGTCCTGTTCCGGCATGTGGGTTCGATCGATCGTCATCCGCTCCTTCGGCAGGAGCGGATGATCGAAGGCCGGCGTGAATGCCGGGTCGCCGTGGGACGCGCCCGGGTCCTCGGTAGGGGGGCCCGGGATTGGCTCGTTGGTCATCAGGCCGGCTTCCCTGCGGCCGCGACCGCCTCCTGTGCTTCCGACGTGCTCGCCAGGCCCGGGATCAGGCACCGTCCGCCGGCCTCCTGGGTGGCGCCCGCCTCCCCGCCGGCGTTGCGGCGGTGCGCGATCTCGAGGGCACGCGCCTCGAAATCCCGATAGGTGCCCAGCCGATCGGCGAGCTCGCGGAAGTCGACCTGGTGCGCGTCGAACTCGGGCCCGTCCACGCATGCGTAGACAGTCTTGCCGCCGACCGCGACGCGGCAGCCGCCGCACATCCCCGTCCCGTCCAGCATGATCGCGTTGAGCGAGGCGAAGGTCGGGACGCCGTACGGGCGGGTCAGCTCGGCGACCGCCCGCATCATCGGGACCGGTCCGACCGCGTACACGGCGTCCACGCCGCCCGCCTCGATCACCTCGCGGAGCGCGTCCGTGACGAAGCCGTGCCTCCCGTAGCTCCCGTCGTCGGTGCAGGTGATCACCTCGCCGGCACGCCGCAGCTCGTCTTCGTAGATCACCCACTCCTTCGAGCGGCCGCCGATCACGCTGATCACCTCGACCCCGCGGGCGGCGAGCCCGAGCGCGATCGGGTGGACCACGGCCGTGCCGACGCCACCGCCGACGCAGACCGCCCGGCCATGGTCGAGCAGCTCCGTGGCCCGCCCGAGTGGGCCCGCGACATCCGCGATCGCGTCGCCGACCTGGAGGGCGACCAGGTCCTCGGTGCTCTTGCCCACGGCCTGGATGACGAGCGTGATCGTGCCGCGCTGGGGATCGGCATCCGCGATCGTGAGCGGGATCCGCTCCGCACCGGGTGCGCGATGGACGATCACGAACTGGCCGGGCTGGCGGATCTCGGCGATGCGGGGCGCCTCGATGACCAGGCGCGTCACGTTCGGAGAAAGCTGGGCCCTGTCGACGACGGCGTGCATGGGAACTCCAGGTCGGGTGAGCATGTTCTCCGTCATCATGCGCGTATTACAAGAATCGATCCATGCGCAACAGTGCATGGATCGAGGGCCGAATGTCACACCGGCAGCGGGACCAGGCGGCCGAGCGTGCGGGCGGCTCCCGGTGCGCCGGCGCCCCGCGCGGGCGCCGCGAAGGTCAGATGGCCAGGGCCACCCCGGAAGCGACGATCGCCTCGGTCGGGCAGATCTCCACCCCCACGCAACCCCCGGTCGTGACACAGTCGCCGCAGATCTCGGCATCAACGACGTAGACGTCGCCCGCCTTCGAGATGGCCCCGCAGGGGCACTCGGGCTCGCAGTTCCCACACCCGATGCAGTCTTCCGTGATCGTGCTGGCCATGTGCGCGCTCCTGGTGGTTGGCGGGCCCGGAGCCCGGGCCCTGCCTAGACGGCGGCTGCGGCCGTGCCGCCGGCCGCATCGCCCGGGACGGGGGGACTGCCGTCCGGGGGCTGCTGGTGCCATTCCTGGTGCCCGGGACGCGGAGCGCCCGGGGCGGCACCGGTGTGGAGGTGAACGTGGGGTGCATCCTCCGACATCCGGAGGCTGTCCTTGTTGCAGAGGTCGATGCAGACACCGCAGGCGATGCAGCGAAGTTGCTCGATGGCGAAGAAGCGATCCTCGCGCGAGCACGTGAGCGCGACCGTGGGGCAGCGCCGCGCGCACAGTCCGCAGAAGACGCACGTGTCGAGATCGAACTCGAGGGTGCCGCGGGTGCCGGCGAAGTGCGGGCGAACCTCGCTTGGATAGCGGCGTGTCGCCGGGCGCGACAGGAGGTTGCGCAGCGAGCGCCTCATCATCGGAAGGTTGAACGGGTTCGCCATCTCAGCGCTCCGTGCAGCTGATGCAGGGATCGATGGTCATGATGATGTTGGGGACGTCCGCGAGATCGCAACCCTTGACGAGCTTGATCATGGCGGGGATGTTCGCGAACGTCGGCGTGCGCGCCCGGAAGCGCTCCAGGTACTTCGTGCCGTTTGCCTTGATGTAGTAGACGACCTCGCCGCGGGGCTGCTCCAGGCGCTCGAAGACTTCGCCGGTCGGGAGGCCGCGCACCTTGACCTCGATCGGCGCGCCTTCCGCCTTCGGCATCCGGTCGACCGCCTGGCGGATCAGGTCGATCGACTGCGAGATCTCGCGCACGCGGACGACAACCCGGGCGAGGCAGTCGCCGGCGGTCTCGAGCACGGGCTCGAAATCCAGGTGGTCGTACAGGTGCGTGCCCGTCAGCCGGGTGTCCATCCGGATGCCGGACGCGCGCGCCATCGGTCCGACCGCGTCCACGGCGTGCGCGTCTTCCCGGCTCAGGATCCCCACGCCGGACAGGCGGTGACGGATGGACGGGTCGGTCTCGAAGATGCGGGACGTCTCGGCGAAGCTGGCCCCCAGCCCCTGGAGCTTCTCGACGATCGCGGCGAGCTCGCTATCCGAGATGTCGCGACGGACGCCGCCGATCCGGTTGACCGAGAAGATGATCCGGCCGCCGGTCGTCTTCTCGAAGATGTCCAGGACTTCTTCGCGCGTCCGCCAGCAGTGCATGAAGAGGTTCTCGAAGCCGAAGGCGTCGGCGCCCAGGCCAAGCCAGAGGAGGTGGCTGTGGATGCGCGACATCTCGGCCCAGATCAGGCGCAGCCAGCGCGCGCGTTCCGGCACTTCGACGGCCATGATCTCTTCCATGGCCACGGCGTAGCCCATGCCGTGCATGAAGCTGCAGATGCCGCAGATGCGCTCGACGACGTACCCGAATTCGGTGTACTCGACGCGCTCGACGAGCGCCTCCAGGCCGCGGTGGATGTAGCCGATCGTCGGGATCGCATCCACCACCTTCTCGTCCTCGAGGACGAGGTCCAGCACGATCGGCTCGGGCAGAACCGGGTGCTGCGGCCCCATCGGGACCACGGTCCGCTTCATGCCTTATTGGCCCCCACTTCGTGCTTTGGGGCCGTATCGCCCCTTCCGAGAGCGTCCAGGCGGGCCCGGATCGCGCTCGGCGCGAAGGGCACGATCGTCGAGGTCTTGTAGAGCTGGCCCTTCAGGTCCAGCGCGATCCCGGTCACGTTGACGCCGAAGAGCTCCCGCATCTCGTTCTCGTACAGGAATGCGGCGCCGAAGTACGCCGAGATGCTGGGGACCTCCTCGCCGGGCAGGACCTGCTCGCGAAGGTGCTCGAGCCGCTGGTCCCGGGCGAACGACCAGCTGATGTCGAAGGCACCGCCCTCCATCCCTTCGACGGGCAGAATCGAGGTCGTGTTGATGATCGCGAGCCGCCAGCCGTCCGCCTGGTACTCGCCGACCCGGGCGAGGAAGGCCTTCGTGTCCATCAGGCGCTCCGCTTCCGCTTCTGCTCGAGCGCCGCGATGCCGGATACCACGCCGTCGATGATGCTCTCGGGCCGGGCCGCGCAGCCGGGAACGTAGACGTCCACGGGCACCACGTGGTCGATCCCGCCCTGGATGTTGTAGGCGCGGGCGAAGATGCCGCCGGAACAGGCGCAGGCTCCCACGGCGACGACGACCTTCGGGTCGGGCATCTGCCGGTAGAGGTTCTGGATGATCTCGATGTTCCGCTCGTTCACGCTGCCGGTGACGAGCAGGATGTCGGCGTGCTTGGGATTGCCGGTGTTCACCACGCCGAAGCGCTCGACGTCGTAGAGCGGGGTCAGGCAGGCCAGGACCTCGATGTCGCAGCCATTGCAGCTGGAGCCGTCGTAGTGGAGGATCCAGGGCGAGCGCTTGAACAGGGACATCGGCATCACCTGCCCAGGAGGAAGAGCGCGAGGACGTTGCCACCCGTGAACAGCAGGGTCACGGCCCAGGTCGAGCGCAGGACCAGCTGCCACTTTGCCCGCGAGGTGGAGTTGTCCACCAGGACCTCCAGGCCGTAGGCGACCGCGAAGGCGAGCAGCCCGAGCGGCACGCTCCAGTTGAAGAAGAGCACGACGAACGCGCACAGCAGCGCGGACTCGTACCAGTGGGCGATCTCGACGTAGGCGAGCAGCCGGCCCGACATGTCCGAGGTCAGCCCGTTGACCAGCTCCTGGTGGGGATGGTGGGAGGTCGAGATGTCGAACGGCGACTTGCGGAGCTTGATCGTGGCCACGAAGAGGAATGCCAGGAGCACGCCCGGCAGCTCGAGCGCGACCATCACCGGCGAGGCGAGGACGCCCGCGAACGTGCTCGCGCTCGTCACCTTGCAGATGGCGGCCAGCATGAGGATGAAGAACGGCTCGGAGGCGAGCAGGACCACCAGCTCGCGCTCCGCCCCGGCGAAGCTGTACGGCGAATTGACCGAGCCGGCGGCCAGGACGAGGCAGAGGGCCGCGAGGGCGAACACGAAGGCGATGAAGATCAGGTCGGTGCCCCCGAGGGCCAGCGCCCCCGCCGCCGCCATGAATCCGACATGGCCAAGGAGCAGCGGCTCGACGACCGGGTTGATCCGGCGGGCCTCCTTCTCGAACAGCTTTCCCACGTCGTAGAACGGCTGCAGCAGGGGTGGCCCGACGCGGCCCTGCATGCGGGCGCTCACGATCCGGTCGACCCCTGCCAGGAGGCCCCCGAAGAGCGGGGCCGCGACGACGAAGAGGATGCCGTAGGCGAGCGGGTTCATGCGCGCACAACCATCCCGACGACGACCATCGCGGTGAGGATCACGCCACACACGGCCGTCCCGGACCGGAACACCAGGGACCCATCGATCACGCCTTCGAGGTAGTAGTTCCGGAGGGTCACGGTCCGGGTCCCACCCAGCGCCGCGCCCATCAGGTGGCCGGCGTTCGCCGTGCGCCCGCTCGTGTAGAAGTCGGCGAGGTCGTAGTTCGAGCGGACCGATGCCCAGAGTGCGAGCGCGGGGAGGAAGAGCACGGCGACCAGCATCACGATGATCATGGCGGGATTGAGATTGAGGAAGACGCGCGGCGTCGCCGAGAACGCCGCCAGCGCATAGGGCCCGACCACGTGATCGGAGATCCACCCAATCCCGGCGGTGATCCCGATGACGCCGACCGCGAGGGCGATCTCGGAGAACCATTCGTAGCGGGTGACGCGGTCCTCGACGGAGCGCTCGTACGGCTCGATGCTGCGCATCGAGAGGATCTTGATGAGGAGCTTGCCCCAGTAAAAGATGGTCAGCGAGCTGCCGAAGGCCATGATGATCAGGAAAGTCGCGCCCTCGAAGCCGGGGACCTCGAGGAAGGCGCGGATCGCGGTCCACTTCGCCACGACGATGCCGAACGGCGCGATGAACATGCCCGCGATGCCGGTAAGGGCCAGCGCGCTCACCCGCGGCATCCGGCTCAGGAGCGTGTCGAAGTTCTCCATGTCCTTGGTGTAGAGCCGGTTCTCCAGCGTTCCGACCACGAGGAACAGGAGAGCCTTGGCGACCGCGTGGAAGATCACGATCATCACGCCCACCCAGACCAGCTCCGGTGTGCCGATCCCGGCGCAGCCGACGATCAGGCCGAGGCTCCCGATCGTGGAGTAGGCGAGCACTCGCTTCGTGTTCCGCTCGGTCACCGCGACCATCGAGGCGAACAGGAACGTCAGGAGGCCGATGAACGCGACGAGCATGCCCACGGCCGACCCCGCCATCGCTGGTGAAAGGCGCAGCAGAAGGAAGACACCGGCCTTGACCATGGTGCTCGAATGGAGTAGGGCCGAGGTGGGGGCGGGTGCGTACATCGCGCCCAGCAGCCACCTGGAGAACGGCATCTGGGCGCTCTTCGTGATCCCGGCCAGGCAGAGGAGCGCGATCGCCGGCAGCAGCGCGACGCCGGCCGGCCCGGCCGTCAGCTTCGCGAGGTCCATGCCAACGGGTTGGCCTGCCAGCAGCAGCATCGCCACCGAGAATCCCAGTCCGCCAAGCAGGTTCATGTTGAGCGCGTCGAAGGCGTAGCCGACCGTCTCCTCCGTCCGGGTATAGCCGATCAGGAGGAACGAGCAGAGCGTGGTGATCTCCCAGAAGACGCTCATCATCGGGAGGTCGTTCGAGACGACGAGACCGAACATGGCCGCGAGGAACAGGAATAGGAGGAAGAAGAAGGAGGTGCGCCGGCCACGGATCATCGGGTTCGCGCGCTGGTAATCGCGCATGTACCCGAGCGCGTGGATGCAGATCAGCGGCCCGATGATCCCGATCACCAGCACCATCACCATGGTCAGCCGGTCGAACCAGAAGAGCCGCTGCGGGTCGGCGGCGGGCAGGTGGCCGCCCAGGTCGAGGTAGAGCGCGATCGCCAGCTGGGCAAGCGCAATGATCGGTGCCAGCCGGCGCCCATTCTGCAGGCTGACCACGACGATGAAGACCGCGATGGCGGCGTCCATCACGAGGACCAGGTGGCCGGGCGTGACACCGCCCGGCAGCCCAAAGAAGAGCGCGTCCCCATTGCCGAACGTGAACACCGTGAGCATCGAGGCAGCGGCCACGACGACGCAGGCCCCGATGACGATGGCGTTCCGGAGGTTGCCCTGCGTGACGACGAGCAGGACGCCGCTGACGACAACCGGGAAGGCGATCAGGAAGACGATCAGCTCGCTCACGTCAGGCTTCCTGCGCTCGTCGTGGCATCAATGGGCCTCGGGGAGGAGATGGTCGACCTCGTAGACGAGCACGTCCGGCGCGACTGGCTTCTCCATGAAGCGGGCCACCGGCATCCAGCCGTCATCGCGGTCCTGCGTCGCCAGTTCCCGATCGGAGATGACCTCGTCCACCCGGCTCAGCATGATGAGGGGGAGCGCCGGGAAGTCGTGGGCAAGCGTCCGGGCGAGGTCGAAGCCTGCCGTCGCCCCGTCGAGCATCGCCTCGAGCACCACGACGTCCGGCGGGTCGCGCCGCGCCGCAGCAAGCCCCTCGGCCGTCGTCGCCGCCGTGGCAACGGCGTGGCCATCCGCCTCCAGCGCGGCCCTGTTCCGTGCGACGAGGTCCGTGTCGTCGTCTACCAGAAGGATGCGTGCCATTTCCCGTCCCGGCCCGGGCGTCGCCCGGCGCCGTCACTCCCGCGTCCACGGCCGGTCCGACCGTTTGGGCTGCCGTGCTGTTCAAAACCAAGGGTATCGGCTGGCTCATGTTTGGCCGCCCGTAGATCGGCCCCTCGACACGGGCCGGACGGCCCGAGATGGAGGTGCCGACTCGTCCCGGGGAGCAGTCCGGGATGGCGCGCTACCATGCGAGGCGTGCACGAGTTCTCGATCGCCGAGGCCCTCGCGGGCCAGGTGCGGCGGCACGCGCCCCCGTCCGGGCGGGTCCGCGAGGTGGAGATCAGCGTCGGCGCGCTGCGCGGCCTGGAGCCGGACGCGCTCCGGATGTGCTGGGAGGCCGTGACGTACGACACGCCGCTTGCCGGCTCGGCGCTGCGGGTTGACCTGCGCCCGTGGTCCATCGCGTGCTCCAGCTGCGGGCGCACCTGGACCAGCCCGGTCCCGTTCGTCGCGTGCGCCTGCGGAGACCCGGCGCCGCATCCAACGGGCGGCGACGAGCTCGATCTCGTCGCGCTCACGATCGAGGAGGAGGACTGAATGCCCGAGGCCGGGAGGACGACCCGGGTTCCGCTCGTGGAGCGGGTCCTGGAGATGAACGATGAGATCGCCGCCGCCAACCGCACCCAGCTGGAGCGCCGGGGCATCTTCTCGGTCGACTTGATCGGAGCGCCCGGGAGCGGCAAGACGGCGCTCCTCGAGGCGACGCTCCAGGCGATGCACGGGCGTCGGCGGCCAGCCGTCCTCGTCGGCGACCTGGCGACGCGGCGCGACGGCGACCGCCTGGCCCGCTGGTGCGACCACGTGGTGCAGATCTCGACGGGCCAGGGTTGTCACCTGGAGGCGAACCAGGTCCGCGATGCGATGGCCCAGATCGACCTCGAAGCGGTGGACCTGCTCTTCATCGAGAACGTGGGGAACCTGATCTGCCCCGTGGGCTTCGACCTGGGCCAGACGGTCAAGGTTGGCCTCTTCAGCCTCACCGAGGGCGAGGACAAGGCCGCCAAGCATCCCTACCTCGTCGAGGAAGCCGACCTCATCCTGCTCAACAAGGTCGACCTGCAGCCCTACGTCACGTTCGACCGGGCATTCTTCGAGGCGGACGTGCGCCTGCTGAACCCGCGCGTCCCGATCCTCGGAGTGTCGGCGACCACGGGCCAGGGGCTCGAGGCATGGATTGCCTGGCTGGAGGACGCGGCACTGTCGAGTTCCGGCGAAGCCGACGCGTGACTGCAGGCCCCGACCGGCGGGGCCTGCAGGCGACATGGCACTCGGCAGCGCGTCCCGCCGCCGCCCGGAACCCCGTCAGCGCGCCGCCGCGGCGGCGACCTCCTTGCCTTTCGGCCAGTAGAGCTCCTTCTTGACGTGGAACTCGGGGAACCCCTCCCGCATGAGGACCCCCTCCACGTTGAGGATCATCTCCGGGTTGCCGCAGATGTAGACGACCGTTCGGTCCGGGGCAAGGTGCAGGTCCCTGCAGACGTCGGCGACGACCGCCTCCGCGCGCCCGATCCGGCCCGTCCAGCCGGCGTTGCGCGGGTCGTCGGGTCGCGAGAGGGTGGGCTCGTAGCGCAGGGGGTATCTCCCGTCGCGCTCCATCGCGACGAGGACGTCGCGGTAGGCCAGGTCCTCCACGAACGACGATCCGTGGAGGACGACGGTCTTGCGCGGCTTCCGGGCGAGCATCGTCTCGCGGATCATCGACATGAACGGCGCGATCCCGGTCCCGGTGGAGACATAGAGGTGGGTCCGGTGGTCATCGGGCTCCAGCATGAAGCGGCCTTTCGGGCCGATCAGCCGCATGCGCGCCCCCACGTCGAGCCGCCACAGCAGCGTCGTGAACCGGATCACGGGGATCAGGCGCACGTACAGCTCGTAACCCTCCGTGCCGGCGACGCTCGGTGCGGACGCCACCGAGTAGGGGCGCTGCCAGAGCTTGCCGTCCGCGAAGACGCCCGCGGTCATGTACTGGCCGGCCTCGAACGGGGCGGGCGCGCCGTCGAGCTTCACCCAGAAGCTCGCAAGCTCGGGCGAATGGTCCTCGCGCCGGACCAGCGTGGCGTTGTACTGGGGCGCGTCCCCCGCGATGACGCGGGTGTCCTCGAGGTGGTGGCTCATGCCCGGCAGGCCCTCCTGGCGTGCGGCGCTCACGTGGATCGGCCCGAGTGTAGCCCCCTGCCGGGGCGCTCGCGCGAGGGCTGTTGCGCGCCGGCCGCCGCGCGGGCGCGAGCGGCGCAGGACTTCCGACCGGCCGGGTGCGGTCGGGCCGTTCGACCCGCCGGGACGGGCCGGACGCGGGTCCGGGAGATCGGGCCCCGGCGGTACAATCCATTCGGTTACCTGACCCTTGGTCTTCTCCGCGGCCCGCCACCCCGCGCGCCGCGCCGCCCCCATCAGCGGAGGAATCGCTCAATGCCGGAGTCCGCCACGCGCGCGCATCGTGCCGCCAAGCGCTACATCTACGCCTGGGGCGAGGGCAAGGCCGAAGGCCACGGCAAGATGAAGGACCTGCTCGGCGGGAAGGGCGCCGGCCTCGCCGAGATGACGCTCGCCGGGCTGCCGACCCCGCCGGGATTCACGATCACCACCGAGGCCTGCAACGACTACTTCGCCGCCGGTAAGACGCTGCCGGACGGCCTCTGGGACGACGTGCTGGAGGCGGTCAAGGCCGTCGAGCGCCAGACCGGCAAGGGCTTCGGGGACGCCCGCAACCCGCTCCTCGTCTCCGTGCGTTCGGGCGCCAAGTTCTCGATGCCCGGCATGATGGACACGGTCCTCAACCTGGGGCTCAACGAGGAGACGCTCCGCGGCCTGATCGCCCTGACCGGCAACGAGCGCTTCGGGTGGGACGCCTATCGGCGCTTCATCGCCATGTTCGGCCGGATCGTCATGGACGTCGACGGCGCACGGTTCGACGAGCCTCTGGAAGCCGCCAAGGCGGCCCACGGCCCCGGCACCAAGGACACGGACCTGGGCGTCGCCGACCTCGAGGCGCTCGTCGCCGAGTTCAAGAAGGCGGTCCGCGCCGAGACGGGCCGCGACTTCCCGACGGATCCCTACGAGCAGCTCGACCTCGCGATCAAGGCCGTCTTCGCGTCGTGGTTCGGCAAGCGGGCCAACGACTACCGGAACAGCCAGAAGATCGCCCACGACCTCGGCACGGCCGTTAACGTCGTCACGATGGTCTTCGGCAACATGGGGGACGACTCGGGCACCGGCGTCGCGTTCACGCGCGACCCGAACACGGGTGAGAAGGCGCTCTACGGGGAGTACCTGGTCAACGCCCAGGGCGAGGACGTGGTGGCCGGCATCCGGACGCCCGCCAAGATCAGTCACCTCGCCGACGAGATGCCGGCCGCCTACGCGGAGTTCCAGCGGATCGCGGACCAGCTCGAGCTGCACTACCGCAACGTCCAGGACCTCGAGTTCACCATCGAGCGCGGTCGGCTCTACATGCTGCAGACGCGCGACGCGAAGCGGACCGCCGCGGCCGCCGTCAAGATCGCGACCGACATGGTCGACGAGGGCGTCATCTCCAAACAGGAGGCCGTCGCCCGGATCGAGCCCGCGCAGGTGGACCAGCTCCTGCGCGACCAGTTCGACCCCGTCGCACGCAAGCTCGGCAAGCGCATCGCGCATGGCCTGAACGCATCGCCCGGCGCCGCCGTCGGGCGGGCCGTCTTCAACGCGGACGTC
>Ga0265326_10000776_pt1 | contig 11863 bp, 19 predicted proteins | sample 41424metaG_FD_192439 | JGI IMG/M metagenome (GOLD analysis project Ga0265326, IMG submission 192439) | Rhizosphere microbial communities from Carex aquatilis grown in University of Washington, Seatle, WA, United States - 4-14-24 metaG | ecosystem: Host-associated > Plants > Roots > Rhizosphere... | reverse complement strand
ACAACCGCGATGCGAAGACGATTGGCGTCGCCGAGAAGGCGGAAAATTTCCGCCAACTCAACCGCACGTTCTTCCTCAAGCTGGGCTGGCATCCTCACGCATCCGTGAAACACTTCAACAGGTGTTTGAATAACCTGCCCTGCAGACAATTTCAAGGGGTCACCGGGCAGCCATTCGAACGCTTCAAGCCCAATCGTGGAGGTTACTAAAAAGTGTAAGTCCCAGGAGCCCAAGAACGCCGACAATAATTCGCCACCATGCGAACAGCGGAAAACCCTGCCTGGAGACGTAGTCGAGCAGCGTCCGGACGACAAACCAGCCACATACAAACGATACGGCAAAACCCGCTCCGACAATCAGGGTGTTGCTACCGTTCAGCTGAGACCAGTTCTTATACAGGTCATAGCTGAACGCGCCGTCCATGGTCGGAATGGCAAGGTAGAATGAGAATTCCGCCGCGGAGCGCTTGTCGGCGCCGAACAGCATCGCCGACACAATCGTCGCGCCGGAGCGGGATACACCGGGGATCATGGCGAAGCACTGGAACACGCCGATGGCAAGGTACATCGACAGCGAGAACTGCGTGGCATCATGATAGCGCGGCTTGAGGTTCATCCGGTCCACCCAAAGCAGAATCAGGCCGCCGATGATCAGCATGCTGCACACGATCCGGACATTGAACAGCACCTCCTTGATGAAGCCGTGAGCGATCGACCCAACGACCGCCGCGGGCAGAAAGGCCACCAACACGCCGAGCACGAAGCGTCGGGCAGCAGGATCAAGTGGCAGCGCGAGCGCAATATGCCATAGGCGCACGGAATAAACCGAGAGGATCGCAAGCACGGCGCCGAGCTGAATCAATACCACAAACGTTTTTCCGAACGCGGAGTCGCTGAAGCCGAAGAAGTGCTCCAGCAACAATAGATGACCCGTCGAAGAAACCGGGATGAATTCGGTTAATCCCTCCACCATGCCGAGGAGTACTGCCTTGAGGAAATCGAGATGCATGTGTCGTCCAGGTCACGGTTGATAGTTAGGGTGAACGAGCGGCTCCGGCGCGGCGCGAACACCACACCTCTATTATTTTATTATTGCCCAGCCAGAAATAGAGGGTTATTGTCCAACGCGCAAATAGCTGTTTGATCGTGAACGAGCCTAGCTGGGGCGCCAGATAGTCCCGAAAGATTGCGCTCGCAGCCATAGAATGCCGCCGCAGACCGGCATCTGCCGGGGATGATGGTCTTTTGCGGGTGCTCGTCCTCATCAGAGGAGAAGGCACATGAGCTCTCAAGCGGACCCAGCCGTCGCGCACGCGCTCCACAAATTAAAGTCCAGCTGTTTGGCCACGTTCGAAAATCGCTCCAGTCCGAGACGGATACGAGATTGCGCGCTCGCGTTGGCGGTGCTCGGCGCTGGGGCTCCTAGGTGCGATATCAGCCGCGCATGCTGATTGTGGCCGTGAGCGTGTGACGGTTGTTGGCGGCCCGGAAGAGCAGGACCGAGCATGTGCCGCTCTCAGCAAGGTCGGCGATTACTTCGCGCGCGGCGGGTTCCAAATCCAATTCGAGTTGACCGTGCGCTTTGTCACTCAAGTCGAGCTGAACGATTCATCCACCGCACATCAGTCGGTCAGCGGCTACTATCGGGCAAACAATAACGAGATACTAATGTTGCGCGCCAACGCCCCTTGGACATCGGAACGCAAGCCATGGCATCTGTCCTGGGACGAAGAGATTGGCCTTTCCATTCTAGAGCACGAAGTGGCCCACGCGGCGCTCGCGTACATCATGGGTGGCAACTATGAGAGGCTTCCTCATGCTTGGCACGAGGCGCTCGCGTATGCGATTCAAATCAGTCTCATGAAACCTGAACTGAGGGCGAAAGTGCTGACCAAATTTCCAGCCGTTCAGGCTTTCGGCAGCACCTTGGAAATCAATGACGTGGTTTATGCGTTTGATCCGGATGTGTTCGCCGTCGCTGCTTACAAGACTTATGTAAAAAATGGCGACATCGAGTTTCTGAAGCAAGCGATCGACCTCAAATTCGAGTTGTCCGATCCGACAGGTTTCTGATGGAATAGGCAATGTGTGCAAACCCGCATATGAAGATGTAAGTGGCTCAAGCGGTGAAGGTTTGTTGAACGGGTCGGGCGCACCAAACTAAAACGCCGACCTGGGTGAGCCGTTCGCATCCCTCGATCCCCATCTTGTGACGGTACTCGCCGCGCTCCTGAGGGCCCGCGCGGATATGGGAAGCTGGCACCCCTCGTAACGCACGAACTGGATCAGGCCCTTGCCCCGATCGCATTCTGGCGCTTTCGAGACAGCCGGCGACTCTGGCCACAAATTTGCCTGTGGCGGCCCGGACGAATCCAGCGGCCGTCGCAAGTCTGCGCGCAGACTTGCTTGTCCGTTTCCCTTTTTTCGGCAGCTCAAGTAACCATGTACAGGTTAGCTGATCTCGACAGCGAAGCGGGCGCCTACGCCTGGAAGTATCAGCGTTAGCCAGCTTCACCGTCTGCGACACGATCCCGTGTTCCGCATCAAACCTGTGCCGCTCCATCGAATCCGTTCGGTCTTGCCGAGACGCGAGGCAGCAGAGCCCGAGCGTTTTTCAAGAGGATAGTTTGGTCAAGCGCTCGAGGGAATGACCGTTGGGACCCTTGAAATACATGCCTCGGCCTCCATTCTGCGAGTCAAGCTGCGATCTTCAGGGCTGCGGTAGCTGCGGCCATACGTGATGCCCGCTTCTCTTATCTTCTGCAAGATTTCGTCGACTTCCACGGTCGCTCACGTGGAAGGCGTCGTGATGTGTCTCGAACGAAACTACGGTATCGAAAATCCACGACAAGGCTTTCATTGACGCGGACCGGGGCGAAGTACGGGCCGGGGCCATCGTATCGCGTCCGAATATGGACGCAAAGAACCGCGCCGACTGGTCGCGTTCGCGCGACGGGACGACAGTGTGATCTAGCGGGATGCGCATGGCTAACGATATTGCCGCAACAAACCCGAGTTTGCCCGATGGATCATTGCGCGCCGCCAAAGGCGTCCGGCACGCGTCGTCACGATCGCTGTGGCCAACAAGATGGCCAGAATCGCTTGGGCGGTGATGAACCGTGGCGAAGCATTCCGCCAGGCGGCATCCGCCATCGCTTGACAGAAGATAAGTCAATTGCCGAAGCAGGCTATCGAATTGGTGAGAGCGATTGCGAGGTAATGGCGATCGGTCGAGACCGAGGATTGGAAGAGCCCGTATCTGTGCATGCGCATCAAGCGCGACATAGTGGCTGGTATCTGATCCGCGGACTATGTTAAAGCCCGCGGACATCGGATCCGCTTCGATGACGCGGGACCGATGACGCACCCCGGTCGAACGGGGCTGCTGCGTCAAAAAAGTTCTTCCATGCGGCCGCCATCCACCGATGAATGTGTGGATGACACCCACTCCACGGCATCAGTGTGCCAGAATGTTGCTGATAGCAACTAAGAGGGGATCCATCCACAATGCATCCTACCATTATCGGCCTCGCTCTCGCCAAACATGTTTTTCAAGCGCATGGCGTCGATGCCGCAGGCAAAGCCGGTCTTCGTAAGAAGCTCCGCCGTTCAGAATTGATCGCATTCTTTGCCAAGCTTCCGTCGTGTGTGGTTGGCATAGAAGCCTGCGGCACGGCCCACTATTGGGGCCGAGAGCTGGCCGCACTGGGTCATCAGGTCAAGCTGATGCCGGCCGCTTATGTGAAACCCTATGTTGAGCGCGGCAAGAACGACGAGGTCGATGCCGAGGCCATCTGCGAAGCCGTCACGAGGCCGACGATGCGGTTTGTGCCGGCAAGAGCGCCGAGCAGCAATCGATCCTGATGCTACACCGTACCCGGGATCTGTTCGTGCGACATGCTGGTCAATTCGCTGCGCGGTCAGCTTGCCGAGTTTGGCCTGATCGTTCCCAAGGGGGTTATGGCGTGTTCCCGAGCTCGAGGCCCTCGCCCAGGACGGCGAACTTCCGGAGCCGGCTCGAGCCTGCGCCGAGCTGATCTTGATGCAGATCGAGGACCTGCAGTCGAAAATCAAGGCCATCGAGCGGACGATCCTTGCTCGTCATCGTGCCAATGAATTGAGCTTGCGACTTGCTACCATCCCGGGAGTTGGGATCATCACAGCGACTGCGCTGGTGGCAACCGTCGCGAACGCCAGTGCCTTCAAGTCCGGGCGCCACTTCGCGGCCTGGATCGGGCTGGTGCCGCGACAGAATGGCAGTGGAGGAAAGATGGCATTGGGTGGGATCTCCAAGAAGGGAGAGCCATATCTGCGGCGGTTGCTCGTGCTCGGCGCAACCGCAGTCGTCCGCTACGTCCGCAACAAGCCCGAACTGGCTGGATGGGTCAACGCGCTACTGGCCCGGCGGCCGGCGCGCGTGGTCACCATCGCTGTCGCCAACAAACTCGCCCGTATCGTCTGGGCCATCATGCAGCGCGGCGGTACCTTCCGAGGACGACCGTTCGGAATCGCGTAGAGAAAGATGGCTTGGCAATGAAGTGAAGCGGCGACCGCCGCGCTATCGTACAAACTAACGAACAGCAAGTTTGGCAAGGGCAATGACGACGTGATGGCATCCGGTCGACATACCGAGGATCAGGACACCCCGAACCTGTGCACGGACCTTGAGTTCGTCAACGATGATTGGGGCCCGATCAGCGGACAACCATCAAGGCAATGCGGTGAGAATAGACCGCAAGCAAAGGCCGGACAGATGACCGCAACGACCAAATGCCGGGACGTCAAAAAAGTTCTTGCCATGTGGGTGTCGTCCACAGATGCACAGGTGTGAGTTCTGCAAACTTCTGCATCTCTCTGCTTCGATCTGCATTGTTTTGCAGAGGATTGCAGAGCCTAGGGCGGCTTCCTATTTCTTGCTGGTTCGATGAGGCTTTGAGATGACCAGCAACAAAGAGCTAGAGGCCAGGCTAAATGCAATGGCCGACGACTTCCATCTCCCAGGTGGGGGCCGCAAAAAGCTGTCGAAGCTTGTTGCCGAACACTATGCCTGGTTCGAGGCCGCCGCACGGCGGGGCATGAGCTGGCCGGACATGATCCGGGCTCTGACCGCCGCCGGCGTGACCGGCAGAGACGGCAAGCCCTTGAGCGTCGGTACGCTGTCATCGACGGTTTGGCGCAAGCGCGCCGAAACCGAGGGAGAGATGGGCCGCCCCGCCGGGTCAGCCACATCCATCCCGCCTCGAGCCAAATCCGGAAAAGAGGTAAGGCCAGGCCCCGCGAAGGCTGCCGAGCAGAAGCGGTCCGCGGTCTCCTCCCATACCACCAAAAACGCCGGAGACCGAGGCAGAATGACGGGCTCGGCGAAGCCGGCTGAGGGCGCTGGTCGTCGAGCGAACGAAGACGTTCTCGCGTTTATGAACCGGGCCCGAAGCGTGCGGCGGAAGTCGGAATAGACCGAGAAGGTCCGCTCGTTTGGCGGGGCAGAGATCTATCTATTAGATCAAAGCTGACGCGAGAACCCAGGCGGAATAGACGAGTATTCGACGCGCAAGGCGAAAGTGAGTGTCAGGCATGATCGCGCCCCTGACGATCGTGCAGTCCCCTGTGGTCCTCGGCGGATCCGTGACAACAGATAGTCACTTGTCGATCTTGCTTGCATTCCGCTGAGCGGGGCGACCGGAGCGCTGGCCAAGAACAGTTTGAAGAATTTCGCCGACAGATCCGGCCGCGCACCAGATGTCGCCCGTGACGCGATGTGGCAGGCCCCGTTCTTTGTCAAGTTGATATGCTCCCTCGAAGGCCTTGTATGCCTCCGAGACTGGGGCAACGTCGAGATCCGCAACTGCTTCGAACAAGTCCACCGCGACATTGAACATGCAGGGCTGAATGTTCGCGACGTCTCCATACCACTTGAACGTAGTAAACGCGGAGCGGACCTGATCGCGATGCCGCCGGTCAGTCTCGCGTTCCGCGCGCTCGACGAGTGAGCGCGGGACGAGACAAACGACGATCAGATCCGTGGTCATTGCCGGCAGCTCCTCGACCGGAATGATCCTGGCCTCGTGCACCAGCTCAAGGTGATGATGAAAGAGATTGCGCAGCGCCTTGAGCGCAATGAAATCCGAGGACCCAAAAAGATCCCGACCGGATTCGTGCTTCAGCTTGTCATTCAACCCGTGAAGCGCGTTCAGGAAATTGAGCAACGTGTCGGGATCCGGCGCCTGAAGCTGGTTGAAGTAACATCGGAAGAACCGATCGATCGCGGCATTCAAAGCATCGTAGCTCATGGACGGTGTCCGTGTGTAATGAGGTCTGGACCGCGGAGTTCTGCTAAAGGCGCCGCATCAATTCGAGATCCGGAAACTCGTTCGCGCAGGCCTGCACCCTTTCATAGATGGCGTGATCATCACCGTGGATACCCAACGTAAGGTAGGTATTTCTGTCGTCTTGCCGGGCGTAGATAATCCATTCGCCCGTCAATCGTCGGGCTTGGCTACGATCGCGGTATCCCGAGATGACGAACTCGTGCAGCAGGAAGCCCATCATCTTGTCATCGGCAATTGGTATCTTGGCCGCCGTCTCTTTGAGGTGATCGGCAAAGCCGTTTGCGCGCCAGTGATTTACGACATTCGTCGGAATAAAAGCGGATTGATGGTAGTGCTTGTGCCACAGCCCCTGTAGCGGCGACTTTGCAAACCGCGACGGCGGCTTGGTCAGGCTAGGACGTGCGATGGGATGGCCCTCGAGGCCGGCTATTTCATCAAAGATCGCAAACACGTTGTCGGTACGGCCGTCGTACATCTCGGTGAGCTCGCGAACCAGGCCCGAGGCATATCGGCCATTCACCAGGTTGAGGTCGAGGTTTTCACGGATGTAGGTCGTGCTGTGGCTATGTGCATCTGATCCCATTTGCCTCTAGTCATAGAACCATGGGTCAACCTGTGCAATGCGAGCGCCCGGGCTCCGTATGCACCTCAAGTGCCGCCGGGGTTCTGCTGGTTGATCGGTTGGCCTGGCCTAAGGCGTTCCCTCCATCTGTTTGCACCTGGTCAAGACTTTCTTCGGGAGCCAACCATAATCGGTGCTGCCGTCGCTACTATGCATGACGAACCACCAATCCTGGTACTCATCGCGGACCGCGACCTTGTCGCCCTTGTTGACCGGCATGTAGCGCGGCTCGGTTTGGCCGTCAGGCCGGTTCGCGAGTTCGATGTCTTTCGAGACTGTGCACTCGGTGTAGAATGCGCTGGCCGGGGCCGTCAGAGCGAAGAGCGCAACAACGGCGAGAAAAGACTTCATCAGGTTCTTGTGTCCTTCAGCGTCCTCATGCCCTTGTTGACCATGCCGGTTCCACGCCTGGCGGTGTCTTGCGTCTTTGGGCATGGGAATTCATTACATTCAGAACGCTTGGCGGGTGTGCCGTCCGATTTCAGAGAGGTCAAGTTGGGATTTTTCGGGGGTGTGAGTTGCGGGCAAGGCAAAACGATTTGTTAGGGGTCCCGCAAGCAAGTTATGGGATGATACCCGCAGAGATTGCAAGCATGCCCTCGCATTGGAAGAAGCGACTTCAAGATCTGATCGATTTGACGAACGACCGCATCCGGCGGCTTGAGGCCGGCGAAACGCTGAGGATGGCCGTCGGCGTACATTCGGCAGACGCCACTCGGCAGACGATCGAAAACGAGCGCGCGATCGTTGTGCGGCTACAGCAGACGATCGAGGCGCTGAATGCCGCCGTCCAGAACCGACACTCCAGCACCGGTTAGCGGCGCGTCGTGATAGTCGTCCACCAGTTCAGCGGAGCCGCGCGCTAGTCTCGTGTGAGCTCAAGACAGCGAAAGGCGAGCGCGACGAATACAATAGCGCTGCAGCAGCCTTGACGAAGGGATCGAAAATTGTGGTCCTATGTTACCACAAAGATGACCCCGACCCGTCTCTCCTTGCGCCACGCGATCTGACACGGTTTGCGCAATTGCTCGCTGTCGATGACCAGCGTGAACCGTTCAGGAAACCACAGCGGACTATTGATCTCGATGGCCGCGCCTGTTTCAGAGAGATTGCGAACCGTGCACGGGAGTGCGCTGCCGGAAAATTCAATAGTCCCCGATTTCAGCACTCGGCGTCTGGGCGAGATGCGATGGTCTTCATTCGTCATGGTTCGCGCGCGATTCACTCCCAACGAGTGCGCATAAGACGGCTCGTAGATCGGATTTTCAATCCCCCGGATTGATGTAAGACGGTCGGCGGGCCCTCTATGGCGTACCTGCGATGCTGGCACGCACAATAGACCTGAACGTCCTAGCGGCTGCCCGTCTCGTCGAGAGCCGCACCAGAAAGTTCGATCTTGCGGGGCGCGCCGGATATCTCTTCAGCCCGGGTTTGAGCGGCTGCTTACCTTGAAGGAAGCCGGTTCCCTGGCAAGCCCGGCAAGGTGCTCGCCGATCTCGGCAAACTGCTCTGATGGCTCTGCTCACAAGAACGATCTGGGAGCGCGCGGGACTCCCGTAGTTCATCTGCAGAGATTCGTTGCCGGCAGCCTCGCATCGCGAGGCGCGGGCGCCGGAAGAATGGCGGTGCTAGGTTGTCGATCGCTTCGACCCGATGTGGGACGCAAGCAGATCCGCCACGTCCACATCGAGGGCGGCGGCAATCCGGTCCAGCGATTCCAGGGTGGGATTGGCTTTGGCGACCTCCAACGCACTGACGAGTGCCTGGCGAACGTCCGCCTCATCGGCGAGATCGTGCTGCGACCATGATTTCTCATTTCGCAGCCGACGGAGATTGCGGGCAAGCAGCCGTCTCGTATGTGCAGGGTTTCGCCGCCTCATCCATCAGGATGATGCATTTGCGAGGAAGTCGCGCTACACGCTTTAACGTATAATACACGTCTAAGCGTATAGCGTTGGCGGCGTATACTCTTGCGAGCAAGACGATGTTGTTGGGTCGCGCCCCGTTACGTCAATCAACGCCAGACAAGCTGGTACCAACCTTCATGCGCGGAACGTTGCCGCACAGACTTCATGCCGTGGCTTGCGACCGAGGTTTCGTGATCGAGGATGAGCTTTATACTGCGCCAAACATGCAATTCTGTCGGGCAAGATTGCGTCGGGCGAAGCTCGTATCGCCGCAATCGGATAGGCAGTTCGATTCCGTGACTATGGCTTTGGGGGAGAGTGATGATGGCAACAGACGACGGCAACGTCGTGCCGTTCGACTACATCTACCGTGGCGAGCGGCATCAATGCGGATATCGGATCGTCGGCGACAAGCTCGTCGTGGTCGTGGGGGAGAAAGAACGCATCGCCGAGCGTGGGCGAATGATGCCTGACCGGCTCGCCCGCGTTCTCGTCCACGAATTGCTGGTGGAGGCCGAATTCGCCAGGAGGGCCCGGGAGACCAGCAATCGGCCCGATGCGCCGCCCTGTTGAAACCTCGGAGGCGTCGCTGTGGCACATGCACGATCCGATCGGGGCGTCTCTTCACACTTCACATCCCGGCAGATGCCTCCTAGTGTCAACAACGCTGGGTTTAACCCGACGCTAACCCGCAACTCTCTAATCTCGACCGCAACGCAAGCCTGCGAAACCGGTCGATACGGCAGAACGCTCATGTCGAACGTCGCGAAATTCCGGAAGCCGATCTCGTCGCAACCCAATCCCAGGCCCGAGAACGCGCCGGCCGTCGCCGAGGCTCTACTTCGCACTCCAGGCCGGGGCGACGAAATACCGAGGCGTGTTTGACGGGACCTTCGCTATATCCTCTTGTTTATCGAGCTGGCCGCCGCTCATCTGCGCCGCGCCGCGATGAACCCCGATCCAAATGCCACGGATGTTTCGGTATGCATCACGCAAGCCGAAGAATTGATCGAGAGGGCACGAATGCGAGCGTCAGAGCTCTGATGGACGGCTGCGCGCCCGGTTTCGGAAACAGCGCGTTGACATCATAGTTAAGTCTGGTTCGATGACTGGGACTTGTTCCTTTCCCTATATTGGGGTTCTGAATTGGCGAAACGGAAAGACGAATCCATCGACGCAGCTATCGGTGCCCGTATCCGGAGCCTGCGTCTCCATCAGGGACTCACCCAGGAGACACTGGCCGGCAAGCTCGGGATCACGTTCCAGCAGATTCAGAAGTACGAACAGGGCAAGAACCAGGTCAACCCGACAAGGCTTCTCAAGTTCGCCAACATTTTTGGCGTCTCGGCCGGCTTCCTGCTCGGCGAGAGGCAACTGAAATCGCAAGGCGCTCAATTGCCGGCAATCTTGACCGCCGATGTGGACAAGGACGCCGTCAGGATGTTCGAGGCATTTCAGCAGATTACCGATCGGAGGCTCAGACGGCAGCTCTCGGTGCTCGCAGAGCGGATCGCCAGGGCGGGTGAGAACGCCTGACCCGTAGTCTCAGCGCCGCATCATTGCGGGCTGGCGCCGTGCAGCGGCGACCTTCGCTTGAAGCCGCTCCGTTTCACTGGGCGGACGCCCCTGGCCTTCGGGCCGCGCCACGTCCTGCGCCAAGGACCCCATGCTGGGCTCGCCGGCAATATCCTGCGGCTCCTCAGCACAAGGTGCGGTCATCGCGCGCCACGCCGCCGTGTCCGGCGCAAGGTGCGATGGACCATGCACTTTGCCCGGCCGGCGACATGGCGGATGCGGTCGAAAGAGTTCGCCAAGGCGCATCTTCGCGGCGTGCCGCGCGAGGTAGAAGAGCTGCGGCGCCTCGCGAGGGGCGAGGCGCCGTGATGCTCGGTTCAGCGCGACCAGACCAGCGCGTAGCCGTCATCGACTGCGACGAGGTTCGCATAGATCGGCGCCGGGAAGGAGGGGTCGTCGAGCTTCACCGAGTGGTAGACGGTCTTCTCTTTCGAGGTGCGCTGCCACGCGGCTCCAATCTCGACATTGCCTGCCAGCACGCGCAGGTCGGGAGCCTTCTCATTCTCGGAGGATTCGGCTGGGGTGAAGCGCGCCTTGATGTTGAGCGAGAGCGTCTTGATGGTGCCGGTGTACGAGCCGTCTTCAGCGCGGGTGAAGGTGCCAATCTGAGCCATGGTGATCTCCTGTTGCTTGTTTCAAGCCCGCGACCATCGCGGCCTTGATGGCGGTCAGTGAGAGCCGCAACGACCGACCTGCAGCCGTCAGGCCCGCAGCACAGCGGAGGATGGCGTCGAGCGATCTTGTTGTCTCGCGAGGAATGCCGCCGCTTGGCGGCAGGGGAAGAAGATCGCGATCAAGCCATTGCAGGGCAAAGGTCGGCGAGCGCAGCGAGCGTATTGTGGCGCGTGATCCGCCAGCAAAAAAGGCCCGCATGGACGAGGGCATCTGCAACTCACGGGAGAGCACTGGCTCAAGGTCGCACCAAGCACAGCCGATGATGGCTGGCCGGCCGCAGCAATCGTCTGGCTCTCGCAGCAAGGCTCACCCCCGATCACGATCGGACGAAGGCTCCGGATCTCTTTGTGAAGGTTGGCCTTGGTCGAACGCCGCGCGACAGTGGACCCGAGCAGACCGTCGGAACGGGTGATGCCGAGCTCTCGGCTGGCGACGGCAATGCAATCTCCAATCAAGAGGCGATCAACGCGTCAGGGCGGTGAACAGATCGCGGCGCGGCTCCAGCGGATTGACCGCTCCTGCCGCCGTCGGCCTCTCGACGCGATCGCACGTCAACTCCTTGGTGCTGATCGGCATGACCGAGCCGCAGTGCCATCGTTCGGACATTGTCCTTGGGAAGCAACAGTGGCGCTGCGCGGTTCCGAGTCAGGGACATGAGATCTTGAACGAGCACCATTTGATGCGGGCATTCTTGTCGGGTCAGGACCGAGAATTTCTTGTCGGCCGTGGCGGCGCTTACGCGCCGCCATTGCCGAACTG
>Ga0265326_10000774_pt1 | contig 11867 bp, 12 predicted proteins | sample 41424metaG_FD_192439 | JGI IMG/M metagenome (GOLD analysis project Ga0265326, IMG submission 192439) | Rhizosphere microbial communities from Carex aquatilis grown in University of Washington, Seatle, WA, United States - 4-14-24 metaG | ecosystem: Host-associated > Plants > Roots > Rhizosphere... | reverse complement strand
GACTGCGAATTTACAGCGGCGGCTCCGGCTTGATTAGCCTAAGACGTTTTAAGCGGATTGGTCTATTTTGGCTTGGTCTCGTGGCAGCTTTATGGACCTATATATTTAGAGAACGAAACTTTAGCGTTAAATTAGTAAGGCAAATCACATGAGGGTATATATCGGGGGCCTCTCGATTTTTAAAAACCGCAGCGGCATCGGCCAGCTTACTAAGCGCCTGAGCGAAACTCTGGCCAAAAACCATCCTAAAAACCAATACACTTTTTTTAGCTTCCGGCTTTGGCCCAAACCCCTGCCCGAGAAAGTTATTGTCGGACCGAATGTAAACTATCGTTTCGTAAGATTCCTGCCGGGAAAACTCTATAACCTTCTGCTCCGCCTAGGTTTGGCGCCGCCAATCGACTGGCTGTTGCGTTCGCGGCCGGATATTATCTTTTTTCCGAACTTTTATCGCTGGCCGGTAGCCAACCGCAAAATCAAAACCGTCGTCGCGGTTCACGACCTGTCGTTCATCTACTACCCTCAGTTCGCCAGCCCGCGTAATTTGAAAGATAATTTGCGATTTGTACCGCAGGCCATCAAAAAAGCCGACCGGATCTTGACGATTTCTGAGAGTTCGAAGCGAGCGATATTATCAACCTATCCGGCCGCCAAAGGCAAAGTCGATATCGTTTACCCGGCAGTCGACCCTGCCGATTTTTATCCGCGTAGCAAGCAAGCCACTGCCGAAGTTGGCCGAAAGTACAAATTGCCGGCCAAATATATCCTCTTCACTAGCACATTGGAGCCGCGCAAAAATGTCCAAGGCCTAGTGAAAGCCTACGAAGCTCTGCCGGCAGACCTGCGCGACGAATATGGTTTGGTGTTGGTTGGCGGCCGCGGCTGGCAAGACGAGGAAATCGTTGAGGCCATTGCCAAAGCCAAGGCTAGGGGCGCCAATATCGTTCAGCCGGGTTATGTCAAAGACGAAGATCTGGCGGCTGTTTACTCGGGCGCTAGTTTGTTTGCCTTCCCGTCTTTTTACGAAGGATTCGGCATGCCGCCGCTGGAAGCTATGGCTTGTGGCGTGCCAGTAATTTGCAGTAACAACTCTTCCTTACCGGAGGCCGGCGGCGACGCCGCTTTATATATTAAGGCGGAGGATACTGCCGCCATTACCGAGACAATGCAAAAAGTCTTGAGTAACCCTAATCTGGCGGCTAAGCTGAAACAAAAAGGTCTGGCTCAGGCCCGCAAATTTTCTTGGCAAAAATCGGCACAGCAACTTAACACTATTTTTGAAAAGCTAGTCTAAACAACTTCGCGTTCGGTACTGATCTTGCCACGGAGCTGATCTTCCAGTAAGGCGATGTCGGCATCGACCATAATTTTGACCAGCTCCCTGAAAGTCGTCTTTGGTTCCCATTTAAGTTTTTTCTTGGCTTTGCTGGCGTCGCCAATTAGAACATCCACTTCAGCCGGTCGCAAATAGCGCGAGTCGAATTTGACGTATTTTTTCCAGTCCAGACCGGCCACTTTAAAAGCCTCCTGCACGAACTCTTTGACGGAATGAGTTTCGCCAGTGGCGATTACATAATCATCCGGTTTTTCCTGCTGGAGCATCAACCACATGGCTTCGACATATTCCTTGGCATAACCCCAGTCGCGTTTCGAGTCAAGATTGCCCAAATAAACATCCTTCTGTAGGCCGGCTAGAATCCGGGCGACGGCCCGGGTGACTTTACGGGTGACGAAGGTCTCACCGCGGCGCGGGCTTTCGTGGTTGAACAGGATACCGTTGCAAGCAAACATGTCATAGCTCTCGCGGTAGTTGACGGTAATCCAATGAGCGTAAACTTTAGCCACGGAATACGGAGAGCGCGGATAAAACGGCGTACTTTCATTTTGTGGGATTTCCCGAACCTTACCGAACATTTCACTCGAGCCGGCTTGGTAGTACTTGGTCTTAAGGCCCAGCCGGTGGATGGCCTCCAAAACCCGGACCGCTCCCAAGCCGACGGTGTCACCGGTATATTCCGGCAGTTCAAATGATACGCGCACGTGGCTTTGGGCGCCCAGGTTATAAACTTCGTCCGGCTTGATCTGAGTCAATAAATTGTAAACTGTGCTGGTATCGGTCAGATCGCCAAAAATGAGCTTCAGTCTTGGATTTTTCTCGTGCGGATCTTGGTAGATATGGTCGATCCGGGTGGTATTCAGCGAGCTGGATCGCCTAACGATACCGTAAACTTCATAACCTTTACCCAGCAACAGTTCTGTCAGGTAGCTACCGTCCTGCCCGGTGATACCGGTTATCAAGGCTTTTTTGCGCGCCATCTTTCTCCCCTTTTGGTTTATCCAAGGTCCCATTATAACTTAATTAACTCCTTAACCCCATGGTAAGATAGGTTCGTGCCACTTCAAGTTTATTTTAAGCGGGCAGTCCACTTCGCGGAGCTGGCCGGCATTGTTCTGACTATCTGCCTGCTGCCGATTGACCGTTTCCCATATCTGCATTACATTCCTTTGAGGTTGGGCTCGATTTCATTGGCACTTTTGATGGTCGCGGCCGCCGCCCGGGGCTACCAGGTTATTTATGAACGCCGTTGGCTAGATTTAAAACGGATAGCGACTGCTAGTTTTCTGCTGATCCTGCCGGTGGCGGCTTACACATTCAGTATTCACTACTCAATTGACCATATGCTAGCCCATGGCGCTACTAAATTACTTCTGGTCGCCGATTTGAAGGCACTTTGTTTATTTATTTTGCTTTACGAGAACCGAGCGCTTTTCAGACTCGTTAAGAACACAATTTACGTCGTAACAGCGCTTATAGTGGCCTACGGCTTTTTCCAGTTTGTGTTCGATATTTTTGGCGCCTCACAAAAAGTCACGGACTTACAGAGTTGCTGTACTTCAAACTCGACTTATATTTTCCCGCGCGTTCATTCGGTTTCGCTGGAACCGCTATATTTTGCCAATTTTTTACTATTGCCAATTTGGTTGATGCTGGTCGACTTTTTCAATGAAAAATCTTTTCGCAAGAATAAGTGGCTAGCCTTTCTGTTCGCCGCCACAGCCGCTTTGTTTGTTCTGTCGCTGGCTCGTAGCGCTTATCTGGCATTGCTGGTCTCGGGCCTGATTTTCCTAGCTGGCCTTGGCGGTCCGAGTGTTTATAAAAAGCTCAGGCCGTATGTCCTGCGCGGTGCGGGACTAGTGGTTATTATCGCCCTGTTCTTCGTCCTGCTCAGCGGCGTGGCTTCGAAAGTCATCCATAAGCACGCTTTGAACGGTTCCAATTCCGGCGTCCAGGGTAGCGTTGAGCTTTTTGGCGGTCATGCGGTGAATGTACTAGATCAGTCAGCCCAGACGCGCTACAGCACTTGGCCGAAAGCATTTACTTATTTCAAAGAGAAGCCTCTCCAGGGAGTAGGCGCCTATAATAGCCGGGTTAGGCTTAATCTAAGCGCTTACGACAGGGGAGTCCAGGACATCCAGTTGCAACCTTTCAATAATGATTTTCTGGGTCTGCTGGTCGACCTCGGGCTACTTGGCCTAATCGCCTTTGCGCCCCTAGCGATTGGGTTGGTTCTGGCTGCCTGGCGAGTCTTTAAGCTCCGCTGGAAAGACCCCTCGGCTCCGTTCATACTCGCGGCCATAGCCATGCTAGTCCAGAGCAACTTTTTCCAATCGATTCTGCTGGCCAGATTGTGGGTGGTAATCAGTATCGCCCTGGTTGGTCTCTACCACAAACCGATTAAAGGAAAGGCGGCCGTAAAATGAAACATTTGATTATCGAGGCCCGCGAGTCAGGCACCAGCACCGGACGTTACGTCGATAAACTGGTCGAGAGCCTGCAGGTTTTAAAACCGGGATTTGACATAACCGTCCTGACTAAGCCGAGCCGTCTCAAGTTTTTTGAACGAATTGCCCCCGGCTTCAAAAGTTTCAGCTCAAGCGCCAAGGAATTTTCACTGTCGGAACAAGCTACGCTGGCACCTCAGCTCTACAGCCTCAGGGCCGACCTGGTACATTTCACTGTCGCCCAGCAGCCAGTCCTTTATTTTGGCAAGGCTATCACTACCGTACATGACCTGACGACTGCCCGCTTCACTAACCCCTCTAAAAATCCATTGGTTTTTAAGTTCAAGCAACTTATTTACCGCTTTGTGGTTCTGTGGTCGGCACATAAATCAAAGGCTGTGATTACGCCGTCAGAATTCGTTAAACAAGATTTGGCGCGATTTGCCCACATTAACCCAGCCAAAATCAAAGTTATTCACGAAGCGGCCGATAAAATCGCCGAGGTGCCTCAGCCCGTCAAAGCCGTTGGTGAGTCAGATTTCATTATGTATGTCGGCAGGCCTTTGCCGCACAAGAATCTTGGACGCCTGATTGAGGCTTTCGAGCTTTTGCAAAAAGATTATCCTGAGCTTCGGCTAATCTTAGCCGGTAAGAAAGATGTGCTTTATGAACGTATTGAGAAAAAAGTCGGTGACGCCGGCATTAAAAACGTTATCTTCACCGGTTTTGTCACCGAAGGCCAGTTGCGCTGGCTGTACGAGCAGGCATCGGCGTACGTTTTCCCCTCTTTGAGCGAGGGCTTTGGTCTGCCAGGCCTGGAGGCCATGGCCCATGGCGCACCCGTGGTGTCCTCTGATGCCACTTGCTTGCCGGAAATTTACGGTGACGCCGCCCACTACTTTGACCCAAAGGATCCAGCTGATATGGCTACTAAAATCAGTGAGGTCTTGGCATCCTCGGCTTTGCGCGATCAACTCATTACTAAGGGTCGCTTGCAAGCCGCTAAATATTCATGGCGACGCATGGCCGAGCAAACCCTGGAAGTTTATAAGCAGGTTTTGGGCGTCTAGTTTTTGTCGGTAGAGTCTTCGATCGGCTTCAGCACGATATGGCGGTCGCGGCCGACGCCAACAGAATCACTTAGCAGGCCGTAGTCAACGGCGGCTTTGTGGACCGTGCGGCGATCGGCGGCGGTCATTGGTCCCAACTCTTTAGGCTGGCCGCTTTTTTGGACTTCACGGAACCAGCTCTCGGCTTCTTTGACTAAGCGCTGAGCGCGTTGTTTTTTGTAGCCGGCAATATCAACGTTAACCCGACAGTGGCTGTAGCCTTGGTTTTTTAGCGCCGAACTAATGGTCTGTTGCAAAGCACGCATAGTATCGCCATGATTGCCGATCAGAAAACCGTTGAGATGGGTTGAAGGCACATCAAGCTCGATGACCTCGCTATCCTCGGTCGTGGCATAAACATCGGCGTTCAGACCAAAAAAACTAAGCAGGTCTTCGATATATTTTTTGGCGTATAAGATCGCCTCTTCGACATCGTCTTTCATCGGCGGCGTCTCCTGTGAGCTGGTTTTTTGGGCTTGGTCTGACTGACAGTTGAAACTGCTTGCGACGGTTGATCGGCCACCGAGGCGTCGGCTATGGCGGCGTCGACTTTTAGTGCTCTGGCCTGCTGTAAGTAGGCCGCCAAACTGCTAACCAGCCAATATAACGGTAGCGCGACGGCCAGCCGGATGGAAACCAGCATGACCATCAGTGGGATAAGGTATTGGGTGCTTTTGCCGACGGCGGCGTTAACCTCAGCCTGGTCGGCTTGTTTACCTTTGCCGGCCTCGCTCAGGATTGAACGCAAGCCGCGAGCTTGGGGATTTTGCGGCATCAGTTGTTTGGTCTGGAAGTATTGAGCGGCGGCGCTAGCCAAGACAATGGCCACGGCCGGCCAGTAGAGGCCGCTGGTCCCAACAGCTGTACGCGTAAGATTAACCAGGCCGAAAAGCGAATCATCAAACAGGTGGATGTTTTGCGATAGAGCCTGTAGCCACGACAAGTGGTGTAGGAATGGGTACGAGAAGGAGATGATTTGGTGCGGATCGTTGATAATCCGCCGCAAGCTGGCATAGAGACCGATTAGGATAGGGATTTGGACCAACAGGATACCGAGGCTGGCGAAGGGGTTGATTTCTTTCTCGCGGTAGAGCTCCATGGTTAGCTGCGATTCTTTTTGGCGGTCACCGCTAGCGGCTTTTTTAATCTTTTTAAGCTCCGGTGCCAGTTCGCGCATGGCCCTGGCATGGTGAAGTTGTTTTTTGACCAGCGGCCACATTAAAAGCCGTATCAGGATGGTGAAGATGATAATCGCCAGTCCGAAATTATGCCCGGGCAATATCGAATAGATGAAGACCAGCAAATTAAAAATCGGCTGGATGATTATAGTCGTGAAAATATTAGCAATCATTATCTGGCCAAACCTCTATCGGACTTTATAATAACACGAAGGTTGCGGCATCGAGGTCGCTAGAGCACGCCGGCTTTTTTGAGTTGGCTTTTGAGTTGGCTTTTGAGGTCCTTGGCTGGCGTCTCGGCTACCGTGTCATGAAAGACAGTCACGATAATGTCGTGAGGTGATTTGAAGCCTGGCGCCAATTCGCGTAGATACTCATACAAGCGGCGGCGGATGCGGTTACGCACTACGGCCGATTTATTGACTTTGCGGCTGACGACGATAGCCGCTCGGTAAGACTCGCGCCGCGGGTTAGCCAGTGTTTTGACAGCGAACAAAGGGCCACGGATAGTTTGGCCCTGGCTGTAAGTTCGGCGTAGGCTGGCATAGCCGCGAAATCTGTGAAGCGACGATATCATAGCATCAGTTTGGCATCGGCTTAGTTAACTGTCCAGGTGTATCAGTGAGACAAGCGCTGACGGCCTTTGGCGCGGCGGCGCTTAAGCACATTACGACCAGCCCGGTTGGCCATGCGTTTCATAAAACCATGTTCGCGTGAGCGCTGTTTTTTCTTTGGTTGATAAGTCCGTTTGGGCATTTAGGGGCCTTCCTAGCAGGTCGGACTCGGTAGGACAAGCCCGGCAGTGAATTTAACAATGTTAACCCACAAATCTTAACAGCTTTTCCACTTCCGCCCAACTCTTGTCCACACTTTTATAGGAGTAGTCGTGGCCTGTGTATAAAGCTTAGGGGTTGGCCGCGCGGAAATTTTCACTGTAGTGTTTTTTGACAAGGCTGTGGAAAAACCCCCACTGCTTCGTTATATTAAGGCTTAGGACAGTTTCTAAAAGGGATGAAAAAAGAGGGCAAACGTTAATGAGTGACGGCGCTTTATGGCAAGCCGTTCTGGGTGAAATTGAATTATCTGTCTCGCATGGCAATTTCGTAACCTGGTTCAAAAATACCCAACTTTTACGCCAAAAAGGCGGCGTTGTGGTTGTTGGCGTGCCCAATGTTTTCGTCAAAAACCAGCTGGAGCGTAAGTTTAACGACCTGGTCTCAGAAATTTTAGCCAAAAACGGTGTGGTGGCCGAGCAGGTAGAATATAAAATCCACACCGGTATGGCCCCTAGCCCCCGGCTTGATGAGTCGGCGGTTTTTAAAAATCAGGGGCCGGTAACTAGTACGATTGATAAGCCGCGGGCCAAAGGCGCCGGAGGCGTCAGCCATTCGTACCGTCAAGGCCTGAATGAACGTTATACGTTTGATAATTTCGTGGTTGGTGCCGGCAATGAACTGGCCTACGCCGCCTGCCAGGCGATTGTGGCCAAGCCCGGCACCAAATATAACCCCTTGTTCGTTTATGGCGGCGTCGGCATCGGCAAAACTCATCTAATCCAGGCTGTTGGCAACGCTATTCTCACCGCTAAACCAGAATCCCGTATCGTTTATGCCTCGACCGAGCAGTTCGTCCAGGAGTTTGTTGACGCTATTCGCTTCAAACGAAATACTTCCGACTTCGCTGATTTTTACCGTAGCGCTGACGTTCTGATTGTTGACGACGTCCAGTTCTTGGCTGGCAAGGAACGTGTCCAGGAAGAATTTTTCCACACCTTTAACGCTCTACACCAGGCCAACAAACAAATTATTATGAGCTCGGATAAACAACCGAAAGATATTCCAACCCTAGAGGAGCGGCTGCGCTCACGCTTTGCTTGGGGTATGTCTATAGACATGCAGCCGGCCGATTTTGAAACCCGCTGTGCCATTTTGCACAGTAAGGCCGCCTCGCAGGCTATCGAGCTACCGGGTGATGTGGTGGAATTCTTGGCTGGTCGCGTCCAAAGCAATATCCGCGAACTAGAGGGTGCCCTCAATCAAGTAATCGCCTACTGTGAGATGCGTAGCGTCAGCCCATCAATGGATGTGGTTGAGGCGATGTTCGAAGCTCAAGCCAGCCGGCCCAAACATATCAGCCCGCGCCAGATCATCGAGCGTACGGCTAAATACTTCCATGTTTCCATGGAGGAGATTCTGGGCCCAAAGCGCGATAAGGATATCGTCGTGCCGCGCCAAATCGCCATGTACATGCTGCGCAATGAACTTCATTTGTCTTTTCCTAAAATTGCCCATGAGCTTGGTCGCAAGGACCACACTACCGCTATCCACTCGATCGAAAAAATTCAAAAAGAGTCTACTTATGACAGCCCAATCCGGGAACAAATAAATGACTTGCGGGAAAAAATCTATGCTTAAGCCTGTGAATAACTTAGTACACAAACTGCTAACAAGCGTCCAAAGTTATGCACTACTTCTAACCATATACCACAGCTTGGCTGTAAAACTTTTTATTCGTTCTTTTTTCATACACAGCTTCTACGCAACCACTTGCGACTATTCACACCGCCTTTACACAACCTTTACTCAACCAGTTTTCCTCTGTTGGGGTGGCCTAAATTACTCTTTTTCCACAATACATACTAAAACTATGAAAGAACTAAGGATTTAATAGTTATGAAGTTGCAGGTCGCTCAAAACAATTTAGCCCGAGCCCTAAACACAGTTGCCCGAATTGCCAGCAACCGCGGCACCCTACCGGTTTTAGCCAACGTGCTGTTAAAAACTGAAAATAACCGCTTAAACATCTCCGCTACCAACCTAGATATCGCCATCACACATTTTGTTGGTTCTAAAATTACCAGTGACGGCGCTATTACTGTACCCGCCAAACTGATGCAGGATTTTATTAGTAGTTTGCCTGAAGGTATCATCAATCTCGAGCTTGAAGAAAACCACCTCAAAATCACTACCGATCAATACCAATCCGTAATTAACGGTATCCCAGCCGAAGACTTCCCAGTCATGCCGGCTATAAGTCAAACGGCAACCTGGAAAGTCCCAGCCGTTGATTTTAAAAAAGCACTAGCCAGAGTCGTTTTTGCCGCCAGCTCTGATGATGCCCGTCCGGTTTTGACCGGCGTAAACTTTCATAGCGACGATACCGGCGTGATGATTGCCGCAACTGATAGCTACCGCTTAGCCGAAGCCAAGCTAGCCAGTCCAAAACAGCCAATCGATTTCCTATTGCCAGCAACCGCCGCCGCCGACCTGCTTAGGATAATTAGTGATGAGGAAGAGGTGGTGGTCAGCCACGACGACCAACAAGTCTCTTTCCATGCCGGTGACGTCAACTTAGTCGCCCGCCTAATTGAAGGTACCTACCCTGACTACCGTAAGCTCGTCCCCGCTAAGTTCGCCACAGTCGCCAAAATGACACGCGCCGATCTTACCAACATTGTCAAAGTTTCAAGTCTTTTTGCCCGCGAGAGCGCCGGCAGTATTACCCTGAAAGCTTCTAAAGAAGGCTCGCAGGTCAGCATTAACGCCGTGGCTAGTCAACTTGGTGAAAACACCGCAGCCGCCGAAGCTCAGGTTAGCAATGACGGCGAAGTCACGCTTAACTCGCGTTATCTAATCGAGGCCCTGAATGCTTTTTCAAGCGACCAGATTGAATTTTGCTTCAACGGTAAGCTCGAGCCCTGCGTCCTGCGCAGCAAATCAGAGCCTGATTACACCCATCTGATTATGCCATTGCGTAGCTAGCACCTACCCGCCTAAAAAGCTAAGCTAAAGACAGATGCTGAATTCTATCCAATTGCGAAACTTCCGCAGTTACTCCGATGCGTCTTTCGAATTCGAACCCAGCGTCAATATCGTGGTTGGTCCGAATGCCAGCGGCAAAACCAACCTACTGGAAGCGGTCATGGTTTTGGCCCGTGGTCGCTCATATAAAGCCGGCGACCTCGAGCTTATTAAATACCGCAAAGACTGGGCGCGGCTTGAAGGTCTGTTTGATGCCTCGGAAAGAGTCGTCAAGATTGAAAACCTCGGCGAATCGTCGGATAAATCATTTTTAATTAACGCCACCAACCTTAAGCGCCTCAATTTCGAGCGCAGCATACCGATTGTTCTTTTCGAACCCAACCATACTCAAATCATTGCCGGTAGCCCCTCGGGTCGCCGCGACTGGGCTGATGATATCCTTGAGCGTACCCAGCCGGAGTTTAAAAGCCTGTCGGCCAACTACCGGCGGACGCTAGCCCAACGCAACGCCCTACTTAAACGCGGCGAGCGTTTCGCCAACGAACAACTATTCGCCTGGGACGTGCGGCTCGGCGAACTTGGCGCCCAAATTGTTTCGGCTCGCACTGAGCTCGCCAGGCAGATTAATCAGAAATTGGCCACAACCTATAATAAAATCGCCGGCCGGCGCTCCAAACTCCATCTGACTTATCAATCAGAATTTCCAGTCGAGCATTACGCCAGCCGCCTAGTCGCCAAGCTCGGCAAGTCCTTCCAGACCGATTTAGCCCGCGGCTTCACCGGCCACGGCCCGCACCGCGAAGATTTCTTATTCGAGTTGAACGCTCACCCCGCTGGCATTACGGCCTCGCGCGGCGAGACTCGCTCCTTAATTTTGGCGTTAAAGAAAATTGAGGCCGAGCTGATGGAGCAAAGCCGCGGCCAGCCACCGATTTTATTGCTCGATGACGTCTTTTCCGAGCTTGACGGCAAACGCCGCCGCGCCCTGGTCGAACTATTGGCTGGTCGCCAAGCCATTTTGACAACCACCGACGCCGATGCTGTCTTAGAATACTTCGATCGTGGCCACAAACTCATTGCCCTGCGCTAGGACGTTATTTGAGAGTTGTTTTGTATAAACTGTTCGCCGACTGAGAGGTATCTTTGAAAACCATTCCATACTTCGGTTAAGGAGGCAGGCGTTAGGTTGGTGGCTTGTTGGGCCTGGCCCAGCCCAACATTAGAGCCCTTCTCTTTTTGTGGGCCGTTTTTCTGTGAAAGAACATAGCTAGCAGTGTCGGTCTCCTTAACATCAAAATTGGTTTTAGTGTTCTCGTAGTGCATGGTTCCCCAGCCAGTTTCGTATACCACATCGCCGCTATTGGCGTTTGGCAAAAAGGCAAGATACGTAGTTCCCCCATCGGCCATGGTCGAATATAAAGGATTTTTGTTAGGGGGGTAAATCATCCCATAAGTAACCTGCATAGAGGTCAGTGGTCTGGGGTCGGTTAAACCGTTGCCAAACTGGACTCGATATTCGTTGTACTTTTTCAAAGTCACTGACTTTGAGCCCTCAGTTATTTTCTGCTCGCCAGCCGGCACACTCAAGATATACAGATCAATGTACTTGTATATAGAGGTCTCACCCGGTATGGCGTTTGGGGGGACGTCCTTTATGTGATAAAACTTGACCTTTTTATCGCCTTCCTTATAGAGCTTGACAATCTCTTGAGCTTGGGCTGAAAGCCCTTTTTGAATTCGCGCCCTCAAAATATCCGGCGTGAGAATGGTTTCTTTGCTCGCACCCATGCCTTTATCAGCTGCTCCAGCCAACTCTACTGACGTGCCTCTTGACGGCGCACCACTCGCCTTACTAGGCAAGACGCCGGCCATAAAAGGAATACCTAAACCGGCCACGACCGCAGCAGCGCGACGTCGTCTATGGGTGCGGACGAGCTCCTCGTATGTTTTTGGTTGGCTATCCGGGTGCTTCATATCTATTTTTTAAACTGTGATTTGACTATAGCATATATCAACTGAATAGTCAATAAGTGTCT
>Ga0265326_10000771_pt1 | contig 11896 bp, 10 predicted proteins | sample 41424metaG_FD_192439 | JGI IMG/M metagenome (GOLD analysis project Ga0265326, IMG submission 192439) | Rhizosphere microbial communities from Carex aquatilis grown in University of Washington, Seatle, WA, United States - 4-14-24 metaG | ecosystem: Host-associated > Plants > Roots > Rhizosphere... | reverse complement strand
GTTGAAGTTGTATTGATTCTTGAAAGCCTGCTCGGCCGCGTTGCCGCTGAAGGCCTGGAAGAAGCTGCCGCCGCCCGCCTGGATGGCGAACTCGCGCATGGTCGGATCCTTGACCCACATCAGGTAGGTCATCGGGTGGACCAGCAGCGTGTCGGGGATGAAACCCTGGGTCAGCGTGTGGGCGTACATGTCATAGACGTCGTCCATGGTCATGCTGCCGTTGAATTGGCCACGGATGTTGCGGCCGGTCGTGAAGCCCTTCACCGGCTGCACGGATGCTCCGGTCGTGCGCGCGGCCTTCGAGTTGTCGTAGACCACGGTGCCGAGCATGGTGATGAAGTTGAAGATGTACTCTTCCTTGTGGCGCGCCAGAGCCTGGCCGGCCAGCTTCATCCACCACTGCAGCCACGGATACGTCGACTGCTCGACGAAACGGTCGGAGATGCGCAGCATGAGGCCGTGCCGCTTGACCGTCACGCCGAAGGTCATCCCGCCGCCGACGTTGATGTTGAAGATGGGGAGGCCCATCCCGTCGCCGACTTCGCGGGCCGTCAGTACGTCGATGGCCGGGAACACCGTCTGCATGCCGGGCACGTAGTCGATGCGCTGCAGCAGCGAGGAGCCGATCAGGAGCGGTTCGAGGCCCTCCTGAACGAAGGTGGTCAGCACGCGCGGGATGAGGAAGGCCGCGTTCGGCACGTCCATCGCGTCGCTCATGGAAATGTGGCGATTCTCGGCCGCGTCGTAGCCGTTCAGGCGGAACACGGAGTCCAAGCGCTCGAAGTTCTGGACGTCCGCCTCGGTCAAGGGGATCATGTGATCCTTTACAACCTTGTTGTTGGGCTTCATTGGTTACACAACTCCTGTAGTTGAGTTGGGTTTCCAGCGAACCTCGACTGCTTCCTTGGTGTCCGGTGCCCGGGCCTACTTGCCCGTCTCGCGGACGATCAACTTGACTTCAATGACCTGGCGGCAACGCTCGCAGAGGAAGTTGCCGGCGATCTGCCCGGCATCGTTGCGCTTTGCGATGAGCTTGTTGCAGTCGCGGGCCGGGTCGTTGTCCCGGGGGGCCGCGCAACGCAGCCCCTCCGGGTGGATTCTTGCTTTGCCTTTCGTAATGGAGGTCAATAGTGGCATAATCTGACGGTCAGTACGCTACTTGGTCGTGTTGACGCTGACCCAGATGTACGAGGCCGCCTCCGCGGGAATCTCGGTCGCTCCGGCGTCGATGAGCTTGCGGAGCAGGCCGTTGGTGGAGATGTTGATCGCGTAGTCCAAGCCGCGCGTCGCCGAGCCGCCCATCATGAACGTCGAGGGGTTGCGATCGGCGAACGGACCGACCAGACCGGCCGCCCGGTCGAACTGGGTGCGCACGCGGTCGGCGTAGTCGCGGATCGGGTAGATGTTCTCGATGCCGATCACGCGGCCGATGATCATGTCCGCATCGTCCGCGGACTTGTCGTACGGCTTGAAGTTGCCGTAGTCGCCGAGCAGGTTCGAAGCCACCACCGCGCAGCCGCGATACAGCTTGCCGGCGCCGGCGCCCGCGTCGCCCACGAAGTGCACGAAGCTCTTCGCATAGTCGCTGAAGGTGTAGCCGGTGATTCCGGCGGCCGTGGCGAGCGCGGCGAGTTGCGCCAGATCCTTGCCGATCCAGGGCAGGCGGAGGACCATCATGGTCTGGACCGCGGTGCCGGGCTCGTGCATGTAGTTGTGCACGGCGAACGAGGCGCCGTTCTTGCCGACCGGGGTCACGCCGTTGAGGCCGTACGCCATGCCCTTGGTGGTCGCGGTGACGCTCACGCCGCCCAGGTACTGGAAGACGTTGCGGATGGCGTAGCCGACCGGCCGCGCCACGCCGCCCGGGATCAGGTCGCAGGCTTTCGCCCAGGTGATCGCAGCGGCGTCGTACTCCACGCCGTCGACCGTCAGCGGAGCCGCCGCGTCGGTCGCGCAGGCGAGCAGAACGCTCTCGCCGGCCGCGGCCACCTTCACGCCCGTCTTCGGGTTGAAGGCGAAACCGACGTCGTCGGCGCTGTACTTGATGGCGCAGGAGGGGCCGCCGTTGCCGGTCGAGCCGCTCATCAGGCCGCCGGGAATGAGTGCGCCGCTCTTGTCGAGGCCGACCAGGTGGCCGGCGCTCAGAACGACCTGCGCACCGACGGGGTGACCTTCATCGCGCCGCTTGCCGGGCAGCCAGGGAGCCGGGTAGGGAACCGGCAGAAACGGGCGCAACCACTCGGACCCGTCCGGATCCGGGGTCGTGTGGCCCAGACGATCCTTGCCGAAGAACGTGCCGGTGTACTGATTGTTGACGTCGAAGCTCATGGTATTACTCCTTTTCCTTTGCCTTGTTGGCGAAGCGGTTCCGGGCCTCGATCATCCTGGCCTGCTTGGAACCGTAGATACGTGCGAGCGGAGTCCGGACCGGGTTGTCGCTCTGGGCGTCCTCGGTCGGAGGGGCGGCCGGTCCCGGCTCACCCTTCTCCTTCGCCGTGGCGTTGTCGCTCACGTCGTTGGCAACCTCGTCGGGTTTGGCGGCGTCCGCCTTCGGAGCTTCGAAGCCGGGAAGTTTGCTCTTCACGTCCTCGAGCGAATCCTGAAGACTGTTCAGCGTGCGCTGGCTCCGGCGCTCGATCTCCGCCTGGATCTGATCCGCGCCGAGTCCGGTGAATCCTTTCTCTCCGCTCATGACCGCGCCGGCGACGACCACCGTCGCGAGCAGGCGCTTGTGGTCCTTCACCAGGACCGTGTTGGTCTTGAGCAGGGCGGCCTTGTCGCCCTCGAGCTGCTTGAGCGTGGTCTCGTAACTGTCGACGGCGTCGTGCAGCGTGTCGAGCTCCTTCTGCGAGACGACCGCGTCGCCCGCCTCGGTGATGCGCGTCTTGATGTAGGCGAGCCAGCTCTCGGCGTCGAAGACCTGCAGCATGGCGCCGAGCGCGCTGCGGTAACGGCCCTTCTCGTCGTCGTTCTCGAGCGCGCCGTAGAGCGTCTGGGTCGCCTCGAGGTGCTTGAGAATCTTGTCCTTGTTCGGCATCTTCGCGGCGTCCTCGCCCTCGAAGAGCTTCGTGACGGAGTCGGAGAGGACCGGCGCATCGCCCTTGGTCTTGTCGTCGACAGCCGGGACTTCGGGGGCGGCGGCATCGGTCTGGCCTTCCGTCACGCCAGGCGTCGGGTCCTGAACGGCGGGCGTCTCGACCTCGGGCGCCTTGAACTCGATCCCGAATGCCGCGGCTTCGTCGGCCAGCTGGCGCACGTAGTTCGGCTTGGCGTCGTCGGCGAGCGTCGCGAGCACGTCGGCGATCGAGGCGATCTTGGCTTCGACCTGCTCCCTGGTCGGGGAGGCGGAGTCTTCGGCCCAGCCGTTGGCCCGGATGCGGGCGTTGAGCGAGCTGAGCGCCCGCTTCACGGCTTTCTTGTCCTCGGCGTCGCCGAGTTCGCCACGGATGGCAAGCGCGCGCTCCTTGGTGAGCGCCTCCGACTTGATCTCGTCGAGCAGTGCTTTCAGGTCCATGTCCTCGTCCTCGATGTCTTCGTCCGTGGCCGGCTGAATGTCCGATCCCAGGAAGTCGTCGCCGATCAGGCCGTCGGCCGCGTTGAGAATGATCTGGCGCCGCTCGACCGGCAGCCCCAGGAAGAACACCCGGTTGGCGATGGAGTCGGCGACCTGCCGGACCGCATCCTTGTTGGTGACCTGGGCCCACGGATCGGCCGGGAAGTTGACGAAGCTGCACTCGCGGTAGAAGAAGTCCCCGGTGATGAGGAACATCTTCTTGGCGCCGTAGCTCTGGCCCAGCTCGTGCTCGCAGCGATCCTCGGTCGCCCAGTCGGTATGGCAGACCGAGCAGATCCCGGCGTTGGTCGCAAACGAGACCGACACGGTCAGGAACTCGTCCGACAGAACCTTGCGGATCGCCTCGGGCTCGGTGACGTTCATGTCGAGCTCGATGTATCCCAGGCCCTTGTAATCGGGCCGCGCGTGCAGGTTCTGAACCACCCAGTCGACCGATTCGAACAGGTTCAGGCGCTTCTTCGACTGCGAATCGTAGAAGACCAGACTCTTCACGCCCGGCTGCTCCGACACGTACTGGTAGGACATGTCGACGTAGCGGGCTTTGTGCACGCGGCCGACGCAGGCCCCTGTCTTGTCGTGGTTGAGCAGGACCGGTTTGCGCGGCTTGCCTTTCGTCGTCCAGGTGTGGCAGCTGTCCTGCATCCGGTCGGGGCGGTAGAACTTGAGGTTGCCCGTGATGATGCCGGCGTGCGTCGCCTCGGTCTTGATGTAGAGCGAGTGGCCGCTCTCGGACTTCGAATCCTTGCACTCGAACACGTACCGCTTGTTCTCCGCGGCCCTCGTCGAGAGGGTCACGTAATCGCGCATGAGGATGAGTCCGTCGGCCATCGTCTCCTTTACTTGCCCTGCATCGGCGCAATCACCCGACCGGACTGGATCGCGGTTGCGACCCCGGCGGCCTGCTGCTGCGTCATGCCGGGAACGTTCAGGTTGTTGATGAACGTGGTGAGCGGAACTTTGTTCACGGTCGGAATAGGCATCCGCACCGTGCGCGCGCCGCCTGGATTCGTAGTGTTACTCATACGGGCGTTGTTAGTATAGGCGGGTACAACTAACCGTCAGTACGGTCTGAGTCGGAATCATCACTTTCCGCATTCGGAGAGGCTCCGGCTCTGAGCAGCGCGAGCAGAAGATCCTCGTCGTAGGAGAGCGCGACCGCGTTCTTGAGGTCCGCGGCGAGTACCGGATCGTCGACCATCGCATCGATCACCTTCCCGGATTCGAGGCGCCAGACCGAGAAGTCCAGCTCGTGGGAGGCCTGAAGGTTGTGCAGGACCACGATCAGTTCGTCATAGACGGCTTTCGCCAGAGCAGGATCCTCGCTCGACTTGGCCTTGTGCGGATCGAAGTTGCGCCCGTGCTGGTTGGACGGCTGCATGATCTGGGCGACCATCTTCTGGGCGTGGGCGGTCGGCTCGTGGGTCTCCTTGGTGCGCGATCCGCCCGATGCGCTCTTGTGCGTGACCTTGGTCTTCTTGGTCGAGACGGCCTGGACGGCCGCGGTCCGGGCCTGCTGTTCGCCGGCCTTCTCCTGCAACTCGAGCGCGTGCTTGTGGTCGATATTGGCGAGCTCCTTGGTGTGGCCGTGGCGGACCTTCTCCAGCCCTACGATGTGCAGCTCGTGGTGGCTCTTCTTGCGCTCGTCGTCTGCGAGGGGCTTCATGCGCATCCGCCGGCGGGCTTCGTCTTCGTTGAGCAGGTGGTTGTTGTACGCGTTCATCGCGTGCGTCTCCTGCTTGATCTGGCCGTCGGTGTCGATCTCGCCGAAGCCCAGGCCGACGTCGGCCACGGCGTTCTGGACCGACATCTTGATCTTCGACTCGGTGAACATCTCCTTGAAGATCTCCATCTTCACCTGGCCGCTGAACCAGCTCAGGTCGGCTTTGATCGCGTCCTTGAGGTTCTGGCTGACGTTGTCGGCGGTCGAGCGGTTGGCGGTGTCTGCTTCTCCGACGTCGATGCCGGAGACGCCGATGCCTACCAGCACGCGGCGCTTGAAGTGGTCGAGTACGGGCTGGGGATCGATGCCCTGGCCTTCGGCGCCGTGGACATCGACCGAGACGCGGTCGTCGGTGACGAACACGCCCTCCTTCGGCATGTTCTGGATCTGGGCGCGGATGTAGTCGATCTCGCTCGAGCCGTCGGGCAGGTACGTCACCGGGTCCTCGGGCGTGCCGACCTTGACGTGGAACAGCGGAAACAGATGGTGGACCAGCAGCAGCTCGAGGTTCTCCTCCAGGCGCCGGAGGGCGAAGATGTCGTCGCGGACCGCCGCCGTGCGCGGCGTCCCGAACAGGTGCCCGGGCTTGCGGTCCCAGAAGAAGTGGATGATGTCCTCGGGCTTGTAGTCGCGGTACGGCCGGCCGTCCTTGTAGAAGCGGCGCCACACCTGGATGTGGCCCTTGCCGTCGAGGAACGGGAAGATGGTGTGCGGCGGGATGATCGCGTATGCCGCGACCGGAACGCGGTTCTCGTTCTTGTCGCTCTTGACGCCGCCCGAGCTCTCGTTGTCGCGGACCTTGGTGACGATGCAGTTCGAGCAGACCAGCAGGTTCCACAGCACGTCCTTCAGGAAGTTGTCGAAGGTGACGCCCATCACGTAGGCGACCTGGTTGACGCGCTTCTTGACGTAGTCGACGAAGGTCTGGTTCTCGCCCATGATCTCGACGCCGTTGCGGAACATCAGCGAGTGCATGCGGCGGAGCGCCTGGCGGTAATAGGCCTCGGTGTCTACGAGCGTGTAGGGCTCGAGCAGGTCGTACTCGGGCTCGATGATCCCGCGCCAGCCCCAGTAGGCGTTGAGGATGTCGATCTCGTCGGCGACTTTGCCCTTCAGCCGCTTGTTGGAGATGTGCGACTCGACATCGTCGCAGCGTTCGTGCAGCGGCTTCCAGCTGAACTTCATTTCGCGCGTGCGGTCGCCGATGCGGAGCACCTTGGGAAGAATCGGCCGGCGGTTCTCGTCGAGCAGGATCGGCCGCAGCGTCAGCGTGTCCCGCGCCTCGCGCGCGCTCAGCTTGGGATTCTGTTCGAGGAACTTGATGCGATACGCCTGGCGCAGCTCGGCGGGACTGAGATCTTCGCTCATTGAGAGCCTCCTGGGTTGTAGCCCTGGCGCGCGAGCACTGCCTGGGCGTTGGCGTTGGGGACCGGCGGGAAGTTCACGGTCGGCAGGGACGAGACTCCGTTCTGCGAGATCACCTGGTTGAGACTGTTCTGCGTGGTTCCGATCGGGCCGGGGCCGGAGTTGGCGCCGACCTTTAGAAACGACTGGGTGATGTTGATGAGGCCGTCGAGCGAGCGCAGCGCCTGCATCACTTCGACGCGGTCGCCGTCGGCGTCGAGTTTGTTGTCGACCAGGCGGAACAGACTGGCTTCGGCGAAGTTCGCCTGGCGGGTCGCTTCGTTCACGCTCCAACGCAGCGTGTTGCCGAGCGTCTGGATCCCGGCCGAAACGGTGTTCAGCGCGACCGGAGTCTGCATCGCCGGCGGCATGTAGTTCTTGCCGGTCATGCGGGTTTGGACGAGCCCGGTCAGACCGCCCGCCGGGCTGCCGCCGCCCGCAGCTAGGTATGCCGCTTCGCCCGAGACCTTCTGGATCTCGGCGAACAGGCGCCCGAAGGAGCCGAGCATGTTCTCGACCGGCCGGACGGCGTTGCGGACGAGCCGGTCCGCCCAGAACATCAGCTTCGAGGCCTCCGAGATCAGGCGCGGCATGACGACCGAGGCGAGCGTGGCCTTGAGGTCCTTCAGCTTGGGCTGGTGGAAGAAGATCTTGAGCGCGTTGAGAGAGGCCAGCACGTAGGCCAGCTCTCTGAGCGGCCGCTCCATGTACTGCTCGGAGACCGACTGCAGGTCGCGGTAGACCGAATCGGCCTGAGCGGTGACGTCGAAGATGCCGCCGTAGACGTCTTCCCATGCATCGCAGCGCTCGTTCAGGTTGTCGGAGGTGTCCTGGCTCACGTCGAGCGTGGTCGGATCCTCCTCGACGACCTCGGCCGCGTCCGGCGGGATCGACTTCAGGATCTGCTTGATGAGCTGCTCGTTCTTCTTGTCGTCCTTCGAGACGGCGATCTTCTCGTAGAACTCCGGCTCTTCGACGACCTGGACGTCCTGGACGGCGTCGCCCTGGAAGTCGTCGCCCGCAAGCACGGCGTCGGGCGTGACGTCCGTGATTACCCCGTTGCCGGACTGCATCCCCTGCAGCACCGGGTATTCCCGGATCCCGTCCTGGATGTTGTCGAAGATGACCCGGTCGCTCTTGAGCTCGCGCAGCGTGCCCGGCAGCTGGTGCTCGAACTTGCCGGAGTCGATCATCGCGTCTTCGAAGCGGCCGGTGGCCATCTGCAGGTCGGCCTTCTGGACCGGCGAGATCTCGTAGGCCGAGTCGGCGTCGGCGAGCACGATCTCGGCGCGCGTGATCCCGAGCTCGGCGTCGAGCAGGTGGTTGTACATGTCGACCGAGATCGCCTCGGGCGGCTCGTCGGTGCCGTAGATGCGGGAGAGCGCCAGGGCCAACTCCGGGTCGCGGTTCAGGTCGAGCGTCGCGCCGATTCCCTGGCAGCGGGCCAGGATGCAGTCCTCGAGGTACTTCGCCGTGTCTTTCAGCTGACCGAATCGGTCAAGAAGCTTGGCGGCGCGGCTGTCGGTGCGCGGGGCGATAACGGGAGCGGCGGTCTTGGGCGGAGGCGGGGCGACGGTGGCGGGTGGACGGAACGACCAGCGCAGTTTCCCGAACACGCTACACCCCCAGCCGGCTCTTCAGCGCGGCCTGGTCTTCGAGAATCGACGCCGGCAGAGCGAAGGTCTTGTCGAAGCCGTAGATCTTGGTGAGGAGCTTGCCGACCAGCATGCCCAGGCGCGGATTGAGGACGAGCTTCATCAGCAGTTTGCGGTTGCGCTTGACGAGCACGCAGATCATCATCCAGGCCTTGTAGAGGATGAGGAAGTTCGACCGGCTGTAGAGGTCCATCTGTTCGTAGAAGTCGTCGAGGCCGTGGAAGTCGGCGCGCATGAGACCTTTCATGGCCTCGTATTGGATCTGCTGGCGGTCCTTCCACTTCTGCCCGGAGGGAATGATCGAGACCGCCACCGGCCGGTTGAACTGCTCGAGCGCGGCTGAGGCGACCATGTCGGTCGCTTTCGCGGAGAACGCCATCAGAAGAACCTCCGTGGGTTGCCTGGTCTGAGATTGTGGGTGCGGGAAGGAACGCCTCCCGCCGCGGCCGGGATGTCGACCGGTCTCGACGGAATCGAGATGTGCCCGCCGTTGCGCATCAGGTGTCGGACCCGCGCCTCGCGGACGTGGTCTCGCTTGGATTCGATCTGGCGGGAGACGATCCCAGCCGCGCGCTTCTCGGTCTCTCGGTGTTCCGCCGTCGTCGCCGAGACCGCCGCCTGGGCCGATCCGAACCCGGAGAGCAGCCGCATGCTGGTCGCCGTCGCCGGCCGCTTCTTCGGCTGGTAGAGCAGCCCGTAGCGCAGTTCGATCGCCAGCAGCGCGAGCATGGTCGCGTCCAGGTGGTGGTCGCCCGCGGCGCCGGAATCGTAGGTGTTGGCGTAGCCGTGCGCGGAGTAGATCTTCACCCTGTAGGCCCGCAGCTGGTCGTCGAGGACGGAGTCCGCGTCGGAGTATTCGAACAGGCCCTGCTCGAGACACATCACGGCGCCTTCGACCAGGAAGGGCTTGGTCCGCCGCTCGAGCTGCTCCCGCTGCTGGTGCCTCGCGTAGCCGCGGTTGGGCGTGAGGTGGTTGAACTCCATCGTCCCGCCGAAGTCGATCTTGACGATGTCCTTCAGGCGCTGGTCGTCGTCGTCGGCGCCCTCGGCCCAGCCCATGAGCTTCAGCAGTTCGTCCTGGACGTTGCCGAAGCCGGCGTCGATGTAGATCTGCTCGCAGTGCCACTTGCGGTTGAGCTCGCGGATCTTCTCGCAGCTGGCGATCTGGCTCTCGTCGACCGTCGACATGCCCATCACCCTGCGCTTCTTCGATTCCGGATCGAAGGCGATGATGCGGATGCAGGTCCCGTTGCCGGAACCGTTCCAGTCGACGCCCATGAAGTAGCGGAACTTCGGGTTGTGGCGAAGATCGGCATAGGTGTAGTGCCGGCGCGCCTGGTCGATGAAGGCGTTCTTGAACACGCCGCCCTTCTGGTCGCCGAACTCGGCCAGGTACTCGTGCGAATAGCGCTCCTGGGTGCGGGCGTCGCGCCAGCAGCGCTCCTCCATCTCCTCGCCCCAGTCCGGGTGCACCGTGATCGGCAGGTGCAGCTCCATGACCTCGGGGTCCTGGGTGCACATCTCCCAGAAGGTCTCTCGCTTGCCGAGCGGCGTCGAAGAGCCGGAGAACTCGCTCTCGTTGCCGTAGCGGGAAAGCAGCGGCTTGATAGCGTCGTGGTCGCCTTCCTCGAGCAGGTCCATCTCCTCGAGGTGGGTTCGCCGCGGCGACTGCGACCGGACGCTGTCGGCGTTGCGGCCCGACTGCGAGCCGGCGCAGAAGATCGAGATCGTCGATCCGTTGCCCCAGACGATCTGGTAGAACGGCGCTTTCTGCTTGCGGATGACGCTCTTCGACAGCTCGGAATCGGAATCGATCGCGCGCTTGATCTCCTGGTACCACTTGTCCGACTGCGACTTCATCGGGCAGACGACCAGGGTTTCGTAGTTGCGCCGGGTGGTTGCGGTGTGGAGCTCCTCGATGATGTCGGTCTGGGTCTTGCCGAGGCCGCGCCCCCAGCGCTTGATCTTGCGCTTGGCCGTGCAGCGCATCGCCCGGGCCTGATACTCGCGCGCGACGAAGGGCTGGAAGACTCCTTTTGAATCGGCCAGGCGGTAGTGCTTCTCGGCCCATGTGGGCCGGTCGAGCAGCTCTCTGATCTCTTCGACCGGGGTTTCGGTGTCGTGAGCGATCTCGGCGAAGTCGTCGTCGGTGTAGATGCCCTCGCAGAGGATCTTGAAGGGCTGTTCGGGGAACTTCTTGCGGTAGGCCTCCTGGCACTCGACGCACCAAGGGTGTTTGAGCCGGCGGTGCAGGTTGGGGTCGATCTCCTGACCGTCCGGCCCGGTGTTGCGCTGGTCGACGATCTTGAAGAAGTCCTCGCCGGGCATTCAGGGCGCTCAGGGGTTGTTAGTATAGTGCTGACAGTAAGTTCTAGAGCCAGCGCCCGTAAGCCGGGTCGGCACACATCAGCAACGCCGTGGCTGCTATCAGATATCGGAGTATCGTGAGCAGGCGGTGCATGGTCGTCAGGCCTGAACTTTGACTCCGACGCTGACCTTGCCGCCGTCGAGTGCCGCGACCTCGATCTTGATGGCCTTGCCGTCCAGGTCGACGTGTTCGAGGTTGCCGGCGTAGAGCGGCTCGGAGGCCTGATTCACGCCGGTCCAGGTCTTGATCAGCACGTCTGGAGCGCCGGCCGTGTAGAGCTTGATCGTGCAGCTCGCGCCTGGGACATCGAAGTGCGGAACAATCTCGACCGCGCGCGCCCCGAGCGCCTTCGCCGCCGAAACGACGCTGACCGCGGTCTGGGCGACCACCTCGATCTCCTCGGCGTAGTTGCTCGGCAGGTCCGCGACCGTGAAGTGCATCGGGAAACCCCAGATGGGACTGGCTTTGGGAAGGAACTGGTTGGACATGAGTCTCTCCTATGAACCGTCTGCGGCCGCCCGAGCGGCGCCTCTCCAGGCTTGATAGTCCTCACGCATTGCCGCGCCTAAAGGCTTCAGTGCTCTTCCGGCCGCGCGGCCGCCGGACATCAGGTGGCGAGCCCCTATTCCACCGAGGAAACCGCCGGCCGCACCGGCTGCGATGCGGGCCGCGTGCCGAGCGCCGCCCTCGCGCGGATGGCTCCAGGAGTCGAAGGCGCCGTAACCTGCTCCAGCGCCGGCACCGAGATAAGGCATTGCTCCTCGGCCGCCGGTCGCCGCCGCGCGCAGTTCCTGTCCTGCCGCCCGCAGGACGTTCACGCTTTTCACGTCGTCGTACGCCTTGCGGATCGTGCTCGGAGCACTCTTGTACATCACCTTCATCGCGTTCAGGGTGTGGTCGTAGATTGCCATCGCTTTACCTGTGCATCAGGGCCGCCTCGCGACCCAGGTACGTCCTGGCCGTCTGCAGTCCGCCGGTCATCTCGCTGACCGCACGCATGCGCAGCGCCTCCGCGGTTGCGCTGTCGCGATAATCGCCGCCGGTCTCAAGCGACCGGATGCGGTGTTCCATCTGCGTGAAGCTGCGCACGGCGCGGAACACGGAGCGCTCCAGGTGCGCGGCCGGAGTCGCCGCCAGCGCGATCGAGGCGATCATGGCGGCTGCTTTCGGAAGCG
>Ga0265326_10000770_pt1 | contig 11897 bp, 14 predicted proteins | sample 41424metaG_FD_192439 | JGI IMG/M metagenome (GOLD analysis project Ga0265326, IMG submission 192439) | Rhizosphere microbial communities from Carex aquatilis grown in University of Washington, Seatle, WA, United States - 4-14-24 metaG | ecosystem: Host-associated > Plants > Roots > Rhizosphere... | reverse complement strand
CAAAGAGTAGCAGCCTGCCATAAGGCCAGGCATCACATCCAGCTCGGAGGAAAAAGCACCATGAAAAACATCATCGCAGCATCGAGGATCCTCAGCATCTTGCTCACCGTCGCCATCGTCATGGCCCTGACCGTCCCGGCATTCGCCTGGAGAGACAACGGGGAGTACCCCAGCGACGCGGCCGGGAAGTACAGCGCCGAATTCGCTCCGAACACCTGCACCAGCGTGGTGCTCGGGACCAAAGGGGTGACCAACGTCCCGACGGCAACCGTCACCGCCTACAAGTTCTGGTTCACCGCCACCACGGCGGGCACCGCGATCACCGGCATTTTCAAACCGGCCACCATCACCAAGTGGAGCGACACCGGCACCGTCAAGCTCTCGTCCGAACTGTTCACCGTCGGCAAGGGGGTGAAAAATCTTGGCTTTGGCAACAACAGCTCGGCGACCTCCGGCACTGTGACCTACTGCCTACAGACGAAATAACCCGATGCTTACCGGGATCGAAATACACCTTCGCAAAGGTGAGTATTCACGGTATGAAGCGGCCCGCTCGGTGGTGAAGGCCAGGATCATTCCTGACCCCGCCACCGAGCTGGCAGCGGAGCAGGTGATCGTCGCCATCGAGAAGAAAGGCGTCGTGATCGCCACCCAGGTCGTCACGCTCCAGGGGGACATGCCCAAAGGCGCCGTGGTCGAGTTCGACCTCACAACCATCACCGACGCAGACGGGACCTCCCACATCAACCGAGGCGACTACAAGGTGACCGCTACCCAGGGAAGCCTCACCGCAGCGGCATCGTTCAAGGTGGCCATCGTCACCGCGGAGGAGATGCGGAAGACCTACTGCCAAGGGCTCCACCTCGTGGCCGGCGCCAAGCTCGCCCCGAAGCGCCAGCCTTCTGCGGTCACCGGAGTCACCATCACCAACGTGGCAAAAGGCACCAAGAAAGGCGTGCTCGCGCTCTCCTGGGACGCCAGCGAGAAGACCCTGACCTGGGGAGGCGGAGTAGCCATCCCCATCGAAGAAGACAGCGACGACGCCATCCTCCTCGACGCCAGGGGCTCTTACATTGAGGTGGAGATCGACTACTACTCCCTACCGACAGAGGACGCCGCGGAGGGGATCCTCCTCGACGCGGAAATGATGACCAACGAGTTCCTGTCGTCCGAGATCGAGAAAGCAACGCAGGAAGTAGAGAGCCTGCTCAAGATAATGCTGGAGCCGACCAGAGTGGCAACGGAGCCGTTTTATTCAAACCCGGGGACGGGCGAATACTACGACATGAAAGCCGCCCCGAGGTGCTTCTACGAGAAGGACTTCAACCGGCGCAGCCTCGGATTCCACATCGACATGCCGTACCACCAGGTAGGCAAGGTGAGCAACCTCACCGGCTACATTGGCAACACCAAGGCCCTGCAGCTGAAGGATGGAGCCACCGCCGTGAGCCGGAAATCCGGGACCGTCGACGTGCTGCCATACAACAGCGCCTACGTCATGTACTGGACGTTTTTCCTGGGCATCAACTTCTGGGGAGTGCGCGAATTTATCGCCGACTTCTGGCGGTACACCGCCGTGATCGGGCTCGACGAGAAGGTCCCGGCCGAGATCATCAAGATGGTCGGATACACAGCAGCCGTCTCCATCCTGACCACCGCCGAGCAGGCATACCGCGCCGGCATGACCAGCGAGAGCATGAGCAAGGACGGCGTGAGCCGCTCCACCTCCTACAACGCCAAAGGCGTCTACGACTCGGCCGTCCAGGAGTACAAGGATTGGCTGGACAAGAAGACCCCGGAATTTAGGAAGCTCTACCGCGGCATTTCCATGGTGGTGGTCTGATGCCGATACCGGTCGAAGCAGCAGATCAGTTCACGGAGGAAGAAGGCGAGCAAGTCCTGCACGCGCTCGGCATGCGCTGCTTCTGCCACGGCGCCGATGGCCAGCCGGACCCCAACTGCACCGAGCACGAGAACGGCGGATGGCTTTACATGGAGGAGACGCCCATCACCGGGCTCGTCACCGACATCTCCAACCGCAGGGAACTGATGGAAACCGGAGCGTTCATGCCCGGCGACTGCATCTTCTCCCCAACTTCCGACGCGAGCGTATCCGAAGGAGACAAGATCACGTTCACCTGGGACCTGCCCTTCGGGCAAGGAGACGTCCTCATCCGAGGCACAGACACCAGCGACGGGCTTTACTACTCGGCCGTGAAGGGGATGGTATGCATCGACGAGAACAAGACCTTCTACAAGCAGGACCGGGACTACCAGCTCCAGGGCAAAGAGATCGTCTGGGATTGGGATGGCAAGGATTTGGACCCCACAGGGAAAACCCCTGCGGTCGGGATCCGCTACAGCATCAAGTACACGGCGTTCATCGAATGGATCGCATTCGTCCCCCCGATCACCAGGATCAGCGCAGGCGAGAACATGGGCGACAAGGTGATTCTCCGCAAGAAGCACCTCTACGAGAGCCGCTAATGGGGGACCTGTCAAACATCGAGGCAGCCGTCGCACAGGCCGCAGCCTTCGTGCGGAACATCTGGCAGCAAACGGTGATGGGGACCACCGAGGTCCCCGGAGCCAAACCGCTGAAGGTGAATATAGGACTTCGCCAGCTATACGCCGACAACATCGTGCTGAACAACATGCTCGCCGGCCAGGGGAATATAGCCCAGAAGGTTCTCGCCATCAAGCAGATCGCCCGCGACCTGGAGGACGGAAAAGGTCCCTGGGACATGAAGCCTATGCTCCTCAACGGACCCAAGGCAAGAGTCAGCAAAAACGGGACGCGATACAACATCATCCCGTTCCGGCATGGCACCAGCAGCAACTACTCACCCAACAGCAACGCCCGTCCGATGCCGCAGGACATCTACAAGCAGGCAAGAGAACTGAAGGCCAGCGTCCGCCAGGGCAACGCAATGAAGTGGGGAGGGAGGCTGCCAGCCACAGGCAAACCAGGCCAGAACCCGACCACCGGGTACCAGCATAAAAATGACATCCACGAAGGGATGGTCCGCATCGAGAAGCAGTACGGAGCGGCCACCCAGAGCAAGTACCTCACCTTCCGGATTGTGAGTTCCAAATCAGACCCGCTAAGTTGGTGGCATCCAGGGTACGAGGCGCACCACATAGCTAAAGGCGTTTCTGAATTCTGCAAGCCGGCAGTGGAAGCGATGATCCGCGAAGCAGCAACCGCCGACCTGGTGGACCTGGGCAACCTCTCCATCGGCATAAACGTGAACAGAGGATAGAGACATGGGATTCCCCAACGTAGACCTGCAGCTCGTCAAAATCTTCCTGGCCGGGTTCGCGGCAGCCAAAGCCGACCCCACAGTAATCGACGATCTATTCGAGGACCTGGACGACACGGACAGAGCCGCGATCAAGCAGTACCTGGCATCCCTGACGGTGACCGACGACGTGCGCCAGCGCAAAGAACATCATCGCTACCTTTACCTGCTGCCCCACTTCCCGCTCAGCGGATACCCCTTCCCCCAGATCGGAGTATCCCTCGGTACGGAGGACTCAGCCGAACGGTTCATCAGCGACTACACAGGCGACCCGGTACCCGTCACCGATCAGCAGGGCACCCTCATCGGGTATGACCAGGAAAAGGGATATCTCGGACAGGGGCACTGGAACATCGACGTGGTAAGCGCCACCAAACCCGAGTCGATCTGGCTCTCCCGGTTCTGCCAGCTTTTCATCTGCGAATCGCAAGACTACCTGACCGGGCTCGGCATCCAAGAAGTCTCGGTCGCGCTTGGCGACATCAAGCTGGAAGCACAACAGACCATGCAGCCGAGCGAGATATTCAACCGGGGAGTACGGGTTAGCGCCAAGGTAGCAAACACCTGGAAGAAACGCCTTCCGATCAACGGAGACTACCAAACAGGCATCAACCAGGCCCTCGCATAAAGGAGAAGACATGGCTAAAAACTTGGCACAGACGGCGGCAAGCGAGCCGGACGAGTACCCGATCACTTTCAATGAATATCTGGCGGGGTTCGGCCAGAAGCACATCGAGAGCAGACAGGCCTTCGCCCAGCTCATGAAAACACAGGGGACCAACGGCCACAAACCCAGAACCGAATGGGAGGCGCTCTTCGAAATGTTCAAGAGCAAACCGACGTCGGTACCGTGGAACGAATGGATCAAACCGAAAAAAGGAGGGAAGTAAACCCATGGCACAGAAAGGCGTTTTGTGGAACGGCAAATATTACACGATCCCCCAGGCAGCCTCGAAGATCGACTCGAGCGCACTGGCAAAGAGCCCGCTAGGAGGAGCAAACGTCCTGGCAGTGCTGGGTGAGATGATCGGTCTCATCCCGCCGCAGACAGCGATGCAGGTAGGCAACCCCTCCCTCGCGCTCTCTCTCATCAACCCCATTTCCGAGGAGGCCCGACTCGCCTCGCAGTTGGTATTCCAGCCTTCGCCCGGCACGGACACCCCCGGAGCCAGCCAGGTGTTTTTCCTTCCGGTCAACCCGGCCACCCCAGCTACCTTGGACCTTGGGACCATGGTGCTGGCGAGCTACATGTTCGGGCTCCCCGCATCCCAGCTCAAGGTGAAGGTCGAGACGGGCACTACTGGCAAGAAGATCAGTGTTGCCTTCCAGGACAACTCGGAGAGCTTCGATAACCTGGAAAAAGACTCCTTCTCCATCCTGTACACCGGAACGGGAAGCGCAGCCACCATGACCATAGACGTGACCCTTGCCAACCACAAGCTCACCACGGCGATCACCGGAGCAGCCGATGCGTTAAACCTGGACCTCAATACCTACAACACCATCCAGGCGCTGGTGGATGCCATCAACGCCACCGGGAAGTATACGGCCTCCGTGGTGACCGGATCCCCGAACGATTCGACCATGCTGCTCGACGCAGTCGTCACCCAGGACATCAAGACGGCATCCTTCACTGCAGGCAGCGACCTGCAGGCAGCGGTAGACGGCATCAACTCCCTCTCGGCCTATTTCAGCGCGGCCAGGAAAGTGGATGCAGGCGCCGCACCCGCCAACATCAACTGGACCTATGCCACCGGAGGCAGCAACGGAGCCACCACCAACGATGACTGGCAGGCAGCATTTGACGTGCTGAAGACCATGCAGGTCGACCTCATACTGCTCATTTCGGACGACCCGTCCATCCACTCCATGGGCGACGCGCACTGCACATTCATGAGCGGACCCACCGGCAAGAGCGAGCGGAGACAGTTCGTTGGCGGAGCACTCCAGAACTGGAACAACCCGGCATCGAGAGCAGCATCGATCGTGAGCCTCAAGGCAGCCGCTGCCAACCTCAACTCGGACCTCACGATGCATGCCGGCCTCGGCTGCTACCAGTACGACCCGAACGGCAAACCGAAACTCTACCCGGCATACATCACAGCAGCCATGTACGCAGGTATCGCAGCCGGCAGTTCCCCGGTGATGCCGCTGACCCGCAAGACCTTGCGCTGTCTGGGACTGGAAACGAACCTCCAGGTAACCGAGACGAGCGATCTGATAGATTCGGGCATAGCGCCCCCGTTCCCCGACACCGTCCAGGGCGCCGGGTACGTCGTCTCCAGGCAGGTCACCACCTGGAACCAGGACAGCGACCTCTACCACATCGAGTTCTCCGTGGGCAGAGGAGCCGACTATCTCGCCGCCCAGGTAAGGAAGCGCCACGAGCAGATCGCCGGCCAGCCGGGCACCGAGGGGATGGACGCCACCATCGTAAACCTGACCAACGGCGTGCTGCAGGACGCCCTCACCGCGGGATACATTAGGAGCTACGACCCGAAACAGACCCAACTCAGAGTAGACGGCACCATCCGCTACGTGGACTACAGCGCGGCGCCGATCCTCCCGATCAACTGGATCTTCTCGACCTACCACCTGCTGCCGACCACCGCAACCATCCAGCTGTAAACCGCAACCGAACACCACCCTCCCCCTGACCCACAGGGGGAGGAGAGAGGAGGATACGCATCATGGGACTTAAGAACACGATGACCGGCAACAGGGCTATCTTCAAGATCAAAGGGAGCGCCATCGGTGGCGGGCTCATCCAGAACGCAAATTTCAGCGACGACATGGGCCTCCAGGACGTGGACGGTCTGGGGCAGGCAGAATCGGTGGAACTGGCGCCGGGAGCCGTGAGGCACACCATCTCCATGTCGAGGTTCTTCGTCTACAACCAGAAACTCACCGACCTGGGATACCAGCCGGGCTCCACCGACTACCTCACCTCCGGCGATCTGGAAATTGAGATCGTGGACAGCATCTCGGGAGCGACGCTGGAACACTATACTGGCGTAAAACTCGCATCGGCCAGCCGGTCCTACGGCAAGCACGTCCCTACCACGGAAGACGCAACATTCCGTGCGCTCCACAAAGTAGTCTAGGCCACAAAGCAGGGGGGACCACCCCCCTGCATCCCCACCAGGAGGTTCCAATGAGCAGCGAGATCCCCAAGAGCCACACCTTTTCCATCGCAAGCCATATCAACCCGCACACCATCCCAGAAGGGAAAGGCCCCGAAGAAGGGAAGCCGTTCGGAGAGAAGTACAGCGGTAGCTTTACAGTGCGCCGGCCGAACCTTGCCGACAAGCAGCTGATCGCCACCAAGAAGGCAGCAGTACTGAGCACGCACGGATACGTCAACCCGGAGCTGATCAGCCAATCCCTGCAGCTCACCATTTATATTTTCGCCTTCATGACCACAGTCTCCACCACATCGCTGCCGGATTGGTTTAACCCCGAGAAGATGTACACGGAAACGGATGAATACGCGGTGTTTGCCGTATGGGAGGAGGTGAGCCGGTGGCTGAAGGAGTCCTTTCCAGCCTGACCAGATCCCGGAACTGGCGGAGCATCTAGCCAAAACCAAACGCTACTGGTTCCGACAGCGTTACAACCTCCCTCCCACCGACCCAAGATACTTGGCGATGACGGACGAGGAGATCGCCCTTGAGTACGAAGCGCACTTCGCCTTCGAGGGAGAACCGCTCAAAACCTGCCCCAAATGCAAGACACAGACGCACGAGAAAGGCTGCCCCATTTGTACCACCGAGGACGGATCCGCGATGCCACTCACAGGAGATAACACCATCGACAGCGTGGTATCGATGATCGGGAACAACGAGCACATAGAGGACCTGGAAGCATTGCTGCGGGGAGGCTTTGAACCGATCCCCCGAAGGGAGTCACATTGAGCGGCATAGGCATAGACATAGACGTCAGAACGGGAAAGCTAAGCGGCGCCAAGAGAGCTATCCTCGACACGTCGGCAGCACTCGATGACCTCAACAAGCGAAGCACCCTTGACATAGACGCCAAGAGCAACCTGCCTAACGTGGTGCAGGATATGATAGACGCCATGCGGAAGCTAGATGGCGTCAGTAACAAAGCCACCAAGCAAGGCGGCATGAAGATCGGCGATAACGCCTATGCCCTCGGCCTTATCGATAAGTTCAAGCGCGACGCATCCGTGTACGAACAGACTATGGGCAAGATGGGGCGCCAGCTCGACGAGCTTTACGAGAAGAAAAAGAAGCTCGAATCGGTGCCGTTCACCGCACCCGGCTGGGAGAAGGCGCAGAAGGAACTGGAGACGGTCAACAAGGACTACCAGTCTAGAGTCTCGGAATACGATAAAACCCAGGCCAAGTACGATCCCCGCGTCGACCGGGCACGCACCGGGATAGAGCATGCCCAGAACGATCTCGACGGACAGAGAATCCTCCCCGAAGGAGGAGGGAGTGGAGGCTGGGGCAAAATGGGCCTCGGCAAGATATTCGGGTACGGAGCCGCCCTCATGGGTGGATTCTCCCTCATGAGCATGCTGCACGACTCCATGAACAAGGCAGGCGGATACTACGGATCCGAAGCCGACTTCCAGATGCGAACCGGCAAAGGGCTTAGCGGAGTTGCGCTCAACCATGGCACCAATTACGGGTTTGCCCCAGCAGACACCCTTGGTCTATACGACGCAGAGAACAGACGCACCGGCCTGCGCGGCAGCGGTCTCGCCGCACTAGGCGACCAGGCGATGAAGGGATCAAGAGCCTGGGGCATCTCCCCCGAGTCGATCATGGGCTACCATGGCGCCATGTTCCCCGCCTCTACCCAGAGCCCCGAGGAGCTCAAAAAGCAGACCGAGCGCCTACAACGGATCGCAGAAGGGATCGGGCAAGGGGGAAGGATCGAGGAGATTCTGAGACGCAACCAGGACCTCACCGTGACAGCGGCCCAGACCCTCGGACGAGCCCTAAGCAGCAAGGAGGTCTCCGGCCTCGCCGACCTGCAAATGCGCCTCTGGGGCACCGGACCCAGCGGATCGGGAGCCATGGGGACATCGGCAATCAACAACCTGCAGAACGCAGCTGCGACAGGAGGCGGATCCCAGCGCGGCAAGATGTTCATGTACAACGCATTTGGCGGCAACCAGATAAAAGGCGTCGGCGGGTACCTGGACGTCATGGAAAAGATACAAGGACCCATGACGACCGACAAGGCCCGCTCCATCTTCGACTCGATGCGTCAAATACCGGGAGCCTATGACAGTAAGGGAAAGATGACCGATTATGGCGCCCTTTTCCTGACAACCCTCGGGCTCCCAGCCGCACAGTCAAGATACCTCATATCTGCAGCCAACGGCGGAGCGTTCGAAGACGAAATGCCGATGGGACCAACGATGGATGAACATCTGTCGAAGTGGAGCAAGACATCAGGCGCTAACCATCTCAAAACAATGGCAGGGATGGAGGGTGCCAAGATCGACCTGGGAGGAGCGATCCTGCCTTGGGTAGACAAATTCAAGAGCAAGCTCCCCCTCGTCTACAAAGACATCAAGGGGGGGCACTTTTTAAGCGCCATCCCAGACTTCCTGAAGGACAACCCCCTCGGGGACCTTCTGGTGGGAGCAGGAGTACTCGGCGCGGGGAGCAAACTACTTCCCCCAGCAGTAGCAGGTGCGGCCGGAGTAACAGCAGGCGGAGTAGCAGCTCGAATGGCTCCAGGAATTGCAGGGCCATTCGTCGCAGGAGCCGCAGCAGGCGTCAACACCCTATATTCCGACGGGCAGGTGGGCGAGGATGCCATCGTCAGCACCATCAACAAGGGGGGGAGCCCAGAGCAGATCAAAGCTGTAGCCCAACAGCAAGCCGAGGCAAACCACGGCATCACCGGGGACTTGATAGAAAAACTTTACCAGACGCTGGTAGAGATCAACTTATTCCTCCATGAGCTTAACCACGACCCCATTCGCAGAGCGCCGGGAGCCCAGGGCAGCACCCACTAACGGGAGGAGCAAATGTACGTCAAAAGCTACCGCCCGAACCACCGGGTGACCATTTATCGGAACGCGACAGGCTTCAAACCGGAGGACATTTCCGCCGATGTGATCAGCCTCTCTACCAGCAAGACCTACTCGATGGGGGCTGGCGGATTCCAGATCAGCACCACATTCAATCGGAGATTCGAGAACAAGCGCTACGACCAACTGCTCAAGGCAAACGACCGGGTTTACATCGAACTCGACAAGGGAGACGGCAAAGGGCTCCAGCCGGTCATGCTGGGCCTGGTGGACCGCCCCTCACGCGAGGAGAACTACGAGAACCCGAAAAGGATCACGCGCCAGGTGAAAATCGCCGGCACCGACATGGGGAAAATGCTGCTCCGGCACAACTGCGCCTGGGATATCCAGATCAAGGACCCCGACTCGATAGTCCACGAGGGAAGCGAAGCCTACATCCGCACCGTCGAGTTCAACGGGAAGCTCTGCGGCACCCCCGCCGACCTGGTGCAAAGGGTGATCCAGAACTTCCTCCACAACCAGGTCCCCTGGACGGCGCAGTTCATCCTGGCCGACCAGCTTACCACCGACGACGACTGGTGGAGCATGGACGACTCCATCGCCACCAGGACCGGACCGATCTGGCCTCTGCTCAAGACCTACGAGAACCACCCTTGGAACACGCTACACACGGACACGCTCGACGACGGCAAATTCCACATCATCCTGGAACGCACGCCATACGATACCACCACCGGCAAGTTGACCCGAGCCACCTTATATCAGCTCGACGACCTCGACCTGGTGCGGGCATCGCTTGGCAATTGCGACGCGGAGATGGTGAACTTCCTGCTCCACAACGTACCGGAATCCATGTTCCAGGAGAACCCAGGTTCCAGCCTGCTCTTTCTCGGAGGACGGTCGGTGCGGAGATTCAACGCTGATGGCACCGACCCGGCATCGAACCAGGCGGGAGCCCCGATCAATTACCACGGTTTCCGACTGCACGAGATCAACACTGAGTTCACCACCTGGAAAGCGGCACCTGCCCCGATCCCCCCCAGACTCGGAAACGGCGGAGCGGACCCCAACGTAGACGGAGCAGTCAAAGCCAGGACCGACGCATACTGGAACTGGTTTAGCATGAACCACCTGCTCGAAAGCGGGACCATTGTCGTCAAAGGGGACCCGCAGATCAGAGCAGGAATAGGCATCCTGCGTACCAGTGACAACATGGAATACCTCGCAGAGCAGGTGGCCCATAACTACATCTGGGGCGGCGCCTACACAACCACAGTCGGAGTCACCCGAGGGCAGGCACATGGAAGAATTTGATGGCAGCCGCAGACAGGGAGCGATGGTAAAAAGCCCCGCAACCAAGGGGCGCACCGGAGGCATGAACTTCCCTCTCCGCGGTAAGATCATGCCGAACGGAGTGAGGTACAAAGACCAGAACGGAGCCAAGCAGACGCTGGTGGACGTGTTCCTCTACGACTATTATCCGACGATCGCCAACGTCCCTTTGGCGCACACCAAGATGAATATGAACAACGGGGAGGAGTGGACCCCGGAACCCGGCGACCTCGTGCTGGTCCAATTCATCGGAGGCAACTTCAAGGATCCGATCGTCACGGCCTACCTCTCGCCGGCCGACAACGAGGTGGAGGCCACAGCCGTCCTGGCACCCGCAGGGAAACGCAGGTACCACCTGCGCTGCAACCTGACAGACGTGGCGATTGACAAGGACGGCAACCGCATCACCACCATCACCGGCAACGAGACGAAGCACACCACCATCGACGAGGCCCTGACGGTCGACGGCAAGCGCACCACCATCATCGAGGGGAACGATGATACCACTATCACCTCGGGAGACATAACCGTGACAGTCTCGGCAGGCAAATGCACGGTCCACATCGCCGGTAAGACGGCCTGGACCAGCGAAGGGACAATCGAACTGGACGGTGGAAGCGGAAGCCCGAAAGGAGTGGTGCAGGGCGACTGCATCTGCGCCTACTCAGGGAAACCGCACCCCATGATCTCGTCCACGGTCAAAGCGAGCTTATAGGAGGAGCATAACCATGGCAATGAACGGAGCAACATTGGCCGCAGAGCGCAAGGCTGCAATGGACGCGGTCGCATCACCCCAGAGCAACAACTCCGCCGACGCCACGGCATATCGACAAGCGCTGCTCGTGGCGGACAGCAACGCGATCGTGGCCCACATCGTCGCTAACTCCGAACTGGTCCCGGTAACCACCGACACCGGCTCGGCAGGCGCAGGCATCATCACCGGCAAAGTTAAATAGCAGGAGGAGATCCAGGATGGGACTAACCGTAGGAATCGACATAAGGGACCAGACCCTGCCGTTCATGTTCGAAGTGATGGATACCGCCTCCGGGCTCCCGGATAAGCAGTACCTGCTCCCCATCAACCCAGAGACATACCGGAAAAGCAATCCCACCCGCGCCACAGTCACCCAGACTCAGGGAGGAGGCTGGGAGGACAACGTCGGGATGGGACTTCCCACCATCGCTATCCAGGGCACCTTCGGATTCCTGGGGACACTGCAGGGAGGACCCGGTATATCCATCAACTC
>Ga0265326_10000769_pt1 | contig 11897 bp, 6 predicted proteins | sample 41424metaG_FD_192439 | JGI IMG/M metagenome (GOLD analysis project Ga0265326, IMG submission 192439) | Rhizosphere microbial communities from Carex aquatilis grown in University of Washington, Seatle, WA, United States - 4-14-24 metaG | ecosystem: Host-associated > Plants > Roots > Rhizosphere >... | reverse complement strand
CTGGATCGTCCGGTTCAATGAAACAACCATCAGCGGTGTCGATGACTTGCACCGCATACTGATCGATGACGCGGCCGAGCACACCGCGGAACTCATGATCCTACGCGAAGGCACGCTGCAGCGCGTCGCGATTACGCCAAAGCTCGATGCGCGATGAGCGCATTTCTGCTGCAGTTACGGCGCGTACGCCAGAACCTCTTCGAGCGCTTCGATGCTCGGCGGCTTGGCTATGTGGCGTTTGAATCCGGCCGCTGCTGCTCGCTCTAGATCATCTGGGAGAGCGTAACCGGTAAGCGCAACTAGGTATACGCCAACCAACGACTCATCCGCTTGAAATGCACGCGCCAATTCATAGCCATCCATCCCGGGCAGCCCAATGTCGCAAAGGGCCACTTCCGGACCAAACGCATGCGCTTTGTTCAAGCCATCGGGGCCAGTATTGGAGATCTCGACAACATGCCCGCTAAACTCTAGCGCTTCGCGCAGGCTATCAGCGGCGTCGACGTTGTCTTCAATGATCAGCACACGGCGGCGGCGCGGCGTAGCGGAGATCTTATCGACCACGCCTTCAAGTCGAGGCACCGCGGCTAGGGGCAGTTCGACCACCATTTCGGTGCCCGTTCCAACCCCATTGCTATTTGCGCACACCTCGCCGCCATGCAACTCAACCAGCGTCTTGACCAGTGCCAGCCCCAACCCAAGGCCGCCTTCGCTTCGATCCAGTGTCATTTCCGCTTGCATGAAAGGCTGAAACAAACGTCGTAATACGGCGGGTTCAAGGCCTGCGCCCGTATCGCTAACCCAAAGCTGAGCCCGGCGCCGCTCATTGTGGCCGAGAGTCCTTAGGGTGACCGTTCCGTCCCGTGGCGTAAATTTCGCCGCATTGCTGAGCAAATTCCCGATCACTTGCACGAGGCGGGCATCGTCAGCGTCAATCAAGAGCGGCTCGGTTGACAATGTCTGGTTAACCATAATGCCCCGTTCTTCGAAGAGCAGCCGATGATCGTCGAGTGCACGCTGAGCAACGTCATTGAGATCCAAGCGCGCAAGGCGCAGTCGAATCTTGTTTTGCGAGACGCGAGTAATGTCGAGCAAGTCGTCCACGAGTCGCGCCAGCTGGCCCGTCTGCCGATCGATGACAGCTTGCGCACGCTTGGCCTGTTCACTGCCAGGCGTGGCATTCTTCAACACGTAGAGACTGTTACGAACTGGTGTGAGCGGGTTACGCAGTTCATGGGAGAGGACTGCGAGAAACTCGTTCTTGCGTTGATCTGCCTCGCGCAGTTCCTGCTCGGCGCGAACACGTTCGGTGATGTCGGAAAACACGACTACCGCGCCGACGATACCTGCGACAGTTCGAATTGGTGCCGAGCTCGTGGCCAAGTGCAGCACCGACCCATCAGAGCGCGGCAAGCGCTGTAACATGTTATGCACGGTCTCACCCGCCAGCGCCCGCGCTCCTGGCGAGTTAGCGCAGTCCAACGGTTGCCCGTCTGCTGTCTGGAGCTGCACCTGGCGGATTCGCTCACTGGCACTCGAATCACGCCAATCATTGGCATTGCCGAACATACGATTGAACGCAGGATTGGCTCGTACAAGTTTGCCCTGAGCATCGCTGACCATTAGGGGTTCAGTGAGCGCATCGAGAATCGTATCGAGTTCGGCAGCGCGCTGTTCCGCCTGCTGCCGCTGCTCGCGCTCGGTCACTTCGGCGCGACGCCGTTCGGTAATGTCGCGCACGACGCTCACCAAGGTTCGCGATCCGTCAGCGACCGTGCCTCGCGAACTGACCTCAACCGGGAACACCGACCCGTCTTTGCGCCGGTGCAGGGTTTCGAAAAGCACCCCTTTAGTATCCGCCGATTCCATTTGCTGAAGGAGTATCGACTGAGTCTCCGGACCCCGCAGGTCATGGATGGTCAAGCCCAACAACTCGTCGCGACTGTATCCGTAGGCCGCTACGGCAGCCGGGTTGGTTTCGATGATGCGGCCATCATCGCGGTCCATGAATAGGATGATGTCGCGGCTTTGCTGGACAACGAGTGCGTACCGGCGCAATTCATCTTCGGCGCGCTTTCGCTCCGTGATGTCAATGATGGAACTGATAGCAACCAACTCGCCCTGTAACTCACCAATCTGCGAGGAAACCAGACCGGTCCATTCAGCGCCGCTGCGTCTTACAAAACGAAGTTCTGCGTTCTTGACCATTCCGAGCTGGTGCAACTCGCGAACGAACAGTGCCCGCTCCTCAGCATTTTTCCAGATTCTCACTCGTGAGCTCGGTTGCCCAACCGCTTCAGCGCGCGGATACCCCGTCACTTCCTGCCAGCGCTCGTTGACCTCGACGAATACGCCATCGCAGAGCCGTGTTATCGCCATCGCCGACGTGTTACCAAGGAATGCTTTAGAGAACTTCTCCTCCGAAAGGCGTAGCGCCTGTTCGGCGCGCTTGCGTTCGGTGATATCCACCGCGGTTCCGAGCCGATACTTTTGTCCAACGAGTTCGATTTGATCGAAACTGAATGCGGCGAGACGTCGTTCTCCAGCCTTGGTAGAGTATTCGAGTTCCCAATCGTGCACGCGCCCAGAATTTCGAACTTCCGTGTACATGCGGGAACGACCTTCAGGATCGCTGGCAAGTCCCAATTCAACGGATATTCTGCCGAGCGCCTCGTGTCGGCGATAGCCAAACATTCTCTCCCAAGCGTCATTGACGGCCGTCAGGGTGCCGTCCGTGTCCTTGATGAGCGCAATAGCGAACGGCGCGTGGTCAAAAATCGCGGCAAACTTTTGCTCACTTTCGCTCAAGTCTCGCTCCGCCTGCGCCCGTTCGGTAATGTCGTGGTTGGCTTCGAGAATTCGCTCGACCCCATCACTGCCCCGCGCATACTGTTTGCTCGAAAGTACGATGACGGTACGGCCATCTTTGGCATGCTGTCGAAGCTCACCGTTCCAACGACCAGAACGCCGCAACTGGGCTTCGATGTCAGTGAGCGGCTCTGAAAACTCAGTTTCCAGAAGTTGATGCGAATTGCGACCTATCGCCTCTTGTCGGCCAAACCCGTAGAGTTCCTGAGCGCCGTTATTCCAAGATTCGATAGTGCCATCAAAGCTTCGGACAATGATGGCGTCGTGCGATAAATGCACGAGCTGAGCCTGTTCTTTGGCTAACTCCTCAGCTTGCCGGATCTCGGCGTTGGCGAATGCTAGGGCGTCGACTTTCTCTCGCAGTTCGGAATTGACCTTTACCAGCTCTTCATTGAGCGAGTGCAGTTCTTCCTGGGACGTCTGGAGCTCTTCGTTGGCTGTTTGCAGTTCTTCGTTCGTCGAGATCAGTTCCTCGTTCGAGGACTTAAGCTCCTCGTTGGCGGATTCCAGCTCCTCAACTGCGGCCCGTAACTCGGCTTTTGTGGCTCGCAGCTCGGCTTGCAGCTGCTGGACCACCGATGGCTCGCGCAACGGCGCCGCTGGAGCGTATTGCTGTACGATCGCTTTTTCGCTTGCCGCGGCAACCTGCTCTCTGGTGCTCACCGGTGGCGGGTTCGGCAAGGGTGCGAGAGAAGATTCCAGGTTACTAGGTACCGAGAGTGGGAAGTCAACGATTGGCCTGGCCACCGTTTCCTTACGGCGATAGATGCGCATCTTCTTGTCGAGACTCTCGAACAATTCAGGAGTTTGGTTAGCCACTTCGGAGGGTCCGAGCACCAGAAAGCCCCCTGGTCGCAATGCGCAGTGAAAGAGCGGCACGATTTTCCTTTGCAGATCGGCGCCCAGGTAAATCAGAACATTACGGCAAGAGATCAGATCGAGCTGGGAAAATGGCGGATCTTGAATCAAGTTGTGCTGTGAGAACAGGCACATCTCACGCAATTCCTTGTGCACTGTGTAAACTTCGCCTTCGCGAACGAAGAAGCGCGCCAACCGCTCGGCACTGACGTTCTCGCAGATTGAAAGCGGATAGCGACCGTGGCGCGCATAGGCCAACATGTCGACATCGAGATCGGTCGCGAACAGCTGGACGAAACACTGCTGTCCGAGGCGCTCGAGGTGCTCGCGCACGAGTATTGCGATCGAGTACGCCTCTTCGCCCGAGGCACATCCGGCCACCCAAATGCGCACCGGCGCATTGGTCTCCTTGTCCTGCGAGATACGAAACAAGACCTGAGTAGCCAAAAGCTCGAACGCTTCAGGATCACGGAAGAACTGGGTAACGCCGATCAGCAAGTATTTGACGAGAGACTCCGCCTCGCGCCCGTTGATATCGAGAATGCGGAGGTACTCAGCCGCTGTTTGCACATGCAACGCCTGCAGGCGGTGGCGGATCCGCCGCAGCAGCGTACCTTCCTTGTACCGGCTAAAGTCGTTGCCCGTGTACTTGTGCACGAGCACACAGATAGGTCCCAGCTGCTCGCGCAACTGCATATCCAAAACAGATTCCGCCGCAGATTGTCGATTATCCATGGTCGCCCGCACCTGATCGGCAGAGAGACTGGCAGGAGGAGTTCCCTGCTCAACTCATTTGGCGAGGTTGCAAGTTACTTTCTGAGCTTGTCGCTGTCGAGAGTCAGCGCGTGCATTTGGTGTCACAATTAGGTCATGGGTAGCCAGCCAAATTGAGGCTGAACGCGCGGTCCCTAATCGTCAAATGTACAACACATCAGGACGTTGAACCCGGAGATCTGCGCAATTTGTGCGCATTGCACAGCTCTCCCCCGCCGCAGTATTCGCTGATTGCCTTTGTTACAGCGGCGCGCGCCCGTCATGAAACCTCGGGAAACAAGCCGATCGCGCCCGGATTGGCAATTGCATGCCAATGCGCCCCCCCCAGATTCACGTACGACTGCAAGACAATAGGTGCTGTTAGCAAGGCACAGCCACAGAGGTGAAGTTAGTTACCGCGCCGGGCTCGAGCAGCCCTTGGACATCAGTTTCCAGGCAGGCGTTGCGCCCTTTTTGATAGTCGGCGGCTCGACGGCTAATATGTAGTCCACGCGTCGATTCGCCTGTTCGTCGACCTCGTCCGCTGTCAGCTTCTTGAGCGCTGTCTCGCCAAAGCCTTCGAAGGCAATGGGGATGCACAGACCTCGCTTCTGGAACCAGGCGGCAATTGACTGCGCCCGGCCGCGGGACAAGACCATATTGTGTTCGCTGCTGCCCCGAGTATCGGTGTGCCCGGCAATGAACAGCGTGATGGTCCCCAGGTCTTTGCCTTCAACCGTGGCAAGAACCGTCTTGATCTTGTCGAGACTTTCCTCGAGCGAGGCAACTTCTGATTGCCGAATGACCGCCTTGTTGCTGTCGAACTCGACCTCTTTGTGGTCGATATTCACGGACCAGGGAGTCAGCGTGACGGCGCGGTAGGCGCCATCCTTAGCAGTAACGCGAAACTCGACCTTTTCTATTTCAGCCCGGGGCACCGGAGACCAACGCAGCTCTTGCTCGGGACCTTCATAGTGGAACTGCTTGTCCACGATAGTTCCGTCTTTGCGCCATAGTCGCATGGCTAGACTACAGATCGGACCGTCCATCTTTGCTTGCAGATGTCCTTCTTCCAGGTTGATGCCTTGCTTGTCTATGCTCAAAGTCAAGCCAACCTTGCTTTGGCGACACTCGTCAGTGTTTTTCTGATTCTTGGTGTCGGGTGCGTCCTCGGAGTCGTCCGACTCTGAATTATCTGACGACTTGTCGCCATCCTTTGCGCCCATGCCCAACGTTGCAGCGGCCCGGGGCGATTCCGATACCAAGTACGTAGCCAATGGTTGCGCGCCTGCGCACACGGCCACGGCCAACCAAGAAACTGTCACAGTAGCGCCAACGACCTTCATCGGGCACGAGTGTAACAAGAATTGCCCCGGTTCACCACATTGATCTCCGCTGCGGGTTAGACGGACCGCGCCTGCAGCCAATCAGGTGCGGCCCAGCAAATTCGATCTTGCCTTTGGCCTCGCAGGCAAGTTCGCCATTGACCTTCAAGGTGCGCCCGCTTGCAAATGTGCTCTGATACTTTACCGGGCATATGCGGAGAGCACCTGAATGTACTTCGACTGGTAGCCTGTGCTCGGTTCAGTGATGGGCCAGGAACCTGCTGGCCACCCAGAGTTGAACTGCAGATACGCCTTCTGACTCGCTTGCCCGAGCGGCGGAGTGTAGTTGCCACTGCAAAGCGAGTACTCCGCAGCGCCGTAGCAGTGGTACGCCGCATCGCCCGCGGGAGCCGTGCAGCAGCTATCCAGCGCAAAGCTGTTGGTCGGGTTTGGGCCGCCAACCAGATAGCCCGGAGCTGGGCCTGGCGTTGTGCTGGTCACTTCGTCCCAGCGCGCGCTGCCGTCGGCAAACCAGGTATGATACATCGTTTTTGCCGAATTTTCCGCGCCTGCCCGTTGCATGTTGGTCAGGTACACGAGGCCCAGGGGATTGACGCCATGAATGTAGTGCACGTAATCCTCGGCTGCGTCCGCGGCGGTCATTGCCGTGGAGCCGCTTGCATATTTGGCGAGCAATTGATAGAGGCGGGCTTGCGCCATCTTGATCTGATTGCTCCCCCATCCATAGTCTTTCATTGGAGCACGATACGGATCTTGATTGCCCGTAACCATCGGCAACTCATCGGTGTGTGCCGTTATGTTTGTAATGAATGTCGAGATGATGGTCGAGCTCACCGTGCTGCTAATGCCGCTAAGGCGCGTGTAGTAAAGCACGATCTCCTGCTTCTCCAGATCCCACTCGCTCGGTCCCCAGCTTGGAACGATTGAGCTATAGTTGGCCTCCACGAACGTGCGATACGTCGCATCGCCGGTCATCTCGTAGAGATACACGGCGGCCTGAAATTTCGAGAGCAATCGTCCAGCATCATCGGTTTCTTGTTGACCCGAGGCAAGATCTTTCGAACCGGGCTCCTTACTGTCGTCGTTGTTGTAGTAGAGTACACTCGGGTTGGCCACCGCCCAGGACCAAGCCTTGACGGCACGCGCGTTGAGGTCAGAAGCATAAGTCTTTAGACTAGCTTCCGCTCGCGCGCCGTAGATCTTGCTGGCATACGCAAACACGGCAGCACCCATGAGACTCGCGTTGGTAGTAGCAGGTCCGTAGAAACTTGGGTCGGTTGCAGCCGACGGTGGGCTGCCGGAACCGAGGCCCACGACGCAAAGCAACGACCCATCGGTGTTCTGCATGCGTTCGATCCAATCGAGCTCCCACTTGGCTTCGTCGAGAATATCGGGAATGCCATTAGCTGACTCGGCAATCCCGTAATCGTCGCCGAACGCCGTAGGATTGTCCTCGTAAGCGCGCAGCAGCATGATCACGTTGCCCGCAGCCCAAGACGTGTACTTGTTATAGTCGCCTGCGTCGTACCAACCACCGCGAAGATCTTTGACCAGTGAGGCATCTGTCTTGGCGGTCCACGCGTGCGCTTGTGAATCTTGTCCCGCACCCAGGTGACTTGCCGTGTCAGCCCAGTCACTGCCAGCAGTCGCCGCTGACTTCTCGAACCCGGCGCGCTGATAGTAGTACATGCGCACGGCGTGTTTGAGCGGACTGCGGTAAATGTTATCGTCGATATCGAACTCGACCGAGCGGACATTCTTGTCAACGTCCAGCACGGTGTACGTGCCTGGCGTCTTCACGTCCGAGAAGTCGAACCACCAAGCCTTGTCGCCCGAAGAACTATCGCTGGCACCACCATTCCATGCAGTCGGCGTACCCTGCTTTACGGCGGTGCCCGTGACCTTATCCACCACGGAGTAATGCGTGCCCGGTGTGAAAGTCACCGCGCTGTCGTAACCGGTTTGCGGATCGCGGATCACCGCCACTTTCCTGCCCGCTGTGCGATAGCCAAACTGATCGACGACGATGAACGGGATTGGACCGTTGACGCCCACGGTCAGGCCCTGACTCCAAGTCGAGTCAGTGCTCGGCTTGTCCGAGGCAGATACCACCAACGTTGACGTGCTGGTCGTGCCACCCGTAGCAACAGTGCCGCCGCTGCCCGTGGCCTCGTTACCTCCAGTTGCAACTCCGCCTACCGACGCGGATGCGCCGCCTTGCGTCAGGTCATTGCCCGCGGTTCCACCGAGAGCGCCGGTTGTGCCTCCACTGCCCCGCGTGCTGCCGCCATTGATCCCGCTATTTGCCGAACTGCCGGAGCAACCAGCACACACAAGAAGCGAAAGCCAAACCAGGTTTCTCTGCATCGAATGTCTCCTTGGGAGAATTCAGAGCGTAACATCGGCTAATAACGCGTGCCAAGCGACTCACTCGACTGACCTAGTGTAGACTGCTTGGGCAATGTCATCCTACATTGGCATGAGTCGATGATTCTCGTGGCTCGGCGCTTGCCCGAACCGCCGCGCCCGAGACTCGGCTACCGACGCGGAAACCATGCTTCCAGGCCGTGCGTTCACCAATTGCCCCCAGTAGCATTGAATTCACTGCCTTTTGAAACATAACGAGACGGGGAAGTCCCGGCCAATTCCTCGAAAACGCTTGCTAAACCAAACCCGAAACCGTATTTCAACGCAAGTGGACCGGGCCAGCGAAGATATTCAGTTGAATCAAAGTGCTTATGTGCACCTCACCGGTACAGACGGCACGTCGAGCTACCCGGGAATCGTCGCGCGAGTCACTGAACGCGACATTTCGATTCGATTCCCTGACTTGAAAGCACTACCCAAAGGCATAGCGCTTGGAACCGCTGCATTGCTGAAGATCCCCAACAACTGTGGCGCACTGTGCGCAACCTGCGCAATGCTCGAGGCCAAGAACGCGCCAAGCGTCTACGTCAAATTGGTGGCGCCGCAGAACTTCACCATCGATCAGAACCGCAAGTTTTTCCGTCAACAGCTTTTCGTCAAGGCCAAGCTCGAGGTGACGGATGCGAAGAACCCGTCACTTTTAGGCGAGGTTGACGAAGCAGCCATGGCTGAGAATATCAGTGCCGGCGGAGTGCGCCTCAATTCAACGCTTGACTTGGAAGTCGGCGACACCGCCGTCATTACGATGCGACTGCCATTGCGCAATGGTGAAGAAGGCGACATCAGTACTCCAGGTATCGTCCGGCGCGTAACTACCCATTCGAACAAAGCGAGCAAACCCTTCCAGGTTTGCTTTGAATTCAATGTTGCCAATCGTCGTGAAGAGGACGCGCTCATGGCGGCGATGTTCGAACTCCAGAGGTCGCGCTAACGTGATTCGCTACGAGCCGGCGCGAAAGTATTCTCCTTGCAATTTATCTACCGAATTACGAACGCCGAGGTTGTGGGGAGTAGCCCGCACAACCTCCCTTAGGGTGAGCATGCCACTTGCAGCAACGACCAGCATTACGAACCGTGATGTTTCAGCGCTTCTCTAACGCGATGCATTGACATGCAGGAGCACTCGCAACAGATTTCCTTTGGGCTGCTTCAGGTCCAAAAAAGGGGGCAGGTGTGTCATGCGTCTAATAAGTGCCATCGTTGGAGTCCTAGTCTGTGGAGCGGTGTCGACCTATGTTGCTACTGGGAGTGCACAATCATTTCGACCCTTCGACGATGTAACGAGCAGTTGCCCCAAGTGCCCGAGCCCTGGGATGGACAAGATTACGCTCAAAGACGGGCAAGTCGTGGAGGCCGTCGTCGTTGCCGAGAACCCGAAGTTCTATGTCTTCGCCAAATTCGGTGAATTGCGAGCCGTAGGTTTGGATCAAGTAGCCAATCTCGAACGCAATCCGAAAGCCGAACGCGGCAGGGGTCACGTAGACGAGCTTCTAACCAAAAGCGGCCTAGTTGTCTCCGGCCAACTCGTCTCGGACGATGCGTCTACTGGTTACGTCGAGTTCGCAAGCGTCGGGGTAGCGGCGCATATGAGAATTCTAAAGTCCATGGTTACGGTGATTTTTAAGTCGGGCAAACTCTACTATTCGGCAAACTAGCACTGCAGTCTGACCTGAACTTATCGTTGGAGTGCCTAACTACAGTCGAGTGCCGTAGCGGCGACATGCCCCGCGGGCGCTGCACGGATGGCTCCTGATAATCGCCCTCAGTGACGTTCGACTCCCGCCGAGGCACGGCGTCGATTCGGGAGCGCTGAAGGTGCAGCTGCACACAAACTAGAACTCAGTAGCAATTTCGAAGCAGAGCCTCCAGTTCGTCCATGGCTACTTCGGACGGGGTCTTTCCGGCACCCACTCTTAGCTTGAGCATTTCGAGCGCGGTTCTTGCCCGGCAACCATGCTACGAGTGATGTGTTGTTTGTTGGTGCGGCACTCTCACGTTGGGGCGCGACTTTGGGCAGCACGTTTCGCTGCGACGTGCAGATTCAAACGCGAGTAGACGCCGAACGACGATCCATTATCTAGGAATCCGCCGCCTGGCCCCTCGGTCTCAGTCAGAATTTTATTCGCCTGTTCCAGCGTTAGGCTGGGGAAAGCAGCAGTCAGTAGATATCCAGCCTCGGGAGCAAGTTTGTTGACATCCTCGACTCCTGCAGCATTCTTCGGATAAACTACCGGCAGGCCGTAGGTCAGCGTTGAAGCGTAGAATGCTCCGTTCGCTCCAGCATTGTTCATGCGTCCGATGTCCTGATCCGCGCAGGCTCCCATCGTACCGCCGCATCCAGCCTGGAGAGCAGCGATTATGTCGACACGAGCCCTCTTCATTGCGTCCCGAAAGTCCTTGATCACCGGAGCACGACTCAACGACTGACCCACATACTTCGGATCGTTCGCCAGAAGATGCGCCATGTCGTACAGGGCCAGCGTGCGCCCCGCAATGACATCCATTGCGTAGTGTGCACCAAGGATGATGCGATCGTTCCCGTACTCAGCGGCCCGAACCATCATTTCTGAGTATCTCTCGGGCACAAGTAGAGCCAGTACAACAGCACCGGTATAGCCGTACGTCGTGTGTCCGCTTGGATATGAAGGGCTATTGACGAGGTTCATCATCACTCCACGGTTGTAGACAATGTTGTCTGCAAGGTCATGGAAGTAGTCTGGACCAATCACCCGGGCCAGGATTGGCTCAGTCTGAAACGGTCGGGAATTGCCGTACGCATCAGCGCCGGGGCTCCCGGCAGGGAACCCGTAGGCCCGCCCAAACATGTCGGGTAAGCCGCCAATTTTCGCAAGAATCGCTTTTGCCTCCGCGGAGACCGGTGCCTTGCCATCGATCGTTTCATTCGCAAAGAAGAACTTTCCGGAGGTTGCGTTAGTCTGCGTAGTTGTGCAGGCGTAGGCAATGACATCCGCGACCGACGGTGACAGGTCAGTGCCATGGTCTCGGTCGACATAGTGCGCACGCGCTAGGTAGGCCGAGCCGAGCGTGGTCCCAAGACCATCCGCAAGTTGAGCCAAGTTGCGGGCGGTAATGAAGGCGTCCTGGAGCGCTTGTTGCTGTTGCTGTGCGAACGGAAGCAGGGTCGACTGAGCAACGACTCCCGTCTGGATTCCGCCAGTTACCACGAAGTTCGCCCCCAAGGCTGCATTACCAGCGTTAGTGCGGGATAGCGTGGTCACCGGAGCCAGCCCTTCGAGCGCTTTGATGTCGGTGGCAGACTGCGCACGGACCTCCATCGATAGCAGCAGAAGACAGAGTCCCGCAAATCGTAGAATCATCTTGACAGTCACGTTCCCTCCTTCAAGAGCTCATGCTCCAGTAACGAATATCTTCTACAGGAATTTCGGCAGGATCACAACAGCAACCGACCATGGGCGCAATGGTGTGCGCCAATGCCCTCCCACGGCATTTTGGGACGAGTCTACAAGGATCGTTGGGAACACGCAACCGAGCGCTGCGAGAGCACTTCTACGTTACGGTGAACCCTTACTATCGTGGTCATCAATCTGGCGGCCGTTGACAATTGACAAAACTGTATTGGATAGATTGGCTGTACCTCCAGGGGTTGACGCAACTTCGACGTGA
>Ga0265326_10000768_pt1 | contig 11903 bp, 23 predicted proteins | sample 41424metaG_FD_192439 | JGI IMG/M metagenome (GOLD analysis project Ga0265326, IMG submission 192439) | Rhizosphere microbial communities from Carex aquatilis grown in University of Washington, Seatle, WA, United States - 4-14-24 metaG | ecosystem: Host-associated > Plants > Roots > Rhizosphere... | reverse complement strand
GTACGGCGACGTCGGCAAGTTTCTGGGGAATTCACTCTATGGCCGGTTCGGGATGCGCCCGACGCATGAGGAATGGCGGATCGACGGCAATGACCCCGGCGCCGGCTGGCAGCCGGCCAGCCCCGACGGCATGGACGAATCGCTCGACGGGATCTGGACCCGCCAGTCCGAGACCCATCATCCCTGCATGCTCCCCCACTGGGCGGCCTGGATCACGGCGACCGCCCGGCTCCGCCTGCTAGAGTATGCGGAGGCGATCGGGGCGGGCTCGATCATTTACACCGATACGGATTCGCTCACCGCCGATGCCGCCCTGATCGATGCGGCGATCGAGACCGGCCGGCTGGACATCGGTCCGGCGTTCGGGCAGGTCAAGGTGGAGAAACGCTGGACGACATTCAAGGTCGAAGCGCCGAAGGTCTATTCGGGCTTGCTCCCCCTGCCGGCCGGCTACGTCGGGCCGCCCGGCCCGGCGTGGACCGCGAAGGGCATCCGGCGCGAGCTACGGCCGGCCGCGTTCGCCGGCGAAACGGTCGCCTGGGATTCGCCCAACGGCGCGATCCACGTCCTGCGCGGGGCGCCGATGATGACCCGCCGCGAGCGGCGCCTATCGCGGATCGAGAATAGCGCCGGCTGGGTGGCCGGACCATCGGGGAGCGTCCGGCCGGTACATATGGCATCTTGACGAACGGGCAACCGTACACTAGGGTTGCTTCGTCAACCGACCAGCATCGGGAGCGAACGAAATGGATCGTTGTTTCTGTGGCGATATTCACGCCAAAGCGACCTGTCGGCATTGTGGGGCACCGATCATGCTCCACACTGATTCCGGTCTCGTCGGGTGGTTTGCTCGCGTCGGTCGCTGGTACAGCGATGGCGATTGTGGTCGAAACGCGATGAACGGATTTCACTTTCCGGCAGTGCGCCCCGAGGTCATCCGATGATCGCCTACACCTGTGAACGTTGTGGTCGGACGGTTCGGTCCGCGTTGCTCCACCTGCGCGACTGCACCCCGTCCGTCGATGCCGACTACGGGCACAGTGCCGTGTGCGCTGACGATCCGGCGGCTTGCGTGGCAGCAATCGCGGCCGAGGATCTCGGCCCGGCCGAGGATTGGGGCATCGGCCCCGCGTTCGACGATCGTTCCGTCGTGATCGGCGGCGAGCGATGAAGCGCCCCGATGTTCCTGCAGTGACCGTCGTGCTCGGGCAGCCGGCCGATCATTACGTGCGCAATGTCGTCCGGTTCGCTCTATTCGTCATCGTCGTTCCATTGGTCGTGCTCGTCATCGCTCAATTGGTCTACGTTCGATGAGCGGCAAGCCTCGCCGGCCGCTGGCCCGGCGTCTGTCCCTCGCCCAGCTGGCCGAGCTACGCGAGGCCGTCCGGGCCTGGCGGGTCGCTCGCCGGATGGCGAATTTAGAGATGCTTGACGCGGCAACGATCGCCCGTCGGATCGGGGGCGCCGAATGAACCGTTACACGGAGGATTACCACCCCGCTCCATCAGTCCGACCGGCCCGGCCGGGTCGGTATCGCGCAATGGTGGGTGAACGTGAGTACGGTTGCCCGGTCACGTTTCGAGATCCGATGTACCGGGGCGTCAATGAGGCTCGACACTCCGAAGCTCGCCGGCGGGGCGGCGTCGCCCCGTGGGAGGCCGGAGGATGATCGAGCTATCCACGAATACCTGGGCGCTTGCCCTCGTGTACCTCGGGGCGTTCGTGTCCTTCGCGGCCATGAGCCTCCGACTGATCCGGCGGATGATCCGCCGCTGATCCTCGCCCCTGCCCGGCCGGCCTCCGGTAGCTCGTCAGCCGGTCGGGCAGGTTCGATGATCGAACCGCTTTGTAGATAGGGAGATCCCAGCAATGGCACGCTTTGAGGACAACGAACCGGCGACCGGCCGGTATATCGACGGCGACGAGCGGGTCGACTACATCGACCGCCCAATGTGGCTCCTGGCCGCCAAATTCCAGCCGAAGGCGCTGTATGGCCCCCGCTGGGTGATTGAGGCGGTCATGCTCGACGATGGCGAGCTAGTCGCGATCGCCCTCGCTGACAATCCGACCCGGCAAGCGCGATTCTCGGAAGTCGGGGCATCGCTCGCGGCCGACGGTCGCGACGCATATGAGCCTGTTTGTCTCTACAAGCAAGAGCAGACCGGCGGCGGCAATCCGTTCTGGACGTTCCGCTCCGCGAACGAAGCGGAGATCATCTCCGCGTCCGAAGTTCACGAGGTCGACGACGACGGAGATCCCGACGCTGACGAGGCCGGATCGGTCAATTTCAATCCGGAGGCGGCGCCGAAGGGCAAGGCTCGCAAGTGAAGCTGAAGGCGTTTCAACATTTCAACCAGCCGGTACTGGTCAACGAACGATCGATAGGGACCAACGTTTACGGTCAGGTTGTGGCCATGGGATTCGCGTTCGATCTGGATGACGAATTCGGGTTCCTCGTGATCCATCCGACCGAAGGCGGCGAGCTTCGCTGGGTTCCGGTCGATCGAATCGCCTGGCCCCCGGTCCTGATGACCCAGATTGTTGCCGAAGCATCGGGCGCCGTCCGCGACGGCGAGCCGGTCAAGCTCAACCGGGCAGCCCGGCGGGCCGGCAATTGAAACGGCTGGTCGTGCTCGCGTTCGTCCTGGGCTTCGCCCTGGGCGCGTTCCTGGCCGGCGATCCCGAATGACCCCCGAGCTAGGCGCGATCGTTCACGTTCGCGTCGAGACCGCCGGGCGCTGCTATCCCGGCATCGTGATCGTGCCCGGACCCGTCGTTAGCCGGGTCCGGGTCCTCCATCCGTCCGGGGGCGGCCTGGCCGCTCCCGGGCTCAATGACGAGGAAGGCGACGTGCGGGATCATCCCGTGATGGTCCCGAATCCTGACCATCCCGACGGCACCCCCGGCGGCAAGCGCACGCTCGATTGGTGGCATGGTCCCGTGAATTGCCCTGATCGGATTCACCCGAAGGTGATACGCTCTCGACCATGAGCGCATACACCTGCTCCGAGTGCGGCCAGAGCTTCGAAGGGTTTGGCGCGTTCGGCGCCCACAAGCAAGTCCACCGCCGGGCGGCTCGCGCCGCAGGGTCCGAGCCTCGCCCGCCCCGCGTCTATACCAAGCGACGGCCCCGCCGGATTGAGGATGCCCCCGGCGCGGATGCTGGGCCGTCGCCGGATGCATCGACCGACCCCGAGCCGGCGCAATCGCGCCCGGCCCGGGGGCGGCCCTCGCTCGCTCAGCCGACGATCAGGATCAGCCCCGAGCAGCGAGCCGAGTCGATCAGCGATGTCGTTCGCGACTCGCTCGACGAAGCGACCCTCGCCGGACTCGTCCATGGCCTGTCAGTCGCCCTGTCAGAAGCTGATGGCGCGGGCGAGGCTGGTCACCTGTCCAAGATCCAGTGCGCCCAAGTGGCCCACCTGCTGTATGACCCGACGATCGAGTTTGTGGTCAATCGCTTTGGCGGCGACGTCAACCGATTCAAGGCCGGCATGGCCGTGCTCTTGATCCTGATCGGCAAGGGCGCCGTTCACGGCCGGGCGATCCGGGATCGCGTCGCGGAACGCCGGGCGCGGATCGCTGGCCCGATCGTTGCGGCCGCAACGATCGAAGCGACCGGTGAGCCGACCCCCCTGGCCGGCCGTCGCAAGGTCGAGACCGCGCCCCAGCCGGCCGGCCTGAATGACCAGCTGGCCCGCCAGTCGCAAGCGTTCGCGGGCACCCCGGGCAATGCCGAATAAACCGGCGCGAGCTAAGGCGATCACTATTCGAGCGGGCAGCTACCGCGGCAAGTCGGGCTACATCATCGGCGGTGGTCCGGGCAGCCGGCCCTATTCGATATTCGTCCACCGTCGGATCACCGCCGAAGCGATCCGCGATCAGCTACGGGCCAATCCGCACGCCGACTTTAGCCGCTTGCTATACGCTGACGAGCGAGCCGCTACGGGCAAGAAACGATGAACGAATACCGGGTGATGACCATCGCCCTGTTCCTGTTCATGCTCGCGATCGTGATCGCCCTCGTGGCCACGTATGCCCACGCTCACTAAGCTCGACCCGTCGACCTGGGACCGCCTGCCCCCGTTCGAAGGCACGATCAACGGCGACGAGCAGGTATTGCTGATCGCCGCGACCGGCGGCGCGAAGTCGACCCTGGCCGCGTCGATGACCCTGGGTGTTGCCTCGCTCGTGGCGATCGATGAGAAAGCGGCTCTGAAGCTGCCCCGCTCGCGCACGATCGAGCTACCCCAGTACCGCGACGGCGAAGGCAAGCCGTCGGCCGAATTCACGCACGCCCTGGGCGTCGGTCTGCGCTGGCGGGACGATCGCCGGGGGACCGAATACAACCGGGTCATCGTCCGGCCGCACGTGCTCGACATCGATGACTTCGATGCCCACGACGCGATCTTCCGGGCGGTCTATCAGCGCCGCCATACGATCGTCTGGATCGATGAGATCACGGCCACCGGGGCGACCGCCCAGCGCGTCCAGCCCTGGCTACGGGCGATCACGGCTCGCGGGCGCACGCGCGGGCTCGGCCTGTGGACGTGCTCTCAAGCGCCGTTCGGGATCACTCCGCCGATCCTCCGTCGCAACGCGCACTATCTGATCCTCGGGCCACTCGACCCGGACGACACAAAGGATATCAACCGGCCGGGGGTCGCGATCACGACTGAATTGCCGCGCAACCGGGGCCGGTTCATTCTCTACCATGCCGGCGAGCGTGATCCCTACCGCCTGTACATTCCGATCCCCGAAGCATTGCGAGGATGGTCGCCGCCATGAGCGATTGTTGGGAATGGCCGGGGGTCCGTCACAAACCTGGGGCGAGGCCGCCAACGGTAGTGTCCCTGTTCTCCGGCTGCGGAGGACTCGACCTCGGCCTCGAACGGGCCGGCTTCCTGACGACGGCGATGGTCGAGATCATGCCCTTCGCGACGGCTACGCTGCGGGAGAACTTCCCGTCCGCGGACGTGGTAGGACCGCCTGACCGCCTCGGAGACGTGCGCAAGGTCGACGTGGCCGAGCTCGGATCGAACGTCGACCTGCTGGCCGGCGGCCCGCCCTGCCAGTCGTTCAGCATCGCCGCGGCGCAGCGCTTCCTCAAGGGCGACGTCAAGTTCAAGCGGACCGGGTTCGACGACGAAGCCAGGGGGAACCTGGTCTTCGAGTACCTGAGGCTCCTGGCCGGGCTCATGCCGAAGGTCTTCATGATCGAGAACGTCCCTGGGCTCCGCGACCTGGACGGCGGCCAGACCCTGGACTCCATCGTGGCCGTGGCCACCGGGCTCGGCTACAAGGTCGCCGAGCCGACCGTCATCCAGGCGGCCGACTTCGGGGTCCCGCAGTTCCGGCGGCGCCTGATCGTCGTCGGCGCCCTTGACGAGCTGCCCGTCCTCCCGGTTCCTACGCACTCAGCCAAGGGCGGACTGTTCGCCCGCCCATACACCTCGGTCGCCCAGGCCCTCTGGGAGCTCCCAGCCGACGCGGCGAACCACGTCCCACGCGAGCACCTCGCGACGTCGGTGGCCAGGTACCGGACGCTCTCGTTCTCGCAGCGCGAGCACCTCGGCAGGGTGGACCGACTCTCCCCATACCGCCCGAGCAAGACCGTGATCGCGGGCGGGTCCAACGGCGGCGGGCGCTCTCACCTGCACCCGTACCTCGCCCGCACTCTCACCGTCCGCGAGTGCGCCCGGCTGCAGACGTTCCCGGACTCGTTCGAGTTCGAGGGGACGATGAGCCGACAGTTCACGCAGGTCGGCAACGCGGTCCCGCCGCTCCTGGGCGAGGTGCTCGGCCGGGCGATTGGCGCCCAGTTCTTTGGGTTAGGCTACGAGGGCCAGCCGACGCTGGCCGTAGAACGGTCCGCTCCTGAGACCGAGGTCGCAGACGCCGCGCTCCTCGACGCTTCCCAGGATGACCCCGACCTTCTCTACGAAGATGTGAGGAGCCGCCTATTCGTTGGAGATCATCGAGCTAATATGCGTGATGCTGTGAACAAAGGCCGGATCGGTCGCAATCCAGCGAGTCTCGCTAATCTTCGGCTCGGCCCGGCCGCCCGGTGGTCGCGATGACCGCTCAGTCGATCCCGGCAACCGAGATGACCGAACGTGCCCGGCAGATCGCGAACGCGATGCAGACGGCCGTGGCGGCCCGGCCCGACCTCGCCGTGAGTATCTACGGGATCGCCATCGACGCGATCAGCAACGGCCTCGCGAACGATCCCGAGCGGATCATGGCATCGGGGCCATGGCTCGTGCTGATCGTCGCCGCGTTCAATTACATTGCCGACGGGAGCGACCCCGACGGCATCGCCGCGACCCTGATTCGGGGCGAGCTACCGGGGGTCAATTGACGCATGGCACGGATCGAGTCGACTCTAGGGATCGAACAAGCCGCGATTCCACGCGGCATACGACCTAGAGGGTTTGGAATGAACGAACGGCGGATCGTCGTGGCGGCAGGGGCGGGCGTCGTTACGTTCGTCGGCGCCAAGTACGGCGTCCTCAAGCAGATCCCGGGCATTGGCCCGGTTCCGGCCGCGGCCGTGACGATCGTCCTGGGCGTCGCCCTCGCCGCGTTCGTCGAGAAGCCGGGCACCCTGGGCGGCCTGATCGAAGGCGCCGGCTACGGTCTCGTGGCCGTGGGCGCACTCGAACTGGCAGGCGCGTAGTCATGCGCGTCCTGTCGCAGCCTGTCTTTACCTACGCTGGCACGCTGGTCGCGGCGCTGCAGCAGCAGAATACGAAGATCATCGGCAATTTCGGCCCGGTCGCAGGACTGTGGCTCGATCTCTCGATCGCTCTCAGCGGCGGCACCCACTCCGAAACATCGAACACGATCGACAATGCGATCCAGCAATTCGAGCTTGACAATCAGTTTGGCTCCGTGCTGATCCAGTGCCCCGGCACCGACCTGTCGGTCATCAACGACCTGCTCCAGCCGCGCGGCGTCCGGACCTCACCCCCGGCGGTCACGACCGACGGCTCGGGCAACGGTACGGCCGAATGGCATTTCTACCTGCCCTACCAGGTTCAGGCAGCCGACATGCCCGCCCAGCTCAAGCTGACGTTCAACGCGACGGCCGGCCTCGTCAATGCTTCGCTGACCAGCGCGGGCACGGCGACGTACACCCTCAACGTGCGGGCGGCCTACCTCGTGGGCATCGACAATCCGTCGCTGTACTCCACGATGAGCAATCCGTTTCACCAGCAGGGCGACAACACCGTCGGGAACTACCTGCCCAACGGCTTTCAGGAGGAGCAATTCGCGTTCACCCTGGCCGGCGGCGACGGGGACTTCGGGTACCTGACGATGTTCCAGTCGGGCGGCACGATCGTCGTGCAGCAGCCGCTCAACGACTTCATCGACGCGGACACGATGCTGATGCAGTCCGGCCACCTGTCGGGCGAGTACATCACCCGCATTCCGCAATTCACCGTCGACAATACGTCGATGGCGACGATCAATCTCAAGACTGACACCCCGATCCGGCTGTACAACCTCGCGACCATTCCCCAGAAGCAACGGAACTAGGGGCCATCGTGGTCCAGACCGTTACGAGCTATTCGCTCGGGCCGATCTCGGCCGGGGCGGATAGCCCGCTCGGGCAGCTGTTCGGATTCGCCGCGGGCCTGTCAGCGAACTACGGGACGGGCCTCGCGGCGGCCGTCAATGACCCGCGCGACGTGCAAGCGTACTTCGCCGGGTCACCGCTCTCGACCCAGCAAGTGCAAGATCTCAAGGATGCGTCGTCGTCGCCGCTGGGCACCTCGGGCGCCCTGGGCACGGCGTCGAATCCCGTGACCCAGACCGGGACCGCCCTGGGTACCCTGTTGGGCTCGGGCGTCAATATCATTGGCTCGATCCTGGGCATCGGCGGCAAGGCCGCGACCCCGGGCGTTGTGTCGGGCACCGGGCAGGCGGCGGCCGGGATCAGTCAAGTGACCGTCGGCGGCGTGACCTCCGGGATTACCGGCGTTGTGTCGGGCGGCCTGTCGGGCGTCGCGGCGGCCCTCGCCGGCGGGGCCGGCACGGGCTCGAGCTTCCTCGTGATCGGCGGCGCACTGTTGCTCGCCCTGTTGTTCCTGTACCTGATCTAGAGGCAATCCCTAATGGGCGTCGCTAATACCAATTGGGTCATCCAGTCGGCCTATCGCGTCGAGAATCACGGCCAGCGCGGGACGTTCGGCTGTATCAACCGGGACGCCCAGCCGATCACGGTCACGTTCGCCGGCCAGTCGGGCTCCGAAACGATCGTGCTCGCGGCGGCCGGCGATGCCGTGACCTTCGGCCTGCTCAACGTCGATCACGTCGAGATCACGGCGCCATCCTACCCGGCGACGATCGCCCTCAAGCTCACGACGAGTGACATCGTGCTCGACGCGGCGTCGATCGCGGGCTCAGTGCCATCCGTCCCAGCGGCCTCCGCGCTCGGGTTCGCGCACGATCCCCTCGTCACCGTCGTGACCGTCGGGGCGACGGCCGTGCCCCTGCCCGCCGTGGCCCGCCCGGGCCGGCTCGCCATGCTGATCCAGAATCCGAGCGACGGGGCCGATACGGTTTGGCTGGGCGGGGCGGCCGTGACCGCCGACGAAGCTGCTACCGGCGGGTTCCAGCTGGCCGTGGGCGATCGCCTCGCGGTCGATCAGGGCGCCGGCCTGTACTACGGGATCAGCAACGGCGCCGGCCGGGTCGTGATCGTCACCGAGTACGCGTAGTCATGCGCGGCGACTGGGCCGCGAATCCGTCGCGGCGGATCGCACCGAAGGTGAGCGGCGGATCGCCGCCGCCGCTGGTCTGCAGCTATGTCGCCGCGATCAATCCGACCTCGCCTAGCTCGATCGATCTGCTGGGCGGGCAGGTGGGGGCGTCGGGCGACTACCTCGGCGCGGCGACGCCCTGGCCGGCCGTGGTCGTCACGAATTCACCGAGCGGCGCGTACGGCGTCGTCAACAAGGGAACGCCGTTCAAGTGGGGCATCCATACGGGCGTGATCGCGCCGATGACGATCACGGCCAGCTGGACCTGGGATCTCGGGCACGCGTACCCGCTGTGCACGATGTACGCCAACAATATCGCCCCGATCACCGATATGAGCCTATGGCTCGACGGAGTGGAGGTGCTCGCTTCGATCATCGCTGACGCGAACGCGATTAGCCCGATCGTGCACGCCCAGCTGGTCGAGATCCGCTACTCGCACGTGCACGGCGGCGGCTACTATTCGGGCGTCGATTGCGATGGATTCCTGATCTGGGGCGCCCGATGAGTAGCGCGGCATCGGACTACCCGCTCAAGAGCGCCCCGACGATCACACTCGCAGCGTTCAAGAGCGTGCTCACGGCCGCGAAGTCTCCGGCCGCTTCGGAGGCCGCCGGGATCTATAACGCGTTCGTCGCGCAGGGGATCAATCCGGCGATCGGGCTCGCGATCTTTCAGCACGAATCTAACTACGGCAAGGCCGGCATTGCCGTCGGCCGGAACAACCTCGCCGGCTCCCGCTATTACGCGTCGGAGGCGGCCTACGGCGCGAAGGATGTCGGCGGCTGGGGTTCGTTCCCGAGCTACACCGCCGACGCGAAGTACGTCGCGGCCCTGCTCGCGGGGCCGCTGTATGCCGGCAGTAAGTCGTTCAATACCGCCCAGACCTTCCCCTACCGCTACGCCCCGGCCGCTGACAACAACAAACCGGATGCCTACGGCAACGCGATCGTCGCGGCCGTGAGCAAGTGGGGCGGCAAGGCGGTCCCGATCAAGAGCACCCCGACCTCGCCCGCGAAGGCGACGGCAGCGGCCGCCCATGCGAATCTCGTCCAGCAATACTACGCGGCGCACCCGAAGGCCAAGCCGGCGACGATCGGGATCAGCACGGCCGTACTTGTCGCCATCGCTCTCTAGGGAGTAGGATCGAGACATGACATCCGTACTCGGCGCATCAATCAGCACCGGCCTGGGCGCCGTGACCGTGACCCCGCCCCACGTCGTCGTCGGGCAGGCGAGCGGCTCGGCCCGGTCCAATCCCTTCGTGTACGGTGGGGCCGGCGCCCCGACGATCCTGGGCGGCCCGGGGGCGACCCCCTCACAGTCGACCAGCCTGGGCACTCTGCCGGCGGCCGGCGGCACGGGCTCGGGCTCGGGCTCGACCCTGGGCAGCTCGGATGGCTCGGCCCCGGGCGGTAGCACCCCGGGCGGTAGCACCGGGATCATCGCCTCGATCTCTGGCGCCCTGGGCAGCGCATCGACGTCGCTCAATTGGGGCCACGTCGGCTTGCTCTTGCTGCTGCTGGCGGCCCTGTATCTGTTCGGCCCGCGACTCTGGGCGGCAACGAAGGGCACCCGGAAGGGCGCCGTCCGAGCGGTCCGCGGCAAGTGAGCAACAACGCCCCGCCGGCCAATACGTTCTCAGGTTGGATTGCTAGCCTGTTCGGCGGCAATACCAGCCCGTCGACCGCGACGAAGGGCGTCGCGACCTACTCGGGCACGACGATCGCCAAGAGCGACGGCCCCGCGTTCGCGGCGGTCTCGACGGCGGCCGTGCCGACCGTGACGGCCGCCGCGGCGAAGGTCAACGCGGCCACCGTCAAGCGACTCAGTAGCGCCCTGGCGACGCTCAACCGGCAGATCCCGAAAGCGTCGGGCTCGGCCCTGACCTCGGAAGAAGCACGCTATAAGAAGTACAGTGCCGAGATTGTCAAGTACGGCGGCAAGGCGCCCGCGATGGCCAAACCGGCGACCGTGAGCAAGGTCACGACCCCGGCGACCCATACCACCGTGGCCAACGCTGCGACCGTCAAGCCGGCCACGACGACCGCCGGGACGGCCGGCTCGACCTCGGCCGGGATCGGATCATCGGCCGAGGTCGCGGTCATTGCCGGCGGTGTGTTCCTGGTATTCGTTCTGGTAGCCCGGAGGAAGAAGCGCTAATGAACCTCAACGGCGGACCCGGCTGGCTGTACGTGCTGGTCGCGATCCTGGTCATCCTGGCCATCCTGGCCTTGCTCGGAATTGGAGTGCACGTGCGATGAACGGATTCGATCTCCCGACCCTGGGCAAGTACGTCATCGCCCTCGCGGTGATCATCGGCGGGTTCGCCCTGATCGCGACCGGCAGAGGCGGCGACAATACGGCCGCGTACGGCCTGATCGGGGCCATTGTCGGCTGGGTCGTCCGCGACTCGGCGGGCACGAGTGCCACGACGAACGCGATCGCCACGATTGCCGCGGCCAGCGCTCCGGCGCCGGTCGAGCCCAGCGCGAAGGCGGCACCCACGCCCAATGTCAAGTAGGCCAACGTGCCCGTCCGCTACTCAACCTACCCGATCGGCCACATTGCCGATCGACTGGAAGCGATCGAGATCCGCCTATCGCGGATCGAAGGCGGCCTCCGGCTGGCCGGCTATTGCCTCGTGATCGCGTCGATGATCGGGGCAGCAATTCTAGGGAAGGTGATCTAACGTGAGCAAGCTCTCGCCCGGTTCGTTTGTCGCCACGTACCGCTCGCTCGCGGGGGCGGCAAGCCGCGCCCTGGGCGGGCTCGCCATCGGGGCGATCCTCGCGCAATGGGCCGTCGAGACCGGCTGGGGAAGCTCGGCTCTCGCCGGCAGGCACAACCTCGCCGGCATCCGCTACTACGGGGCCACGACCGGCGGCGTGCCCGCCACGAACGTCGGCGGGTTCGCCGGATTCCGCTCGCTCGCGGACTTCGTGACCGCGTACGAACACGAGATGCGCCTGCCTTACTACCGGGCGGTCGTGGGCGCGAACAACGTCGACACAGCCTGCCGGGCTCTGGGGGCGTCGCCCTGGGACGCCGGGCACTATACCGACGGCGATCAGAAGGGCGGTTCGCTGCTGTCGGCCTACGCGCTGATGGAAGCCTACCTGGCCGGCGGCCCGACG
>Ga0265326_10000759_pt1 | contig 11938 bp, 12 predicted proteins | sample 41424metaG_FD_192439 | JGI IMG/M metagenome (GOLD analysis project Ga0265326, IMG submission 192439) | Rhizosphere microbial communities from Carex aquatilis grown in University of Washington, Seatle, WA, United States - 4-14-24 metaG | ecosystem: Host-associated > Plants > Roots > Rhizosphere... | reverse complement strand
CCTGTGCTCCCGCCCGGCCGGGCCATCACGTGTCGGGAGCAGGCGCGATCGCGGATGAAGAATGCGAACCGGGCACCTTCGCGGCCTCCTCCGGCAGCACCGAATGTATGCCGGCTCCAGCCGGCTCCTACGTCGAATCCGCCGAAGCGAGTACGGCGAAGCCCTGTCCCGCCGGCACCTTTGCATCCGTGTCGCGCTCCGTCCATTGCACGCAGACGCCGGTCAACACGTATGCGACGGGCGGTGCGATCGAACCGACACCATGCCCGACGGGGACCGAAGCTCCAGCCGGAGCGTCCTCGTGCACAACGATCTCCACGTCGCCCCCGGGCACCTCGACGATCACCACGACCATCGGCATCCGGTCGGCCGTGACGTTCACCTTGTCGGCTCCCCGCAAGCAGGTCTCGTTGCGGCGCACCCGCGCTCAGATCTATGTCGTGGGCTGCAGCGCCGCGGAAGCGGTCATCGCGCGCGTGAGCGCGACGATCAGGGTCGGCCGCACGCGTGTGCGCCTGACAGCGGCTTCGAGGACGATCGAATGCTCTGCTGGTAAGACGGTGAGCGAGCGGGTGCGCTTCAAGTTGAACGGGAAGGCCAGGCGACTGCTCGCGCGACGCGGAGCCAAGGTGACGCTGTCGGTCGTCCTGTACCCGATGGGTGCGGCGACGAACACGAGCATCGCGAAGGGCAGTGTGCGCGGAAAGAGGTGAGAGCGCTCCTGCTTGTAGGGATCGGCTTGACCGGTTTCGCGGCGTGGCTCAGCCCGCCCGGCGCATTGGCGAGGAGCGCTATCGAAGGGCCGGAAGCAATCGCGCTGCTGAGTCTGCAGAGAGCGGCGAACGGCATCCCGCCGGTGACGGAGAACAAGCAGTATGCGGCTGCGTGGTGTCCCGCCGAGGACAGCGGTCCCAGCGGCGGAGAGAGCGGACGGGACCTATCGACCGTCGTGTTGGGGTGGTCGGTCACGAGCTCGCCGTGGGACAACGCGCCGCTTCACCAGGAGGACATCTACAACCCGATCTTCACCCAGGCGGGCGATGTGAACGTGGACGGGCAGGCCTGCTTGGGCGTGGGCGCTCCGCGTCCCGAACCGCTCGTTCCGACCTTCGCGGCGTTCTACTCCGACAGGGGCGCCAACTACGTCCCCACGAGCGAGACCGTTGAACACGAGATCCCGTTTGCGCCCCAGCAGCTTGTCGGGATACCTCAGGGTAGGGCGACGGGTGGCCAGCTGATCCTCTACGCCGAGGGGATGGGCGCGGAAGTCCACGCGGTGTCGTGGTCGCTCGCCGAAGCCAACGGGGCCCAGGTGCCGAATGTCGCGCTGGTCGATGACACCGTTGCGAAAGCCGCGGGACAGGGTGGGTTTTTCACCGGTGCCGGTGTCGTCATCCCACCTGTGCTCAAGGCTCTGAGCAGATACAGCCTCACAGTCGTCTGGGAAGGAGCCGGTGGGGTAACCGCAACTCAGCAGCTCTCGTTCAAGACCACGGCTGCCGTGAACCAGCTGAAGGTCTATGGAAAGGGCAAGTACCTATACGGCGAAAGCCAGGCCCGCGGCGGTTCTCTGACGGCCTCCCGCTCTGGTCACACGCTGCGTGTGGCCCTCTCGTCGCGCACCGGATCCCGACGCTTCAGCGGGAGACTCGCGATCTCTCGTCTCTCCCTCGGGCGATGGCATGTGTGCGTCGCGAGCGGCGGAGGCACAACCGGCTATCTGCCCGCGCGCAAGTGTGTTGACGTCTTGATCCAGCGAGGCTAGGCCTGGCCGCAGACGCGCCTTCAGAGCGTGTCGAGCGGCACCCCGATGATGTTCAGCCTCCGCGTAAGCCCCTCGAGCGCGAACCCGCGGAGCTCCTCAGCCGACGCTCCGAGCACAGACGCGTCTGCCCCTTCGGGCGGCGTCAGCGACTCGGCGACCGCCGGCAGCAACTCGCGCAGCGTCCCGCGCACCACGTCTCCCATCGCGGCGTCCCTCGCGACGGCTTCGCGCAGATACCAGACGCCGTAGCCGATGTGACGGTGCTCGTCGTGGTGGATCTTCGTGTAGCCGGCCACGAAACCCGGCAGCAGCCCCTCGCGCTGCATGAAGCGCGTCGAGAACTCGAACGTGGTGAGCCCGAGCGTGGACTCGAGGATCAGGTGGTAGATCGTCACGAACGCGACCTTCGCCGCGACGTCGCCAGGGTTCGCGACGAGCCGTTCGTGCGCCGCGACGAGCTTCTCGTCGAAGATCGTCCGGAAGGCGGGGGAGACCTGCTCGCGTGCGCGCTCCACATGCTCCGCGATCAGCGCGGGCTCTGCGACCACCTCGTCCTGGAAGCGCGCGTAGAACTGCATGTGCCGAGCCTCGTCGACCTGCTGGGTGGCGAGGAACGTCACCTCCTCCTCGCTGCCGTCAGCTCCGACCAGGCCGGAGAACTTCGTCGTGATCCGCTCCTCGGCGACCATCAGCGAGCCGAGCACGAACGACACGAGCGTGCGGTCCTCCATCGCCGCCCACTGCTCGCGATCGACCGATAGGTCGACGTCCCAGGGGCTCCACTGGCTGTCCTCCCAGTGGCGATAGAGGGTCTGGGGGTCGTGGAGGTGGATGTCGCTCGCGGTGCTCAGGCCTGTGCCTCGGTCGGCGCGTGCGTGGCATCGGCGTCGCAGCCGCAGCCCTCGTCTCGTCCACAGCAGTCGGCCTTGGCGCTGGGCTTGCAGCAGGCGGCCTGCCGCTTCGGGGCGCAGCACGGGTGGGCGGTCGTATCGGGGGTGATCACGTCAGCCACGCGGACAGCTCCTGAAGTGAGTCGGGGATGACGTAGTAGTAGGCCCACAGGCCCTTGCGCTCGGAGTCCACGATCCCCGCGTCGCGGAGCTTCTTGAGGTGGTGGGAGAGCGTGGGCTGGGAGACCTCGAACAGCGGCACGAGCTCGCACACGCACACCTTGCCCGCGTGCTTGCGCAGCACGTCCACCAGCTGCAGGCGGATCGGGTCGCCGAGCGCCTTCGCGACCTCCGCCATCCGCAGCGCGTGGTCGCGCGCCACGTCGGGGTACACGACCGGCTCGCAGCAGCGCTCGCCGGCGGCTCGCTTCTGCTTCGGCGCCAGCTCCAAATCGACGGACATCTATATACATATATCAATAACAACTACAGATATCTATCTAATACGATCTCGCCCATGACGCAGGAAGCAGCTCCGGACACGGCGGCGGTGATCACCGACATCCACGGCAACCTGCCGGCGTTGCACGCGGCGCTCGCGCGGATCGACGAGCTCGGCATCGACGCCGTTTACTGCGGCGGGGACCTCGTGGGCTACGGTCCGCACCCCGACGAGGTCTGCGAGCTGATCGCGCAGCGTGAGATCCCCACGATCTACGGCAACTACGACTACGCGATCGCGCGCGACGAAGAGGACTGCGGTTGCGCTTACATCACCCCGCACGACCGCGAGCTCGGCCAGCTGTCGGTCGACTGGACGCTCGCGCACACGAGCCGGACCTCGAAGGACTTCATGCTCGGCCTGCCGTTCGACCTTCGCTTCCGGGTGGGCGAGGTCGACATCCACCTCGTCCACGGCTCGCCGAGGAAAGTGAACGAGTACCTGTTCGAGGACAAGCCCGCGCGCCTCTACGAACGCCTCGCCGCCGCTGAGACCGACCCGGTGCTCGTGTTCGGCCACACCCACAAACCGTGGGTCCACGAGTATGGCGGCGTGCTGTTCGTCAACTGTGGTTCGGTGGGCAAGCCCAAGGACGGCGACCCGCGTGGCGCGTTCGCGGTGCTCACCGCTAGCGCCGACGGCGTGGACGTGACGATCGAGCGCGTGCCCTACGACGCCGACATGGTCGCCGCGGAAGTCCGCACGGTCGGTCTCCCCGGCGAGTTCGCCGACAAGCTGATCACCGCCACGTGACCGACACGCCTCCACTCGCCCGTCGCCTGCTGGCCGAGCTGCTCGGCTCCGCGTTCCTCGCGGCGCTCGTGATCGGCTCGGGCATCGCCGCGCAGACGCTCTCCCCCAACGACGTCGGCCTCGAGCTGCTCGAGAACGCAGCCGCCACAGCGGCTGGGCTGTTCACGATCATCCTCATGTTCGGCCCCGTCTCCGGCGCGCACTTCAACCCCGTCGTGTCGCTCGCCGACGCGAGCTTCGGCGGCATCAGCTGGCGCGACGCGCTCGCCTACCTGCCCGCGCAGGTCGCCGGCTGCACGCTCGGCGCGGTCGCCGCCAATGGCATGTTCTCGCTCGCCGCGATCAGCATCTCCACGCACCACCGCGCCTCGCCAGCGCACCTGTTCTCCGAGGCGATCGCCACCGCCGGCCTGCTGCTGGTGATCTTCTCGCTGGCGCGCAGCAAACGCGCCAACGCCATCCCCGCGGCGGTCGGTGCTTACATCGGCGCCGCCTACTTCTTCACCAGCTCCGCCAGCTTCGCCAACCCCGCGATCAGCGTCGGGCGCATCTTCTCCAACACCTTTGCCGGCATTGCACCTGCGTCCGTGGCCCCGTACGTCGTGGCCCAGCTCGTCGGCGGCGCCTGCGCGGTTCTCGTCATCAGGGTGCTCTATCCGGGCGTCACGGCGGCCGAGGCGGCGGAGGTCATGCTGCCGCACGGCGACGCGTAGACTCGGAGACGCGAATGGATCTAGGGCTGCAGGGCAGGGTCGCGCTGGTCGCGGCATCCAGCAGGGGGCTCGGCAAGGCCTCCGCGCTCGCCCTCGCGCGCGAGGGTGCGAAGGTCGCGATCTGCGCGCGCAGCGAGGCGGTCCTCGAGGCGGCCGCCGAGGAGATCCGGCGTGAGACGGGCGCTGAGGTGCTCGTCGTCGCGGCGGACCTCAGCAGCGCCGACGGCATCCACAGCGTCGTCCAGGCGACTGTCGAGCGCTTCGGCTGCGTGGACGTGCTCGTGGACAACTCGGGCGGCCCGCCGAGGGGCGGCTTCGCGGACTTCACCGACGAGGACTGGCTGAAGGCGTTCGAGATCGTGACGCTGAACTTCGTTCGCTTCGTCCGCGAGGTCACGCCGCACATGCGCGCCAAGCGCTGGGGGCGCATCGTCGGGATCCAATCGAGCTCGGTGAAGCAGCCCGTGCAGAACATCGACCTCTCGAACGGGATCCGCCCGGGCGTCGCCGGGCTGATGAAGGCGATCATGCCCGACCTCGCGAAGGACGGCATCACGATCAACCTCGTGCTCCCGGGGATGTTCCTCACGTCGCGCATCCATCCCGCGCTCGCGGTGCGCAGCGCGGAGGTGGACGAGATGGTCAAAGAGCAGCTCGCCCCTCTCGCAGCGACGATCCCAATGGGGCGTCTCGGCGAGCCGAGCGAGCTGGGGAGCCTCGTCGCGTTCCTCGCCTCCGAGCATGCCTCCTACATCACCGGCGCCGTCTACCAGGTGGACGGCGGCAGCATCAGGTCCAATCTCTAGACGGTCCTCGTCGCATTACGCGAAGACCTGCCGGTCCCGGGCTTTCTGGGGGTTTGAGTAGTACCCGTCCCACCACGGCTTTTCGCCCGCCGCCCGAGGAGGCCTGGCCAGCGTCAGCGGTTTGCCCGCTTCGTTGGCTTCCCGCGCGGTGATCCGAAAGTGATAGTGGTCGAAGAGGGTAAGCGCCTCGATCGCGTATGAGGTGGCGACACGGGGATCGCGGATGACGAGCAGGTTCTCTCCGTTCGCGGTGTCGGCTGCCTTGGAGAAGTTGTAGGAGCCCATGTAGATCCGCGCGGTGGGCTTGTCGAAGTCGATGACGACGAACTTGTGGTGCATCCGCACGCCGCTGCCTCCGCTCGGCTCGGATTTGAACGGCTCCGGGACGTGTTCGCTGAGTTCCGCGGGGTAGACCACCGCGACATTCCCGCTGGGTCGCTGGACATCGAGTCCGCCGACCTTTTTGTCGGAGATCCCGTAGACGAAGATCGCGTCGTCGGCGGTCACTTTCTCGATCGCTTCGAGGATCGGACCGGGAGCCTCGTAGAGGAACGCCAGTGAGTACAGCAGCGACGATTCGGTGTGCTCGCCGATGTCTTTGGCGACCACGTCGAGCAGGGCGTTGTCGCTCGAGTGCGGGGAGAACCCCACGCGTGCGTCGATCTCCATCAGCTCGAGGTCGGTGAGGTTCGCCGGAGCAGTGGTGCTGAAGCCGGCGGCGTCGTCGTGTTGCCAGTACTGCTCGAAGGCCGCAGAGAACGCGCCGGCGGCTTGTTGGCCATGCAGGACCAGCGCGTTGTTCGACTGCACGAAGAACGCTCGCCAGCTGAAGTTCGTGGATCCGCACACGACGACCTGATTCGTCGGGCTTTCGAGCACGATCGTCTTGTTGTGTTGGAGTCCGCCCATGTGCTGGCGCTTGACGTTCCCCGCCCCGGCGGTCGCCAGGAGTTTCTCTTCGGCCTGGTCCTCGGCGGATCCAGCTTTGCCGTGAGAGCCGGAGTTGTCGATGATCATCCGCAGTCGGCCGCCGAGCTTTTCCAGCCGCGAGATGATCTCGGGCTCGTTGAGGTCGTAGGCGATCGCCTTGACCTGCGCGTCCTTGTCGGCGATCGCTTTGTCGAGCACGTCGAGGATCGCCTGTCGCGCCTCGAACCCCATCCAGTCGAGCGCTTCGTCGGTCTTTGGGTTGGTCGGCTTGAACGTGAGCCCTTCGTTCGCGTCTGAGGGGAGCAGAGTCTTGACCGGTTCGTAGCGCTCAACGAATGCCTGCGATGAGATGAACCCTCGTGTGAACGCGACGTTCAGCTTGTCGGGGTAGGTGTCTCCTCCGAGAGTCACAGCGGCTTCCTGTGGATCGCCGTAGGAGAGCCCGTCTTTGTCGTCCATGAACACGGGGGTCACTCGATAGGTGAAGTCGCCCGCGACGTTCGCGTCGTGCGGGAAGTGCACCCAGCGAAAGCGCTGGAATGGAGCCAGCCGGCTCGAGGTTTTGGCCGCGAGCACCTTGCCGTCCGCGGGGAGGAACGCCAGGTCGTTGTTGAGCGGCTTGAAGTCGTGCGCGCCAGGGACCTGAAACTCGATCGCGAAGCCGACGAAGTCATCTGAGGGCGTTCCCTGCTTCCAGTCCATCGTGAGCAGCGCCATGCCCTCGCCGCGACGTACCTTCAAGGTGAACAGAGCCGTGGTGCTGTTCCCGGTAGCGATGATTGCTTCCCCCACGCGAGCCTCCTGGCTGGTCCGTTGGTCTCTATGGCACCGCCGGGAAGAGTAGCTCATTCCGAATGATGGAATCGTGTTCGACCGGACCTGCAGGGCGCCGCCGCGTAGCGCTCACTCCGCGCGCTCGAGCAGCGCCACCAGCTGCGCCCGACAGAACGGCCACTGCTTGCGGTTGCGAGCGCCGTCCGGGTGAAGCGTGTCGAGCAGCGCGAGGCCGCGGACCGTGGCGACGACCATCTCCATCAGCCCCTCGAAGTTCGCTCGCTCGGCGAGGTCGGGGAACAGGCGGCGCGCGAGCGTGAGCGTCTGGCGGTCGAGCTCGCGCTCGACTTTGGTGAGGTGCGCGCGCAGCTCGGGGTCGGTGCGCGCGTCCGACCACAGGTCGAGCGCCGCCTGGAACAGCGGGCTCGCGTAGCTCGACCACATCAGGTCGAGGCTCTTGACAACGCGCTGGCGGCCCGTCGGCAGGTCGTCGGCGGCCGCCATCAGCTCCGCGCCGCGCCGTGCCGCGAGGTGCTCGATCGCCGCGGCGACCAATGCCTGGCGGGTCTGGAAGTGGTGGAGGTGCGCGCCGCGGGAGACGCCAGCGCGTTCAGCCACGCGCGCGGTGGTGGTGTTGGCGTAGCCGTCCTCGACGAGGCAGGCGATCGTCGCCTCCATCAGCGCCTCGCGAGTGGCGGAGCTGCGCTCGGCCTGGGTGCGGCGTGTGGGCGTGTTGGTCGCCATCGCCGCGATCGTAGCCCAAAACTTGCGTTCGCAAACGAATGTTGATGTGGTAGCGTCCCCGGACTTCCCCCTTCGACTGAGGAGTCCGAGCAATGGCAGCTACCGACGCGTTGGTGTTCGACGCGATACGCACCCCGAGAGGCAAGGGCAAGGTCAACGGCTCGCTGCACGGCACCAAGCCGGTCGACCTCGTCGTAGGGCTGATGCACGAGATGCTGATCCGCAACGAGCGCCTCGACCCCAAGCGGGTCGACGACGTGGTGCTCGGCTGCGTCTCCCCGGTCGGCGACCAGGGCGCCGACATCGCGAAGACCGCCGCGCTCAAGGCGGGCCTGCCGGACACCGTCGCGGGCGTGCAGCTCAACCGCTTCTGCGCCTCCGGCCTGGAGGCCGTGAACATCGCCGCGCAGAAGGTCGCCTCCGGCTGGGAGGACCTCGTGTTCGCCGGCGGCGTCGAGTCGATGTCGCGCATCCCGATGGGCTCCGACGGCGGAGCCTGGGCGATGGACCCGGAGACCAACTACGACACCTACTTCATCCCGCAGGGCGTTGGCGCTGACCTGATCGCGACGATCGAGGAGTTCAGCCGCGAGGACGTCGACGCGTACGCCGCCCGCTCCCAGGAGCGCGCCGCACGCGCGCAGGAGGAGGGCCGCTTCGCGAACTCGGTGATCCCGGTGAAGGACCTCAACGAGAACACGGTGCTCGACAACGACGAGTTCATCCGGCCCGGCACGACGGTCGAGACGCTCGGCAAGCTCAAGCCCTCCTTCGAGGTGATGGGCGAGATGGGCGGCTTCGACGCGGTGGCGCTGCAGAAGTACCACTGGATCGAGAAGATCGACCACGTCCACACCCCCGGCAACTCCTCCGGGATCGTTGACGGCGCGTCCCTCCTGGCGATCGGCAACGCGCAGACCGGCGAAGAGCTGGGAATGACTCCTCGCGCGCGCATCCTCGCCACCGCCGTCTCGGGCGCCGACCCCACGATCATGCTCACGGGCCCCGCGCCCGCGTCCAAGAAGGCGCTCGCCAAGGCGGGCATCACGGTCGAGGATCTCGATCTCGTTGAGATCAACGAGGCGTTCGCCGCGGTGGTGCTGCGCTTCGTCAGGGACATGGGCCTCGACATGGAAAAGGTCAACGTCAACGGCGGCGCGATCGCGATGGGCCACCCGCTCGGCGCGACCGGGGGCATGATCCTCGGCACGCTCGTGGAGGAGCTGCACCGGACCGGTGGGCGCTATGGCCTCGCGACGCTCTGCGTCGGCGGCGGCATGGGAATCGCGACCGTGGTGGAGGCGATCTAGATGGCCGAGTCAACGACGATCAAATACGAGCGCGGCGACGACGGCATCGTCATCCTCACGCTCGACGACCCCAACCAGTCTGCCAACACGATGAACGCCGCGTACATCGCGTCGATGGGCGCGACGGTCGAGCGCCTGGAGGCTGAGAGGGACGACATCAAGGGCGTCGTCCTCACCTCCGCCAAGAAGACGTTCTTCGCTGGCGGGGACCTCAACGACCTCAAGCGCGTCACGCGCGAGCACGCGGCAGAGTTCGCCGTGGGCATCCGCGAGGTCAAGAGCCAGCTGCGTCGCCTGGAGACGCTCGGCAAGCCGGTCGTCGCGGCGATCAACGGCGCCGCGCTCGGCGGCGGCCTGGAGATCACGCTCGCCGCTCATTACCGCGTGATCGTCGATGACCCGAAGGCGAAGCTCGGCTTCCCCGAGGTCAAGCTCGGGCTGCTGCCCGGCGGCGGCGGCGTGGTGCGCACGGTGCGCATGTTCGGGATCGTCGACGCGCTGATGAAGCTGTTGATGCAGGGTCAGGAGCTGCGGCCCGCGAAGGCCAAGGAGATGGGCCTCGTCGACGAGGTCGTGGCGACCCGCGAGGAGCTCGTCCCCGCGGCCAAGGCGTGGATCGAGGCGAAGGCCGCGAGCGGCGACGAGGTCGCTCAGCCGTGGGACGTGAAGGGCTACAAGATGCCCGGCGGCACCCCGTCGAACCCGAAGCTCGCGCAGAACCTGCCGGCGTTCCCGGCGAACCTGCGCAAGCAGCTGAAGGGCGCCAACTACCCGGCCCCGCACCACATCATGGCCGCGGCGGTCGAGGGCGCGCAGGTCGACTTCGACAACGCGATCGAGATCGAGGGGCGCTACTTCACCGATCTCGCGACCGGTCAGGTCGCGAAGAACATGATCCAGGCGTTCTTCTTCGACCTCCAGGAGGTCAACGGCGATCGCGGCCGGCCGGACGGCATTGAGCGCTTCGAGCCGACGAAGGTGGTCGTGCTCGGCGCGGGCATGATGGGCGCGGCGATCGGCTACGTGTGCGCGAAAGCGGGCATCGATGTCGTGCTGAAGGACGTCTCGATCGAGGCCGCGGAGCGCGGCAAGGGCTACTCGCAGAAGCTCGTCGAGAAGGCCGTCTCGCGCGGTCGCTCGAGCGAGCAGGACGGCGAGCAGCTGCTCGCGCGCATCAAGCCCACCGCCGACCCCGCGGACGCCGCGGGAGCCGACCTGGTGATCGAGGCGGTCTTCGAGGACCCGGCGGTCAAGGCGCAGGTCTTCGCGGAGATCGAGCCGCACCTCGCCGAGGGGGCGCTCTTGGGCTCGAACACCTCGACGCTGCCGATCACGCAGCTCGCCGAGGGCGTGTCGCGTCCGGCCGACTTCATCGGGCTGCACTTCTTCAGCCCCGTCGACAAGATGCCGCTGCTGGAGATCATCAAGGGCGAGCAGACCAGCGAGGAGACGCTCTACCGCGCGCTCGATGTCGCGAAGGCGATCAAGAAGACGCCGATCGTGGTCAACGACTCGCGCGGGTTCTTCACCTCGCGCGTGATCGGCGGCTTCATCAACGAGGGCATCGCGATGCTCGTCGAGGGGATACCCGCCCCGTCGATCGAGCAGGCCTCCTCGCAGGCCGGCTACCCAGCGCCGGTGCTGCAGCTCTCCGACGAGCTGAACCTCAACCTGATGCGCAAGATCCGCCTGCAGTACCAGGCGGCCGCCGAGGCGGAGGGCATCGCGTGGGAGGGGCACCCGTCGCTGCAGGTGATCGACCGCATGCTCGACGAGTACGACCGCGGTGGGCGCCTGGCCGGCAAGGGCTTCTACGAATACGACGAGGACGGCAAGCGCGGGAAGCTGTGGAGCGGGCTGCGCGACGCGTTCTCGCCGGTCTCGGACCCCGCGTCGATCTCGCTGAAGGACCTCGAGGAGCGGATGATGTTCGCCGAGGCGATCGAGTCGGTCAAGTGCCTCGACGAGGGTGTCATCGAGTCCGTCGCCGACGCCAACATCGGCTCGATCTTCGGGATCGGCTTCCCCGCGTGGACCGGAGGCGTGCTGCAGTACATCAACGGCTACGCCGGCGGCCTCCCCGGGTTCGTCGCGCGAGCGCGCGAGCTGGCCGAGGCCTACGGCGATCGCTTCGAGCCGCCCGCCTCGCTGGTCGAGAAGGCCGAGCGCGGCGAGACCTACGACGACAGCGCCGTGCTCGTCGCGGGCGCGTAGGGGTTCCCGTGAGCGTCACGCTGAGCGACGAGCAACAGGCATTCGCGGCGGCCGTCAGAGACCTGGCGGCCCGCGAGTGCGGCACGCGCGAGCAGCGCGACGCGCTGACCGCGAACGGACAGGAGCCTCACAACGCCGAGCTCTACCAGCGCATCGCGGAGCTCGGCTGGCTGGGCCTCGCGATACCGGAGGCCTATGGCGGCTCGGGCGGGGGCATGGTCGACCTGTGCCTGTTCCTGGAGGAGTTCAGCTACGGGCAGATCCCGATCGCGGGCTTCGCGGTGACCTCGATCACCGCGGGCGCGTATGAGCGCTTCGGCACCGAGGAGCAGAAGCAGGAGATCCTCGGCGGGATCGTCGGCGGCGCGGTCGAGGCGATCGCGATGTCCGAGCCGGAGGCCGGCTCGGACGTGGGCGCGCTGCGGTGCAAGGCCGTCCGCGAGAACGGCGGATATGTGATCAACGGCCAGAAGACGTGGATCTCCGAGGCGCACGTCGCGGAGCACATCCTGCTCGTGTGCCGCACGGACGACAGCG
>Ga0265326_10000755_pt1 | contig 11977 bp, 12 predicted proteins | sample 41424metaG_FD_192439 | JGI IMG/M metagenome (GOLD analysis project Ga0265326, IMG submission 192439) | Rhizosphere microbial communities from Carex aquatilis grown in University of Washington, Seatle, WA, United States - 4-14-24 metaG | ecosystem: Host-associated > Plants > Roots > Rhizosphere... | reverse complement strand
ACTCATCTTCGGGGATATTAACGCTGACCTGGTCGCCGGGCTTGGCTTTAAAGTAGGTAACGCTGGCTAACAGTACGCGATACTGCTTTTCGCCTACGTCCACAAAATAGTGACCGTCTTTTTGGTTGAGTACTCCTACCAGTTGCTTGCGCGGTATCGGCCCAATTTGCTTATACATAAAAGCACCGTCTTCGGCGATGGTCAGTTTGAGTATGTCGCCCTGTACCAGTTTGGATTTACTGGCATAATTGGCGGGTACCGGGTAAGTTTTTCCGTCGCTACCCACCATGTTCTGGCCGTCAAATACACCCTCAATAACCTTGCCCAGCGCTTTGTCCTTAACCTTATCCACCAGTTCGGAGTCGTCGCCAACCAAACTAACAATCAGCTCCTTGGCGGCCGCCAAACTGGTTTCGGCCTCACTGATCAGTGCTTTTAGGCGTTTGATTTGTTTTTCCGGTATGTCTGACATTTTGTTTCTCCAAAACCCACCAGCCCTTAAATCTTTGTTTGACTTATCAAAGGCTCGTTCTGCCCCAAAAATAACATAGTTGGGGTCTCAAGTCAAAGCTCTTTTAGCCGTTGTGGATAAGTACGCGCTTATGGTTGATGCTACCCAGGTATCCTTAAGCTAATTCTGCGGTCGCACCGGCATCTTCCAGGGTCTTCTTGGCGGCTTCGGCCTCGTCCTTGGGTGCTTTTTCTTTAATTGTCTTAGGGGCGCCGTCTACCAGCGCTTTAGCTTCACCCATGCCCAGTCCGGTAATGTCTTTTACGGCCTTAATGACGGCGACTTTTTGCGCGCCCGGGTCTTTAAGGATGACGTCAAAATCGCTCTTTTCTTCAGCGGCTGCGCCACCATCACCAGCTGCGGGTGCAGCGGCTACGGCTGCGGCCGGGGCAGCAGCGCTTACGCCCCAGTGTTCTTCTAGGGCTTTGACAAACTTGCTGACTTCCAGCGCGCTCATCTTATCCAACTTCTCTACAAGGGTCTCAAATTCCTTAGGAACTTCAGCTTTAGTTTCTTCTTTCTTAGCCTTAGCTGCCTTTTTAGGCTCTTCTTGCTTTGGTTCTTCGGCCACAGTCTCTTCGGCTGGAGCCTCAGTAACTACTTCGTCCATCTTTACGTCTTCGTCTGCCATAATATTCTCCTTACTTTATTTACTTAATTAACTTATCTGCTCGGCGCGGGCGTCCAAAACGTTTAGCACCCCACGCAAATTGGCATTCATCACTCCGACCAAACCGCTCAATGGCGAGGCGATAACACCCACTAACTGGCCACGCAGCTGGTCCTTGGTGGGCAAAGCGGCCAGTATCTTAATATCTTCGGCACCTAGTAGCTGCCCGTCGCCGCTCAAACCGCCGACAAATTCAATCTGCGGCTCTTGCTTGGCGAACTGTGCTAGGCTTTGGGCCGGCGCTACATCGTCGTCAGCGTTGAAGGCATATATCAGCTGGCCGCTCAACATGCTGGTGTCCAAACCCTTGAATTTGTCGCTACCGGCCAAAACCTGCTTAAACAGGCGGTTCTTGATAACCCGTACGCCGGTGCCATTCTCGCGGGCCTGGCGGCGCAGCTGCTGCATGGATTTAACGGATGTACCCTGGTAACGGGCAACAACCGTCAGCTTAGAGCTGGCCAGCAGCTCGCTAACTTCGGCGACAACCTGATTTTTCTTATCTCGGCTTAGTGCCATATATTTCTCATTGGTTACGTATTTTAATAAAAAAACCTTGGTGGATACCAAGGATTTACAAAGTGGGCGAACTACTGTCTTCGCGGCAACCTCGGTAGCAGATTAAGTCCTTTTAGCGACAGCTACTGTCTTTGGTAATCTATAGTATCCTAGCACACCTTCGGTGGCTGGGCAAGCCTTAGCGGCGGGTTTTTCTAGACCGTCTGCGGGACCTTTTTTTCTTAATCGGCACGTCTGGATCAGATTTTGACGGCTGGGATTCCGCCAGTTGGCCAAGTGCAGTGCCCAAGATGGGGTGGACTTCGGCTACTTTTTCCATGATAGAGTTCAAGAGTTCGGCATAGGTTGATTTAGCCTTAGTGCCGGCACTCTCGTTGGCCAGCTCCTTGGCGTTAACGCTAAACTGCCAGCGCAACTTATGACCTAACAGTACGGCGTAGGACATCTCGACATCTTTACTTGCCGCTTGTAGCTGGCTGTATAGCTGTAGGCTGGTGTCAAAACACTCCATAAATTCATTTTCCAGGCCGGCACGTTCAACGAGCTCTGGGACTTCGTAGCCATAACGGACGGTTGGGGCCTGTGCCTGCAACTCATTGACTAAGCCCCTGCCCACTGCATCAGAAAGAGCGAGTCGGTTACTTATTACATCCCAGCGATACTGGGCCTTATTTAAGACTTGGTTGCCCGGATCCATGACCATTGTTCGCAAGGCGCTTTGCTTGCGCTCGTAGGTCCAGCGCTCAACACCCATGGCTATTTCATCGCGCCCCAAGTCCGTGTAAGGATAGATTCCGTCGGCCAGCAACGAAAATTCACTCCTGGGCCAGTAGTCCAGCAGTTTTAGAGGTTCAACGGCGGCGGATATATTGCCAGGCAAATCATCTTGTTCAAGCAAGCTGCTTATAGCTTTCGTCGGCGCGTCCTTCTGAGCGAGCACCTGGTTTTTAAGAGATTGTTTTAGCCGGCCGGCTATTGATTTTAGCTCGCTATTAGGGCTAGTTTGTAGCTGTGATGCCAGCCGCGAGACAGCCAGAGTGCTGCCCGATATCGTTACCGGCACCAGTGCGGCCAGCGGAATTACCGGAGAAATCGTCCGGTAGGCTAAAACCTCCGGCTCGGGCATTTTTTGCTGGCGCAAATACACCGCCATGGATTTTTGCAGCTGCTGCTGCAGTTTGGCCAAGCTCTTCATGCCGGCGTTGTAGTCATGGGCGAGTTTGTCGCTCAGGCCGGATGGTAAATAGTAAGGTTTTTGCTTATTGTCGCTCTGCCACGGCTTCGTAAACTCAACGCTGATGCCGGCTGCCGCCTCCAGCGCACCGACCGCTAACAGGCTGGTTGCGTTGAGTTTAACCGTCACCTGATCAACCTGGAGGGGCGCGGCAGCCGGCTCACTGGCTGCGGGGGCCGGACTTGGTCTGCCCAGCTGGACGACGACTTTGTGCCCTTTATTCGGCGGAGTCGGGGGCAATAACGGCCGCAGGTTTTCCCAGATTTTGTTATTTATTGACGGAATGCTCAAAATCTGGCCGTTTTCGCTGCACTCAACGGCTATAAAATCTTTGGGGAACAGTTGGCACAGCAGGTCATAGGTGGCAACGGACTTTCTCAGATGGTTTATATCCGCCTCGTGTTGATCATGTGATTTGTCGGTATAACTGCGTTTATGCTTCTCGCCAATCAGCTTAAAGGAGATTTCCGCCGGCACTCTTAGAAATAAGTTAAGATCGGGCCGAGGAATACCCAGCAAGCTGAACTCCAGGCTATCGGCCCACACGAAAAAACCGCGTTGCTCGGCCTCGTCAGTAAATTTGGAGCCCTGGTGCGCCATATTTGAGCCGGCGTACCTGTTAGACAAGACGATTTTGCCGGCTTCCAGGGCTTCTCTGATGTCTGCCGCCGCTTCGTAGCGGTCCAGGGCATAAAACATCGAGGCGGTATAAGGGTTGACTTGGCTGGCCGGCCCGTAGTCGCCGTTAAGATAGCGCTTTACAAAGTGGCTGGAGGGCTGGTCATAGCGCGGAAAATCAAAAACGGCCACTTCATAGCCCACGGCTTGCAGGCGTTCACCCAGTAAGCGGAACTGGGTGGTCTTGCCGGAGCCGTCCGAGCCTTCTAGGACAATAAATTTACCGGGGTATTCTTGCATAAATCTCGTTTCATATCCCCCACTAATAAGTCCTCAAGCCCTTTATTGGTTTGGGCAGGCTGCGCTTGTCCTTATAGGCCTTAGGTAACATTTGTTCCGGCCGCCAATGCTTGATTATGGTCTTGAGGTCACTGCCCCGTTGGTATTTCCCGCTAAAACCGTCGTTTCTGCCGGCACCGTATGTCCCATCTACCGGTCCCGTGTGGTGGAATACTGCCTGGCCGATGCGCTCGCCAACCGGCAGCAGCACGATGTCTTTGTGGTTGAGGTTATAGATCTCAAGGGTTAATCGGTTGATGTAGCCGGGGTCCACCCAGCCGGCATCAAAACAGACGGCAATGCCGTTCCTGCCCCAACTGGAGCGTGATTTTAGCTCATAGGCGCCAGGCGGGTGGATGCCAAAAAACTCGTGGGTATGGGCCAAAATGCGCTCACCGGGTTTTATCGGTATTACCGGGTGGTTAAGCGGTATGCCGTACAGTGGTTTTATGCCGTTCTCATCGCACCAATCCTTATGATTTATCGCCTCATACGGACCGCTGAAGTAGCGCTCCACGTCCAGCTCGTCAAAGGGGTTGTAATGCGTATGGTCGCCGGTGCGCTCAGTGCGGTAGTAATAATAGCCCAAAGTGATGTCCAGGCTGGCGTGAGCCACGTGCTTAGGATTAAATGGCTCACATATAATATGGCCATCTTTGATAGCTTCTCTAATCTGTATGTTGCTGAATACCCCCATGGTCCTCCTCATCAAACCTCTTTAATAATAGTTTATAGAAGTTGGCAATAGCGGGCAAGCTAAAATATGTTGTAGTTTAAGAGTTGTCGGCGCTGACTTTAACTGATGGGCCCATAGTCGTTGTCAGATAGACAGATTTAATGAAAGCGCTTTTGATACTGGCGGGTTTCGCAGCCCTAAGGCTGGCCAGCATCGCTTCCAGGTTCTTGAGCAACTTCTCTTCGCCAAAGCTGACTTTGCCAATGCCGGCATGGACAATTCCGGCTTGGTCGACGCGGTATTCCACGCGTCCGGCCTTGGCTTCTTCCACGGCCTTAACGATGTCCGTAGTGACAGTACCGCTCTTGGGGTTGGGCATCAGCCCGCGCGGACCCAGCAGACGGGCATATTTGCCCAGTTTAGGCATCATGGCCGGCGTGGTGATTAAGATGTCAAAATCAATGTCTTCCTTGTCCAGCTTGGGTATAATCTGCTCCTTGTCTTCTTCGGTTAAAACGGCGATACGCAGGCTTTTGCCACTGCCGGATGGTAATACTACGGTTCCGCGGACGTTCTGGTCGGATTGCGTCGGGTCAACGCTTAGGTTGACGTGGATTTCTACCGTGCTATCAAATTTGGTCGGGCTGGTCTTACAGATTATTTCCAGAGCTTCTTTTAAGTCGTAGGTTTTAGTGCTATCAACCAGCTTGGCAACTTCGCGGTATTTCTTGCCGGCGCGTTCGGTGCGGCTGCGCGGCGGTTTCTTGGCGGCTTTTTTGGCTTCTTCGGCCTTAACCTCGGTTTTGGAGGCCTTACGCTCCTGCTTGGCCTGTTTTTCCTCGGCTTCTTTAAGGGCTTTGGCGCTGTGCTTGCCGGACTTAGTTATGGCCACGGATTCTTCAGGATTGACCTCGACTGCTTCTTCAGCTAGTGCGAGTGCAACCTCAATAATCGGCTCTATTTCAATTTTTGGTTTAGAGCTTTTAGCTTTTAGCTTTAAGCTTTTCGCTTGTTCTTTGGCTTCCGCCATAATTACGTCCTCCTGTGGTGCGTACGGCTTTTTAAGCCTCCCACAAATTACTTAACTTGTTAACTTTCTATCTCTATACCCATGCTGCGGGCGGTGCCGGCGACCATTTTCTTAATTGATTCGATATCCTCGGCATTCATGTCAGCTGCTTTGGCTTCGGCAATCTCTGTTAGCTGCGACTGGCTGAGCTTCTTCTCCAGCTTGACTTTATTGGGTTCGCCGGAACCTTTGTCTACTTTTAACGCTGCCAAAATCAGTTCGTCCGTAGGTGTTCCAACGATGCGCCAAGTGGTAGTGCGGTCATCAAAAATCGTGATGTGAACGGTCAGCATCTGGCCCATGCGGTCCTTGGTCTGCTCGTTAAACGGCGTCACAAAATCCATTATGTTAACGCCGTATTGGCCCAAGCTGCTGCCAACCGGCGGCCCGGCGCTGGCCTGCCCGCCACGGACTTTCATCTTCAAATTTGCTTTAACTTCTTTTGCCATAACTAGACTCGCTTTACCTGCAGGCCGTCGAGTTCAACGGGCGTCTCGCGGCCAAACATGTTAACTAATACTTTAAGCTTGCCTTTTTGGGCGTCAATCTCATTGATAGCACCGTCAAAACCCTTAAACGGCCCGTCTATGATGTTGACGACCTCGCCCACGCGGTAGTCAAACTTGTGTTTAGGCTCATCGCGGCCCATGCGTTTCATAATTTTGGCAATTTCTTCCGGTTCCACCAAAGTTGGTTCGGTACCGGTACCTACAAAACCGGTTACGTTCGGAGTGTTGCGGACAATGTACCAGGCATCTTCGGATAATTTCATCTCTACTAACACGTACCCCTGAAAAATACGCTTTTCGACGATTTTACGCTTACCGTTCTTAATCTCAATCATCTTTTCCTTGGGCACTAATACTTGGAAAATCTTGTCGCCCATATCAAGTGATTCCGCGCGTTGGCGGATGCTTTCGGCGACCTTTTCTTCGTAGCCGCTATAGGTATGGATGGCATACCACTGCTTGGTTGAATCGTAACGTCTGCTCATAATTGCCTTACTTTAGTACCACTTTCTTAAATATTATGTCCAAAACTTTATCTACTCCAAAAACTAGGGCCCCGAACACCACTGCAAATATAAGTACTGCCCCCGTTAACCGCCGGGTTTCGTGCCGGCTGGGCCAAGTGACCTGCCTTACCTCGCGCCAGGCGTTTATGAAATAGCGCGGCGCCAGCCAGCCCAGTCCTTTACCAATTCCCCTGCCAATTTTTCGCAGCGGGCTTGGTATCTTGGAGGTGCCTGGAAGCCTAATCTTTTTAAAAGGAGTTTTTGCCCTTGATAGGACCGGCTTTAGGCGGCCCGGCCGGGATTTTTTTTCGGCCCTGGACTGCTCGGCTTCCGCCCGCTCGCGAATAGTCGGCGCGGTCTTGCGGATCCTCGGCTGGTGTTTAGGCGTGTCCCCGTCCAAATCAAACTCCCCTGCTAACTTAAACAGCCTACTATCTAAAGTAGGCCTTCAAGTGTCAATAGTAGCGCATCTTGGTAATCCGTGCAAGATGTAATCTTATGTCTTGGCGGTGGTTTCTTGCGAGTTCGGAATATATATTTTGAAGGTGCTGCCTTTGTTCAGCTCGCTCTCCATGCGAATATTCCCGCCAACCAGCCTAGCCAACTTGGAAGTAATGTATAGCCCCAGGCCGGTGCCATTGACCTTCTTGACCCGCCAATCATCACTTCTGAAAAACTTGCTAAAAAGCTTGCCTTGTTCGCTCTTGCTAATGCCTATCCCGGTATCGGTCACTGTAAACTCCAGCCCGTCATTGATCTTGGTCACAGTTAGCGCAATGCCGCCTTTTTCGGTGTATTTGAGGGAGTTGGTTATAAAGTTCTGCAGTACTTCGCGAACATACAGCTTACTGCTGTTAAGCTGATCAACATCTGGTGAAAGATTAGCCTTTAAGCTGAGGCCTTTTTGCGCGGCTTGTGGCTCGTAGTCGTGTATTAGTGAGTCAACCAGCTCCGGTATATTGATTTGCTCGATAGTTATGGCCAGTTTGCCTCTCTCGGCGCGCGATAGCATAGACAGGTCATTAATTAAGTTTCCTAGAAATATAATCTGGTCGTGGGCCGCTGCCAAAGTTTGCTTGATAGTGTCGGGCGTATTGGTGCGCTCGGCCAGCAGCTGGGCGTTGCCGATGTTACCTTCGGCGATGGCAATCGGCGTGCGCAGTTCGTGGCTAGCCACGCTTACGAACTCCTCGCGTTCTTCTTCAAGGGATTTTTCGCGGGTTATATCCCTAAACAACAGTACATAGCCGCCAGTGTCAGCCGAGCCAAAGCCAACTCTTACCGGCGACAAGCTGAAGAAAAGATTAATGGTACTGCCGTCGCTGTACTGGAGCCGCCAATCACTATTGGTGAACGGCGCCGTTTTGCCAACTATTAAAATACCGATGTCTATCGGCCGGCCGGCTTTGTCTAACAGTCGGAGCACATTGTGCAGATTTTTACCGGTCAGGCTGTTAGTGTCTAACAGATCCAGGGCAACGCTGTTGCTTAGTGTGATAACACCCGATTTGTCAGTTGCCAGGACGGCGTCGGTCATATTGTTAATCAAAGCGTTCAAACGCTCATGGTCCAACGTCTGGTCTGGCTTGTTACCAGCTGTATTTCGGTATAGCTGCATCTCTCACCCTTAATTATGCCATAAAGATTATGCTAAAGCGGCCTAACCTGCGGTTCGTGGTCACGGATTTGTTTTTTTAGGCTTTTGGCTTCGGGTAAAATTTTGCTTAAAGCGTCCCAGAAATCTGCCCCATGGTGCAGGTGTTCAGTGTGGGTAAGTTCGTGCAGCAGTACATAGTCGATAAGGTCCCATGGCAGCTGCATAAGGTAGTAGCTTAGGGTAATCGTGCCGCCCTTGGAACAGCTACCCCAGCGCGATATTAACTTACGGATACGAATATCCTTGTAATTATAGCCGTGGGCATTAGCTAACGAGCGTAAGCGGTCCGGTAGGAGCTGGGTGGCCTCGCTCTTGAGAGCTTTTTCGCAAGCGGCCATCAGTTTTTTCTGCACTTCAGGGCTATCAAAAGGTTCGGTGGTTCTTACCTCTATCAGGGTATTTCCGGTCCGGATTTTAAGCGGGCTAGCCCCCTGAACCGGAATAAATGCCACTCTGTGTAGTTTGCCGATTCTGGCACGGTCAGTGATTGGCTGCTGATTATGCTGGGCCAGTTGCTCCAAAATCCAGTCTGTCCGGCTGGTAGCAAAGGCGATGCCCGAACGGTAAGGCGCCCAGGCTGGCAGGCTGACCCTGACCTGGCCCTTAGGGGTGACGCTCAGGCGCAAGTGCTTGGCGCCGCGCCGTTTACTCAAAAGAACCTCACCGATGCGAGGAACTTGCACGCTGCGGTAGGCCATTAGCTTATTGTTATGTTGCGGCGGCTAAAGTCAACCCGCCCGGCGTGGGGATTGGGAACAAGGTTTATAAGGCCGGGCTTGGCCATGGAACCTTGCAACGAGCTGCTGCTGGTCAGTCCCATCTGGTAGAGGCGGTTTAAGATGCTGGACTTTTGCGTAGCAAACGAATGCTTGCCGCTTACAACCAAGTAGTTCTCGTTCTGGGGGTTCTGCATACCAACCAATTTATTATCAAAGCTAAGGCGGGTTTGCGGTTCGGCATATTTGTCGTCGTTGGTACGCCGGTCACGGGCTTGAGTACGCGCAAAAGCGCTATCTACATCTATCTGCAGCCATACCAGTAGGTACTCGGATCTGTGTTTCTGGGCCAAATCACGCAGTTTGCGGCGCTGAGCCAAACGGAAAGAGTTGGTATCGTAGACAACGCTTATGCCAGCGTCCAGGAACTCCTCGGTCATATAATTCATAAGGTGGGCGATGACAGCGTCCTCCTGGGCATCATAACGCGGCCGCTCAAACAGCTCGCTTCTTATGCGGTCGGCGCTAACGTTGACCATGTTAAGGTTGTCGGCCAGATTACGGGCCACGTAACTCTTACCGGAGCCCGGGAACCCGTACAAACACATCAATACTGGTTTACTTAGTGCGACTTTTGTCATCAGATTGATATTACCACCTCTGTATCTCAATATAAAGTGTTACTGCTTTTGGGGATCCCCTTTAGGGCTGGAATTGATGACGACGTGGCAGGGGCACGTGGAATCGAACCACGATCTAAGGTTTTGGAGACCTTTATACTGACCGTTGTACTATGCCCCTACGTCGGAACCGACATGACGGCTTCCGTAAGTGCGTCTAGCTTACTTACTTTCAGCCTTAGGTCGTTTCCTCCTCTTCAAATTTGCAAACGGTAATTAGACCCCCGCTTTGCAAATTTGTAATTAAATTATACCTTACATCAAACCAATTTAAGCCTTCGCGTTTCTCTAGTGTTTTCGGGGTTTGACTTCGTTACGGCCAAGATTCTTTTTAGTTTCTGTTTGCAGGGCTGCGACGCGTTTTACCGGGCAATATTTCTTAAGCTCCACCTTCTCGGGCGTGTTCATGGTATTTTTGGTCGTGTAATAATGGCGCTGCTTACAAGCCTCGCATATCAACCCGACAATTTTTCGCTTTTCGCCCTTCTTAGCCATATCCAATACATATTACCCAATAACAGATAAAAAAGCAATATATTCACTGATTGAAGATGGTATACTATAATCGGGATGAGTACATGCTATACCCTCGCATAACTGAAGCCGCACTTAGAGATCTATATATAGAAAAGCACCTGTCTATGATGCAGATTTCAAAGGAGTTGGGCTGCTCGCATCATAAAGTCGCTTATTGGATGACGCAATATAAGATTGACCGACGTTCTATAAGCCAAGCGGTCTATCTTGTGAATAATCCTCACGGTGACCCTTTTACGATTAAGGTACCGAAAACACCTGAGGAGTTAATATTGTTCGGCCTTGGTGTTGGATTGTATTGGGGTGAGGGTAATAAGGCGCATCGAAACGCGGTTAGGCTAGGTAATACAGATTCTAAATTGCTTAAGACGTATATTCTGTTTCTTACTGAATTATGCGGAATTCGCAAAGATTCGCTGAAATTTGATCTTCAGGTCTTCTCTGATATTAATATCGCGGCCGCGCTCAAGTACTGGTGCAAAACGCTCAATGTTAAGAAAGAACAGTTTTTTAAGCCAAGGGTGACTATATCTGGCTCAATTGGAACATATAAAAAGAAAAGTGAGTACGGAGTTGTTACAATATACTTCGGTAACACGAAACTACGAGATATAATCGTAGGGCAGATTACAGAAGTGGTTGAGCGGATAGCGCCTTGATAGCTCAGTGGTAGAGCACCGGCATGGTAAGCCGGCGACACGAGTTCAATCCTCGTTCAAGGCTCCAATTAGCTTCCTAAGCTAATGATTTCTTTTACTTTGTCTATAGCCTCGTCAACGCTCTTGGCTTGGACTTTGCCACCGGCTGCTGGTTTGTGACCACCGCCAGCAAGCTGAGCAGCAATTTTAGCGACGTCCTTGGCATCACCTACGGCACGCAGAGAAACGGAGTACATGTCATCGCCGTGCAGTACATTTTTATAAACGATGAAGCCCCACTTGCGGCCGGCGATGTTCCTGATAAAGTCGTTTACGAATGCTCCGGTACCGTGGTTAAGTTCGGCGGGAGTTTTGCCGGTTTTAAGCCACCGCGCAACAAACCCGTCATTAATATAACTATAGCTGTAGTCGCCACCGCCAGAAACATTTGTAGCCAGTTCGCCGAGGATACGCATGTCGTCCTCGGTGTATTGATAAAGGGCGTTTTTTATCTGCTCGATGTTCGCGCCGGCGCCAATCAACTCATCCGCAAGTGCCAGGGTGGCGCTATGGCGTGGATTCTTATAAGCAAAGCCGCCGGTATCGGCGTAAAGGCCCAGCATGGTGGTTTGGGCGTAGCCTACGGGTTTGTTGAGTTTTAACTGTCCGAAACACAGCTCATACACCTCTTGGGCGCAAGCCGGGTTCCCGGAGTTCAGGTAGATATCAGCCCTATCCTGTCCTTCGGGTTCGTGATGATCTATAATAGCTGTCCACACGCGGTTCTTGCTGATGTAATGCTGAATCTTTGCACTACCAGCCCGGCTGCAGCGTTCGTAATTATTGGCATCAACTATGACGAAAAAGTCCGGTTTAAAGCTCCCGGTTACGGCCGCTAGCGGCTCAAATTTTATCTGATTATAGCCGTTCAGAAAATCCAAGCCGTCAGGCTCTTCTTCTAGCACCATCGCCACGGATTTATCTGGGAAGTTCAATTTTAGCGTTTCGCCTAACAATAAGACCGAAGCTACGGCGTCGGGGTCCGGTGAGATATGCGAAGTTATTAGGATTCGCTCCGCATCGTCAATAAGTTGTTTG
>Ga0265326_10000751_pt1 | contig 11995 bp, 9 predicted proteins | sample 41424metaG_FD_192439 | JGI IMG/M metagenome (GOLD analysis project Ga0265326, IMG submission 192439) | Rhizosphere microbial communities from Carex aquatilis grown in University of Washington, Seatle, WA, United States - 4-14-24 metaG | ecosystem: Host-associated > Plants > Roots > Rhizosphere >... | reverse complement strand
ACGCCCAATTGAGCTATCGTCCCTGGTGGAGGCCAATGAAAAGCTTCAGTACACCTACGACTTTGGCGATGACTGGCGCCACGAGATCCTTATAGAAAAGCGACTACCTCTTGATCCGCGCTACAGTTACCCGCTCTGCATCGGCGGAGAGCGCGCTTGCCCACCCGAAGATTGCGGCGGCCCGCCCGGTTACGAACATCTGCTGCAGGTGCTGGCCAAACCCGGTCACCCCGAACACGATGAGCTCGTTACGTGGCTAGGCGGCTACTTTGAGCCTGCTAGCTTTGATGCCAATCGCACCAACTCCGCAATCGGCGAAATGTATGAACACGCGGAATGCGAATGCGGCCATGACCACGGTGACCAGGCCAGCGATCACGAAGGCAGTTGCAGTCACGACCACGAGCAGGGCGGCTGTTGCAAGCACGGCAACAATGGCACCTGCGATTGCGACCAAGAAACCTGCGACTGCACTGAAGGCGATTGCAAGCACAAGAAGACGGCCGGGCACGTGCACTAAGTGCTTGTACTCTTCGCGCCACGGGGCTCTGCAGAGCCCCAACGTCATTTTCAAGACTTGTTCAAACCCGAGACATTGCCCAGCGGACTCTCCATGAAGAGGAAGACCTGATCCGCTTGCGTGAAATCGCGCTCTGGCACCCTGACGAAGCCAACGGACTGGTACAATCGTTGAGCTGACAGCATTGGCGGCTGTGTCCAAAGAATGGCTTTTTGGTAGCCTTCCCTGCTGGCCATCGCAAGGGCAGTCTTCACCAGGGCCGTCGCTACCCCGGTCCGTCTCGCTTTGGGCAGGGTCGCCAGTAAGTGCAGCTCGCATTCATCAGGTTGGGCAAAGCGCCGCCCACCTGAATTGGGTCTGACGAGAATCACGATTCCCAGCAGATCGCCCTCTGCATTGCGTGCGTGCAGCAATTCGCCGCGAGCGCGTACGGCTGCTGGCGCGAAGAGGGTTTCCGCCCGAACCGGTTCGGTGAAACCGCCCTGCACATACACCTGGTTCAGAATGTCTCGCAGCTCGGAATCTGCTATGGGAACCTCGCTCTCCCTGACTACGAATTGCAGTGAATTCTTGGGCTTCATGAGGCAACCTCAGGGTAAGTGGTGACATGGGGCGTACCACTGAGCGGATCGTGGCGTTGGGCTCCTTCGGGGATCCCGCCGGTAACGCAATCAGCGGGCAGCTCGCCGCGGGACCAGAGCGTGCGTTCTACCATGATTCGAAACACTCGCTCGAGGGCCGCTCGCACATCTGGGCCCTAGAGCAGCCCCAATGCGCGAGCAATGGCTTCCATGGTGGCAAGGCCGCCTTCGCGGGTTTCGTGACGCAAACGGTACTGCGTTACGGGTCCGGCGTCGGGTAGCGAGACCAAAGGAACGTGCGCTAGGCTTGGTACTCGGTGCGGTACTTTGGACGCCTGTCTCCAAGTGCCGTCAGGCACGATCAGCGTGATGGGTCGCGCGGCATCAATGAAGTCCGCTAACGGAATTGATGCTTGACTCGGAAATAACACGAGCGGCTGTGTCTGAGGATCGATGACGAAGTGGTCGTTTGACTGCTGTAAGTGGCCGCGTACCCAAATTTCACTGTTACTCAGGCACTCAGTCGCCAAGCGACCCGTGTTGGTCGGTTTGCGATCCTCACGGTAGTGAGTAACAAGCACTAACCGAGTGCGCGTCGCGATGTGCGGCATGTGCGCGCACATGCAGAGGCTCGCGTGTAGATGGCAGCGCAAACACCGGACTTTGGCATTATCTCGACGACTCATGAAGCGTTCGTCAAGCTTGGTGCTAGTCGCTGCGCCGTCGATGAAAGCTCTTGAAGGGCGCCTTTTGCCGTCATCATCGTGTCCTCACGTGCTAGTTCTGCGAGCTCCTCGTCCGAACGCGCCGTAGAAAACGTGCCCAATGTTCGAGCCTAGCTCGGCGGTCGATTACCGCCAAGTGAAGCTTGTCAGCTCGAGCGGCTGCGTGCCGGCCAGGGCGTGGCCCGGCGACCGAGCCCGGCAATTGCCGGCCCATTGCGAAATTCGGCGAAAAACCGCAAAGCAAACCCGAACCGGCTGCATGCGGATCGAGTAACCCTGCTCGGCAAGGGGCTCCCTGCAAGCGCTGGAAGCGGTTTGCCGGTGTGTGTAGTCGGTCCCGGCTGCACACGGGAGGCGCCAACCCGAGCGGAAATGACGAACCAACTGTGTGCGCCGTCAGCTCGGCGCACGGCTGTTGGTGAAGCTTACAGTCACGGGAGCTGCGACGCCGAGCGGCAAAGGCGAAACTGTTGCACTCGCCGCGAGCTTTCCGAGCCCCAAGCGCGAGCCGTGGCTTGCCGGCTCCGGTGTGGCAATCGGGTATTCGAGATCCGGATGGAGCCGGGGCAGGTTCCGCCGCGCGAGCCAATACTCCGGCCTGGATATTACGGTTTACGCTTCTTATTTTGCTGCGGCACAGAACCGAAGGGGTGCGTGTCGCGAGCTTGTCGCAAGTCATGTCGCGAGTTTTGCCACCGTCTCCGAATCGCAGTGCTGTCGCTGGTTCAGCGCCCCCCACGGTTCACACGGTTAGCGAGGCGCCTTCGATGGCCGCAAACACTTCGAGGCGTGTACCTTTATTTGCTGCACGTTCACGCGCTTGCAAGACCAAATGATCCATCAGCTCGTCGTCGTGCTGGGGGTCATGGTGGAACAGTGCCAGCTGCTTTACGTTGGCGGCGATTGCCAAATCAACTACGGTCGCCAGCCGTGGATGGCCCCACCCTACGCGGCGTTGGTATTCCTGTGATGTGTACTGCGCGTCAGCAATCAGCAGATCGGCATCTGCATAGTGGGCCACGACGTCGGGCGCGAAAAGGCGCTCAGTGTCGTCACTGAGCTCAGCCGGACGAGGATTGAGCAATTGAGCGTCGAGCTCGTTGTCCGTGGCATATACGATGCGTCGCCCCTGCGACTCGAAGGCGTACGCCCAACTTACGCTGGGGTGCGGCAATGCCCAGGCACGCACGATGAGGTCGGGCCCCAGTGCTACTTGATGCTTGAACGGCCGAGATTCGATGGTTGCAGCGATGTACTCCGGCATCACCGGGCAGTAGTCAGGCACTAGCTGCCCCATGAGCCGCTCGCGCATCGAACCAAGCTCTGTTGGATCGTGCACGGCAATGGTGACGTCATCATGGAAGGCGGGAATGAAGAAAGGAAAACCCTGAATGTGGTCGAAATGGGTGTGTGACAAGAAAAGATCGAACGACTTTGGGCGCGGGTCCCGGGTGAGCCAGTCGAGCCCTAGCGGACGCAAACCGGTACCGGCGTCGCAAATCAGCCAATGTCCGGCAACTTCGATCTCCAGGGCAGACGTGTTGCCGCCATAGCGGCATGTCGTTGGCCCCGGCGTAGCCACCGAGCCGCGCGTGCCCCAGAACCGCAACTTGAAGGTTTTATCGCTTGCCACTGAGCATCCAAAAAAGCCCCAGTAGACTAGCGCCCATCACCACAAGGGCCAAAATCGCGACACCTAAGTCGGCCGAAGTGAGCCGGCCTGGGGCGGCAGGCTGACTAGAGGCGTTCCTGTAGCGCGCCCTAAGAGACATCGCCGGAGCAGTCGCGTCTCCAGGTTCGAGACGCGGCGCGGCTTGCGGAGCAGAGGCCGGGGGAAGCGCGGCTGCCAGGCTGCTCTGCTCTTCGTCCGTAAGATGAATGTCAGCGCCTGCAACGAGCTCACTAAGTGCCTCGCCCGCGGGGTCGCTCAGTAGCACGCGTGTCGCGCCCACTCCAAGTTGCACGCCGTTCAGCCACACCAGCTCTTTGTCCGGAAAAATGAGGCTGCCATCCAGCGCAGAGCCGTTCTTCGACCCGAGATCGCGCAGGAATACCTGTGCGCCTTTGCGCCAAACCTCCACGTGACGCCGGGACGCGTTGGTGTCGGTAATGACCAAATCAGCCGTAGCCGACCGTCCTAGAACATAGCGGTGATCCAGATTGGTCAGAACCAGTTTGGCTCCCTGGTTATCTCCCGCGGTAACGGTTAACTCTGGAATCGCTGTTTGCCCCTGCTCGTGAAGATGCTGGGCTACGAGCTGAAGGGCAAGGTCCTTGGTTGCCAACTGCTGATTGCTGGTGGGTGCGAAAGGCTCGAAGCGCACCTGCAGCCAGATGCGCCCAACGCGCACGCGATCGCCTGACTGCAGCGCGCGGGGAGCCTGCGGCGCCAAACGGACTGGACCAACAAAGGTGCCGTTCGTGCTGCCTTCATCGAGAATGATGTAATCGCGACCGCGTTGGCGAATCGATGCGTGATGCTGGCTAATACTGAGGTCAGGCAGACGCAGATCACAGCTCTCAGCGCGACCAATACTGACTCGCGGAAGATCGAACGAGATCTCCGGCAGCTCGCCTGAGCCTTCGCTGCACACCGCCAGAGTCAACGCCATCGACCCGGAAGGATGGTCGGGAGGCCCCACGCTGTCGAGTAATTCCGCCGGAAATTTGGCCCTTAAGTTCGAAACAACCTAGTCGAGGGCCTGGATACAATCCTGCGCAGCGGATGATCTGCACCGGGAGGCCGGCAAATGAACACGAATCAAGAGCGACGGGTCGAAGGAATCAAGAGGGTACCGGTCGAAGCACTGGTCGAGGTTTGTGGGCTTCGCGATGACGTGCCTGCATTTGAGGCCGAATCGCGAAATGTAAGCGACCGCGGCATTCGCTTGCGCACGGCCTACCTGCCAGAGCTCGGCGCACCCGTTGTGTGCCGCTTCGACAATGGAGGCCACGAGGTGCTCGCTGAAGGGGTGATTGCCTGGTGCAGTCCGCAGGCCCGTGGCGGCGAGTTCGGCGTGCGCTTCACCGCGCTGAACTCCCGCAGCGCCCAAGTGTTGGGTCAGATGTGCCGCGGAGACGCAACCGGCAGCGAAGAGCTGGGTGCAGAGAGCCCCGAACCAGGCCCGGGTCGACTCACCGCTGGAACCCGGGTAAAGCTCCATATCGATGGATTGTCGTCACCCATGCGAGCGCGGGTTCAACAGGGAGACTCAGCTCAGATCTGCGTCAATTCTTCGTTGGAATTCTTGAAGCTGGGCAAGCGTTTGCAGCTGGAGAACGTCGACGCGGGCGATCAGAGTGAGGCCTACATTGACGGGATCGATGTGGTAATCGATCCTGACTCGGGAATACCCCAGCTGGTCGTTGTCTTGCGCTCTCAAGACGTGGAGAACACGCCCGAGCCAAGTATTATCGACACCAAAGGCAATAATCCGGGTCTGAGGAACCCGAGCCGCTCCGAACCGAAGAACGTGGAGCCGACCTCGGCTGAGCCGACTCAGGCGGGCGTTGATTCAATTGCCGAAGACGTGGCAGCCATGCGCGGCTCGCTTCAAAAGTCGTTGTCCAAGTTCGGTCTACTCGTGAAGATCACGGGCACACGCGCGGCGAGCCTTAGCAAGGCCCTCTGTGACCAGGGTACACCGGTGGTGCAACGCTGGGTTGGAAGCTGGTCAGGCGGCAGGCGCCAAAAGATTGACCGATCCAAGCTTCCACGCCGAACGTCCCCGCCCCCGACGCAAGCTGCGGCCGGAACTAGTCGTGGATTGCGACCACAGGCAACGTCCAATGCGCGCACAGACGCTGTGACCGCTACCCCACCCAATTCACGCCGCAAGACTGTCTTGGTCGGAGCCGGAGCCGCAGCTTTGCTCGTGACGGTAATCGCTGTGGCGACGCACAGCGGCGCACCGAGCGAAGCGGCTAACTCGAGCAACCCGCTGGCTCGCGCAGCCGCTAGTGCACAATTGACCAGTCAAAATGCGCCGCAGCCTGGCTTGGCAACGCCGGCGGTAGCGCCCAGCGGTTCCGCGCTGATGGCCCCAGTGCCGCTGTTTGGACAAACGGCAATGGCCACGCTGGAGCCCGCACCTTTGATCCAGGCTCCCGGTACTTCGGCAATGAACCCAATGGCAGCTCAAGAGATGGCAGCTGCCAAAGCCGCCACCGCAGCAGTCGCACCGGGCACGGAATCCGCCAGCGAAGAGCCTGGTGACACCGACAAGAGTGATGGTTCGGCAACCAAGCCAGAAGACGTTGCGCCCTGGGGCAAAGGCAAAATGCGCGATCCGGTGATCTACAGGGTCAAGCTCGATGGCCCCGGCACTGCAATCCAGGGCAAGACGTTCAGCAAGGGCTTTAGCGTTATCATCCCGAACCGCAAGGCCATGGAGTCACCAAAGGGTTACGCAAAGCAGGATACGCGGGTTGAAAAGGTCAGCGCGGCCAATGGTGACTCGGGCGTGAAGCTCCTCTGGCGGTTCAAGGATGAAATTCCCGGTTACCGCGTCCGCCTGCGCAAGGACACGGTTGAATTCTTGATCAGTAGCAAGTCGGAATGAGAAGCAACGCTGCTAGGCGGCGCAACGAGGGACTGTCGGTTAGTGCGACGGTCCCTTTGCTTTTGTGGTGACTGAGCGTCACCAAAGCGTGGATATTTCCGTTAATTTCGAGCGATTTGGGTTTTCGCGCAGCACGGGCGGCAGCTCAGTTGGCTGCCTTGTATCGAGCGGGCGCCGCGCGCGGACGAGATCGGCGGGCGTGGCAACAAGATGCGATCAGGGTTCAGCTGTGCACCCATTCTCCAGTGGCCACCAGGTAGATCCCGGCCACGATGAGCGTTCCCCCGAGCATTCCCATGAGGCGCAAAGGTTCACTGAGAAGCCAGGCGGCAAAAAAGGGAGTGGCAACCTGTTGAAAGCTCAGGCCCAGAGTTCCAAGCGCAATGTTGATCCGACCGAGCCCACGGTTAATCAGCAACCAGGCAAATAGCTGAATGACGAGACCAAGACCAATAAGCCCAGCCCAACCTAGGGTCGAATAACCGGAGAGTGGTTCCCGGAGCCACGTTTCAAGGACCGTAAATGTTGAAAGGCTTCCAATGCTCATCCAGAACAGTGCTTGGCGCGCGGTGATGCGTTGTCGGCTGCGCGAGATGGTCAGACTGAACGTCGCATAACAGAGGCTTCCCAGTATCGCGAGCAGTTCTCCCCGCCCCGTACCCACTCGAGCCCCGCGTGCAAGCGCAAGCAACAAGGCGCCGCTGACCCCAAGCAGCTGCCCCAACCAACCGAGTGCACGATAGCGTGTGCCATAGAATGCAACCGAGAACAATGCCACCCACACGGGCGTCAAACCGCAGATGATGAATGTGGCATTGGCGGCACTCGTATCTCGCATCGACTCGTGCCAGAGACTGAGATCACCCGCAAAAGCGACGCCCGCAAACAGAGCCCACACGGCTCCGCGCCCTGAACCCAAGCCCCGTTTGCGCAAAACCCAGATGATACCGGGCAACGCAAACGCCATGCGGTAGAGACCAATCGTGATAGGGGTCGCTCCTCCCGAGAGCCCCCATTTGACGAATACCGCGGCAAGGCCAAGCAGCGTTGCTCCGCTGACTACGTTTACTAGTCCCGTGTTAAAGCGAGCTTTAGTTTGGTCCACGTGCACGCGCCAGCAACTAGATCAGACTTCATTGGCGTGCCAGGTGCAACAGAGAGAATGCTACAGCTTCGCGGTAGTAAGCTCACTTACAAGGCTAGCAGTCCAAGTTCCTTCCCTTTATTGAGGCACAATCTCACACTGGCAATCAGAGGCGACGGCAAAGCGCGTGAGGAGTTGCGCCATTTGCTGCGTCGCTTGCACGAGGTACCCGGCGGGTAATTGCCTGGAGCCATAGAGAACCGCTGTAACGTTGCGAGTAGTAGGGCCCACTTTTGCGAGCATCGAGTCCTTCACTGCATTGCCCACGGATTCGTCGGTAGCGGCACGGCAGACAACGGGGATTCCAGTTAGGTCCATTATTTGCCCCGAGCTATTGAATTGATAGCTCTCCGCCGACCGCCCAAAACGGATTACTATGTTGTCACCCAATTGATCGGCATCGAAGATGGAAATCGGCAAGGCGGTCATCAACGACACCAGGTTGTTGATGTCGACTAGGTTGTTCACGCGGGGTAAACCCTGCTCCCTCGCCGCACCAACCAAATATTCGGAAGCGGGCTTACCACGACCCGTCGGCTTGTAGCCGCCCACACGCAACACATCGCGGATGGCCTTGCGCACCGTCTCCGGAAACGCCGAAGCATCTATACGCACGAGCGCTTCAGCCGCAAGCATCTGCTCTATGAGCTGTTCGTCGGAGGGGGCGCACTGCACCCCTGAAGCCAGCACGATGCCCAACTGCAACGTCGCGTGTTCTAGGTCAAAGCGAATCACGCAGCGAGTATGGCACGGAAGCGCGCAACTGCCGCACTTCTGCCGACGGTCCAACAGAACTAACGGCAGAAAACCGGGGTTTGACGCTTACGAACAAGTCGTGCCGCTACAAGTGCCGGCACAGGCTAGGTTCCCACTTTGGCTGTACGTGCCCGCCCAACTCGAGGAAACAAGCGCACTCTTGAGCGCATCAGCCTGGCAGGTACTCAACTTGGCATTGGACGTCACCGTCAGGTTACCGGCAAGGCTATGCAGTACGCCATTGGGGGAAATGAGCCCAGCGATCGACGCCAACGCAGTATTGCCCGAGATCTGCAAGTAGTCACTTGTTGTGGTTCCAATACTGGCGAGACTGGCCAAACCATCGAGGTTCGTCAATGCCGGGTTGGCGTAGAAATTCATATAACCGCCAACTTTCGTCAATGCCGACAAGCCGTTGACATTCGTGAGCGCTGCGTTGGCGTATAGGTAAAGGTAGCCACCGATGGTGGTGAGCGCGGACAGACCGTTGAGGTTCGTTAGCGCTCCGTCGTTGTACAGATACAAATAGCCGCCTACCGTTTGCAGCAAAGCCAAGCCATTGACGTTACTGAGCACGCTATTGTTGCTGAAGTCGACATTTCCGGTGACTTTCTTCAGGCCGGCAAGGCCGTTGATATTGGTCAATGTCGTATTGTTGTAGAGGCGAAGGTCCGTGCCGATCGACCCGAGATTCTCTAGCCCATTGAGGCTTGTCAATGCGGTTGACTCGACTTTGACAAAGCCACTGACGGCCGTGACGTACTTCATCCACGCCAAGTCAACGGTGTTGGCGATCTGAACATCGCCGACGAATGTGCCGCTTTGACCATCAGTCGTTCCCGCGCCAGCGCTGCAGGTGATGCCGCTGCAGGTGGTACAACCTGAATTGGCGCCACTTTGGTCGTTGCTGGCGGACACCGCCAATTGGGTGCGCAACGCACCGACTTCACAACTCGACAATGCCGGGTTACCGGCAACCTGGAAGATGTTGCCGAGTGACTTGAGCGTTCCAGAACGAAGCCCATTGAGGTCGAGCAGTTGCGGGTTGGACACAACGATGAGGTTCAGGCTAAGCGTCTTGAGACTGCTGAGCCCATCGAATTGGGCCAACACATCGTTGTCGCGCACCGTCAATGACCCATCGATCGAGGTGAGCGCGCCAAACCCGGCCACCGCCGTCAACGCGATGTTATTTGCGATATTCAGACCACCAACGACCGCGGTAACCGCCGCGAAACCGGAGAGTGTCTTGATGCCATTTGTGTTGATATCGATGTTCGCGTTGGCGTTCTTGAGTGCACCAAACCCAGCGATACTGGTCAGGGCCGGGTTGTTGTAGATCGATAGCGAACTACCGATGTTGACCAACCCCTCGAAGCCATTGGTTGCATCCAGGCTGGCCAGTTTCGCATTGTCGTGAATTTCGAGCGTGCCGCTGATTGATGAGAGATTGGAGAAGCCGCCAATTGAGGTCAATTGAGCGTTGGTGAAGATCTTCACCGAGCCTGGCTGAACGGTGGTCAAAGCGTCTAGGCCGTTGATGACAGTGAGCGCTGCATCGTTGTCAATCCGTATGTCGCCCGCCACGCTGGTCAACACAGCAAAGCCATTGATACTGGCCAGACTACTGTTTGATTCGATGGCTATGTAGCTACCAACTGACTTTAGCGCTGCAAAACCGTTGAGTTCAAGCAGACCATTGTTGCTGGTGATCGACAGGTAACTCCCCACCGTGGTAACGGCACTGAGGCCGGTGAGTGTTTGCAGCGCGTTGTTGGCATAGATATTCACGAAGGTGCCAACGCTACTCAGCGAGGTTAGGCCCAGACTCGCGAGCACGGTGTTGCCGTATACGTAGAGGTAGTCACCGATCGACGCCAAGTTCGAAAGCCCGCTGACGCTGGTGAGCGCGCCGTTGTTATATAGATACAAATACCCACCAATTGTCTTGAGCTGACCGAGCGCGGTTACGTTAGTGAGAGCACTGTTTGACTGAATCGTAAAGTTCTTATCTACGGTCTGCAAGCTCCCGAGACCGTTGAGGCTAGTGAGGGCGGAATTGTTCGCAATTGAAACTGAGCCGGTGACGTGCGTGAGGTGATCGAGACCCGTCAACGACGTGAGGTTCGTGCTGTTAATCGTTAGGTCACCTTGGATTACCGTTACCCCGGCCATGGTTTGTGCATCGGCAGCTGTGTTGAGCACCACACTGCCAACGTACGTACCTACTTGGCCGCCAGTACCTGTCGAATCGGGCGTGGTGCAGGCCGCCCCCGTACAAGTGGTGCAACCGAGATTGCAGCAACTGTCATCAACGTTGGACCAAGCACCGGCAGACTTGAGGATTTGCCTCAGGTAGTCAACGGTACACGACGACAGCGAGGGGTTATTGGCGATTGAAAAGTCGTTACCCACGCTCTGCAAGGGCGAACCGATGAGCCCGTTGAGGCTGGTGAGCACGTTGTTATACTTGATGATCAGATCCGACCCAACGCTTTTGAGTGAAACCAGGCTGTCGAACGCCGTCAGCGCCTGGTTGTGGTAAATTTGCAATTCCGCACCGACCTCCGTCACCATTCCAAGCCCCGTGATTGCGACAAGCGCCGGATTGTCTTGAATCTTGAGATGCCCCAAGACTTTCGAGACCGTTTGAAAGCCCGAAAGCGACGCCATGGCTGCGTTGCCGTAAACCTCGACGTGGCGATTGGCCAGACTGAGCCCGGTAAAGCCTGAAAGTGACGTCATGGCTGCGTTGTTGTAAACTTGAATGTCGCTGCCTACGAACTGCAGGTTCGAAAAGCCGTCAACCCGTGTGAGCATGGCATTGTCGTGCAAGGTGACCGTGCCGGTGACATTCCGCAACGCGGTGAGGCCCGCAATTGCCGTCAGCGCAGCTTGCGTATCTATATCGATGCCACCGGCATCAGTTAGGGCGGCAAACCCGGCTAGGGTCGCCTGCTTGGCATTGTTATTGATGGCTAAGATGCCACCGATGGATTGCAAGGCAGCAAACCCCGATAGTGACGTCATGCTGCTGTTGCTGGCAATAGTGACGCCGCTCTTGATTGACGTGAGGGCACCGAACCCAGCAATGTTCTGCAGGGCGGCGTTGCTCGTGATGCTCAATGAGTCCCCAATGCTCGTCAGTGCATTGAAGCCAGTAATCGTGAGCGCACCCGCGTTGGCGTACAGGTTCAGGTAGCCACCGATGGTCTTGAGCGCTGGGAACTCGTTGATACTCGTAAGGCCATTGTTGCCATAGATGTAGACGTAACCGTAGACTTTCACCAGGTTATCGAAGCCTTTGAGCGTCAACAGACCGGTGTTGTTGTAGACCTGCAGATACCCACCAATCGTCGCGAGTGCCGAGAGTGCAGTCAAGTCAGCAAGCGTGGCGTTGCTCTGGATATTTAGGTTGCCCACGATGGTCGTTAGACCCGAAAGGCCCTTGAGGCTCGTGAGTGAGGCATTGCTCGAGATGGTCACGTTGCCACCAACCCACTGCAACAGCTCGAGGCCTTGTAAGTCGGCAAGTGCCGTGCTGCTGATGGTCAAATCACCGGAGATGCACGTTTTGCCCGTATTGGCGAAAGCAGAGAGGTCAGCGGTGCTACCAATGGTGACACTGCCTGAGCTAATCGTCCCGGTACAGGCTTTGGGTGCGACTTCGGCGCCGCAAACCCCTGCAGAGCACGTCGGAAGATCAC
>Ga0265326_10000745_pt1 | contig 12025 bp, 12 predicted proteins | sample 41424metaG_FD_192439 | JGI IMG/M metagenome (GOLD analysis project Ga0265326, IMG submission 192439) | Rhizosphere microbial communities from Carex aquatilis grown in University of Washington, Seatle, WA, United States - 4-14-24 metaG | ecosystem: Host-associated > Plants > Roots > Rhizosphere... | reverse complement strand
CCAGGGGCCTTGCCCTGCGGCATTGGTGCCTGCGATGCGCCCAGTGATCACGGCCTCTGATGCGTTCCCGCCGCCGTTGTACATCCATCCCCAGAACGAGCCCAATTCTCCGGCGCTATAGAGGCGTGGAATCGGATCGCCGCTGGGCGTGAGGACCTGGCACTTATCGTTACGCCGGGGGCCGCCCTGGGTGTTGTACATGAGTGGGTAAATGGGAAGCGCGTAGTAAGGTGCCGTTGACAGTGCTTTGAGCGACGAGGCGGCGCGCCCGAAATCGTCATCCTTACCCGCGGTGCAAAACCCGTTGTATCGGGTTATGGCTGCATTTAACGTGGCAGTATCCGCCCCGATTGCAGTAGCCAGGGCGTCCAATGTCTGGCCCTTCTTTATCCAACCACTAGTGACCTCAGCACTGTTGTCACTGCTCCAGGTGTAGGTACTGTGATTGCCAAACCAACCCGCGAGGCCACCTTGAAGCTTACCAGCCTTGCGCCCTGTTTCGTCGAACACAGCGTAGCAAGGCAACCTGCTGAAGGCCTGCTTGAGGCCGTCGAAGAAGAAGAGATACTCCTTGTGGCCAAAGCCGTGGCGCTCGGTGCGCTGCTCGTTCATGAACCGCGACCCAAACTTGTCTACGAGGATGCATGATGAGTTAATGGAAAGAGGGATCGGTATCGATTTTGGATCGGATGGCGTGGAGACGAAACAGCCGACATGTGCGAGCGCATTATTCATGTGCCACAGGGCGGCCCCCGCCTTTAGCCCCATTTTTACTCCGTCGCCTGTATTGCCGGGCGAGCCGTGGCCGAATACGGGCCATCCCGGTAGGTACTGGCCTTGCATGTCGTAGTCGAACTCGAAACCTCCGCAGGCCATGACGAGCCCGCGCTTGCACTTGATGTTGATGTTCTTGCCGCCACTGCTAGCGATGACGCCCTTGATTTCTCTCGTGCTCGGGTCCTGAATCAGATCCACCGCTGGCGTTTGATAAAGGACGTCGATTTTGCGTGAAGTGACCGCGTCCCGCAGGGCTTGCCACAGCGTGTCGCCAGATCCATTGCTCCAAGTGCGAACCGTGCTCGAGCCGCTCAACTCAGGATACTCGGGCTGAAACACGCCGAGTGCCGAAGGACTGACACCCAACGTTCCCAGGTAGGTGTTTAGAGTAGACATCTCCTTGGCGAGTGTCTGGATACACGTATCGTCCGTTAGCCCCATGCACAAGGCATTGATGTACGTCACTCCGTCTGTTGCCGAAGTAGGCGTCCACCACATGTTCCCGGATACTTTGCTGTTGCCACCCTCCTCGGCTTGCGACATCTTCTCCAAGATGAGAACCTTGGCTCCGGCGTCAGCTGCGGCGATTGCCGTGGCCAGCCCAGCGAAACCCGTACCCAACACAACCACGTCGACTTCTCGTGACCAATCCGTTGGTAGCACGGCTGGTGTTGCACATTGAGTCACGGGAGGGCAGGTCGTACCGGTGTTTGATGCTTGCGTACCTCCAGCTCCCGATCCTCCTGTCGGATGAATGCTCGACGTCGCTGTCGACTCCGTGCTGCCGCCGCTGCCGTCGCTTCCGGTGCCGCCGTTTCCGATCCCACCGCTCCAGTTGCCGCCGCTTCCAACGCTGCTGCTCGCGCCTCCCGCGTTCGTGGCTCCCCCAGTTCCCGAAGCTCCACCTTGCGGATTTCCCGGTTCCCCGCAACTGCAATTGTCATCACCACCGCCGCAAGCGGAAAGAGCAGAAGATGTCGCAACCCCCGTCGCAACTATCCCTAGGTCTAAAAGGAATTCTCGCCGACTCGCGCGTTTGTCTTTTGCCATGGCACCTCCGAACGAACCGCTTCGCCCAGGAGTTGAGCACTTTCTTACCGTGATGCCCAGACACCCCGAAAAGGAATATCACCGAGCGCGCATCCGAAGGTCATCACAACACTTGAACTGGAACTCTTCATTCTGCGTGTTGAGCGATCACCTTGGCGAAGTCTCTAGGCTTTAGGGCAAGTGAATCTTCGACGTGGTTAGACCGTGACAAGTTCCACAGTCACCCGCGTTCTGGTGGTCCGACGCCGTTGAACATGCAGTGTCAGGACATTTGCTCACACAGGCCTCAAACGGGGCAGGCATGTCGCCCGAGAAATGGAACATTCCTTTGCTGCCCGTGATGGCCGTTCTCGACGCACCACTCGTTGGTTTGAGCGTGACAGTGGCTCCGGATACCGGGACCGACCCCGATGGATCAAAGACGAAACCTCCAGCAATGGCCGTAGCATGACAACCGCTGCAGGGCCGAGTGTCAGCTTCGTCCGTTGGATGATCTGCTGGGATGTCGGTGCTCGCAGGAATACACGAACTGCCGCCTGTAGTTTTGGTGCTGGCTCCGCCGGAAGACGTTGTGCTGCTTGCTCCGGACGAGTGAGTACCACCCGTTTGGGTGCCACCCGAGTAAGCACCACCGATGCCACTCGAGTTGGCTCCGCCGATAGCGACATTTTTGCCGTCACTGCCGCTGCATCCGGTTTCTATGGCCAGGAAGGTCCCTAACGCGAAAGACACGACACAAAGCCACAGGGACGATGAACTACTTGTGGAAAGCATAGTGCTCGATTCTGGAGTGTCGAGGCGATTTTATACCAGTCGTAGCGCGCGGATGGAAAAAAAGCGAGCGAACGGATGCCGGCTCGTCAAGGCACTGGTGCGCTTGCTTACGGTAAGACGATCGGCGGTGCTATCTCAGGTCATAGGGGTGAGCCGTCGCGCAGGAGTGGTGCGGCGGTACCAAGCGTTACCACCGTGGCTTGGGCGATGGGAGGCTGGCGGCGGGTCCGTGTGTCATTCCAGCGCGCCGGTTTGAGCTTGGACCGTGTTACCGGTTGCGCTGGTGCCACCGCTCGCTGCCGAATTGGCTAAGCCTCCAGTATGGGCGCCTCCCCCAAGGCTTGCGCTTCCTCCGGCCCCAGTTTGCGACGTACTGTCCCCTCCACCGCATCCAAGAACAAATGCGAGGGGAATACCAGCGGAAAGAGGCAGTCTCGGGAACGAGTTTTCCCGCGGGCTCGCTAATCGGGCGCGCAGCGAAGCCGCTCGGCCGCGAGCCTCCCTCCATCGAGGTTAGGAAAATGTGCGCCTCAGTCTCTAGATCTGAACCGTGTTTACCATCCGCTCTTCGAGTTCCATTCGGAGTCGCGCATAGATGAGCGGGTTGCGGCAAGCGAGCATCTGCAAAGCCGCAAGCATGGCGTTGGCGGGCTCGAGCACAGTCAAGACAGGAACCTTGCTTGGTGCGCGCAGTGACGACCACACATCGTCTGGAAACTCCTTGGCGCTTGCTGGCACGGTAATTACGGGAACCATCGCGTTCGCAGCCAGTGTCGGCCCGGCGCCGTTGCTTCTCCCGATATACGCGACCACGACTGTGTCGGGTACTTCTTGGAGCATCTTCTGGAGCAAGAGAGCAGTTGCGATTGGTTCCTTGTGCGCCGAGCGGGTCACCACGACCATCAAGGAGTCAAGGCCTGCGAGCGCGCGTGAAAACGCGTCGGTACTATCGCTCTCTGACCCGCGCCAAAGAATAATCCGTTGACTCGGAATTCGAAAGCGACCCGTGATGTCAGCAACGCGCCGGTAGCTTGCAACCACGTCGTCAATCGCGCCGCCATCACGGTATAGCTGCTTATCGATGTAACGATCATTTTCCACCACGCGCCATGAGTCGTTGTCGATGACGTCAGCCAGCAGCAGATGCCCCTGCTTGTCGAGCCCGAACTCGACCTTGAAATCGACCAATCGCTGTCCTTCGAGTTGCCAGGCCTTTTCAAGCACGAGAAACGCGTGCCGAGCGATGCGGTTCATCTCAGCGAACAGCGTTGACTCTGTGCTGTGCGCGAACACCTCGGTTACCGGCAGTTTCAGAAAAGGTTCTGCATGCGGAGTCCCTGGGTGAAAAAGTAGCAGCGCCTCGGCTCCGTCACTGTAAGTCATCAATGGGTCGTCGCAAACCAATTCATGTTGCTTCCAGCGCCGCCCTTTGGTTTTCAGGAACAACTCCACGATGAGTCGCGGAAATAGCTGCCCCTTACTCAGGTGAGGGCTTCGCTTGAGAAAAGAGCCATGAGCTTCACGCCGGACGACCACCTCGTACGGGAGCATCCGGCAATTGGGCGCAGCGAATGACAGGTCGTCAAGCTGTTCAATGAATCCAACCGCTAGCCCGCAAGCCCGCAGTAGTCGAAAATTGTTGCAAGTCGTCTGGTTTGCAATGCGACCCTTGTTCGGAATGATGTCGTGCTTGGCCCCGTCACCTGCAGTGATATCGTCTTTGGACACGACGATCACCTGCTCATTGTTGCCCGCACGCTGGTAGACCCACTTGGTCTTTCCTTCGGTGAGCAGTGCGCCAAGGGATAGCTTCGTTTTGGAGAGGGACTCATTGTCAGTCATGGCTGTTTACCTGTCCTAAATACTCACTCAGTGCGCAGGGGCGTCTGGCAACCTTCGGCTCCAAACGCGGCGAAGCAGGCGAACTAGCCTGGGTAACTCGGTTGGTCAAAGGTGATCGGCACCGGTTGCGATAGTGTGAAAAATGGCGCCAATCACGCCGCGCTGGAACCGGGGCCGGAGCTTTCGAGCGCTTTTTGATGTCGTTGCGGCGCGAAAAGGATGGGGCCTCACGACTGCGCGCCACAACGAGGCGTTGCCTTTTTGATGGCAGTTATCCAACTAATCCCGCACTCGGCTAGACGAACCACCGATTGTCGGATGCCCTGGGCAACCTGTCACCCCGCCGACAATGACAACTGGCCTAGCGACATGCCCAGCCCCTCCCAGAACAACTTCGGAGATTACGCCTGGCGTGTTTGCCGACATCTTCAAAAGCGGATGCCAAAACACCTTTGATTGGAAAGACCGAGGCAATAATGGGGATGAACTCGGAGGTATGGTGGTCGGACAGGGACGCATATCGAGCCGCCATTCGTAATGTTGTGCATTAAATCCCCCAAGAAAGGCACTAAAAGGGCAAAGCGCCGCAACGACATAATGAAACGTCAAGGAATGAGTCGGCCTGTCTCGGTGAGTACCTTCACGATGCGTGCGTCGAAACGCGGGTCAGTGCTGCCCGTTGCCGGCGGATCCATAGTGAAGCTGTCAGTGCCAATGTCCTCTATGGTCACCGTCGGTCCCACTGGAAGATATGACGACAGGCTGGTGAAGAAACTTCCGAGATAGATGCGGACATCGTCCGCCACGAGCACGAACGGCAATCCCGGCATGCTCACGTGACCGACGCTTGTCTTGAGCGAGTTTCCATAAGGTTGACCCGGCGTGAATCCCATCTCGCCACTTGACTGGCTCACGTAGGCAATCTGCTGCAAGGTGAGCAGCGGATTGTCAGCGAGTGTCAGTGCGTCCAATGGCTGCGCAGCAGCTGTCGAGGGCGTAATTGTTGAATCGCTCAGTAAGTACATTTCCCAGCGATTAGTGTCTCGATACGCCGCCATGGCGACTTTGGGCACGTAGAGTCGTGTGCCGAACAGTGCCGATGCAGAGTCTGTTACTTCGACGCAGAAGCCGAGTTGCCCGCTCGTGTCATACGAGAACGCAGTGATGAGTTCAATCGTGCCAGTGGTACCGTCACCGTAGCCCGAAGTGTCGGTGGATTTGCGTACCGCTATACGGAATGGCTGACCCGACCCGCTTAGGTCGTAGACACCGGGTGTCGTACCGGCGCCCGCCCGCTCAATCACTTCGACAGCGAAATCGAAACCAAGCGAAGGTTTGGAATGAAGATTCACCCCAAACGACATGCAGCAATCCATGGCCAAGTTCGACGTATAGTTGGTTGCAAATGCGTTGACCGTCTGCCCCTCATAGTTGACCTTGGAGTCACTTCCCATGCAAAACGCCGCTAGAGCAGTGTTGCCTGCAGATGAGCCCCCTTGGCTCGAAGTGGAGCCACCCAGCGCCGAGTTACCGCCGGTGTTTTTGGTTCCGCCCGCAGTCGCGGTTCCACCCGTGTTCGTTGTCCCGCCCGCTGATTTGCCGCCGGTGTTTGCCCCCCCAACAGCAACTTTGCCTCCCGTACTTGTCGCACCACCCGTGGCTGTAGCGCCCGCCGCAGAGCTCGTGCCGCCGGTTGCAGACTCGCCGCCGACAGCAGTCGTACCACCCGCAGCGGGCTTGCCACCGGTTGCAGCTTTGCCCCCGGCACTCCATGTGCCGCCGTTGAGCAGTTGAGTACTGCTTGTCCCACCGCCAAAGATCGCTGTAGTGCCTAACGACTTGTCGCCACCCGTTGATGCAGTGAGTGAGCCTCCACCGATGCCTGAGCTTCCGCCAAGTGTTGACATTGCCGAGCTAGAACTACCGCCGCCTCCAGTGCTCTGTGTTTGCGTGTTGCTCTGCACTCGTGCGCCGCAGCCAACGGCAAAACCAATCGAAAGCACCGAAACCCAAAACCGATGAAACCGTGTCCGCAAATAAGTCATGGCGCATGAAGTGTGCTACACACACCAAGCAGGTGCCAATCGAATTCGCAGGGTTGGTCTTGCCCTTCGATTCTCGACGTGAATTCAATTGCTTGACACACCAGGGGAGCGCGGATCCGATGACTCGTGCGGTGCCCCGACGTATCGAGTATGCTTGGCGGGTGCGTGGTGCTAATACATTCTTCGGCTGTTCATTGATTGCAGCGCTTGGCGCGTGTGGCGGCAAGGTCCAGCCTGAAGGCAGTGCGGCCGTTGTCTCTTGTACCTACAATGATCGCCAGTACGCGACAGGTTCCAGTTTTTCGCCGGACGCGTGCAATACCTGCAACTGTACCAGTGCTGGTGAAATGTTCTGCACGCACCGAACGTGTGCCGCGGATGCAGGTGCCGGCGGCGGCCCGGGTTATGTGGATGCGTCAGTATCCGGCGGCAGTTCAGGAGAGGCGACCTGCGCGGGCAATGACGTGAGTGCGACCACAGTCGACGCAAGTGTCCTGGGAGTCTGCGTGAGCACGGTTCTGACCGTCGTAGTCAACGCGTATACCGGGAAACATTGCAGTTGGTCCATGCCCGTGCCGCCTGACGGTTCGGTAATCGACCCGGACCTGACACAGCTCTTTTATCTGCCGAATGCGGGTGGCACGCGCGAGCTACCACAGGCCGGATCATGGAGCGGTTGCAGCAGTGTTACCGGTGGATGGTACTTCGATGACCCGATTACGCCGACCATCATCCAACTGTGCCCCTGCACGTGCGCAATGGTGACTTCTGATGACCAGCTCCTGCTGAGAATGGGATGCCGCATACATTCAATATTTTTATAGTTCAACCAACCCGGTCGCGTACGGGCCACGCGAACCGAGCTCCCAGCTATTTGTCTTGTTTTCCCGCTGGCACGGCCAGGTTCACTGTGATCTCGGTCTTGTCACCGTTGAGCGCTAGTCGGCGCACGCCAAACGCGGGGGTGCCCACCTCGAAGATCCGATGCTCGCCGCGACCGATCTGAATCACGAGCGGCGTGCGACCAATCTCTTTACCGCGTTTCCACACTCGCACTTTGCTTGGGTTCGACTTCACCAGAACGTCGATCCGATCACTTGACTCGGTTTCAACGACCACTGGCAGCGTAGAACCGGGGGACGTTGCTGGTGCACCTCCAGTGCCGGCAGCTTGGCCTGCGGCTTCGCTAGTGGCAGTATTGGACGGCGCAGTGGTTGGATCGCTGGCTTGCGCCGGCGGTATGGCAACCGCCGCAGGCTCTTGAGGTTTGTGCATTGGCGGCTCTGCTGCGTCGCGTGCCGCATGCTTCTCGGGCTCGTGTCCGCAATCGCGTTGAACGGGCCTTGGTGTGGGCTTGGCAAGCCACCCTACGGCTCCCGCTGCCGCCATGCTTGCAATCCACAGGACTGCCCAGAGTGGTCGTCTGCGTGGACTGGAAGTTGGAATAGACGAAGCAATCGGGCTAATTGGGGCAGCCGGCACAGCAGGCGCAGCAAAGGCAACGCGCCCTTCAGTGCGCGTCTGCGCGGGCGAATTGGTTTCGTAGCTTGGGCTGACCGCGGTTGCCAGCGGCGGCTCGTTCACGAGTGGTGTTGACGTGGCGGTGCTGCTTGTCGCTTCAGGTGACGGGGCCGTGTGCGTAGGCTCCGGCACAGCTGCCTTCTGCTGCAGCAGCACGGGCGGCGGCTCCAAAGGCGTAACGTTTGCCGTTGAAGAACTCCGCGGCACTGAACTCAGTCGCAATGGCGCCGGTACTCGGCTGGGGCGACCCTCGGAAGCAGGGTTTGCTGCAGGGGGGGTGGGCGGCTTCGAGAGGATGGAGCCTGGGCCCGATCTCTGCGAAAGCGGGACGTTTGCGCGCACACCGGAGGGTGCACCCGTGCTCGGGGGCACGGAAGCAGCATGACTAATGGGCGCAGAAAAGCGGGGTGGTGCGACACTCGTTGGCGCGCTGATCCGCACTCGGTCGACTGAGTCCGCCGTGCTCTCAACCTCCCTGTGCTGCGCACTCGAGACCGACTGCATCGGCACAGTTGATTTTAATGGGGTTGGTACGGCACTGGGCCGAGTGGATGTGGCGCTTGCCGTTGGCGCACTCTCACGGGCAGGTGATTGAACCAAGTTTGCAGATTCTGCGGGTGGGTTCGGTTCCTGCGCTGGTTGCTTGGGTTCCGGTGTGCTTGGCGGAAAAACTGGCGGCGCAGTGACGACTGTCTCATCCTCGTCGTCACTTCCCCAGCCTTCGTCGATATCATCTGTCGGAGGGATCAGTGACTGATACTGACTTGACGAAGGGGGACTGATGCTCGTCACTGGCGTCCACGTCTTGTTGGCAGAAGTGGGTTCATTGGACGCCACCAGTTCGCAAGGCGCTGATTCTGCAGCGAGCGTCGCCGACACTGTGGCCTTGTCCCGCGCCTCACTTTTTTCCACCGTTTGCTGCAAATCAGTCTCGTTTGCGCTGGAAATCGCGATTTGCTCGCCTTCCGATGGACGCGGAGCAATCTCAGCCCCATCCTCCGACTCCGCGGTTTTCAAATTGTCCACCTCATCGGGCTTGACAGCCTGACTCGATTTTTGCGGCGTGGCAGCTTGATTCGCTGGGGTGCGTGGTTTTCTTGTTTTCTTGCTCATCGCGGTACGGTCAAGCCATCCTACACCAACTTGTATGGTGAAGCACAGCCATTCCGAACGCGCGCTGTCTGTGGTCGTCGGCTAAACGCGCAGCACCCGATCGAGCGACACGCCCGCCTTTTCGAGGGTAGCGCGTTGTAACGCACACAGCTCTTCAGTGCCGCGCAGGCCCAAATCGATCAACTGATCCATTTGTGCACGGGGTAGCGCTTCTTTCTCAGCGGTGGCCTGCAGCTCGATGATTGCGCCTTTGGCGGTTGCAACCACGTTCATATCAACGCGGGCGGTACTATCTTCCGCGTAACAGAGGTCGAGTGCGGGCGAGTTGTCGATGTAGCCCACGGAGACTGCTGCAACCTGGTCGCGGAGCACCGGTACTTCCAAGACCTGGCGCCGGCGTAGCGAATTGATGGCCAACGCGAGGGCAAGCCACCCTGCGGTCACGGCTGCTGTACGGGTGCCACCGTCAGCCTCCAGCACGTCGCAGTCGATCACAATCTGTCGCTCACCGAGGTAGTTGCGGTGCACGGCTGCGCGTAGCGCTCTGCCGATCAGGCGTTCGATCTCCTTGCTGCGACCGCCGAGCGGCTTTTCACGACCATCGCGGCGCTCGCGGCGCACCGGGTTCGAACGCGGGTGCATCTGGTACTCTGCAGTCACCCAGCCTTCACCCTTACCCTTCATGAACTCGGGAACCTGTTCGTCCACCGAAGCGGTTGCTAGCACCACCGTCCCTTCGGCACGGTATAAGACCGAGCCCTCCGAAAGGCGATGAAAGCCGGGAATGATTTCAATTGAGCGAAGCGAATCAAGCGGGCGAGTGCCGCGTTTATGTGACATAGGTGCCAGCCTATAGCACGCAAACCGTTGCGCGAACGCGCAATCCGCACCAACCTTCATCCGTGTCGCTGCTTCGGATCTCCGAATTCTTCACGAGCCTTCAGGGCGAAGGCGCAAGTGCGGGCGAGCCAGCAGTCTTTCTCAGACTTGGGGACTGTAATCTGAGCTGCACGTACTGCGATACTCGGTACAGTTGGGATTGGGAACACTATCGCCGACGTGACGAGCTCACGGAGCAAGAGATCATTGATGTGGCTTGTCGTGTTCGCGCCTGCGGTCCCCAGCGATTAGTGATTACTGGGGGTGAACCGCTACTTCAGCAAGCTAGCGTCGAGGACCTGCTCGGGGAACTGGACGGCTACTTCGTAGAGGTGGAGACCAACGGCACCCTATTGCCGGGGGCAATGCTGGCCGGTCGCGTTGACCAATGGAATGTCTCACCCAAACTGTCCAATAGCGGCGTCCGGCAGTCCACGCGAATCAAGCCCGACGTGCTCGCAACGCTGCGCGAAACGCAAAAAGCCTGGCTCAAGTTCGTGGTGGCAGAGCCCGAACAAGTTACGGAAGTTGTCGAAGTCGTCGCGGCCGTGCAGTGGCCGAGCCATCGCGTAATACTGATGCCACAAGCGCTTGACGCAACCGAGCTCGCAACCCGGTCCACTTGGGTTGCCCAAGCCGCCATTGAACGCGGCTTTCGCTTCTCCACGCGGCTGCACTTACTGCTCTGGGGCAACTCGCGTGGACACTGAAGCAACCACAAGGCTCACTCAGGCAACGAGGTCCACTTTGCCACGCTTTCGATTCATCAGTCTATTCGTGCCCAATCTCGCTGAGGCAACGTCCCGTTACGCTTCGTTGCTACAAATGGCGCCCAGTGAAGGAACAGGCGGCGCACCGAGTCCTCACCCGTTTGCAACCAAAGGTCCCGTCGTTTTTCAATTGGGTGATCTGGCTCTAGCACTCTACGAGTGCGATGGTCACACCACGCATCCAGGTGATGTAGGGCTTGGTCTCGAGAGCAACGTGGAACAAACCGCCGTCCGATTGAGCCAGCAAGGGGGCGTGGTTTTTTGGGGTCCCGCCACAACTACTAGTAGCGAGTTCGGGCTCGCCATTGGCATGATGCCTGATCGACATTTTTTCGAGATCGTCGAGCCATCAGGTGACTAATTCTCATCGAACAGAGCGTTCTCGTTTGAAGTCAAAGGTCTTGCTCTCACTTTGGGCGGCGCCACGCACTCTGACGGTGAGCTCATGCGTGCTGGAAGTGTCCCGGTACACACTGACGGCGGCTCCAAACACGCCGGTGGCGAGCTCATGCGCGCTGTGGGTCGGCTCAAACGCAAGCGCAGTGAGTCAAGAGCAGTCCGCCCCGCGCAATACATCGAGCGCGCGCCAGTCAGCTGGCCGTCGGGTTCAAGGATGCGATCAGTGTCGAACGTAGTCGAACGTAGGTGATGAGGAAACTACCGCCCGGTGGCAGAGTGCGCCGCTGAGTCATTGTGTTTTCCGTCACGCAGTAGTCAACATTTGGGGTCAGCGAACTGGTAGTGGCGCCCAATTCAGTTAGCGAAGTCCCGGAAACTTGGTAGCTTGTAGCATCGTTGTTTGTTGCCTGGGTGATCTGGCAACCGCACCCGGTCGCGGTGAAGCCGCACGAAGCAGAAGAAGTAGCAGAGTCGAACTGGCTAGACTGCGCCGGGCAAGTGCTGTCAGTGAGCGTCGTTTCGGTGACGTCGCCGAAACACGCGGGCGTTAGGTCTAGCGTTTCAACCAGCGTAAAGCTTTCCGTACTTGTGAGGGCACCCGACGAGTCGTAGGTCTTGGTTCCGGTTGTGGTTACCGCTGCTCCTGTGCAGGCGCCACTACAATCCGAGTACTTGGCAAAGTTCGCGTTGACCGTGTCTGCCGGGTTGGTCACACCGCAGGTGGCCTGGATTGCCCAGGTTCCGGTCAGGTCGCCACCGCAGGCGGTGAAACCCGACGTGCACACGGTGGAATTCTGCGTGCTGCCACCGGTATTGGTATTCGTTCCGGCGTCCGCGCCCTCGTCCCCAAAGTCG
>Ga0265326_10000743_pt1 | contig 12026 bp, 29 predicted proteins | sample 41424metaG_FD_192439 | JGI IMG/M metagenome (GOLD analysis project Ga0265326, IMG submission 192439) | Rhizosphere microbial communities from Carex aquatilis grown in University of Washington, Seatle, WA, United States - 4-14-24 metaG | ecosystem: Host-associated > Plants > Roots > Rhizosphere... | reverse complement strand
CTGCACCTAGAGGCGGCATTCAGGTTCACTTGGGAGGACCAGTCCTGATGATAGCCTCCAAGCACATCTTCTCCGACAACCGTGAAGCACAGGCGTTCATCTGCGGTATCAATTTCGCCTCCCCAATCGATCTTGAAGTGATCGATGTCCTTGTGGGGACAGACGAGAACGGGGCCATGATCTGCACTGTCCTCGTGAATGACACCGTGGACGGGATGCGCTGGCTTACTGGTGATGACGACACTGTAATTGACCACAGGGAGCACATCTGATGGGTCTGGACATGTATCTCACGCGCAAGATCTACGTCAAGAACTGGGACTTCATGAAGCCCGAGGACTCGACGACAGTGACTGCCTACCGGAACGGGAAGCCGCTTCCGGATGTCGATTTCAGCAAGATCTCCTACCTTGAGGAATCTGCAGCATATTGGCGCAAGGCCAATATGATTCATCACTGGTTTGTCAATAATGTGCAGGATGGCGTAGACAACTGCGCCTACTACTATGTGTCTATTGACATACTGCAGAGGCTTGTTGATACCTGTAAAGCTGTTCTTGCAGATCATGATCTGGCAGATGCTCTTCTGCCGACCGGAGCTGGATTCTTCTTTGGCTCAACCGAGTATGATGACTATTATTTTAGGGATCTGCAGTCCACAGTGGACCAGATCGAGCCGTTCTTAAATGATTCTTCATCTTCATTAGAATTCTGCTACCACAGCAGCTGGTAAGGAGTATATGATGTCAATCCAAGTGGAGAATTATGACAGCTTCGACTCCATGATGGATGCCATCGGGCAGCAGGTGGAGAGGGCCAAGTCTTGGATCAGGCCGCGACAGGCGGCGATCACCTATGGTGACTACTGGATGAGTCCGCGTCCAGACCTCGGAATCATCATCTTCGGCAGGATCACCCCACGGGACGAGATGGATGCCACAGAGAGGCGCCTTGGAGCGTCTGAGGAGGAGATTGAGGAAGAGCACAGGGTCTATGACGCCTCGTATGAGAGCGGATTCCGCTTCGGCATGGCGTACTCCTCTTGGGAGGCACGCGGAGAACTGGGAGATACCCATGTGTCCACGATGCTGCCGATAACGGAAGAGGAGTTCCTGCAGGCACAGGATGCCCTGTGGAGTCCAGAAGTTGTAGCAGAAATGCCTTGGTTTGAAGCGGCATTCAGGAGGATCCAGTGAAGTACAGGATCGAGATTCACAGCCCCGATGGGGAGTTCTTTGAGGACATGCGGCCCGTATCAGAGGCCAACAGCTCCTATATCAAGCTGAAGGACGGCACTCGGGTAAATCTGGAGTTTCTGCCAGACAATCTGCCAGACGGCACGAGTCCCCGAAAACTTGTGGGTCCGAGCATCCTGAATACCCGTCCGTTCACGCCGGTACCGAAGCCGTCATCCACGAAGAAGGTCAGGGGCAGGAAGCCAGCAGGAAATCCAGATGAGGAGTGAATGGGGCATGGTCAGGGCTGTCACAGTGGAGATAGTACAGGCTGGCCAGCCGCGTCCGTGTGCGGACAGCATCTATGAGGGGTATATAACCTTCAGCGTTCCTGAGGGGCAGATCTGGGCGAGTAAAGTCGGAGGTGATATCACCACAGCCAAACAGTATGTGAAGTTGATGCTGCGGGATTTCGCTGAGCCCGAGGAAGTGGGCTGGTGGCTGCCGAGGCTTACCAAAATGGAGCAGGTGTCACCGCTGCGCTGGCACGCGATTGTCACAAGCCCATATACGGATTGAGGTTGCAGATGAGGAGTGAGCGTATACTGTGCCAATGCTCGTGCGGATGCACGGCGATCATCCTGTTCTGGATGAGTGCGGACAAGGCAGTCAAGCCGAAGTGCACATTCTGCAAGAACAATGTCCATATCAATGGCGCAGTCAAGTCCAAGATCGCTGAAATAAAGGCCAGCAATTAGGAGCAGCAGAAATGTCCTTCTCAGTCTGGATCAAGATAGAAGCTGACGATAACGATGGTGATGAGGTATGGTGGGCAATGAACACCTATGACTCTGTTCAGGAGGCTATTGAGGCCGTCGAGAATATCTGTAATGACTTTGAGGCCAGAACAGGTGTAGCACCGGAGAAGTTGGATGACTAAGATACCCAGCAGGCAGACGGGACTGAGGTGTGGAAGATGTCTGGACGAGATCTACTCCAATTCTCGCCACGACTTCAACTCGTGTATGTGCGGTGCGTGGTTTGTGGACGGCGGATTCGACTACTCTCGAACAGGCGGTCTACCGTATATTCCAGTCACCAGTGTCTTCCGCGATGCCAGTCTTATTGAGGATCCGCACTTCTCAAAGGAGAAGAGCCGTCGCTGGAAGCGCAAGTGGACGCGAGACCGCTGCGTCAAATGGAACCAGAAGCACTGGGACCTCGTTGGCGATGCGGTCACAGAGCGCCTCCAGTGGTGGGAGACAGTGAGAACCTCTCCATGGTATGGTGAGGGGAATCGCGAGATCGATGTATAACATCAGGCGTGAGATGCTGCTCGGGGAATACAGGACACTTGTCATGGACATCCACGAGCAGCTGGAGGATATCGTGGATACGGTGTTATACAAGCAGCGCGTGGACAAGATGGAGCAGCTGCTGCGGGTCATACAGTTCGCACTGCTGCCGTTTGTCCATGCGACCTGCGCCAACTGCTTCAAGACGCTGGACCTGACACCTGATACAGCATTTATAGTAGAGTTTTGTGAGGATTGTCGATGAGTACAGTATACCGCGAGGATGACGAGCGCACAGACCACGATCTGTGCCCGAGATGCGGAATCAGATACATGCCAGCAGGATATCCGGGAGCACTGAGTCGTGTGGACAATGAGCACGAGATATGCTCTCCTTGTGGAACCATCGAAGCACTTTCTGGTTTCTATACCGGTCATCTGGTACCTGTAGACGAGTGGCCTACGCTTGATCTCGATATAGCAGAGGAGGCGACATCGTGAGCGGCCCGCTGGTCCTGACCGCCGAGGAGGAGGCCCTTTGGCGGCGGAACGCCTACATCGGGAACGTCTGGGGGAGCATGGACCGCATCTGGGCCACCCTCGACGCCGAGCGGGCCTACTACCGCTCGATGGTCGAGACGATGCATGTCGGCACGGACAAGTTGGAAGCGCAACTCGACGCCGCCCGCGCCAGCCGCGAGCCGCTGACTGATGCCGTCACGGCGGTCATCGTCAACCCCGACTCGCTGCCGCACGGAGGCAGGCTGACCCGTCTCGACCGGAACCACAACGAGTGGGACGCAATCGCGTATGTGGCAGACCTCCACGGCAAGACGCTCAACGGGAAGCCCTGCACCGGCCACCTGATGGCGTCCAAGGAAACCATCCCCGAGGCGCTAGCCGCGCTTGCCGAGTGGATCGACAAGGCGTGGCTACAGGCCAATCCCGCCGAGCCGAAGGAGGCCAACAATGCCGGATGACCTCTCCCCCGACCCGCTCGCGGCGCTGCTGGCTGAAATCCAACTGATCTGTCCTGTCTGTGTAGACCCCATCAAGGCCGGGACAGAACACGGCTACCGGTGTCCGCCGCACCGCGAGCAATACCTCGCCGCCCTCGACGCCGCCCGAGCCCCGCAGGACGGGGAGGGTCACGAGCCGTACAGCGATGCCGTCACCGGGAGCGGCAGCAACTCGCTGGTCATCACCGTCTGCAAGCACCACGTTGACCGGCGCTTCACCCGCTGCCTGCTCTGCGATGACGAGGCCCGCCCCGCCCCCGCCGCCCCGGCGCTGCGGGAGGCGCTGGAGGCTTATCGGGCCGACCCCTTGGACGCCCGTGACCGTCACCAGTCTTGGCGGGCGTTGAGCAATCTGCTGGACGCATGTGACGCCGCCCTCGACGCCGCCCGAGCCAGCCGCGACGTGCTGCGCCACCTCGAAGATGAGACGCAGCCCGAGCCGATCTGCGCCTACTGCAACAAGCGGTGGCCGTGTCCCGACGCTGGCCGTGACGACTCGCTCCGTCCCGCCCCCGCCGCCCCTGCTGACCCGAAGGAGACACCCGTGACCGATAACAGCCTCCCCGTCCGCGTCGTCGTTGACCAGAACGGCAACTACTGGCGCGACTACGGGTCGCACTACTCGATGTGCCCGGTGAGCGAGGACAATGAGCCCGTCACCGTCACGATGGCCTATATCCCCGACACGGCGCTGCTCGCCGAGCAGGCGCAAGCGGCGCTGGCTGCCGTCCCGACGCTGGACCGGGAGCGTTTGGCCAAGGCGGTGCTCGAATGGTCTGAGGCCGACGACGACCTGTCGAACGCGGAGGACATCGAAGCCGAGATCGCCGCAGAGAACCGCATCAACTTCGCGGAAATCGAACTTCACGCCCTCGCCGCCGACCACAGGGTCTGGCTGTTGGCGCCGCTCACCGCCTCAGACATCAGGAAAGCACCAGTGAAGGGGGACGATTGACAATGCCCAGATTCGTGTTCTCTCAGGGGGAGACTTGGGCGCGCAGATACACTGTCAGTGCCCCTACAGAGAAGGAGGCCAAGGATATCTACAGCAAGTACCTGCTTACCGGAGAGGAACCGGAAGACATGTACATAGGTGACCCTGAATTCATAGGGGATAATGCTGACGATCTGATCGTCTATCAGGAGAATGCTCTTTCATGAACAAGTAAAGCACAAGAATAAGCCCCCCGCCGGTTATTCGGCGGGGGGCTTATTCTTGTGTCAGGATCCCGGACCTCTTTCTGGGCCTGCGCGCCTGTCGGGGTCCCCGAACAGAGTTGCCCTTCTTGGCCTGTATCGCCTTCTGGTCGAATGTCAGCGTCTTCGCCTTGTGGCAGTCGTCACATAGGACTTGGCACTTGGTGAGTTCGTTCAGGAACGAGTCAAGCGATACCGACCAGAGCTTTCCCAGTGAATAGGACTTCGTGTCGGGGTCGATGTGGTCCAGCTGAAGGTTCTCCGAGGAGCCGCAGATTGTGCAGACTCCCCCAAGAATCTCGATGGCCTCGGCCATTCGCGCATGATACCGCTTAAGATTGTAATCTGCGATATACTGGCGCCTGCGCTCTGTAACCACGGTTCAAAGACTCCAGCCTAAAAGTACGGGCAGATCATTCCACAACAGGGCTGATATTCTGGGACTTGATCCTGTCAACCAGCGCGGAGTCGATGCTGAGAGCCCGGTTGTGCACCTCCAGAAGCGCCTGAATCAGCAGCATCTGGTTGGCCATGACGCCCTGATTGTCCATCAGGCTCTGGTGGAAGTCCTGCAGGCTGGCCACCGACCTGTGCATCGTGTTGAATCCGTCCGTATAGGCGCTGTTGGCCTTCGCGAGTTCCCGAGCGTACCTGACGGCCTGACGGTACTCCCACGTCTCAAGCACGAGCACCACCAGAAGGACGACGATCATGACTATAAGGATAACCTCAAGCATCTGCAGCAACTCCTGATGGGTTCTCGGGTGGGGATTGTCAGAGAAGGTACTCTCTGGTCTGGTTGAAGTCGGACTGCCCGTTGTACTGGATGATGGATACGCAGCCGTTCAGCGGGGGCCGCATGACGGCCCGCGAGTCCATCGTGTACTCCATGGGCTTCGCCAGACATCCGCACTCGATCATCTTGAGCCCCTCGCGGTATACGCAGTTGACCTGATGCGTGTGCGCCTGAACAACGACCCTTATGTCGTCCAGTCCCAGCCGCTGCTTCCAGCCCTTCAGCAGAAACCACTCCGCGACCTTGACTGCGGGACGGCCCTCGATGATGGAGGAGATCTCCGCGTGCGTGAAGATCGCGTCACCGACCTGCAGGTACCAGTTGTCGTGGTAGAACACGTTGGGGAACGGGCGTGTCAGCGTCTCGACCGGCTCTCCTGTGAACAGGTAGAACAACTCCGGCGGGAGCAGGTCTTGGATCTTCTTGAGTGCGCGGCGGTCGTGGTTTCCCGGAAGGACGATGACGACGGGGAATGTCTCCGCAAGGTAGGCCATGAGCCGCATGCCCATGTCCAGCTCCTGCGTGTGCGGGAGGTCGGTCTGCTTCCGGTGCCTAGAACAGCCGTACATGTCCAGCACATCCCCGGCTATGATCAGTATGTCCGCAGCGCGGTTCAGCTCCACCGCCTTCTGCAGCTTCTCCTCATCCGTAAACGGCACATGGATATCTGAGAATACCGCAATCTTGCGCTTAGTCCTCTGCATGATACCTTCCAGTAGGGCAGAATTCTTCGCAACAGCCATCAACTCCCCTGTGTTCGGATCGACAAACCTGTTGAAGTTCGGCATGTAGTCGGGCGGCGGCACGTCTGCCAGATTCTTGGCCTCAAGCCGTGCGAATGCCAGCCCGTTCTTCAGGCGGTCGCGAGTGGTCCGGAGCCCGAATTCACTGAACACCTCGTCTACCATGTCTGTCTGCGAATAGCCACGGGCATCGAGTTCAAGGAGTTTCCGCAGGATTTCCGGCTCCTGCGACCAGAGAATTGTGTCAAGATCATCGCTCATTGAATCTACCACCTGTCATTGTCGTATGTTCGGTCCAACATTGCATCTAGGGATACATCGCCTGATTCGCGCTCCCTGCGCCGACGTTCACGCTGCACATCGTTCTTGAGCACCTTCACCCACGGCTTCTTGCCGTCGATATCCTCACGGTACTCCTCATAGTGTATCTTGCAGAAGTTCAGGCTGCCGGATGTCCTCCGGTCGCAGACCACGCAGGCTGACATGTGCTAACTCGTCCTTGTGCTCTGGGGAAACGGGGATCTTGAGAACGCGTTGAACAGCCCCAAACTCTGCTCCATAGACTGCTGCTCGTCTACCTTCTGTGCCAGATTGAACATGACATCAACGGCATCAAGGAAGCCCGCCTGATAGAAGAACGCCTGATCCTCCCCGAACAGCGCCTCCACCTCGGCGAACTTCTCTGCCACCATGAGTTTGATCTCATCCCTGTCCATCACTGCTGTCACCTGTCACACCCGCTCGCAGATCTGCTGAGCCTTGTCTATATCCTCATCTGATAGAAGGTACGGCGGCGGCAGCCCCCGTGTCTTCGCCACCATCTTGAACAGGCGGGCATCGCTGTACTCGAACCCGAGGAACTTGGATATCTTCCAGTAGGCAGACTCAAGCCTGCGGGAGATTGTCCGCTGGTCAACGAGGTAGCCCAGATCGTCCCTGATCATGGCGCTGATGTCGCGCCGCGACAGCCTCCCGTCGCTCATGACGTAGCGCAGCATCTGTATCTCCTGCTTGGCCAGTTCCCCCCGCTGGTACAGGATCTTTATGGCGCGGTCGATATCCATCTTGCTGGTGAGGTCAACCTGAATCATGGGGTCAGGATCATACTCGCTGCGGTAGGTAACCCTTCCGCGCTTGTAGGGGGAGTAATTGCTTACCCCCTCTATGATCACCCTTGTGAGATGCGCTGATTTCTTCCTCGCCATGAACTCATCTCTCAGCTGTGGTGCAGATCTTGCACTTAGGACCATCATAACAGAACAGGTGTTCCAGTGTCAAGTTCTCGCAGGCTTTCGACAATCTTGTCGAGGGACTTGCGCGTTGACTCCTTGTCCTCGTTGTAGACGGAGTAGTCAACACCTGCGCTCTCGTCAAAATCCCTGTTGTACAGGTCGTGGACCCCGAGAAGGCCCTCAGATGCCCACTTGTAGGCGGAAAGGCGCCTTCTCCTGCGGGCCTCGGGTGCGACAATCCTGACCACCCTGAACCCCAGCGTCTTCAGGACAGCAACCTCATTAAGATAGCGTGGATCGTCAACGACAACATCCCTAGTTGTAGTCCGAAGCCTTCGTTCAAGATAGCCCACCCATACATTTGGATCCACCTTGTAAAAGGCGTCATAATAGCGGAGACGGGTTTCCCAAGCAATCCTCTTGTGGCTCCCGTAATAGTAGAGATTCCTGAGCGTCTTGAGGAGTCCGTCATTTAGTGCCTCCTTCTTGAATCCGTGGTGGTAGCGAAGATAATCGGCAGCCCAAGTCTTGCCTGCGAATCGCCGCCCGACGAGCACGATCCTCACAGCCATCAGGCCACCAGATCCCGCAGGGCCTGAACGCCCTCATAGCCGTTGTTGGCGAGGCTGAAATCCGCCTGCATATCGCGCCATCCCGTCTCAGACGGGTGGGCGAACCTCTCCAACGTGGTATCGGGATAAAGGCGCAGGACCCTCCCCATCCTTACGGCATCATCCACCTGAAGCCCGATGACAGTGAACCCGCTCGACTTCAGGGAGTTGTACTCGTGCATGAACCGCATGTCGTCTACAACGATCTTGGCGTCAGGGCCATACGTCCTGAGGTGTGCGTTTATCTTCAGCAGCAGGTGCTCTGTGAACAGGGCGGGGTTCCACTTCTTCAGGTCGTCCCCGAGCCCCTGCAGGAGAGCCCTGCCCGCGTCATCCTTCTCGATTGGGCCGTACAGGTCTGCTGCAACCTGCTTGAGCTTGCCCGCGAACCGGAAGATCTGGTATCCGTAATTGTCCTGCAGGATCTCTGCAAGATAGGTCTTGCCGCTGCACATCGGGCCTGCAATCGCCAAGCGGGACAGGGGATGTGATGCCTTGGGAAGTTCCACAACGGGTAGCGCCATAGGTTCTCCTACAGGTTGAACTCTTCGTGCTTTCGCAGCCTGATCATCTTCTCGAAATCCGAGAGGAACCTGTATGCCGCCGGATATACGCCGTCATACTCCCTCTCTATCTCCCGCACCTTCAGGCACAGGTCCTCAAACGTCCTGATGTCCGGAAACTGCGCTATTATCGACCAGAAATCGTCCATGCTGAGAGCTGTGTCCATGCCTCAAGTCACCACCTCCCCAATCAGTCGGCGTCGCCGTCGAGATCGAGGTACTCCACCGCACCGCGCTCTGACGCGAGCCTGATCTTGGCCAGAGTCCTCTGCTCAAGGTCCTCGTCATCACACACGGCTCCGCGATAATCGCACTGCATCCCGCGCCCTGACCCGTCTCCGCAGATGTTGTCGTCATAGACCCGGTGGATGATCCCCTTCTCCCGCATGAGCAGCGCGTTCTCGATCATGCGCTTGAGGTTGTCGATGTCCTTGGGCGTCCGCTCCGTCTCAAGCCGCTCCCCCGTGCGCAGGTGGTGCCACACGAGCTTCTTCGGATAGCGACCGTAGATCTCCTTCCCGGCCCAGTAGTATGTGGTCAGCTGGACATTGTGCCTGAGAGACCAAGCGTCGGGCTTCGACTTTCCGCTCTTGTAGTCGATGACTGTGAGTCCGTCGTCCTCCTCGGTCTTGTCGATTCTTCCGACAATGCTTGTGCCAGCGAACGGTATTCGGAACGCTTTCTCCACAGCCAGAGGGTATTTCGTGATCTGCCCGGATTCAACCTGACCATGGTACATCTCCAGCATAGAGATTCCGTCATTCTCGGACTTCTTCAGCTGCGGATAGTTTACGAATACCTCTTCCTCATTTATAATACGGTTGTACTCGGCCCGAAACAGGGACGCCCAAGACTTCAAGTTGAAGTTGTTGTCCCTGTGCGCAGCTTCAAGCGTGTAGTGGAGCCCGTTCCCGAGCGCCAGCCACACGCTTGAGCCGCCCCTCATGGCAGCCTCATAGCGCAGGAATGCCGCATACGGACACCCCATGAACAGGTGCAGGTACGAGTAGGATATGTGGTCGGGAAGGGGGAGGCTCAATTGGTCATCCAGTCTTTCAGTACATCCAGAAGCACCCATCCCACAGCCATTGCGAGAACCCCCTGCAGCAGCGTGATGGTCGGGCCGTCCACGAGGGCAATCGAGAGGTTCCAGAGGAGCATGAAGATCCACCCGCTGGCGAACAGCGCGAAGACATACAGCACGGATGCCGCAATGGCGGCTATGATGAACGACCTCCTCATGCGATTCCCGCCCCTGCTCACTGCAGCATCACCTGAATCCTGTTGCTGCCGGTCAGGATGACCGGCTTGATGTTCATGACGTGGAAGATGTCTGTGCCGCCGTGAAGGATCAGCCTGTCGAACGGGGATATGTGCTGGATGTCCTTGTCCAGTGACCATTCAGCCGACCACCCGTACTTTACCGGGATCACGTTTACTGCTGGCCCGAGGTATGCGCCCTCGCCAAACCCGTTGACGAGCGTGGCCTCCAGATCATGGCGCCTGATGAAGTCAGCAGTAGTCATGGCTGGTCTTCAGCGTCTCTGCGATAGCCAGCTTCTCCATCTTGTGGTAGAAGCGCTGGACGGCCCGTGAAACGGCCAAAACCTCACCGATATCCTGCCTGTAGACATCATCAGGATGGTGTTTCGCGTTGCCGGTGGCCATCAGCCCCGTGCCATCGGGACGGGTGTCCATCATGACGGCCCTCGTGAGGGACCCCTCAAACGTCACATTCATCACGACGCCCTCAATATTAAGGGTCTTGTAAGTGGACATCTACCTCTCCAGATTGGCTTCAATTGCCCTTGCGGAAATCTTGCGCGACTCGTACACTGCGACTTTTTCAAACCTCTCGATCACGGGGTCCAAGATCATCGTGCGGAACTTCTTCCTGTCGGGTGAGGACATCCCGATGATCTCCTCATATGCCAGATCATTCCTGATCTCCTGCAGCCTGATCAGTATGCCGGTTACACGCTCATAGTTTGAGTACAGGCGCTCACCGTCAATCGCCACATCAGTCTCGTCAAGGTAGCCCTTGACCTCAGCGTACAGCGCTGGTACGTCGGTGTTCGCGCTGGTACTCACGCTCTATCTCCTCATCGATCTTCCTGATTGCGGGCGAGTCCTCTATGATCGTCCATCCGCCCATCATGTGCACCCGCATGAAGTCGAATGCGTCATAGAGGTCTGCCTCGGGGTTCAGCATCTTGACTGCCTTTGCCACGATCACGAAATCGTCCCAGAACTTCTCTGATATGCGCGTCTTGTCGCTCTTCGGCAGGGTCTGCAAAGTCTCGCTCTCCTCAACTGGCCTATGCAGCCAGTATAGGTCAACCGGTGAATCATTTGCAAGTGTAGAAACTGCCCTTCTGTCTTTATTTCTATCAGAATTGGACAAGTCAGGATCCCCCCAGTACTTCCCCTATGCGCTGAAGAGCGTCAACTGCACTTGTCTGCTTACTGACAATATCCTCTATATCGGAAAGCATCCTGTTCCTGACAACGAGATACTCGTGGTGGTCCTCAGTGATGACTGCAAGGGTGCTCAGTTTCTCATTCTTCCCGTTCATCGGGAACGTCTTGGGCATGTTCGGCGGATCTAGGCGCAGCAGGGCGAACTTGTGGTACTCAATCGCCTTCTGGTTGATCAGTATCCACGCGTCGATCAGCCACTTCTGCATCTTCCTGTTCTTGTTCTCGGTGGCGTATCTCCGTGAGACGCCATCGAACCGCAGTTCCGTTATATGGCCCACCCTCCCTGTGGAGGACGCGATTCCCTTGAAGTTGGGATCAGGGCCGTCAGCGTCGAGCATCGAGCGCGCAATGCTGCGCTCAGAGCGCTTCGACCTGCGCTGCAGCGCCGCTTGAGACAGGGAGGCCTTGGGCTTGGGGGGAAGCAGCTCCTTCTCCACAAGTGTCCCGGTCTCCCCGCAGTTGCGGCAGCTGCCCCACCACTTTATATAGGTCTTGGCGCACTTCGAGCAGACGAACTGCCTGCGGCTCCTCACCATCTGCGTCATCACATGTCTCCGAATCTGACGAAGCGTGGGATCCACTTCAGGTTGGTGAACCCCGTCCGTCCATTCCGGTTCTTCCGGATGAGCACCTCAACGAAATCCTCATCGGGCACATACCCGTGATCGTCATAGTAGCTGTCCCGGTACAGGAACAGCACCATGTCTGCAGACTGCTCGATATCGCCGGACCCGCGAAGATCAGACAACTCCGGTCGTCTGGCCTTCTTGCCCTCTCCTGAATTCTCCCCCTGCCTGTTCAGCTGGCTGAGGAGTATGACCGGGCAGCCCAACTCCTTCCCGAGATCCCGCAGCCCCTTCACGGCCTCGCCGAGAGCATCAGTCTTGGTCTGGCTGTTGTCCACTGCCATGAGG
>Ga0265326_10000739_pt1 | contig 12078 bp, 20 predicted proteins | sample 41424metaG_FD_192439 | JGI IMG/M metagenome (GOLD analysis project Ga0265326, IMG submission 192439) | Rhizosphere microbial communities from Carex aquatilis grown in University of Washington, Seatle, WA, United States - 4-14-24 metaG | ecosystem: Host-associated > Plants > Roots > Rhizosphere... | reverse complement strand
AAGTCTCGACCATGATATAGAAAACCGCCCTGACGACGAGACTTTTTTACCCGTAGCCTACTTCATTGCTCTTCGCTATCACGGCCTCCAAGAAATGAGCGACTTCCAAACGGGGTTTGGCCCCAATAAAAAGGCCGTACCCACCATCACTATCCACAGCGTAAACCCTGTGGGGGCTAAGGAAATGCAGGATATTATGGCTGATTACGGTATTAAAAGCACATATAAACCTTACTCAAAATGAAATTCCCAGCGCACTTTACAGGATTCGGGTCTAAAGCTGACGGAAGCGCGGGCCTTCGCTTCGCTACTCAAGAGCTTACTTCAGACGAGTTCGGAGAGCTGAAACGTGCGCTCAATAGCTTCGGCTGGCTAGTGTTTGCGCCCCAAGACGAAGCGGTAGATGTGCCTACTGAAAGCATTAGCGACGAAACCAAGAAGCCCTCCGTGCGCCTGCGGGCCGTCCTCTACTTGCTCTGGAAACAAAATGGCGAGCAGGGCGACTTCGATGCCTACTATCGGGGGAGAATTGAGTTGATAATCAACCAAATCAAAGATAAACTTAAGTAGTGGCAAAGGCTAGTGAGAAAACTTTAAAAAGAAAACTCGATGAGCTCTACTCCGAATACATCCGACGAAAATCAGCCTCTCACGAGGGTTACATTAACTGTTACTGTGGCGTTAGAGTCCCTTGGCAGGAGTCCGACAACAGTCATTATATCCCACGAGGGGTTCTATCCCTCCGTTACGAACCTAAGAACACTCACCCAAGTTGCCGAAGATGCAATCGCTTCATGGGCGGGAACTTACAAGCATACGCACTCTACCTCCAGCGTCAGTACGGCCCCGACATCCTCCAATGGCTCGACCGAGAAAAGCGGAAAATTGTCAAAAATTTTCCGTACCAAGAAAGGATAGACTTTTATAAAGAAGCTCTAAAAGACCTCAGAAATGGAACAATGTCAAAAGTGCACGAGAGTTGATAACTCCTACCTCTATGCACTGGAGAATCGTGGTATTATTTACAAATGGGTATGCGAGCGGTGCTACTTTTCTTGGCTCAGTAGCAAGAAGAAAAAGGAGTACGGCAAAAAGGAGATTTAATAACTAACATCATTTTATGAATCCAGACGAATTCAAAAAAGAACTTGACGCGCTTATAGACAAGTATAAGGGCGTTTGCACTATTGTTGCGGTGCCTACAAACGTGCTCGGCAAAGACGGATACTGGCATCCGACCGCAGAAATCGCTATTGCTTCGGTTCCCGCTGGCGGTGTACCGTCTCCTGTTAATGTAATCCAAACAGAATGAACATTTGGAAACGTGTAAAAAATATCTGGGAGTTTAGCAAGTACGAAGTAACTACTGACTTGCAGAAGAGGCGCGTTGAAGTTTGGCCCACGGCCGAAGCAATCAAGACAGTGAAGCAAAGGAAGAGTGCGACCATTATAGAACCTAACGAGTACACAGATGATATTCCAACCGCTGAATAAGCACGTTGAGGTCAAACCCCTGGTGCAAACCAGCGTGGTCATAACTCAGTCAAGCACCTATGAAGAGAAAGGAGAGGTCATATCCATTGCCGATGGCGTAACTGCCGTAAAGGTAGGGGATGTGGCCTTTTTTGATAGCTATTTGTGCGCCAAGTATCCTGATGCCGATGGCAATTTTAGGTATCTAGTGCCCGAGGACAGCATCCGTGCTAAAGAAACCAATGAACAGATACCAGGCTAGTAATTGTAAAAACGGCTTCCTCCACTCCTACGACATCATAAAGGAGTATCCGAAGGGAGTATTGGAGCGATGCAGTCGGTGTAAACATCAAGAGTTCTTTGTGCACAGTGTTCCCAACCACATCTACCTGAGCCACCACATCCGCTCAGCCTTACAACTTAATGACCCAAGATTTGAAAGAGAATATGGAAAAAGATAACATCTATTTAGGAGACGACGCTCGCAACGCACTGATGCGCGGCGTAGATAAAGTGGCGAACGCCGTCAAAGGCACCCTGGGAGCTGGCGGCTACAACGCTTTGCTTCAAGACCCGCGCCCACCATTTACTATTGCAACTAACGACGGTGTGTCCGTTGCCCGTTCTATTATGTTGTCTGACCCCGTGGAGAACATGGGCGCAAACCTCATGAAAGAAATCGGTGCCAAGTCTGACCGCGACGGCGGCGATGGTACTACTACCTCAATCACTCTGGCTCAAGCTATCCTCAAAGGAGGTTTGAAGGCTCAAGAGTCTCCGATGGAAATTAAACGCTCGCTTGAAGAAGCGTTGCCTATCATCCTAAAGAGCATTGACGACCAAACAAAAGAAATCACTGTAGACCAAGTAGGGCAGGTGGCTACTATTTCAGCCGAAGACGAGAAGATGGGGGCTCTCATCCAAGAGGTCTACCAGAAAATTGGCAAAGACGGCATCCTCTACACCGACATTTCTAAGACTGCCGAGGATTACTACACCGAAGGGAAGGGCGTGAAGATAGATGGCGCAGGGCTCGCTTCGCCTTACATGGCTGACACTGATGCTGAAGGACGCTTTGGCAAGAGCATCCAGCTTAAAAACCCTAAGATATTGGTTACTAAGCAACGCATTTCATCAGCATTAGAGCTCAATGACATGGTTGCTTCTCTCTACAATCAGCAAATCAAAGAGTTGGTTGTGTTCTGCGACGACATTGACCCGACTGTTGTGCCTGACCTTATCCTTACCCGCGTAAAAGTTGGCTTCCGTACTGTGGTTATTAAACTACCTGTACTTTGGAAGGACGATTGGTTTGAAGACATCGCCAAAATGACTGGTGCTACGGTTGTTGACCCGAGCATGGGTATTGGATTTAAAGAAGCACAGGTGAACTACTTGGGTACTTGCGGAAGCCTATTGGCCGACAAAAACGACACTTATCTTGAAGGCATTGCAGACATGAACGAGCACATCAAAGCTCTTGAAACTATTGGAGACGATGAGGCTAAAATCCGTGTGGCTCGCCTTAATACGAAGACCGCACGCCTGTATGTTGGAGCCGCGAGCGATAGTGCTTTGAGCTATAAGAGGCTTAAGCTTGAGGACGCTCGCAACGCCGCATACCAAGCTCTCAATGGTGGTGTAGTGGCTGGAGGTGGTCTGGCCCTCTACAATGCTATTGCTAAATTGCCCGAGGGCACGGTTGCCACGATGATATTGTCTGACGCGCTGGCCGCTCCTTTCCTTCAAATTGCTGAAAATGCGGGTGCCGACCCCCACGAAATTGAAGGCAACCTCAAATACAACGAGGGGTATGGCACCATAGGCTTCAATGCCAAGACGGGTGAAATGGTAGACATGTTTGAAGCGGGTATCATTGACCCAGCCAAGATTGTTAAAAATGCCATCACCAACGCTATATCGGTAGCCTCAGTTGTACTTACGACCAAAGTTATTGTCTGCTTGCCAGAAGTGGATAACAAACTTGCAGGCAACTCCCAAATGCCTATAATTTAGAGAGATATGAAGCTTTTTGCCCCATGTGAAGTATGCGACAAATGGAGCTTCTTTATCCGTAAGCGCAAAATAGTAATTGCACCCGTAGCTAAACCCGTTACGTCTAAAAAGCAGATGTGTAGCACCTGTTATACAAAGGTTCTAGCGGCACTAAAGAAATGAGACACGCCAACAAAGAGCACCAAGAGAGTTTGACCCCACTGGATAAGTTCGCATTGGGTATTACTAACCGTGTTGGCACCATGACTTGTGCGGCTTTCTTTGCGGTCATTGCGCTCATCAGCCTCCCAGGAGCTCTCGCTTCGGGTAATGCGCTCATCATAGTGGCGTGGATAGCGCAAACCTTCCTTCAGTTGGTTCTTCTCCCTGTGATTATGGTGGGCCAAAACCTCCAGACCCGCCATGCTACCACCCGAGAGGAAATTCAGTTTGAAGTGAATGTAAAGACAGAGAACATGGTTGAAGAGCTCTTAAAGCTTGCTCGGGAAGCGAAGATAACGAAAAAGTCCCATGGGCCTAAAAGGAAGGCATCCAGCTAAGTCAGTACTGGAGAAGAAGATGGAGGGCGTGCCGTTCAATTACCCCAAGAGCGTTAAAAAACATAAACCTTATGCCGCAGGAAACAAACCCACATCCATCCCCGCTCGACCTATCAAAAGACCCTAATACTATCGTTCTCCAAAAGCAGGCTGACGGTAACTGGAAGGGTTGGATGAAAAAGGGAGACAAGGTGCTGGAAGCGCGTGAGATTAACCCCGAGTACTGTTTACAATGGTTATTAACTAACGAAGGAAAATAATATGTTGGTATCTGCCCTTATAGTATTGCTCATCATCGTAGCGTGCGGATACGTCGCGTTCTGGTTCATCAACGAAGGTTTGCCCGAGCCAATGAAGCTTGTTGCCAAGATTATCGTCGCGGTGCTTGGCCTTATAGCTATCTGGCAGTATGTATTACCAGCAGTAGGACTCCACTAATATGAAAACAAAAGCCCACGTTTCTTTTATCCTCGACAACTCTAGCTCAATGCAGAGTGTTAAGGCGGCTACCATTTCAGGCTTCAATGAGTATGTAAAGACTCTTCAGAGCGAAAAGGGCGTTGACTACACCTTTGACCTCACTCTCTTTGACACTTCTATTGAGAAGCGTTATGTCAACAAGAAGCTTAGCTCTCTTGAGCCTCTTACCAATGCAAGTTACCAGCCCAATGGCTCTACTGCCCTATACGATGCGGTCTGCTCTACACTCCTAAGCCGAGAGGGTAATGGGGAGAAGTGGATTGTCGTTATCATGACTGACGGAGAGGAAAATGCCTCGCACAAGTATAACGAGGGCCAGCTTAAGGACTTCGTAACTCTATTGCAGAATACAGGCATTGTTACTTTGGCCTTCCTCGGTGCGAATCAGAACGCTTGGGCTACGGCTCGCAACTGGAACATGCACCAAGGTAACACCATGACCTACGCTTCTACTAACGATGGCGTGCGCGGTGCTTTCATTAACATGGCCCAAAGCACTAACGCTACCGCCTCTTCTCTACAGGCTTCTTCTAAGAACTTCTTTGCCCAAAACCTTTCTCAAACCCAAGCTCCTAAGCTAGACGACGACTTTAATCAAAATGGCACAGCAAGTAAACAACAGCAGTAGTAGCGGCGCAGGTTTCATCAGCTTGCTTACCATCCTATTCATAGGACTGAAGCTCACTCACTTCATAGACTGGAGCTGGTGGTGGGTGCTTAGCCCCCTGTGGATTTCAATTGCCTTAGTTATAGTTATCTTAGCGGTAGCAGGACTCTTGTATGCTATCTTCGGTGATTAAGCCTAGGTGGTGGAATGGTATACACGCCCGCCTCAAGAGCGCGGCTTCCTTCGGGATGTGGGAGTTCAAGTCTCCCCCTGGGCACTATGAAATGTAATTGCGACTTATTGGGCCAAGGCCCTCACTATCACGTTAGCGACAATCCCCACAGCGTTGAGCGTAAGTGGGAGTGTCCTGTGCATGGCAAGCAACATCGCTATTGGCTTATACATGAGGCAGTTCAGGAGTATTGTGTCCCATGCGGAGGGCCTGAGTGTATTTGCTCTCGGGTGAGTTGCGATTGTCCTATCCATGCTAAAGATTAAAAAGGGAATCTGCGGTTGTTGCTACAGAGCTATTTGGCGCGGTCTCTTCTGGGGTAATACACACCTGTTGACATGGAGATGGGAATGGAGTGAAGACCATGTGGTATAATTCCTGTTATGGAAGAGGAAAAGTTGGCTGAGAAGCCCGTCCCAACTAAAAAACGTCGCCTTAGTCGTAAGCAAAAAGGCTTTGTTAAGGATATTGTAAAAGGGAAGACGGGTGTAGAAGCGGCCCTTAATAATTACGACACCACTGATAATGTTACGGCTCGGTCTATAGCGAGTGAGAACCTCACAAAACCCAACATTGTCAAGGCTATTCAAGATTACCTTCCTGATGAGCTATTGGCCCAAGTGCATTTGGAGGGTTTGTTGGCTACGAAGCTCTCAGGCACAGGAGGCATGAAGCTTTCCATGGGAGCTGACGGGGAAGTAAGTGAGTTCGGGCATAGCGATTTGGAGGTGCCTGACTACGCAACACGCCACAAGTATTTGGATAGTGCATATAAGCTCAAAGGCTCGTATGCGGCAGAGAAGCACCTTACAGTCAACATGGACTTTAAACCTGACGCGACCAGTGTTGCGTTGGCGAACGAGTTTGAAGAGAAATTAAAGGCTGAGATGAAGAAATAGTATGCCTCCTCCTAGTTTCTTCAAGATGCCAGGGATGCCAAACGCTACCAAGAGCACGCGGATTGACAGCGCAGAAAACGGTTTCGTTATCTACCTACGCACCGCCGACAACTCAGAGGAAATACGCATCGGGCCCAACATGAATGTAGCGTTACACATCATCACCGAATACTTTAAAAACCCAATAGAAAATGCCAGCTCTCATGAATGACCACGCTCCTAGAGCAAGCTAGTCTCCACGCCTTCATAGCCCTCAACGGTGTCCGTACTGAGACGGGGGATATTTTAGACTTCAAAAAGTATCGTTTCATGTTCGACATCTACAGCGACCGCTCGCCGCTTATTTGTTGCATGAAGTGCGCCCAGATAGGCTTTACTACCTTTCAAATCCTTAAGACCGCGCACGAGTGTCGCTTTGAGAAGTACGACATCATCTACGTTCTCCCCACGGCCGACGACGTTAAGAAGTTCTCAGGCGGCAAGACCAACAAGATATTGGCCCAAAACCCCCTTATGGCCGAGTGGACGAAGGACAAAGACTCAATCGAGCAAAAGCAGTTCGGTGCCAACACTATCTACTACCAAGGGTCATGGACAGAGCGTGCGGCCCTCATGATTACGGCCAAGAAGCTGGTGGTGGACGAATACGACCGTTGCAAGCCCGAGATTGTGGAGCAGTACGACTCACGTTTGCAGTCGGTGTCAAACCCTAAAAAGGCGTTCTTCAGCAACCCATCGGCCCCAGACTTCGGCGTGGACAAGTTTTATAAGAAAAGCGACCAGAAGAAGTGGCACATTACGCACTCCTGCGGCGAGACCTATGTCATGGACGAGTCCTGCGTTGATTACGAACAGGAGCTTTACATTTGCCCTAAGTGTGGTGGAGAAATCATTGACGAAGAGCGACGTATGGGCGAGTGGATTGCTACCAGCGTAGGGGAGTGGAGCGGCTATTGGATTCCCTTGTGGATTGCGCCATGGATGCAGGCTAAGCACATCGCGCAATACAAGCGCGAGAAGACGGCTGAGTACTTCGCTAACTTCGTGGCTGGCTTGCCATACATCGGCTCGGGCAACAAAGTGTCGGCTCAGACGGTCATTAACTGCCTCAGTGATGTGCCAAACGACCAAGATGGCCGTGTTATTATTGGAGTTGACACTGGCCTCCCTATCCATGTCGCTATGGCTAATAAACAGGGATTTTTCTATTATGGACAACTCTCAGACCCGTCAACAGGCAAAGACCCTTACCTCGAACTTGAGTCATACTTGCGCCGCTGGCCGAAAAGCATCATCGTCGCAGACCAAGGGGGCGACCTTATTGGGATTCGTAAGCTTCAAGCCGCATATCCAGGTCGAGTGTTTTTGGTGTGGTACCGTCGTGATAAAGCAGGCGTTGAACTCATCAAGTGGGGTGAAAACGAAGAGTACGGCAAAGTAACTGCCGACCGCAACCGCCTCATCCAGCTCTTCATTGACGAAATGGTGGACAAGCGCATCACCTTCAACGGCAACGAGAGCGAGTGGCAAGAGTACATTGCCCATTGGCTCAACATCTACCGTGTTTGGGAAGAAAATGCTTTGGGCGTAAGGGAGTTTCGCTGGGAGCGCACGGGCGCAGACCACTACGTCCACGCCTCAATCTATGCCCGCATCGGCCTGTCTAAGTTCTCAGAGACCATGGCAACCGTCGTTGGTGGCCCTGACATGTTCGGCAACATTCCTATTGGCCGCATAGTTGACCTCTAACATGGCACGCTTTGATACAACAGACTTCAGCCGCCGCCCAATAGGGCCTTGTGGAAAGATTATGTTCGGCAAGAAGGATGCGGCGACCAAACGCAACTCGCTTTTGAAGATGGGCAATGAAAAACATCTACGCATCTACCAATGTCCCCAGTGCAATGCTTGGCATTTGACAAAGGTTCGCGATGGCTCGTGGTATAATTAAGCAGTAATAAATAAAAGAAAACGCCAAACTATGATAAATGGCTGAACTCGACCCCGTACAACTGAACGTAACTGGCGTTACCGACCTCGTTCAGTCGAAGACCAACAAGGTTCCCAATGGCGTTTTTTCTAATGACGAAGGCCCTGATAGCGAGCGCGAAGATGCGCTTGACCTCCAACTTGGAGACGATGAACTCCTAGACCTCCGCAATACATGGGAGGCTAAATATGCCGCATACGAAGCGGGTATAAATAAGCGACAGAAGGCAAACAAAGCCTATTACCTTGGCAAGCAGGCTGAAGGAACGGCTCTGGCTACCAATGACCAGCCACTTGCATCTAACATTCTCTTTGAAGCGGTTGAAACCTTTTTGCCCGCCGCTCTCTCTAAGAACCCTGACCCCGTAGTTTATTCAGACAATACCGAGCAAGGCACCGCAGTCTCAGACGCGGTTCGCACCATGCTCCAGTTTCACGCCGACCAGCTCGTGTTGCGCTCAATGCTGACGCAAATGACACGCCAATGGTCTATCTATTTCCTCGGGGTCATGAAGCACGGCTGGGACGCTGACCGAAAGGACATCACCTCAGAGGTGCGTAAAATCCAAGACTTTATCTTTGACCCTAACGGAACAGTGGATGCGTATGGCGACTTCAATAGTTACCTCGGGGAGCGCATCACGCTCTCTGCCGCGAAGCTGGTAGAGCTCTATCCTGAGCACCGCGCTTACATCACCGAGCAAGTTGATGGGAAAATGGGCACCGACTGTACGTTTACCGAGTGGTGGACGGACGAGTTCTGCTTCTCTACCTTCAAAGACCTGATACTTGATAAGCACAAAAACCAATTCTTTAACTACCCCACCAATGAGGAAGACCAATTTGGCAACCCGACTGAAGAGAAAGGTAGCAACCACTTTGCACGCCCTAAGAAGCCTTACACCTTCCTCAGCGTCTTCAGCCTTGGTGAGCACCCGCACGACGTAACTGGCCTCATTGAGCAAAACATCCCGAACCAGAACCTCATCACCAAGCGCACCCTACAGATTGACCGCAACCTGTCGCGCTCAAACAACTCGGTCGTCTATTCTGAGGACAACTTTACCCAAGAAACGGCTAAGCAAGCGTCTAACGCCCTAGAGAAAGGCAACCCCGTACTCGTCCCGAGCGGTGGCCCGATAGACAAAGCCATCATTCGTATGGCCGCTGAAGGCTTCCCAGACGCGGCATTTAACGAGCTGGAGAACAACAAGATAAACCTACGCACCATCTTCGGTACGCAAGGCATAACCGCTCAGCAACAAACCGAGGACACGACCGCTCGCGGCATGATTCTCAACCAGCAATATGACAACTCGCGCATCGGCGGGGGTATTGGCGACCGCATCGCGCAGGTAGCCGACAACACTTTTAACTGGTGGGTACAGCTCTACTACGTCTTCTATGACGAGCCGCACTTTGCCGCAATCATGGGCCAAATGAAAGCCGTGGAGTATGAAACATTCTCTTCCCAAGACCTCGACCGCCAGCTTGTTGTCTCGGTGGCTCCTGACTCAATGAAGCCGCACGACCAAGTAACGGAAATAAATCAGGCGGTAGAGTTCTACCAAATGGGGGCTATTGGCCCAAAGACGTTGCTAACTATAGCTAATTTCCCGAATGTGGATGAGAGCGCGGCCGACGGCGTACTATGGAAAGTAGACCCAGCGGCTTATCTTCAGCTCAACTGGCCTGACCTCGCGCAACAGCTACAACAAATGGCGGCGCAACAAATGGCTTCTGAGCAGATGCAGGCGCAACAACAAATGCAAACGCAGGGTGCGGCGGCTGGTCAACAGCTTGAGCAAAAGGATGCGGCGCATAAACAAGGTATGCAACACAAGCAAGAGGCGCACGAACAAAAGATGCAACTGGCTGGGGCTCAACCACCAACGACTGGCGGCGCGGATGAAACGTCGGCTCTGTCGCGTGTGAAACTTCCTAAATAGTTATCCCCAAGCGAACATCTTTATTAACTAATGGTATAATTCAATAAAATGGACTCCTACGAATTAGACAACCACGCTTACGAGCACATGCGAAAGAACGGTATCCACCGTACTAAAAAGTCTGGGCCGCGTAAGGGAGAGACAGTGCATGAGACCGTAGGCGGCAAGCCTTTCAAGCACAAAGCACTTAAAACTGCCCAAGCTAAGAACATGGCACCCGTTGACGCGCCTGCGGGCAAAGACATTAAACGATAATGTTTCACGAATAACATGTCCATTTACCAAGACAAAAATAGCGGAAAATTGAGCAGGGTCTCTGAACTTTTGCACAGCAAAAAACATACGGAACATGTCAAGTTCGGCGGCCTGAAGCCAAAAGGAGACTCCCCCCACAAACATACTGCTTTAAAGAAAGCCCAAAAATCTGCTAAAGAACCTACTGAAAAGCAGGTCAACGCGCATGTCCGACGCAAAGAAAGTATCTATAAAAACCTTTACTAACATGGCAAAAGATTCAAAAGACAAAGCACTGAAGGAACAGCTCAAAAAGGTTCATCACTCTACCGAGTATTGCCGTCATTGCGGTAAGAAAGTGTCCAGCTCAACGCGCCACGAGAGCGGGCATCGGGAGTGGGAGCACGAATCAGGTGCTTCGAGCCCGATGAAGGGCTAAAACTGTGGACAACGATTTTATTAGATAGGCAAATAAGAGTATAATACCAGTATGAAATGTACCGATTGTGAAGACGGAAAGGTAGAGGGAGGAGTAGAGTGCGCGACTTGCTCGGGCACAGGCTTTAACGGCTCAGCAGTAGAGGTTGAAGAAACTGAAACGGAAGTTGAAGACGACACCGCCGAAGAGACCGCAAAGGAAACGGAGTAGAACATTTAAAATTTAATAAAGACAAACGCCAGTTTGGAAAGGAGTCTCTCAGAGACTTCGCATGGTTTACTGGCGTTTTCTATGCGAAATCTCTTAGAGCCCCCTTTTCAGGGGGTTTTTAGTTGTAAGGCATCTATCCAAAAGCCTGAATTTTGTAAAACTAATGCCTGAAATACGGCCGAAACCATGCCAGAAAACAAACCGAAGAGTGCGATGGAACAGTTCTTGTCAGACATTCCTGTTGCTAATCAGCAAGCGGAAGGTACCGACATTTTTGAGCAATCTCTCGATGGGACGCAAGAGGCCGCAGTTGTAGCTCCTGAAACTACGGAGACAGCCGCCACCGAAGACGAACCTCGTAAGAATCGCCAACACCGCCGACTAGAGGCCAAACTCCAAGCTGAGCGCGAAGCCAACATTGCTCTAACCGAGCGTGTAAAGACTTTGAGCGAAGTGCAGAAGTTTGCCGCCGTTGCTGAAGGAACTGTTGATGAAGACCTTATACGTCTCTACGGAGACACTGATGCTGGCCGCCAAGCGGCAAAGCTGACCCAAGGTCTACTTGAAAAGAACAAAACCCAAGCACGAGAGGAAGCTTTAGAGCTCTTTAAACAACAGCAGGAAGAAGCGAACCGAGAGACGGCCAACAACCAAAAGGAGTTGGACGATATGCTTGAGGATATTGAGGATGAATTCAACGTAGATATTACGTCTGACACTCCTGCCGCCCGCAAGTCTCGCCAAGGTTTCTATTCTCTCCTTGAAAAGATGTCGCCCAAAAACAAAGAAGGTATGGTCGTTGACTATGCCGACCCCATTGCCACTTGGGAAATGTATCAACTTCAAAATAAACCAGACAACAATCGCGCTAAAGACCTCGGTTCCCGCACCATGGTCAGGTCTGGTGCTTCAGTAGAAACAAAACTGGAGTCCACGGCCCAAGAGCGATTCCTTAAAGACGCGGGGATTATTTAAAATTAAAACTAACATTACAAAATGCCCCCTAATGTA
>Ga0265326_10000737_pt1 | contig 12114 bp, 15 predicted proteins | sample 41424metaG_FD_192439 | JGI IMG/M metagenome (GOLD analysis project Ga0265326, IMG submission 192439) | Rhizosphere microbial communities from Carex aquatilis grown in University of Washington, Seatle, WA, United States - 4-14-24 metaG | ecosystem: Host-associated > Plants > Roots > Rhizosphere... | reverse complement strand
CAACATACACGTCTGCGCTGGTTTCAGTCTCATCAGACAGCCTGAATTCCAGCGGGAGCACAGCACCGGGAACGACATATGCCACATTAAGGGCGATGGCCTTCCATGCAGGGAAAGTGGAGCCCACTCCCGTCGAGGTTCCAAGAGCAGTGACACCGAGGGTGTATGCACCACCCGAAAGCGGGTACCAGTCCGAAGCCGTCTTATAGGCAGTGATGGTCGTCCCGGAACCAGCGGTGGAACTCTGCATGCTGACGTTGATCGTGCATGCGCTGATCGTCGCTCCTGCAAGAGAGGCAAGATCCATTCGCGCATAGGCGCGTTCAACCCATGTCCGGCCCTTGCCGTCTCCTCCGCTGCCTATCCGGTTCACCGTTCCGGTCGTCGTCATTTGATAGCCATAAGACGAGTCGAGGGCGACCGACCCGTCATTGCCAGTAGATCCGACCCCAATTGAAGTTGTCGGGTCAATGACGAACGGATAGCGGGTGACAGCGATGGTCGAGTAGGCGACAGCCTCGCCGAACGGGACATTCTGGGCGATGACGTAGCTCACCGGGAATGTTCGTCGCATTGCCGAGCGGGCAGTACCCGCCTTGAAGGTGACGATGGTCGATCCGTCCGGGGCCTTCACCAGAAGATCGCTATTCCCGATGTAGCCGTTCTTGACGACTGCGCCCGTCACCGAATCAACAACAGTCGCCTGTGCGGGCAGCGACCTCGACCAGACGATGACGAGATAGGTGGTTGCTGGATTCCAGCCGAGCGACACCGGATCGGGCAGCACCGGCTTGGTCTTCACCGTGAACGTCTTGACCATCTGCGACTGCGTGATGAAGACCGAGAGGTCCACGCCGGGGAAGATGTCCGTGACGGTCACGGAATTGCCGGATCTGGAAACGCTGCTGTAGTCGGCATCAGCCATCTTGCGGAAGCGCGAGGCGGGTGCCGAGGCGTCCACCATCGCGATGGACACCGGCTTCATGGACAGCGACCGGCCCTTGTAGGTGGTTGTCATCGCCCCGTTCTCGATGCCGAACCTGACGCCGGAGGTCTCGGCCACGAACCCGCCCGCCGTCTGCTGGACGAGGTTGGACAGGTCGTCCAGTGAGCCGTCAGCCTTCTCGTAGTGGAGGTCGCCGAAGTGCGCTATGAATACGTCCGGCTCGTCAGTGGAGAACACCTTCCGGTTGAGCAGCCTCTGGTCAAGGAGTTCGGTGACGATGTTAGCCATGCTCTATCGCCACCTTGCCCGCCCAGACAAGCGGACTTATCAGGGCGCCTATAAGCAGTCGCGCGACTACTGTTCCCAAGAACAGCGCTGGAAGATCAGTCGGGGTGCCCCAGAATCCGAGGACAACATACACCAGTGAGCCTGCAAGAAGAGTCGGTATCGATGTCAGGAGGTAGCGCAGGAAGAACCAGCGGCCACTCCAGCGGTCTCTCAGGGTGGAGAACAGCGGTGTGTTGACGGCCATTGCACCCGCCCAGAGGGATACCCATCCTGCCGCAAACAGCCGTATGGACTGGCTGAGTATGGAGTCGAGCCCCGGAACCGGAATCCTCGCGGGGAGGATGAGGATGAGCGGAATCACCGCCAGATAGAATACAGCCCGTACCGCAAGGGCGGCGGCGACTGCCCCGCGAGCCGCTTCCCCGCCCCCAGAGTTGTTGAGTATGTCGAGGAATCCGAATGACAGGGCTACGAGCGGTGATCCGGCTGTGAACGTCAGGCCCCACAGCGAGACGACCTTCACTCCCGCAATGGGGGCCATCAGGTTGAGTCCGGCGAACATCATCGCGAGGAAGGCGCTCATATCAATCCGGTCCTCCGCTTGCAGTCGGCGCATGTCCCGCATGCCGGGAACTCGCAGCACGACCATGTGGATGACAGGTCCACGCCCATCCTTTCAGCCTCTTCCCAGACCTGATCGTCCGTCATCTCCCAGACGGGTGTCAGCACCACGCACTCCAGACCGAATCCTGCGGCCTCATTCAGCGCATCAGTCTGTATCGTCACCCACAGGTCCTTCGTGCGGGCGATCTCCCGGCGAACCCCCGAGGCGATCCACGGTGTTCCGAGGACAGCCGCATACTGCGCCCCGATGACGAGTGACGCCTGCGCTGTGTACGGCATGCCGTGCTTGCCGATCAGGGGGCGCCACTGCATCCAGTCCACATCAGGGTACTGGAATACAAGGTGGTCAGTGCAGTACATGTCCGCAGTTGCCTGTGCCGCCTGCAGGCTGCGCTCCCTCGCGGCCCTGTTCCAGTCTATGAACAGGGAGTGGATATCCATGCCGGACCTCCTGAGGAGGGCAGCGCTTACCCGCGAGTCTATTCCCCCCGAGTTCAGGAGCACGACGCTGTTCACCACGGGACTGCCGTCTCCCGTGTAAAGCAAATAAAAACCGGAGCCAGCCCCTGTTCAGGGGCTAACTCCGGTCTGCTGCTCTTCAATTCGACCATCCCCTATTGGATTAGGATTGCGGATTACCCAATGTATTGGGTAACTCTGTTCAGTCTATCCCGACCCGCCCGTCTTCAAACAGGCTGATCAGCTTCTTCACGTTCTTTCCCCCGTTCTCCTTGGGAAGCGTGGTCTGCAGGCCGATGACCTTTGTGGGCTGCCCGTTGGTCCACCGGGTGAACCATATGGGCCTCCACGACAGCGGCGTGAGGATGTCGCTGCGGACCTTGACGTACTTGCCTGTAGCCGTATCCAGCCGCCTTCGCCCGCCCTCGTCCCGGAACCAGTCGAGCCTCTGCTCCACATGGGCGAGTTCTCCAACGATGTTCGTCTCCTCGCACACCGAGAATCTGAACCTGTCGTTCTCGACCTCTATGGTCCCGTTCTGCACCCCGAGCCGCTCGTAGTCGATGAACACGACGCCGTTCACGAGGTCGATGGCCACCCTGTGGCCGAAGTCCTCCTGAGCGATGATCAGGAGGTCTCCCTCATTGCCCGCGTCCACGGGTCTTCCGACACCCTCGTCTTCACGAAGTATCTCAAACCTCTTGTTGATCGATATCCAGCCCACTACCCCTGATCCCCCCTGATCTCTGCCAGCAGGCCCGCCTTCTTGGCCTCTGCCTCTGTATTAGCGATGTCCAGATCGGGATCGGAAACGCCTATAGGTGATTCCCTGTACTCGGGGAATATCGCCATCGGCCACATCTGGCTGGACGGCGGCGCGGCATCGTAATCGTCGGGCGCTATGTTGTCCAGCACCGGGTGCAGCACCTTCTTGGCCTTGAGCATCAGGTTCCACGACTCGGTTCCGGGAGGGCCGTCGATGTCCCCCTCCCTGACCTCTATGTTCTCGAAGCACCCCATGGACTCGACAATCGACCGGAGCGAGTTCGGCGTGAACCCCCCGGCGTGGAAGTTCTTGGGGTAGTCCTGCTCGCCGTAGAGCACCCAGTAGTCATACGGGCTCATGCTGTCGTCAAGTATGCGCTTCGCCGACCACCGGAGATTGGGCACCACCAGCCGCAGTTCACCTCCGGTCTTGAGCGTCCGCACCCACTCCTTGAGGATCTTGTCAACCCCGGTCCAAGGGAAGTGCTCAAGGACATGTGCGCTGTACACCATGTCGAACGTCTCGTTGGGCACGGGCAGGTGCCGCACATCGCACACCACATCCGGCCTGACATCCTCGCGGATGTCGAATGACACAACCTCGCCCTCGGGGAAGTACGGGGACACCGGACCTGAGCCGATGTCCGCGATCAGCATACTGCCCTTCTTCTTGACCTCCCACGCGGGATTGGCCTGCGGAGATCCTGCGGGCATGTAGTACATGACCTTGCTGTTCTTCTCGAAGTGGAACGCCTGTACCGACGTGTCTGCCCACACCCTGTAGCCGATGCTCTTGGCCTTCCAGTAGAAGTACAGGTCCTCCGTGTTGTTCGGGGGCACCGCGTCGGTGACCACGCCGGGGAAGGACGTGTAGTCTGTGGAGTACCAAGGCCCCTTCAGCTGCTTGGACATCTCGCGGTAGACATCAGTCCTGACGAGTGTCAGGCCGCTTCCCGCAGCGTCTATCTCGATCAGGTCGCCCACATGCCAATCGTAGTAGGGGCCATTCAGGTGGCCACGGAACAGCAGGGGCATAGGCGGATTGGACTTGCTCCAGTAGACCCCGTTGATGATGTCCTTCTGGTGACTGAACAGCTTCAGGAAGGAGTCGGGCGGGGCGATCACGTCATCATCAAGCCAGAAGATGTAGTTGGCGTTCTGCGACAGCGCGAACTCCACGATCTCGTTGCGGGCCTCGGCAATCGGCTTGCCCAGCACATACTTGTCTATAGACGACGACACGAGCGGGAAGCCCATGGACTGCCGCGCCTGAGCGAAGTAGGTGGACACCATCCCGAAACTCGGGATGCCGACAACCACGTTGACTCCCTGTACCTTGCCCATTGCCGCTCCTTGATGCGCTCATGTATCACAGGTGGTGCGCAGGTGTGCCCGATGTTACGGTATATGTAACATCAGGTATACAGTTGCACCCTAACTGTATGCCAAATTGACCAGTTGGAATAGTTGTCGGGGACGGGCGGGGCATGAGGGACGAAGCCCTAACGGCGGTAATCCCCCGCTCTTTTCGGCGGTTGAACCGGACCAGTGCGCACTGGCTGCCCGGTCCCCGTGCCACAGGCCGTTACCGGCCTCTACGCGTCCCCGACCACACTAGGCTGTCACCCTGCTACTTCTTGCCCGTGCCGTGGCATGACGCACAGGTCTTCTTTCCGACCATGCCTGTGCCGCCGCAAGCTGCACATGTCTTCTTAGCTGCTGCCATAAAGATCAACTCCTCTCATTGCCCGCAATAGCGGGACTTGCTTGATAACTTGCTATCTAGCAGTATCTCATTGTTCGTCGTATTGCATTGTGTAGCCGAAGTACCCGGTTGTGCCAGCTGGCGCAGCTGCTGCCGCGCTCAACTGCAGGCCGATCCAAGCAGAACCGTTTGTCGGGACTCCTGCTGTAGCCACGTTAGACCCGAAACTGCCCGTTCCCAGAGTGATCGGGGATGCGGGAGACGCGGTGCTCGACGTGGATGTGGGAACCTGCACATTCGAGGCATACGCTGCGGCTGTCGCAGTGCCCGTGGCGATGGAGTAGGCGGTCTGCGAAGTGCCGTACACCGTGAACGATGCCGTATTCGCGGATGACGCCGCAGGATTGAACTGCCAGAACTTGAAGTTGGACACCGTGTACGCCACGGAGTTCGTGAAGTACGGCTTGATCCATACCGGATATGAGGCAGAGCCTGCACTGACCGGGTTTGCGGTGTATGTAGTCGTGCCTGTGCTGTCTGCGACCTCGAAGTCCCAAGACATCGCTGCGGCAGATGATGTCGCAGTCAGGCCGGACCCTGCGGGGGTCGTGCTGTTTCCGGATGACCCGGTGTACTGCGCCCAAGAGAATGTTGCGGGCATATGCTTTTCCTCCTTTCACTGAGTGATACCTATACAATGTGAATCCTGTTCAACATTGTATTGTTGTATCCCCAAGTTTACAGAGGGTTCAAGGGGAAGTGGAGCCACCCGAGAGATTCGAACTCTCAGCCTGCGGTTTACAAAACCGCTACTCTGCCGTTGAGTTAGAGTGGCCCGCTGGCGGTCAGCCCGAGACTGTCAGGACGTAGGGTCCGATCCATGCGGCCCCGGTCCAGACCCACAGGTCGTCTGTGTCGTCATCGGCATAGAGCGGGACGGGGCTTGTCGGATCCCCCGTGGGGGCGCCGTGGCCCGAGTTGATAGACACTGAGACCGGGATAGTGGCGGACTCGCCGCTGGGCGCTCTGCCCGTGGCGTCACCGATAGTCCAGATGACCGAATCCGAATTGAGACTTGCCATTGAATATCAACTCCTTCTTGCTGTACTCGTGAGTGGGTGTACTGTCTGGTTGCCCCTCCGGGAATCGAACCCGGAACCGGCGCTTTATAAGAACGCTGCTCTGACCGTTGAGCTAAGGGGCAGGCGCTTGATCCCGTAACCTACTTAATACTGGACCATCTGGAACATATCTGGGCAGGTCAGGTGGTGTACACCTCGCCCTCGGCCTTCTCCCAGTAGACAATCGCTATCTCCGCAGTTCCTATACCGTATTCAGCGTCAAACGGGATAAACTCCAAACGGGGTCTGGAGTGTGTGCACTTGAGAAGGCGCTTCTCGCCGGTCGCCAGCTGCACAGAGTACACCTTTCCGGGTTCAAACTGAACTATATTGAAGGTGCCGATAATATAGACCGCTGAATCATTAAGTGTTTTGGAGTTGCCAAGTACTGCCTTGAGTTGCTTCTGGTTATTGGTCTTGAACCCCTTGGTGATGTCGTAGTTGAAGAGTATCACGGCGCTGTCCTCTCATTGGCAATCCATGCGTCATAAGTCACGGGCATCATGGTCTCGAAGCAGCCCTCTACTGCTGCGGCAAACTGCTGGATCTCCCACTGGGCGTCTTTCCCTGTGCGCAGGGAGAGGAAGTTCATGAGGGACCGGGCGTTGACCGTCCAGTAGAATTCGGTATAAAGACTTAGCGGCAGGACCATGCGGGCCATCTCCTTGGCGATCCCGAGTTCAAGCAGGTACTTGTAGTTGGTGTAGGCCGCTTCAGTCATCACCTGATATGTCTGGGTTACGGCCTCATCCCACCCCTCCAAGACAACCTCAGGAGCCACTGATCCCTGCTTGTTGTTCGGGGCAGGCACACGCCAGTGCTCGGGGATGTAGAACTCGGGCTGGAATTCGACGTAGCGGCCACTCACCTCATTGAAGCTGTTATGAACTATAATCCCGTTTGCCACATAGTTATGATGAGGACCGACCATCTCAATATCATAGGTCACCTCATCAGAGAATAATTCCGTAAATGTCACCTTTGCCCAGCGTATCCCGAGTCTAGTCTTGGACTGTCTCAGTTTCTGTTCCTTGTTAGTCTTTAATCTATGGCAGTCAACGCATGCTGGTTTGAGATTATCCTCATCAAGCGCCTTTTTAAGATCTGCCGCAACCGGGATCACATGATCCAGCACCAGATCATCCCGCTCAAAGAACTGTCCGCAGATATAGCACTCCTGATCACGCAGCAATCGCCCCCGCATCATGGTTGTCCATACGCCAATTCCAGCCCGAAGACTTGGTGGAATTGGCCGCTCCTGACTTGCTACAAGTCCATCTGTAGCTACCAGATCGCCGCGCATGATCTGACCCTGCTTCTTCCAACCATCCTTGGTGAGAACCATATGATCAAGAGAGGCCGTTAGGGTTCGTCCCCCCTCAAGGTGCAGTTTAGATACGGACTTGGTACCTGTCTCCCAGATATCCTTCATTAGTCCAATGGTGAATTCACCAGTAGCCTCATTTAGAACACGAAGAGTACGGTCTTGGCAATTGGGTAAAATTCGTGTTCTGTTCTTAACCTTATACTTGTGCCGAGTCCGCGCCTGCCCCCCTGTGCGATTCTTGCCGTTTCTTATCCAAGTGTCGGATAAGTCGTCTACTACACCACCATACTTGAGATCATAGATCTCCTTGATGGTACGCTTATAAGTGGTTTTACCAGACGGAGAAACACAGGTGATAACAGTGTCACCTGTTAGGCAGCCTATACGGTGCCTCATCCATTCGCGCGCCACGAAGATCGGGCACTTCACATGGAGTGTGAAGACGCTGTGCTCGAACGGCGACCCGTGCCTGTGCCTCATCAGGTAGTTGATCAGGCGCCCCTCAGATTCGCCAATAGCGGACGACCCCTTCTGGAAGCTGACCTTCGCGGAGTTGACGACGCTGAGGTCTCCCCCCATGAAGTCCTTGGGAACCACGAACCCGTGGTCTAGAACACCGGCCATGATGCCTCCAAGCCCCTGTGCTGCACGATCACCCGAATATCCGGCCTGATCTCCGCGAACCGCTTGGCCAGCAGCTCGACTGCGGCCACGGAACGCCTCATCCCTGCTGCACAGTTTACCACAACGACCACGCCACTCTCAATGCCCATATCCAGTATGGTGAAGGCCAGCATCCTGATAAACCTGTGGTGGTACTTGAACAGGCTGTTCTGCACATAGGGATCGAGCCCCGTGAGGCGGTAGTCGAAGTCGTCCGTCATGAATGTGGACACATCCACATGGAGGTCGCCCTGCGGCATGTTCCGGCCCTTGCCGCAGGATATGAGCTTGACCGTGTTCGGGGCGCGCTCTACGCGCTTCCCCTCCTCAACCAGCAGAACCATTGCGCTCCCTCACGAAGTGGTGCCAGCCCGTAACCTCGTCAACGCGCTGGCGCGTCATCTTGCCCTCGTCTATCTTTCGCTCATACGCCTCAAGATACTCTGCCTCACGCATGACCTGCTTGGCGGATGTCTTCCTGTGGAGCACCCTGACGCCGAGGTTTGTGGACGGACCCACGCAGGCTATCTCGTCGTGTATGGCGGTCGGCAGGCGCAGAGAATCCCTGCGCGCCAGCTTGATCTTGGCGAATGTCCTGACGAGCACACTGTCTATGACCTCATCCTGCGAGAAGTACACATGTGTGAATCCGCAGAGCGTCAGGTTGTCGAGGCTGTCGCGTATCTTCTGCATTCCGGCGGGGTCTATCCGCTCGTCGGCGTCCAAGATCAGGATCCAAGTGTCCGTGATGAACTGGAACCCCCTTATGCGCGTCTCCTCGCAGCTTGCGAGGTGGGGGCCTGTGACAACAAGGTCGGCCATACCGGACATCTCGGCCAGTTCAACTGTGCTGTCCCCGCTCCCGTCGTCGGACACGACCACGGTATCGACATAGGGGCGCACTGACTTGAGGAGGTCCAAGATCTCTGCCTCCTCGTTGTACACCGCTGTAAGGAATGCCAGTCTCCCCATCACACGCTCCTGTTCTCGAACAGCTGGATCACGGAGTTCCCGCCCTCATACAGTCGGCTGTACCTCAGGTCGAAGTCCGTGCGGATGATCGCCAGCTTCTCCCGTATGAGCCAGTCTGACGGCCCCGACACCTGACTGACGTAGTACAGGAGCGGGGATCTCCGTATCAGGCCCTCATAGTAGACCTCGAAATCCTCAGCAGATATCTCGCTCAGGCTGTGGATTCCGATAACGATATCGGGCCACAGTTCAGCATACTCGTCGGGCGAGTCGGCGGGCAGGTATAGGACCGGGCGCTCCACACCGGCATTGTGCAGGAACCACCGCTGCAGGTCGAGGATATAGGGCATGTCGATAATCGTCCACGAGTTGATCTCGGCGATCCCGTCCAGCAGCCGCAGGCAGTTCCCGTAGCCGCCGCCTATCTCCACCACATTGCCGAGGCTGGCCCCAGTCTGCGCAAGGAGCGCCGTCAGCACAGCGATATGCCTGCTCTCCACGCCGTCCAGCGTCTTGGAGCCGTTGCCCAGAAGGCTCGGCCCCTTGGCCGCTAGGCGACGCGACAGGGCGGCGTCGATCTCCTCGGCGTCGCGCAGGGCGCCCTTGTCGGGACCCTGCTGCCCCTCAGGCGCGACGATGAAGTGGTACAGGGACCTGTAGTCGTGGAATTCCGGAAAGGTCGCCCGGTAGTCAACCGCCTCAGCAAGTGATTGGGCGGTATCAAACACCGGCTTGTAATCGAGCGCGCTCATGACAGGAACACCTCATTGAACTTGTCCATCACCCTGTCCGGAGAGAACTGCTGGTAGCCGAACCGTGGACCAAGGGCCTGCTGGGACAGTTCCTCAAAGTAGTGCAGGAGATCCCTCTTGTCGCTGTACGCGAGCGGGGACGCCCCAGAGCCCAGATTCCCGAGGTGCGCCTGTTCGGGGCTGCGGTCATAGGTCAGGATGCGCTTGCCCAAGAAGGAGAACTCCCCGACAGCGATCCCGAACGTCTCCCCGCGCATGCGCGCATGCAGCATGGCGTCACAGGTGTTGATAAACTCCACCTTCTGGATCTGGGTGGTGAGTTCAGGCAGGAAGATGATGTTCCTTCGTGGCCGGTCAACCCATGAGTCGTCAGTGTTCGCGAACAGGAAGGTCAGGTCGGGATGCTCGTCTGCGGCCTCAAGGACGGCCTCCCTGACCCACGGGATATCGAAGGTGTCGTATGCGCCATATCTTCCGTAGACGACGCCCACGGGGGCGATTCCGAGGCTCTGGCGCAGGTTCTTGCGGTGGTACCGTGGAAGGTCTATGATGTGGGGGACATACGGGACATTCCCAGCCCCCCCCAGCCACTCCGATATCGTCGCAAACCTGTCGCCGTGCGGCTGTCCCGTGTTGAACACGGCATGGACGGCATAGCGCACATTGGGAAACCTTGTGCCGTCATCCTCGCCGGACTTGATGTGGTACATGACATCCACATCCGACATCTCCGGATCGGGGTCAACGAAGCAGTCGAACCGCCTGTCGAACGCCAGAACCGCCGTCAGGCTGTGCGCACCATTGCGCTTGGTGTAGATGACGGACTCGTTGAGGAGGTACTCCTCATTGTACCGGGCATAGTCGTACAGGGCGTTCCCCGTGCCCCGATTGTCAAGCTGGTTGATGAAGAAGCCGACCCTCATTCCGGCACCTCGTTTCCCCAGACATCCCAGCCCTCAGGCGCCTCTCTGGCGAACATCTCAAGCCTCGGCCTGTCCCCGAGTAACTGCACGATGCGATCCCGCGTCTCCGGCGGCTTCTTTGAGTGCCTGTCGATCCTTGTTTGCAGGATCTGGTGGACGCTGTGGGAGATGCGCGGAAGCGGCTTGCCCTTGGTCGCCAGCAGGCAGATCTCAGCGTTTGATCGGGTCCAGAAGCCCATGCCCATGAACAGGGAGTCCTTGATTCTGTTCTTCTTCGTCCAAACAAAGCCAACAGTCTTGTACTTGAACCCCCAAGCCTCGATGACCTTGAGGGCTGACGGCAGCATCGTGGATATCGTCCACAGGAAGAGAACCGAATCCTTGGCTGCGATGTCATTGACGGGAAGTGCACAGATGTCCTCAAGCGGCATCAGCGAATACTTCTTGCCAGCCCAGCGGCTTGAGGAATGGTCCTCATGCCACTTCTTGTTCCAGTTCTCGTAATCCCACGGGGGATCTGCGTAGATGATGTCGTACCTCTTGTCCGGAAACGGGATCATATCATCCTATCCTATAGTGGGTGAACAGGCCGCTGCCCTGAGCCACCTGAAAGTCCTGCGCCTGCCACCAGTGCTGGAGGTCCAGTTCGATATCCCTGTTTCCCAAGCGCGGCAGGATGTTCTGGCGCAGCCACTCGGTCTTGGCCATGTGCGGGTTGTTGGTCCAGTTGGCGAATGACGCCGTGGTCCGGTACCAGTCGTGGTCGATCTGGGTAATGAATTCGGGAAAGCTTGCGGACGGGTTGTCGATCCAGTGGATACTGTCCATCAGGTGCTCTGGGCGTGTAAGCTCCCTGTCCTGAAACTGCCGGGTCCATAGCGGATTTCCGGGATTGCGCTTGCTGCGGTAGCGGACCACATCAGCGATGTCGTCCTCAAGGAACCCGATGCCGTCCTCAATAGCGGTATTTCCTGACCACAGGTCCTCGGTGAGAACCCAGTCGTTCTCAAGGAACAGGTAGTTCGGCTGCTCGACGTGTTCAAGCATGGCCGCATAGCCCCCGGCAATGCCCAGATTGGTGTCCGCGCCGTAGTGGTCGAAATCGACCAGTTCCGCGAGTTCCTCGTCTGCGTTCGTCATCTCCTGAAAGAAGATGAAGATCTGCTCCGGCTTGTTTGCCAGCCCGCGCTCATAGTAGCTGTTGATGGTGTTCATCAGCGTCTTGTGCTGGCCCCACGACAGGATGCCGACAGTCAGCGGCAACTGGTCCATTACTGCTCCTTCGCGGCCTTCATGTACTTGGCCGTGTTCTCCTTGGACTTGTCGGTCTCAGGCTTCCTGACCTCGGGCACCGTCATGACCATATCGCCGCCCATCTTGTAGATGTATCCGCAATCGTCATGCCCGAACCCGGTTCCGCACGGCTTGCTCATCGTCCCGCCGCCCAGCCCTTCCTGTGCTCCCTGTGTGCGCAGGTCCCGTTGGACCCCCAAGTCACCTGCGCGTCCTGAATCCGTCCGGACGTGCTGTAGTGGACCTCGCACCCGTCATCCCACCTGTGCCAGAAGT
>Ga0265326_10000735_pt1 | contig 12122 bp, 10 predicted proteins | sample 41424metaG_FD_192439 | JGI IMG/M metagenome (GOLD analysis project Ga0265326, IMG submission 192439) | Rhizosphere microbial communities from Carex aquatilis grown in University of Washington, Seatle, WA, United States - 4-14-24 metaG | ecosystem: Host-associated > Plants > Roots > Rhizosphere... | reverse complement strand
GGCCCCGGCAAAGCGGTCTGGGCAGAGTACTACGCCACCAATCGCAACTGCCTGAATTTCGGCGTGGGCGGCGACAAGACCCAGCACGTCCTTTGGCGCTACGAACAAGGCCAGCTCGCTGGCCTCAAGCCCAAGGTCGCCGTCATCATGATCGGCACCAACAACTCCAACAAAAATAAAGATGGCACCGAAGAATGCACCGAAGCCGACATCCTGGAAGGCGTGCAGTTGATTGTAAAAGAGACCCGCGAACGCCTGCCGGACACCAAAATCATTCTCATGGGCATCTTTCCGCGCAGCTCCAACTTCGGCACCCAACGCGGCAAAATCCTCCAGGTGAACGAAGCCCTCGCGAAGCTGGATGACAACTCGAACATCTTCTACATCGACATCGGCCCGCAGCTCATCGAAAGCGACGGCACCATCTCCAAAGCCATGATGCGCGACGCCCTGCACCCCGGCGAAGCGGGCTATAAAATCTGGGCCGCCGCCATCGAACCCAAGCTGAAAGAGTTTCTGGGTAAGTAAGTTGTGGCTGTGATTTCGGGAGTTGAGTTTGTTAGATTATACGCTCGCCCTCATGCCGGCCTTCTCCCCCTGGGAGAAGGAGAATTATCCACCGTCTCGTTGTAATACTGCGACTGTGTTAACCGACAATCTTCCAAACTGGGAAAGGCGTCCCATCGCTGTCCCCTCTCCTTGGGGAGAGGGTCAGGGTGAGGGAGAGTGTAAAAACTGACTCTCCAACCACCGTAGAGCTATGGTTGTCGTGTCGAGTTCAAATCAACTTTTTCCAGCATGTCAGGGTTGACATCCCAGTTTGTGGAGATGGACGACCCAGGCCATAGAAAAAGATTTTTTGCGAGGAAAAGATCATCCAAATAAATTGTATGTTGAGCATTCGTCCCATCCAACAATGTTGCCTGGACCATAAGATCACTCCCGATTCCATTATCTTGTATTAGTCTTTCAATTCGCACATTGGTTCCCGCGGACAGCACGGTGATTAGTTGCATATAAGGTGCAGGGGTATAATCAGGATCAGCCGGGTCGAAATGCTCTGGGACAAGAAGCGCAAGAGCATGCTCCCCAGTATAATGCTTTAAATCTGCGAGCCCTCCCTTGACCTTCGTCTTCCAAACGGTGCCGGCGAACGACGAAAAGTTGTAATGGGGAGATGATGTAATATCGGTGTCTGGTGGTTGGTTGTGATCCGTCAGCAACGCAACGTCCGGATTCGAAGACTGCCCGCAACCATCTAAGAAGAGAGATACAATTGCTAATGCTATGATTCTGAAAATAACCACTTTCATAAAGCAGCAGGCCAATTCCTCGTCCTTAAATTTTTGGCGTGTTTCAATCTCTTTCGCAAACGGCAATCGCCAATCTGAAATCCTCAATCCGCAACTCACTCCCCATCCACGCCCAGCTTTTTCTCGATCACCTTCACGCGCCGCATCAGTTCCGGCAGGCGCGCGATCGCCAGCCATTGACGCTTGGTCTGCTTGTCCGGATACGCCGGTGAGCCCAGCCACGGGGCGCCGCCATCCGGCAAATCGCGCATCACGCCGGATTGCGCAGCGATGGTCACGCCGTTGCCGATCTTGATGTGCCCGGCCAATCCCACCTGCCCTGCCACCACCACGTAATTCCCCAGCTTCGTGCTGCCGGCGATGCCCACTTGCGCGATGATCAGGCAATGTTCCCCGATGACCACGTTGTGCGCTATCTGCACCAGGTTATCGATCTTCGAGCCCTTGCCGATGCGCGTCGCGCCCAGCGCCCCGCGGTCGATCGTGACGTTCGAGCCGATCTCCACATCGTCCTCGATGATGACCTGCCCGATCTGCGGTACTTTGCGATGCACACCCGCGTCCACCACGTAGCCAAAGCCATCTGAGCCGATGACGGTTCCCGCATGGATGCGCACGCGCTTGCCGGTCACGGTGCGCGGATACAACGTCACGTTCGGGAACAAGTTCGTCTCTTCGCCGAGTTGCGAATCGTCGCCCACATTACATCCGCCCTGCAAAACTACGTGCGCGCCAATCCTCACGCGTTCGCCCACCACACAATGCGGCCCGATGTGCGCCTGCGCGCTCACCTCCGCCGAGTGCGCGATGACCGCCGTCGCGTGGATGCCCGGCGCATATTTTTTTTCCGGGAAAAACAATGGCAACACTTTCGCGAACGCAATGCGCGCATTCGGCACGCAGATGAGCACTTTGCTCGAAGATTTCACGTCACCCGAGACGATGACCGCTGAGGCCGCGCCCTGCTCCGCTTGCGTGAGATATTCCGGATTCTCGGCAAAAGTCAGGTCGCCGGGCTTCGCATGCTCCGCCGGGGCGAAACCAGTCAACTTTGTGTTTGCGTCTCCCACGACCGTCCCGCCCAGTTGTTTCGCGATTTCCGCAGCAGTGATTGCCATATTCAGTCTCAAATTAATGCACGCCGCTCAACCGACAAGCAACTCCCGAATCTTTCCACCGATATTTCCCTGCTTCACGATGGATTCCCCCACCAAAATCGCCCCCGCGCCGCAACGCGCCAGCCGCTCTACATCCGCCCGCGTGTGGATTCCACTCTCCGCCACCAAAACGGTCGAGGGTCGAGAGTCGAGGGTCGAGAGCCGTGCCGCAAGCCGTTCTGTGACAGCCAAGTCCACCTTGAACGTCTTCAAATCACGATTGTTCACGCCGATGAGTTTCGGCGAAATCTTCATCGCCCGTTCCAGTTCCGCTTCATCATGCACTTCCACCAGCACGGCCAAACCCGAGTCAATGGCCAGTGAATGAAATTTCGCCAACTGCGCGTCGCTCAAAATCGCCACGATGAGCAGAATCGCGTCCGCGCCCCACTCGATGGCTTCCAAAATCTGCCGTTCATCGATGATGAAATCCTTACGCAACAGCGGAATCTTCACCGCCGCCCGTATCTGCCGCAGGTAATCCAGCGACCCCATGAAAAATTTCTCATCCGTCAGCACCGAGAGGCAACTCGCGCCCGCTGCTTCGTATTCCTTCGCGATGCGTACCGGGTCGAAGTCATGACAGATGATGCCCATCGAAGGCGAGGCCTTCTTGACCTCCGCGATCAATCCCACGCTACCGATCTTCGGCTTGCGCAACGCCCCCACAAAATCCCGCCGCTCACCGTGCTCCAGCATCGCATCGCGCAAATCGCCCGCCGCGATGAGCCGCGCCGGCAACAGCGCAACCTCGCGTTTCTTCTGCTCTACGATTGTTTCTAAAATATTGGCCATCGGTATCTACCGTTCTGTCGTTTTGATACTCAAACTATCTGTTCTTAGCTCGCGAATCCATCGGCCCTGCTATTCTCCCTCTCCGCCAAACTCTGTTTGGGGGAGAGGGCCGGGGTGAGGTGGCCTTTAGCTCTCGCCGCCAAAAAAATTCCAATCCCATACTCTGTGCTCTCTGTGGCAAATCACTCTTCCTCGTCTTTGACTCCCTGCATGCGTTTCAGTGGACAACCCGCGCGCAGCCAGCCGTTCACGAATGGGTCCAGGTCCCCATCCATCACGCCCTGCACATTGCTCGTCTCCACGCCCGTGCGCAGGTCTTTCACCATGCGATACGGCTGGAACACATAGCTGCGTATCTGGTTGCCCCACGAGACACTGCCCTTCTCGCCGTAAAATTTTTCCATGTCCGCCTTCGCGGCATCCTGGCGCTGCGCGAATATGCGCGAGAGCAACAACGTCATCGCCGTGGCGCGGTTCTGGTGCTGCGACCGCTGCGCCTGCGAAGCGACGACCAAGCCAGTGGGAATATGCGTGATGCGCACGGCCGTTTCCACTTTGTTCACGTTCTGGCCGCCTTTGCCGCCGGACCGGAACGTGTCCACCCTGAATTCATTGGGCGGAATCACAATCTCGTTATCCGCCTCCGCGATTTCCGCGATGGTATCCACGCTCGCAAAACTGGTATGGCGGCGTTTGTTGGAATCGAACGGCGAGATGCGCACGAGGCGATGCACGCCGCGCTCGGCTTTGCAAAAGCCGTAAGCGTTCTCGCCCTTGATGAGCATCGTCACACTCTTGATACCCGCGCCTTCACCCGGCAGCGCGTCCTCGATCTCCACTTCCCAGCCGCGCGCTTCCGTCCAGCGCTGGTACATGCGCAACAACATCCCCGCCCAATCGCACGCCTCCGTGCCACCCGCGCCCGCGTTGATGCTCAGGATGCAGTTATTCTTGTCATGCGGCCCGTTGAGGAAAACTTTTAGCTCCTGCGCCTCGAGCGTCTTGTAAAATTTGGCGAGGTCCGTCTCGAGTTCCTTGAGGATTTTGGGCTGTTGCTCCGGCGGTTCCGCCTCACCGAGTTCCACCATCACGCGAAAATCGTCGAGTTGCTTCTCCGCTTTGACGAGCGGGTCGATCTTGTTCCGGAGCGTGTTCGCTTCATCAATGACCGCCTGCGCCTTCTCGCGATTGTTCCAGAAGGTGTCCGAAGACATCAGGTCCGTTATTTCCGTCAGGCGTTTTTGGGTTCCCGGTACGTCAAAGAAACCTCCGCAAGTGCGCAAGTTTATCAGTAGCAGTAGCGATTTGAGCGGCAACAGTTTCGAACATACGCTGAATGATAGAGGAGGATGAACCGCAATTGGAAGATGGAAATTCAGCCTCTGGATTTGTACCCGCCTTAGCGCCGTAGGCGCGGCATCTTTGTAGAAAACCTGCCGCAAGATTCTAGAGCTCCGTCAGGAGCGACATATTCCCCTGCGTCTTCCATCCGACGAACCACGCGAAGCGTCTTGGAATGCGGTTTACTACGTTCCACGTGGCGGCCCTCCGCCACTTTTCAAACGGCTACCATATACGTCACCAGCCCGGGCTTCACCGCACACCGTTGGACGCCATGCTTCGGTCACCCAACACAATCATTTGCGGATAAGAATTTGAGACATCTACCCCAACAAAATAACTGACATTGCCATCGAATTTTCCAGCGGCAAACGACTCCGCGATGTTGAGCGCGTTTGAATCCACCGACCACGTTTTAAATGGGAATTTGATCCGCTGGATATTATTGGTGCGATTGATTCCGGCCGCTCTCCGCCTCTGAATGTCCACCAAAGACGTTACTATCGCCGCCAAAAAAACAATCACCGCAATGATCAACAGCATCTCCGCCAACGTCCACCCTCCGCGTTGCCGATTGGTCCCATAGGTTGGCGACCCATCCAGCCCGATGAAATTGATGTTCACATCGGGTAACTCGAGAAACGAAGCCGCAATCTTTCACGAAATGAAATCAGGGCACGGCCAGCCGGTTCGTCGCAAAACCGGTGAATTGTGAAATGTCGCGCAGGTAATCGATAGACATCTGCTGAACACTACCATCTACCATCCCAATATTCCCATGATGCACATGCATTTCCTCAGTCCATCCAATGGCACTATTCGTCGTAAACGAAAACAAACCCGGCTTCACAGGTATATCATTTAACGAAAGATTTCTGTCCCCGATAAAAAATGCCGCCGGGTTTGTCTGGGTCACATCCACTCCGACAAAGTAACTGACATTTTCAACTCGGAACTCCCCAAACGATGGTGCTCCTTTACGTTCTGTATCTTGCGGGCAAACTACCAGTTTTGGGGCTGATATCTCATTGGACATGACTGAAAACGTTCGAGTGGGATTTCCCGTCATTACCGATTCCATCGAACCGCCCTCTGAACTTGGCACCGTCATCGGAAAACGATCATTGTTATCCACCGCCCACGTTTTAAATGCGAGTTCGATTTGCCGGATACAATTGACGCAACCGATGCGCGATTCACGCCGATGCCCCGCCGCCAAGTGCGGCAAAATTATCGCCACAGACAATAAGATGACCATCGCAACAATCGCAATCACCCCAATCCGCGTGATTCCCGTGAGATATTGATCTTTAGAATAAAGTTCCATCGCATTTCGTTTTCAATCCGCAATCGCCAATCAGCAATCCGCAATTCCCTAGGGCACCACCCATTTGTTCGTCCCATTCCATTGTAAAGCCTGCTGCAGTTTTGTTGACGACACCTGCTGCACACTTCCATCTGCCAACCCGATGTTTCCCTGCTCTACGTGTATCTCCTCTGTCCAGCCCACCGGACTATTCGTCGCCAGCGAAATGAGCCCCGGCTTCAACGCCGAACCTTCCAAAGTAATATTCCGGTCGCCCAACAGAATCATCTGCGGAAAAGTGTCCGAAGCATCCACCCCAAGAAAATAGCTGACATTGGCGTTGCTGAAGTCTCCGTTGCTAAAAGACCGGGCCGATTGCCTCGCAACATCCGCCGGGCACAACGTCAATTTCGGCGCGGACAATTCATTCGACATCACCTGGAAGTGTTCATACACGAGCCCATCCGCGACGAACTCCATCGTGCCCCCATTCGTGACGGAAACCTGCATGGGAAATTTATCATTGTTATCAACGGCCCACGTTTTGAGGGCTAGCTCGTTCTGACGTAGATTATTGATGCAGTTGATCCGTTGCGAACGTGATATAGGCGTCGGCAGCCGGGAATGCAGCCCTGGCAAAATCGCCACCACAATCAGCGCCAACAACGCGATCACCACACACACATCAACCAGCGTCACCGCCCGCTCCGAATTCGCCACGTTGGTCTTCATAGCTTTCCCAGTCTTTCAATCGGCAATTGGCAATTGAAAATCGGCAATCCTAAAGTTCGTCTTCCCTCTCCGCATAGAACAACTGGTGGGCGCGCTCATAATCCGCTTCCGGCACGAGCACCTTCGCCGGGCGGCTCAGGTCGCCGTCATCCGGCGCGGTGGGGTCCACAAATTCCTGCGTGGCGGCGATGCCATGTTTCTCCAGCATCATCACCAATAGCTCTGCTTTAATGACATCGCCCGTGAAGAAAAGTTTCATTCAAAAATCTAAACGACTCCCTGCTCTCGGTAGCTTCGGCCGCCCATCACTTCAATCCGATGCTCCGCTTGTGCTCGGCGATCAACGCCTCTTCCTCGCGCCGTTTCTTTTCCTGCGCCCGGCGCCACAAGTAATACGCCAGCACCAACAGCAGCAGGAGCAGGAGCAATGGATAACCCCACAACACGAGGTTCAACAGGTAATGATGAAAATGCTGGTCGAACTGTGACATGCCGATCATCGGTTCCGTTTCGATCAACGGCTCCACTCTCCCTCCCAGATCCTGCGCTTTTTTAGGATCCTTGTTGGATGACGTGTAGCCCGCGCCCGATGTCATCGTTCCGGATGATTGGGCATGGCTACTAGCTCCAGAGTTGCCCGGATCGGGCTGCGGCCGGCTCGGTTGAGGCGGAGCCATAGGTCCTGACGGCATATAATAAGGTGGTATAGCCGGCTTGGTACCGGGCGACCCAACGGGCTTGCCGGGTTGACTTCCGCCATTGCCACCACCGGCGCCACCGCCGCCACCGCCACCGCCACCGCCACCGCCACCACCACCACCACCACCACCACCACCACCACCACCACCACCTCCGCCACCACCGCCGCCGCCACCTCCTCCAGCTCCGCCGCCGCTTCCGCCACTACCACTTCCACCACTGCTGCCTGAGGAACCACCGCTGCCGCCCTGGTTGATATTCCGGGAGATGTCCACATGGCCATCGGCGTACAAAATATTGCCCTTGTATTGGTGCGTCTGGTCGGTCCATGTCGCCTTTAGCAAGGTGGCCTCTGTGATCATGGTCGGGGCCATGGCCGAATTGACCCACAAATTGCGGTCACCGGCCAACGGCGACATCGTATTTCCGGCCTTAGCGTCTGAGCACACGAAATAGCTGATGTTCGTGTCGGTGACCTGCGTAAAATTGTTCGCTGGCGCGTGCAGCAGATCTGCGGGGCAGATGAGTATGTCTGGCCGCGTGAGCGCACTGCCGAGCGCCTGGAATTGGTTGGACGCAGCCAGGCCCATAGCACCGCCGTCGCTTATCTGCGCCGTCATCGGATACTGGTCATCGTGATCGTGCGCAAAGGTCTGGAAGCCCAGCCCGATCTGTTGGAGGTTATTGATGCATTCCGCGCGCTTGGCCTCCATCTTGGACCGCGACACCGCCGGCAACAGCAGCGCCGCGAGGATGCCGATGATGGCGATGACCACCAGCAATTCGACCAGCGTAAAGCCCCTCCGCGAATCATGAACGTAAGATTTCATGGGCTAAATAAGATTAAGCAATGCCAGTGCCAACGCGAAACACAATAGAATTGATGAACCATGGCTGATTTTTGCGTGAAATCCACGCATTTCCGGATAATTCTCACGCATAGCTCTTCCGTTAGACGGCAAACTGCGAAGACTGCTCACAATAAATCCCCGCCTCGATGATGATCGCATTAAAGGTGGCTCGTACCAATTCTTGCCCTTCTTTCACAAAATCCGATAACCGCCTCATCCTCAAAAGCATACTTATGCAACAGGGAAAGCGGAATTCCCGTTGACCCTGCTGGAAACCCGAACCTAAACTGTGCTCATGTTCGAAAACACCATTCGCCGGATGCCCCGTCCCCATGACACCATCGGCATGTCCACGCAGGCCTTGCGTGATACTTTTCTCATCACCGATATTTTTGTGCCCGGTCGCTTGCGTGGATTCTTCACGGACCTGGACCGCCTCGTGGTCGGCGGCATCGTGCCGCTCAAACCGATCGAACTCATCAACCACAAGGAAACCGGTCGTGCGTTCTTCCTCGAACGCCGTGAGCTCGGCGCCATCAACGTCGGCGGACCCGGCTCGGTGGATGTGGACGGGAAAAAGTTTTCCCTCGACCGCCTGGATTGCGTTTACGTTCCGATGGGTTCCAAGTCCGTCACCTTCCACAGCGCGGATGAAACGAATCCAGCCAAATTTTATTTCCTGAGTTGTCCCGCGCACTCCGTGCATCCGGCGGCGATGATGAAGCCGTCCGAGGCTTCGCCAGTTCCGCTCGGCGCGCAGGCCACGGCCAACAAACGCACCATCTACAAATACATCCACACCGGCGGCATCCAGAGCTGCCAGCTGGTCATGGGATTCACCGCGCTGGAAGAAGGCAACGTGTGGAACTCGTTCCCGCCGCACACGCATTGGCGGCGCACGGAGATCTATTTTTACTTCGACCTCGGCGACAAGATTCTCACGCATTTTCTCGGCGAACCCCAGCAGACGCGCCATCTGTTCGTGCATAATGAAGAGGTCGCCCTCTCGCCGAACTGGTCCATTCATTGCGGCTGCGGCACGGGCAATTACAAATTCATCTGGGGCATGGCCGGCGAAAACCAGACCTTCGACGACATGGACGCGGTCAAACCCATCGATCTGCGGTAAATAAGGGAAATCATCCAAGGGAAATTTATGGAAAACAAACGCTTCTTAAACAAAGTTGTCATCGTCACCGGCGCCTGCCGGGGAATCGGCCAGGGTGTCGCGCTCGCCTTCGCGCGTGAAGGCGCCCATGTCGTCAGTGTCTGCGTGGGTGACCCCGCCGAACTGAAAGCCAAAGTCACCGCGCTCGGCGCCCGTTGCCTCGCCATCACGGAGGATTTCGGCAAGCTCAGTCAAAAGCGCGCCTTTGAGATCATCGCGCATATTGTCAAGGAAACCGGCCACGTGGATGTGCTGGTGAACAACGCCGGCATCATCAAACGCGCACCCATCGTGGACCACCCGGAAGCCGATTGGAACGCCGTCATCCAAATCAATCTCTCCGCGCCGTTTTTCCTCACGCAAGCCGTCTGCAAATGGTGGCTCACGACCGGTCGCGCTCAGGCGCCCGCCGATGCGCGCCTCAAAGTCGTCAACGTGGCCTCCATGCTTTCGTTCCAGGGCGGCATCTTCGTGCCTGGTTACACCGCCAGCAAAAGCGGCATCGCCGGCATCACTAAAGCCTTCGCCAATGAGTTGGCCAAGGAACGCATCAATTGCAACGCTATCGCGCCCGGCTATATCGCCACCGACAACACCAAAGCGCTGCGCGAAGACGAGAAACGCAATGAATCCATCCTCGCCCGCATCCCAGAAGCCCGCTGGGGCGAACCGAAGGATGTCGCCGAACCCATTTTATTTCTGGCCTCGAAGGAAGCCGATTACATGAACGGCACCATCATGAATGTGGACGGTGGCTGGCTGAGTCGTTGAACGTATCCAACGTATCGAGAGGCGGATCCCGATTTGTCGGGATCCGCCTCTTTTTTGTCTCGCCCGCTTCATGAATGTCTCGCGGCAGGCGGTTCGTGTTTGTGCCAGCGATGTTTCGTCAACGCCATCGCCGTTCCGATGGCGAACAATACAAAACTTCCGGCGATCGCCAGCACGCCCATCGGCGCCGTTTGTGTTTTGGAGACCGTCAGTGATAACGGACTGCTCAAGGCCACCGCCGCGCTCGCGATGGGCACAATCCTCGGCGCCCAATCATCCGTGAGAAACGTCCAGAAGAAGTATCCCGCCGCCAGGATCGCCGCCATCATCATCGGGTGCCAGAACGCCGCTCCCGTGTTCACCCAGATGAATGAGTGCAGCACCCAGACCATCGCCGCTCCATTGCGCACGACGTTTGCACCCTGATGTTCCCGGTCGTTCCACCGCAGGCTGTGCAACAACAGGAACACCATCCCCGCCTGCATCGCCCAATAACCGCAATCGTGTTCATTCACCCGCAACGCACCGGCAGCCACCGCCGCCGCGACCATCCCGGCCAGCCCAACCTTCGGGTTCTGCGAAAAGGCCGCCGCCAGGAGCAGGTATGTCACCGACACGATACCGATGAGCCGGGAGCGGTCGAGATGGGTCGTGGCCGTTGTGGTCCAATCACCGGGAATCGCCGTCACAAGGATTCCGATGACCACACACAGCAATTGTCGCGCAACGCGGTTATCCGGTTGCAGGAAAAAGAAGCCGACCAGGACGAGCGCATTCAGCGTCATCAGGCCAAAAAACACGTTGCTGCCATCAACGCCCACCGCGACGAGTGAAACCACCACCGGCAACAACAGCGTGGTCACCTGCATCTGCGCAGTGGGCGATTCCACAAAATCTTTCAGCCGGAAATGAAGCATCCAGGCCAGCACGACCAACGCGGGCGCGGCCAGTTCGCGACGCAGGTCGAAATCGTAGATATAGCCGAGCGAATACAGGTGCACGAGACTCCCCACCAGCCAGAGTAGCACCAGGCCGATGGGAAACCATCGGCGTTGCACGACAAGTTCGCCCTTCGATTGCGGACGCGGCAGGATCAGCGGTATGGCACAGAGGAGCGGCACTAACACGAGCCAGCTCATCTCGTTCATTTCGTACGCCGATCCAGACGCAAGTTTGGTCCCGAACTTCGTTTCGTGGAGATGCCGATAGACCATCGGTAATACTGCATTCATCGCCAGCACCATGCCGCCGGCGGTGAGAAGTTGCGGGGAAAATCTCAGCGGCGGGATCCACTTTCGCCCGGCGCTGAAGCGCCCGATGGCCAGCATGGCCGCGACGCCGCAGAGCAGGCCCGTTATGTTCTGGTCGATCAGCGCCGCCTGGCTGATGAGGAAGAACGGAACGAGTACGAACAGGTTCTCCAGCACGATGAGCAGCGTGGAATCATACCAGATGCAGCGCCGCGCCAATATCACCGCCGTGACCACCAGCAACAGTTCATAGAATTGCAGCGAAGAGAAGTTGAAGACGAGCTGTCCCACTTCCGTGGGCAGAAAATTTTTATCCACTGAAGTTCGATACATGCCGAACAGCAATAACGCCGCGCTGATGAGATAGAACGGATTGCAGGCGAGCATCCGTTTGACCCAATACATGGGCGGATGGGCCGGCGGCACATAGGGGACCGGCGGTGGTTGCAGGATCGGTGGTGTTTGCGGATCCGGTGTGGCTGCATTGATTTCTTCGCTCATATGCTCTCCCGGTTGAAGGTTTACTACTGGATTAGACTAAGCATCAGCCAAGCCATCACGCGGATTGTGGAGAAATCAGCGGGAAATCAACGCAGCCGGAAAATCACCCGCGCGAAACGGAAAATTTTCACGCCTAAATGCGTGATTTCCACGCATGAATAAAAAAAGCGGACTGAAATTTTCAGTCCGCCATGATGTTTTCAGATTTTATCAACGCCAGTAACCACGCACCCAGACG
>Ga0265326_10000728_pt1 | contig 12164 bp, 21 predicted proteins | sample 41424metaG_FD_192439 | JGI IMG/M metagenome (GOLD analysis project Ga0265326, IMG submission 192439) | Rhizosphere microbial communities from Carex aquatilis grown in University of Washington, Seatle, WA, United States - 4-14-24 metaG | ecosystem: Host-associated > Plants > Roots > Rhizosphere... | reverse complement strand
CTTTCTACCTCTACTCTTGATCGGCTTGTCTAATAAATATCTATTATCATCAACCACTTGCATCATTGGCACAGTCCAACATCCAATGAAGATATAAAATATTATCATTAGTATTGATAACTTCTTCTTCACGACCTCACTCCTTACTCACATATGTGCTTTGACAATCTATACAATAACGTTCATCTTTTACTATATGTTTCAATGTCCTTAAGCTTTTACAATTGGGACATTCAATCTTCATCTTCTATTACACTCCTTTTCATCAACCCCATTGTTGTTATGCATCATTTTTGCAATGTCATTAAAAGAGAGGTGTTCATAGCTTTTGTACTTATTCTTTCGTTTTCTTCGTCGTCTCCTGCGTTTTCCATTAAGTTGCTTATATATATTTGGCTGTTGTGCTTGAATAACGTCCTCAATAATCAATTGCCTCTCTCCTTTCAATACAAAAATAAAATGCTAGTTATCGCATTATGAAATCCAGCATTTTTTTCTACACATGACAGATAAGCTAAAAAAACAACCGATGATATTCACCGGTTGTTTTTTGTTATGGGTTGTATAATTTAATCCTTTGGGGATGCGCCAACTTAATTTAAAACCCGGTGTTAATCCCTTACGTTTAGGCCCGGGTTTTGTAAATATAAGTAATTCCACCTTTATTACTTACATCTATTTCACACTATCATTATAAAACTTGTAAAAACCTATTGCAAACCCACATTTTCACCACGAAAATACCATTACTATTATTTATCTAACTTCAAGCCATCATATCCATACAAATATATCGCTAATTCATCTACCATTTCATTTCTCCATCTTATTATTGAATTTTTGCTACCAGCAATTAACCTTTCTTCAATAATTTCATCTATACTCTTACCTTGAAGAAAAATTAATTCAATAACTTGATACTTATATAACTCCTGCTTTAACTCCATATCTTCTTTAAGAAATCCAAGAGATTTCTCAGTATGCAATATCATTGTCATAGTTCTTTTTTTACTTCTTAAAATAGACCTAATACTTAATTCTTCTTTTTCTATATCTAAACTATATTCAATTTCATCAAATTTTTCTTGCAGTTCATCAGCAATATAAGTAGCAGTTTCCTTAAATTTTATGAATTTATTATAGTTTTTAAGAAGTAAATAAGTATCATGAAGGGCTTTCCTTTTTTGTTTATACTCCATTGCTCTCTCTTGTTGTTTCTGCTCTTTGATAGCTTGTCTTGCTCCTTCGAGTGCGGCTTTATTTATTAATTCTTCGGTTTGCTTATCCATAGATGCCCTCCTTTTATATTGTTAATATAATTTATTTTAATAATTCCCGCTGCTGATTAATAACTAATGCCAATATATTATTTTCACTGCACTAGATATTTTCTGTATTCTTCTCTTACTGTGTCTTTGTCAGTTTCTGCATATATTTGAGTTGTTGATGCATCTGTGTGCCCCAGCAAATGCTGTATTGTTGTTAGGCTTGCCCCACTTTTTAATGCTAGAGTTGCCATAGTGTGTCTAAGCAGGTGTGGAAATATAGCCTTATCAAATCCCGCTGACTTTGCTATCTTGCTTATTTCGCATTGGATTGCCCTATTCTCTAATCTTTTATAAGGCTTTCTTTCTGTTATAAACAATGCTTCAGATTCATTTATACCGCACTCTAACATATATTTTTTAATATAAAGCTTGGCTTTTTCTGAAAAGTATACTTGCCTTTCTTTATTTCCCTTACCGATTACTTTTAAACTTCTATCATTCCAGTTTAAGTCTAGTCTGTTAACACTTACTATCTCAGATAATCTACAACCGGTACTAAACATAAACTCTAGTAATGCTCTCTGCCTTGAAGTCTTGCATGCATCTCTTAGTCTTTCTAATTCCTCTTGATTAAGAGATTTTCTCAGCCTTTTATCGACTTTTGCTTGCTTAATTTGATTCATTGGGGATTTGTTAATATATTCATTGTCAGCAAGCCAACCAAAGAAACTTTTTAATACAGATATTTCAGTATTTAGAGTTGTGTTTTTAATATTTTTTTGCTTCATCAGTTCTGCAAGATAAATTCGAATATCCATCACTGTAATATCTCCAATGTTTTTATGTGTAAATGATGAAAACCTAACCAAATGAAGCTTATAGCTATTTAATGTATTTTTACTCAGTCCATCAAGCTTTTTAACTGTTAAAAATAGAACAATTTTATCTCTAATATCATTTACTAAAACTATATCTGTGCATTGAGGTTGTATATTGTATTGATATAACACTTCTTCTAAAATTGTTCTAAGTGCACTTTGTTCTATCCCAACGCTTTCCAACTCTGTTTTACCTAAAATTCTGATTATAGCTTCTTCAACTGATTGCATTTTTTCACCCCTTATCAAATTATAGCTGCATTGGCTACAGCTTGCTTTGTATTACGACATGATTGCGTTGGTATGCGAAATAAAAACACCGCCTTACTCTACTGAATAATGCAGTGCTAAAAATAATTTATATCATACTTTTACTAACCCCTTAAAATAGTAATTTTATTTATTAGTTCTAAATTCTAATACATTCATATAATCTTCTTTTAACTCTGTTAAATTTCTAGTAATAGACTCTGACATTTGATAATTAATTATAGTTCTATCTAAATTAGCAATAAATTCAATTTGTTTCTGCAATTCATTTATTTTACTTTGAATTGCTACTGTTGGCATATTTCCTGTTCTACCCATATTTACACCTACTTTCATTTTGCTTGTTATTGAAGCGACTCATCAGAAGGTTTTTAGTCTGTTAATTGTCTAGCATAAAAATCTATAAACCATGTTTTTGCGTAATTAGTCCATATTTTAATATAGTTTCTATTACTTGACATTTCATAACCATATCTTTTACAATGTTCTTTTGCATATTTTGGTAATTTACTGATTTTTATTTCTTCCATCTTCAACGCTCCTTATAAAATATTTGATTATTTGATATCCTTTAATCTCTCTATTAAGTTTGTAGCGATATCGAGTTCTATTATTAACCTTATATATTCTGCAACTGGTAAGCCTAGCTTGTATGCTTGCTGAGTAGCTTTTAGCTTAAACTCTGCCTTTTCTTCTTCTGTCTTGTGTGAGATTCTTACTTCTGAATAAATCCTCATGTTATCCCCCTATAAGAGTTATCTATTTAATTAGTAGTTAGGCACTACCTGAGCTATTCTGTTTTGTCTAATGTATGATGCTTTTAACTTGCCATTGAATACAATAATTCAGCTATATCCTTTATAGTTGCACTGTTAAGGTCATGAGTGGTCAAAACGCTTACTATGTAGTTTCCGTCATCATCTTTGTAACGCTCTGCTAATCCTCTTAAGCTACATTGCATTCCGTATACATCAAAGTTGGTACCATGTTTTAAAACTAATGAAGGGATTTCGGAAATCACGATTGAGCGATTCCCATTATAATTGTAGTAGTATATATTGTGATTATTTGGATCATCTGCTTCATTTACAATAATATGGAGAGTATGCAAACAATTCCAACGGCTAGAAGCTCCATTTTTATCAAATTCAATATCCATTTTATCTTGGATAGTTTGAGCTAACCAACTTGTATCTTCTAGCTTTCTAACAGTATTTGCATTTTTCTTACTCATTTTCAAATCCCCCCTCATATTTTGTTTATATATACATTGTACTGTACTATGTACCGTATGTCAATAGATTTTTGAAATGTTTTTTTAATTATTTTTAGCACTGCATTATTCAGTTTTCAAAGAGCAATTTTAAGTGTTACTTATCGAACAATATTCGCATAATATTCAGTAAACCAATTATATTTCATCAAAGCAAGCTTCCATCAACTAAGACTAGGTAGGGTTCATCACTAATAGAATGTTCGGTAAATTGTTCTACTGCTTGTATATTTTCATTATCATCTTTGCAAATATCGAGTAGTTTTTTCCTAGCTTCATGTATTTCTATCTCAACAGGGTAAGAATCCTCATCCTCAATATCTGCTATACTTTCAGCATAATACTTAATTGCAACTTCTTCTGATTCAGCGCCTATAAGAGCATAATATCCGAAATCAGGACTATTAAATTCATAGAATTTCATTTTGATACCCATATACCCTATTTCATTAATTATGTCATTACACCAATTTCTAATGTTCAACAATTCTTTCATTGCTATAGTTTCAGCTTCTAGTATTGCTGATTCCATGTCCTTGCTTTGCAATTCATGGTAAGTAGTATTTTGAGGTTTGAAAAGATACTCTATTTTCAATCTGTATTCACCAAATTTTTCATAAACAGTCATTCTAAAAATTTTGAAGCTTCTTCCTGCTTGTTTTATACCTTCTTCTTGTGAAATCCAGTTCCAATTTAAATTATTAACTTTCATTTTAATTCCTCACTTCCTGCAACATGATGTTGCACAATATTCTCATGTTTGCAGCTATTCTTTTACAAAACTAACCCCTGCTGTATTTCCATTATTAGCTACAAAATAAGCCTGTACACTATTTCCTAAATCTTCACCATAAACTTTTAACCCTTGGTCTAAAGCTTGTTGAATTAACTCTTTAAGTTTTACTTTATAATAAATTGGATCATCTTTACTAAATTTCATTCTCATTAACCCTCAACCTCCTCACAAATCACTTCCAAAACCTCTATTATGTCTAAATCAAAACACAATACCCCATCTGGCTCATATTCTCCGAGTTTCCATATTTCTTTAAACTCCTCAAAATCGCTATATCCTCCCATGAACTTCTCCATATGAAATATTGCATTCATGAATTTTTCATCATCTTTCATATCCCAAGTATGCATGTGATATGATTCATGCTTGTCGTAATCCCAAAGAGATAAATAAAATTCAATACCTTCCAGGTATTTATAAAATTGTCTTAAAGCTTCTAGCTCGTTATCATCTTCACTTGTAATCATTTTCTTAAGTCTTTCATCTGTTAGAACGTCACTTTTGAGGTTTCCTTTTACTACTTTGGGTCTATACATTTATCCTCAGCCTCCTTATTAATCTTGTACCAATCATAAAGCCATATAGCCATACATATATAACCTTCTGGTACAAATGGTTGTTTATCTAAGGTGTAAGTAACAATACATTGAGCTTCTCGCCCTGTGTATGTTTTAGTTATTGGGTCATATTCTTTCAAGAGCAATTCATCATTAATCTTGAAATCTCTATCATTTTCTCTTATCTCAAATTTCTTTTTATTAGAAATTACTGCTTGAAAATATTCGGGCCATGTTTTTAATTCATGTATCACCTTTACCCCTCCAAATCTGCAATATTTACCTTTGTTGTTGAAATGCCTATTATTTAATAAATAATAGTTAGCGAATTAATTCTTTTATATCCAAGTTTCATATATACGTTCATCATCTATTTGTGACCTCTTTATATTTATCATCCCTTTAGGCATTTTATTTCTGAGCTCTTCATATGTTGGACTGACCATTATAATACAACTCGGTTTGTCTGTATCCCAGAGCCTTGCTACGTAATGTTCTGGATAATCTATAGGTCTTTCATAAATTACAACCATAGGAACTTTAAAGCCTTTTAATTCTTGGTCGAAGTTATTTGTTAAAATATCCTTAGGTTTAATCTTGAAAAATGAATTTGCACATTTGACTACTTCTTCAATCGATAAACATATAAAAGGAGTCATTTTATACATTAGCTCTGGTTCTCCGTCTTGCAAATAAATTATAGTTGGTTTACCAGCTCCAATAGCATAGCCAGCTTCTAGGTGTGCACTTCTCCCTGAAGCTAAAACCAAAACACATATATCACATTCTTGTAGTGCTTTCATATCGGAATTAAAGCCATTTTCAGCAATCGGATGATTAAGAGCTTCTTTGAATTTTGCAGAATCCCATTGCTGCCAATCAGGATCTATTTCTGACCAATGAAATCCATGATCGCCTGGTCTTGGGTTTTTAAAATCATAAACCTTATGATTTTCTTTTCTTAGTGCTTCAACTACCTGAGGTTGAATATTATTTCTCCAAGATGATGCTACATAAATTTTCATAATTATTTCTCCTATCTTATTTTTATTTTTTCTATTAACAAATCTTATTTATTTTTATAGATGCTTCTAGTACAATTAAAACAGCCTTCATAGTGATTATTTTTTTATGATTTTTTATATAATCAGTGGCTGTCACTAATGCATCATTAAATTGCTTATCTGTAATCTGTTTGTCCATACTTTTCTCTAGCAAATATCTAAGCACTAAAAACGCCTACTTTCTTAGATACAAGAACTACTGTATTCATTTTTGTTTTAGCTAAATCCATTTCTGTTAAAGCGAGCATCTGGGCCTCATAATCTGTTGTATTATTAAAAATACTTTCTGCAACTTCATACTCCCGCCTTGCTTCATTAAGCCTAACCCTGAGGAAATTACAATTTAATTCAAGTGTTGATTTAGTATTCATAAAACTATTACATCTCCTCTCAATCTATGCCCTAATGGCAATAGCTTTCGTATTGAATGGGTGTTATGAATGAATTTTGATATTTTACCGATTACTTTGGGGATTAGCATTTCCTCAGTGCCCCACAAATCATTAATAAAAATTATGCTACGTATCAATTTACTTCCTCCTTATGTCCCTCTGCGGGATAGGTAAAATTAATTTGACTATATTTTTAAACAATAATACTTTTTGATTTAATATTTTTTAGTTTTTTATTTTTTTTACTGTGATTATTTTGTTCAATTAACTTAATTAATTGTATTTGGGTTTCTATATCCTTTACCTGAGTTTCTCCTCCAAATATATTTGTAAATGTGGCTTCAGCTCTTTTTTCACCATTTAAATAAGTTGTGTACCCATTAACTGTATATTCTCTTTCTTTAACACTGACAACTACTGGATCTATCACAAAATGCTTCATGATATTTCCTCTGTCTTTTCTATATCTTTGGTTTCAAGAATACATTCATCTATTCCTAGAGCTATATTAATTATGCAATCACAATTTTTATAAAAAGAGCAGTCTGAACAATTCTTAGGAATTTTATCAACAGTTATCTTTAACACATTCATTATTATTCCTCCTGAAGCTTCTCATTTATAATGCTAACAAGCTTACTTGTGGCATTTTTACACTTACTATATTCTTTAGAATCTTCTATTCCATTCAATGCCACTAGTAAGTCCCCAAAACTTCTTTTTAGAATTTCAAGCCTACTTACAAACTCCTTTGTTTGTGGATTGTTTTGAAGAGCTTCTTTAATTTCAGATTTTTGAAGTTTGGCCTTAAGTTCCTCAATCTCACGTTCTATTGCTTCAGGAACCTTTTCAACTACCACTGGCTCAATAGGATTACTAAGTTTTTCTTCAAGTTCTTTAATTTTCTCATTTGAATCTAATAACTGGTTTTCTGCTTCCTTAAGCGAACCTTGAAGTCTTTCTACCTCTTCATCATTACCAGCTTTCTTTGCCTCTTCTATTTCAGCCTTATACTTGTCCATTTTTTTCTTATACTTTTCAACATCATTTTTATTTTCAATAACCTGCTCTTCCAAGGATTCTTTTTCTTTTCTTAACTCCTCAAGCTCCTTATTTAATTCCTGTGTTTTTTCCATATTTCTCTTATTGTTTTCAGAAATAGTATTATAATTATCTTGAATTGTTTGATTAGCTTCACGCTCTGCTATTAATTCTTCTTCAATGTTTTTAAGTTTAGCTTCTAAATCAAGCTTGTCCTTAATAGCTTGTTTAAGTTCTCTAGTTGGCATATGCTCAATATCATTCTCTTCTACAAAGGTTTCCCTTTCATCTTCAGGTAATCTGAGGAGTTCAACGGCCTGTGTATAGCTCAAATTCCCAAGCGCTTGGGATTTTGAATTGTCCCCTATAAGCGTTATTTGCTCTGATCCATACTCTTGAAAAATCTTCATAAGGTTATTTGCTGTACTTTGAGAATATTCAACTGACTTCTCTAACCACATTCCCCATTGTCCATGCTCTATAAGGTCCTTAGCTTCAACTAGCTTTCTGCCTATTTCAATGCTATTAAATAGCATTATCCGTCTTGTTTGCTCTTTTATGCTGTTAATCTCTGCTGCAATAACATCTGGGGTTCTATTTATCATTAATTCACTCATAATTTCTCCTTCTATCGGTTATGCCGATATAGATATTATTTCTTTAACATTAATTTTTTTAAGTTTTTTGTTTTTGAAACCATTAATAAACTTTTCGACTTCAGGAGTCATCCTACAATTTCTTAAACCTCTTATCTGAGCTATTTCATTTTTCTTTATTTCCATAGTGTAGTATGGTTCTTCTAAATCATTCGATTTACGTATAAACATTATTATTGTTTCTTTTCTGGCTACTCTATCGATATAGGTACCTACACAATGTTTTAATTTACTACCTTCATCAATTATTTCATTAACACTATGAGGCGCCCTTATTATAAATTCTTTATTTTTATAGCCATATAATTTATTAAGTTCATCCTCAATCTCTTGTATCACTTCATTAAAATGCTCATTCTTTTGCTTTACTACAAGATCAGCAACCCTATCGTGAGCAACCTTTAAATCTTTAGGGAATAATACACTCTCACTTTTAATGTCATATCCAAGTTTCTCAGCATTTATTATATAGTCGTTCCATTCCCCGGCTATACGTTCTTTTGATAATCCATTATCCTGATAATCAAGATATTTTATAATTTTAGAGAGAGACGTGTATCTCATTAATTCTTGTAAACCTCTATGGCTTTTTAAATTTAATCTTACCCACTTCAAAATATCATTAGTTATTATATGGCCACTTAGTTTTGAATTTTTATAAAGCTTCAACTCATGAGTGTCAATATTCATTTTCTGTAAAAACGGAATATCATTTTTCTCAATTCCTAAAACCTCTTTAATATTCTTCCCTCTGAAATTTACTGAATCAGATAGTCCATACCCATAATTGCTATATCCTTGATTTCCTAGCCTTTCAGTCACTATTTTGAATAACTTAAGTTTAACTAGATACTCAATGCTAGGGTAATCAATATATTTTTCCAAAAATGTTAAAACATCTATTGAACCTTCATGAGCTGCATATTCTTTTATACCGCTATATTGCCACATCGTATTTTTTAATACTTCTGAAAGGTTCCGTGAATATAAAAAATAATTTCTTATTACATATGGTGTCTTTCTACGGTGCCATGCAGCTGGCTGCCATCCGTTTGAATAAACACTTTTAAATTCAAACATATGAACTATCTTATTTTTAATAACATATCTAGCTTCTTCTCTGTATCCAGTTTCAGGATTTTTATAATGGTCATAGTAAGTTCTTTGTAATCTAAAGCATCTAATAATTATTGAACCTTCTAATTTACCTATTCCCTTTTGAAGAAATGCCATTGAAGAATAATCATGTACATTTTTTGACTTTCCTTCAGCTTTAAATATTATTTTGCTTTTACAATTCGGACATTTACCAGGTTCATTGTGATATGCATTTTTTACTATCACCTCTTTTTTGCAAGAAGTGCAGAACCCATTAATGACTTTTCCTTTACGTTTGTAATATATATACCTGCTCGATAATAGTGCGTTATTATTAATCCATTTGAACATGTCATCATCTGGGAGTTCCTGCATTTGTTCCATTACTGCATCTGTGCTCATTTTCAGCTTTTTATGTTTTTCACCTAGTTGCCGATCCCTAATGTCCCTCTGAAAGTTATTTATAGCTTCTAAAGTATCACTTTCACTTAAATTAAGGAATTTCACCCCACATTCAGCAGACTCCTTATCACCAGCTATAACAATATCTCTCCAGTTCCAGCCCAATAAATTGCTAATCATGCTATTGGACCATTTTTCTTCTTGAACTTTTAATGTAATAAATTTTGATTCATCTGAAATAAAAACTCTATAAATAGGCTTTTTATCTTTTTTACTATAAAATGTAGCAACTAATATATCTTCATGATCTCTACCTCTATAGTCTTTATACTCTTGATATACATCCCCTATATGCAACTCTTTAACTCTAGCTAACATTATGTATTCTACTTTTGGTGGAATCTTTTTTACTACTGGGCACTTATCTATATCAATCATTTCTAAGTCATACTTTTTCATAACCAATTTCCCCTTTTACAACAAATCATCAATATTAACATCAAAACTTGAACTTGATTTTTTTATTGGTGCTTCAAGTACCTTTGATGTAATTTTATTTTCTTCAATACCATAATACTGAAGCACAATTTCAAATCCTTCTTCATCAGTTATCCCAACAACTACTTCTCCTTTTCTTTGGTCCTTTGCTATAGCCTCTTTTAACTGTCTTGACATTTCATTTAAACTCTTAATGATGGACTTATCTGGATTTAATATTTTTTCAGCTATTTCAGGATTACTAGATAATTTCGCTAATAAGAAATTACCTATTCTTTCTATGGATTTATCTTTATTGCTATCCATTTCAGTTTTTAATTTTTCTATTGCTCTATTCAACATTATTTCAACACCGCCATTTCACATAATTGAGGATTTCCTTTGCAATTCATTGAACTATAGCATTTAAAATCAGAATGTATTTGACACTCTTCCGCTGATGAATCAAATATTTTCGGCTGATTTGAAGCTAACTTTTCTTCTATGATATTTATAGCAATACCTAGAGCTTCAACCTCCTCAATAGTGAAATCACCTAATCTATTACTTCTAAATGCCATTAAAATCTCATTCGCTTTTTCCGTATTCATATTTTTTCCTCCAACTCTCTAAATTTCAATTTTTATTTTCTAAATAATTCAGAATAACTTTTGCAGCTTCTTCCCAACCCATGCAAACTGTGGTCTGATATCCTTGCTTGCTAAGCTCACCTAACCAAAACTCTTGATTATCTGTTGTGGTGTTGCCTTTTTGCTTTTTGAGTTCTATGTATAGGCCATGGTACCCACTGCGTGCAACTGGTAAAAATATATCAGGAACTCCGGCTTTCACACCTTCAGCTTTTAATCTCTTAGCTGTTGTTAGATTTCTTTTGCCTCCATTTGGTACATGGTACATAAGTTTAAGCTCTGGATGAGCTCCACTAGTATAAGCAGCCCACCTAAAAAGATTAATTTGCTCTACACTTTCACTTGGTACTATTACCTTAGTTTGTGCCTGTCTCTTTGGTTTAATATCTTTTACTTCCATTTGAGTAAAGCCCCTTCCTGTACAAAAATAAATTATCTTCATTCACGTTTTTTTATCTGATTTTTTATTTTTGTTTCATCTACCCGCATTCTTGCATACAAATAGGCTCCTGAAACAAAATCATTGTATTTAACACTTAAGTCATTAAACTTATAACCTTTATAAATTTTCTCAAATATCAGATAAGCTTCATTTTGGTTCCTTGCAATTTTAGTAGCTTGGTTTCTTGTAATCTTATGGTCCGCTATCGTAATTTTAGGTTCTTCTAAATTTCTACTAGCACACCACCTTTTTGAACCTTTAGGATCCTTGCTTATATACCTGGCAATTCCTTCGAGTCCAAATTCATCCGGTTGAAGCCTACGAGAATTTGAATATCCTTTCCCCCAGAGCTTTTCAGCGATATCCCTATCCATTTCATTCATTATCATGTGATGATGAATTCTCTTCTTGCTTTTTCCCTCTGTCTCGAATTCAATTACATAAATATATTTAAGCTCCGGGAGTCCATGTTTTTTTCTATAATCTCTTATTCTCCGAATGTAGTTTTGAATATCCTTTCGAGCTTGTACTTCATTTGGAGGAGGTCCCTTATAAGAAATAGTTATTATCATGTCATTTTCAGAGAAATTCGTATTAATCTTTCTTATGATATTTTTCTTTGCGTTTTTATCATTTAGATTTTTTTGTTCTCTCCGGCTCTCTAATTCTTTTTTTGCTCTTGATACTTCACTCTTACTTTTCCATATAGGATAAATTTCACTCTCAAGTATTTTCCCTGATTTTATTGTTTTAACTCTATATGCAAAAATATGGCTATTTCTTAGACTCTCAATTTTTTCCTCTTGATTGTCTTCTAATGCTTTATCAAAAATATCTAAATATAATTCACTACTATATGGCATACAATTTTAATCCCCCTTATGAGTTTTTAATTTAAGC
>Ga0265326_10000726_pt1 | contig 12173 bp, 13 predicted proteins | sample 41424metaG_FD_192439 | JGI IMG/M metagenome (GOLD analysis project Ga0265326, IMG submission 192439) | Rhizosphere microbial communities from Carex aquatilis grown in University of Washington, Seatle, WA, United States - 4-14-24 metaG | ecosystem: Host-associated > Plants > Roots > Rhizosphere... | reverse complement strand
GTGGCGAGTGTGTAGAGTGGTTCAGTGTCGAGTAGAACCCCGTCTAAGTCGAAAATAGCCGCTTCAGTGTTGCTGTCCATGACGCTCAATACCAGCTAGCTCTTCAACTACCGCGACTTGGCGCTGCGTCCACCTACAAACCGCACACGGTTCGCAAGGCCGCTACATGTCTGGTGCTGGCAGATTTGATGGTTTCGGGCCGAAGACCTCTGTCAACGGCTCGAATAGCGAGCATCAGCTGCTGATGTCAATGGCTTTTTCGGTAGTGCGATCTCCATGAAATCTCTGGCGAGAATTTGACCGGCCTGATCAGTCGCCGTTACACGCAGTACCCAAGGGCCTGCCGTCGAGGATTGTGCGATCTGAGCCGTCCACGTGTTGCCGGCTCGGTGCCAATCCACGTCAATCGTACCGGAGTTAATAGATGTGACTAGATTGACATCAATCGAGTTTGGCAGTGGCGTCCCAGAAGGACCTGAAATGCTGACCCTGACGCTAATCGGCTTGCCGGGCCATTGTGCGCGTGTTGGCGCAAACGCAATGCTCCCCGCCACGATGCGAGGCTCGAGACGAAGAGCTACCTCTTGAGTTGTGCCCACTTCACGTAAGCGTGCCAGCAATGGGCGCCCCGCAGTTAGTCGGATACTCTCCGGAGCCGGTCCAAACACGTTGCCAGAGCCATAGGCCATTTCTAGCCCGTCCGCGTGATTGAGTCGCACAGACTGTAATTCTCCTAGTTGAGGAACCCCATTGCGCAGGTATGCCCCTTCCGGCAACTCAACCCCGATCACCCGCACTGAGACCCGGTTGGATTCAGCCGAATTCAGCTTCCAGTTGTCAAAAGCAGAAACGGCTGCAGTGTACCGACCCGGTTTGAGTGCCGGCAGTTCAAATGAGGTCAGAGAGAGTTCGAAAGTCTGCGATGCAATCTGTTCACCGACTGAATCGCCCGTAAGGGTAACACGGTAGCTTCGCGCGCTAGAAATATTGGACCAAGAGAGCACGTTGGGTTTCAGATTACCAAGGCTCAGGTTGAGCGAGTTTTCTACCGCTAGTGCTGGTGGCGCGGGCAAGGCACGGGTTTCGCCCGCAGGGCGTTCGCGGCTCACGGCAAGTGCCGTTCCCACGTGTATGGGGCGCCATCGATCGGCGTTACCCGCAGATATGTCAGCGCCGGTTACCGCAGCAACGACTACACTTTGCTCGGACGCGAGGACCGTGCTGCGGCCTCCCTTAAGGTAGGCCGTAACGCGCCGGGGCGCGTAGAGCATCACTGAGTAAAAGGGCTGCTTACTCATGTCGATGTCAACGTCGACTCGACCACGCACCAGTTCAAGAACGCATGTGCGCTCCGCCATATTCCTAATGTGCATCGGAGCGGGGATACTTGGTCGTCGCAGCAGTTGGGTGTCGTTGGCAAGGACCAACTGGACCCCGTCCACCAACGTGATGCTCTTCGGTGTCCCCGCTGTTGCCCATTGTGATGGCAGAGTACCGGGAGCACCTGCGCTGGCTAAAGCCCTCTCAGCACTACTCGCTAAGGGGGTTGCCACAACGAGCCCGATCAGCCAGACGCGAAGTGGTAGGTTTGACAGAAGCATCTAGTCCGTAGAATACGGCACGGAGTGCAGCAACTTGAGTAGCTCTTACTCGGTTGCAACGCGTCGCGGTGGTCTGTATGTCGGCCGTTCGGATGCGTGGAGTTGTATCGCACGTATCGGCCTTGGACGTTGCGATGTGGACCAAAGTGCCGCACGGGGCGCGTCAGTCGGAGTATCTCCTAGCGATTGCACAACTGCGGCGAGCAATGCGTGGTCACGTCGCAAGAGAGCTGACTGAAGCAGTCGGCTTCTCGGGTCCGCCGCGGACACGCGAGCGACTAGGTCTGATGCGCGCAGCAGCAACGCCTCCAGTGACTTTGGGCAAGGCGCGCCGGGGCTCTTTGGCGCGGTTTCGCGCTGAGCTCTCGATTCGGACATCTCAGCGGCTATTGCAGCGACATACGCGCGGCGCAGGTCGAGTCCGCGTAGACTGATGGCTGGGGGCGCGATCGGCGTTACGACTCGCTGCGGTCTGAGGCTAGATGACATGGCAGGACCTTGCTGCAAGGCTAGTGCCGGGCGCGTTGAGACAACCCCACGTTCGGCGGATGCTTGGCAATTTGAATCACTCAAAACATTGGATCAAATCGTTAGTGCGGTGGAAATTTGCGTTCTTCATTGTGAACTCCGCAATACTGGGGGTGACCTTTGCTAGATGCGCGCCGAAATCGGGTATCTATTGACTCGCTGGGCCGTCATTCGGTTGGCGCTTGCTCTGGACTTTGACGGTATTTGTGCCAAGGGGTCTCAAGCTAGCCTGGAGCGATGGTCGTGAATGAATCCATGCCGCCGTCCGTACGTGGGACAGCTTCATTTCGCGGGCTCTTTGCGCTCGCTGCACTTGTGGTAGTCATTGCCGGACTTCGCGAGGCGGCGGACATTCTTGTGCCCGTTGCCTTTGCCGCCTTTATCACCGTGCTGCTGTCACCCGCTGTACGGCGACTGCGTCGTTGGGGGGTACCGGTTGCGATCGCGATCCCCCTGGTTGTGACGGCGCTCATTGCTCTGCTGGCGTTGGTCGCGAGCTTCGTAGGTGCGAGCTTCAACGCTTTTGCTGCGGAAGCACCCAGGTATCAGCGACGAGTATTCGAAATGGCGGCCCAGCTGACGCAGTGGCTTGAGAGTCACAAGCTTCGATTGGACATTACCCGTCTGCTGGCATCAATTGATGCGAGCGAAGTCCTGCCTTGGGTGGGCGGAGCCTTGACACAAGTGGCATCCCTGCTGACCTACATCGTTTTTGTTCTGCTAATGGCCGTCTTTCTGCTGTTTGACACCGTCGATTTGCCAGCGCGTATTCGAGCCGCGTTCAATCGGCCCGAGTCGGAGCTGGAGCAGATGCGATTGGTCGTGAGTGAGATCAATCACTACATTGTGTTGAAGACCTATCTCTGCCTCACTACCGGTGTCGCCACGTTGATCATCCTGCAAGTGTTACATGTCGAATTCGCCCCGCTTTGGGCCCTTCTGGCCGTAACTTTTGGGTATGTTCCCAACATTGGTCCGATTGCAGCGAGCGCTCCGCCCGTGCTGTTGGGGCTGCTGCAAGGGGGGCCCGGTCATGGGGCAATTGTCCTTGGCTCTTTGGCCACGTTGCACACGATTGTCGGGAACGTCATCGAGCCGCAACTACTTGGTCGCCGACTGGGCCTCAGTTCGTTCGTAGTATTCGTTTCCCTCATCATCTGGGGCTGGATCTGGGGAGCAGCCGGAATGTTGTTGAGTGTACCGTTGACAATGACGCTTAAAATAATGTTGGAGAACAATCGGGAATGGCGTTGGCTGGCGAGGCTTATGGGTTCAGGTTCAGACTTCGCACGGGCAGGAGCGAATCAATCAGCACCGGAAGCGTTGTCGGAACTGGGCATAGTCTCTAGCCCGCCGAAGGAACAAAAATAAGAGCGGCCGGGCCAACGCTGATATGTATGTTGGCCCGGCCGTATTTGGAGGGGCGCTACGACGCGCGCCGTCAATACGGCCACAGGGATCCAAGGGTTAGCACAGGAGACCATTTCCCAAGTTGAGCCTAGAACCAGGCTAGATTCGAAGTGCTGCTCTCGGAGCATTGAGCAAACCCGGCCGAACAATATCTGGCGTTTTCATGCCAGTATTACTGCATATTTCCCCTATAAACGGCGGCCACCCACGGATGGGGGGGGACACCGAGGGCGCCGCCGCCCGCGGCTTAGCAGAACGCATGCCACTACTTGTAGGTGCTGAACTCACGGGGTTGGATAGCGAATCGGGGGTAGGGGAATTGCAATCATGAAACGAAGCGTTTCGCTCGGGAAACCCATAGGTGTTCCCGAGTAAGCTACCGCTGTTCAAGGGTGGGGAACATGTCTGCCAAGACACCCACTGGTTCAATGCCGACGCGCGCAAGACTGAAGCTCGAAGTAACATCATGAGCATCCCGGATTTCATTAGTCTCCACGCCAATGGAGCTCGCGACCCAGGCGACAATATCGCGGGGCCGAACGCCGCGCTGTCTCAATGCCGCGAGCGAAAGCGCATCCGTTCGTTTTGCCAGCCGTCGACCATGTGAGTCCACCACCAAGGGTACGTGCACCCAGCGCGGAGGCTGAAACCCCAGCGCACCATATAATAGCTGCTGTCGGGCGGCGCTCGGCAGCAAGTCGTCACCGCGGAGCACTTCCGTAATCCCATCGTGCAGATCGTCAACAACCACGGCTAGCTGGTAGGCAGGGCTCTGATCCCGGCGCAGGATGGGAAAGTCGCCGACTTCATGGGCAACGTCGAACAGCTGGGGCCCGGTCAAGCTATCATCGACCGTGACTGGTTCGGGCGGTACTCGGAATCGGAGGCAAGCAGAATTGCCAGAGTACGTGTTGGCCACCTGCAGACTTGCGAATCGGTCGCGGCAGGTGCCCGGATACCGGAATTCTTTGTCGTCGTGATGGGGTGCACTCAGGCTTGCCTGCACGTCGCGCCGGCTGCACACGCACGCATAGGCGAGTCCGGCTTTCTCCAACTGGTCGGCGCAGTGCAGGATTCTTGCTAACCCTTCGGACTGCAAGCGAGGGCCGACATCCCAGTCGAGCCCCAACCATTCGAGATCTCGCAGGCAAGCGTCTATGTACTGAGATTGACTGCGATGGGAATCGAGGTCCTCAATTCGCAGCACGAGCCTACCGCCTTGGCTGCGAACGCTCCACCAAGCAAGGAGGAAACTTCGCGCATGCCCCAAGTGCAGGTGCCCGGTGGGGCTTGGCGCGAGGCGTCCAACGATGGCCATGTAAAACGGAATTTACCGCTTCTTGCCCTGAGTAGGAGGCTTATGCAATCTCGCTCGAGCCGCTCGATCACGCAGCTTGCTTGGCTCTACGCGTCCCACAACGTAACTGACCCACCCGGGCTGATTGGTCACGTGGCGGTGAGGTTGGTAGACCGGGTCGTCGTCGTTGTCCGTGTCATCCCACCACACTTCTACGTCGGCGAACCCAGCTTCACGCATGACCTCCTGCAGTTCGGGCATGGTCCAGAAGCGCCAGTCGTAAGTGAAAGCGCGCTCGAGCTTCGTTTTGTCAGGAAACTCGAAATGAATGTGGTTCAAGATGTCGTGACTGATTGGGTCAAATCCATCTTGGTCCCAGACGTAAGTGAACCCTCCGGGAATGCGCCGGGGTTCCAACATCGGTTCTTGCGCTTCCCATCCGCCGTAGGCGTCGATGATGAAGATGCCGTCTTTGGCCAGTCGTTTTCTTGCGCCTCGGAAATAGTCGCGCAACAGGTCACGCGTCTTGAAAACCCAGTAGCTGAAATTGAGCGCAGCAATGACGTCGTGCTTGCCTGAAGTGGGTTCCAGCACGTCTTTCTGCAGCAACTTGACCCGCGTGGCGTCGGCTCCCAAAGGTTCGATATGATTTTCTCGGCCCCATGCGAGCACTTCGGGGTCCAGGTCAACACCAGTAGCTATGCGTTCTGCGTGGCTCTGGACCCAGCGCTTGCACAATAGGGCTGCACCGCAAAAATCCTCGCGCAAATTGAGGGGTTTGCGTCCGTTGCGCCGGTAGACTTTGTCGAATAGTTCGATTTCGAAATCCGGATCTTGAACGGACTTTTCATACAGCACGTATTTGTCGGCAGTCGCGGCCGTAAGGCGAGATCGAGTGGCTGATGGGCGCTTTTTCTTGGGCATGGGTGCAAATTGCTTTCAGGTCCACGGGCGCGACACTAGTACATCAATTCTACTGAATTTATGTACTAGAAAATCGCGAAGCGATTCTGGGTCTGGGCGGGTGCCCAGAGAAATTAGGCTAGTAACGCGATGGCCGCGCAGCGGCCGGGTCCAAGGACCCATCGTTCAACCGGAATCGCGCTATTAGGTCAACGCAGCTGGTGCGAGCGCGCATTAGACCAGCCGAGCGGCGCTGTCCAGTGTTGCTGGGCATTGCGGTGCATTTCAATGCGTGCAGCGAAGCCGGCGGGCCCAGGTTCTGTGGTCCGCCACGAATACGACAAGAGCGCCGTTGCTCAGCGCGGCAATGGATACATCCGAGTATCCACGGCTTGAACCAACCAGTGTTGACGGCCCGAGGCCCGCTGCTTGCACTGCGGCCAAGTGCAATTCCTGCGGCGCATGCGGGGCGGCCGAACTTGGTCGTGAGTAGAGCACAGTAGGCTTGCCGCAAATGACAGCCGTAGAGACTGGTGCTGGGTCCATGCCATTGGGAAAGTCTCGCCACGCAACTTCAGGTTCAGCCCCACTTGCACCAGTAATTGGAATACGCGCCAAGCCAAATCTGGAGATGTCACGCTCGATCGGCAACAACGCCCAGGCGTGCTCTGCGTCGCCAATGCCGTGCACGAAAGTCATGGGTTGTGAGGAGCCCGCCACCCAAACGACGAAATCTGCACCTAGCTTGACACTGCCCGGACCAAAGTTGATGGGGCGTGCGTGAAGCGGGCTCATGCCTGTGCGCGCTTCAAGGTACACAGCCCACCAGTCGTTGCCGCGCCTTACAATTGCTACCGTGTTTGCGGTAGTGCCTTCAGGGCTTAAGTCTTGACTTCCAGAGCCTTCGACCCACAACCTTGCGGTGAGAGCACTCGGATTGTTCGGCCGCGAGGAAATGTAGCCAACTGCAGCAGGCAACGATTCTTCAAGCTCACCGGGGCTAGCAATCTGGGTATAAGCCCGGGCGTCAGCGGCGAGCACCTCGATGGGGCCCCCTGCGATGGCTTGCCTGAGCAAACGCGAACCGCTGACCCAGTAAACCGCGTGGCGCACCACGGCCGGCCCCCGCGCTCTCGGCACGTACGCTTTCGGATCAGCGTCCATTGCCGCCACGGGTGTGACAACCGGGCGCAAACTGGCCGAATTGCTTCCAAGTGGCGCAAGCTGCACCGTGTCGGATTTCGTGACCAGCACCACGCCTTCAGCTGCAGCTGCGGCTGGACCCGCTGGTGCAACATCGACGAGTTCATCGAGAATGAAAGGCTGCCTTGAGCGTCCGCTCTTGCTGGATGCGTGCTCCGGGGGCTCATCGTGTTCCCGTCGCTCATCGCGCTTGAGCAGCGCTCCAATGTTGGCTCGCGCGGCGGAGTCAGCCGAGCTTGCTGCAAGCACCTTGACGAGCGCCTTTTTCCGCGGGGGCCTAGGCTGCGTTTCGCACGAAAAACTGAGTCCAAGTGTCGCAACGACAAAAAAATGCGCAAAGCGACCAATGCGTCGGTGGGCGACTGCTGACAGTGATTCTCTCGACGCAAGTGAGGGCTGCGGGGCCAATGACTGCCGCATATTCGCATACGAAGGGTTGAAAATGCTATGTCGCTCGCATGGATCTGACTACGTCGATTCTGACTAGCGCATGGCTGCCCCTGTTCGTTGGGTGCGCGACTGGCCACGCGGCTTCTGAATGTCCGGAAGCGCGCCAGCCGGTTGTTGCTGTGCCGCAGGCATCCGCGCTGGCGATGAGTTCAGCGAGTGTTCAGCCTTTGGCTACGGCGCCGGCGCCAGTGGCCGCGGCCGCGGCGCCGCCTGTTCCGGCCCTTCCTGCTGCGGACACTACGGTCGCGCAAACGGCGCCGAACGTTGCCCACTCGGTTTCAGCCTTGCCTGAGCTCAAAGTGCATCTTTCCGGCATGCACATCGGGGGCGGGCCGAACGATGATGTGAGTAAACGCCCGTTCATTCAGGCCATTGAATCTGCCTACGACTCGCTGCGGGCTTGCTACAAGAAGGCCGAGGACCCCAGCCAGGGCGGGACATTTGGCGCAGACCTGAAGATCGCTGCTCGTGGTGGCACTCCCGAGCTGCAACAAGTTCGGACTGCGCTCAAAGGGGAAAGTCTACGCGAGTGCATCGGTACGGTCTTCAAGGGCATTGAGTTTGCTCCGCCGCCTAAGGGACGAACCATCGTTAGCGTGAGCGTGCGCTTCTCCATGGGTTCGTAGTGTTGCACCCGACCCTGCGCACGGCGACTGGTTGAACGACTTGGCTCGACTAACGTTTCTGGGCGTGGGTGACGCCGTGGACCCATCGGCTGCAAGCACTAGCCTGCTCTACCAGGGGACCCGGACACTGTTGCTCGATTGTGGGCCGGCGATTGTGAAGGTCGCGCTTCGCGCTTTAGGCGATCCGAATGAGCTCGATGCCGTGTGGATCTCGCACCAGCACGCAGACCATTGCTTTGGTTTGCCAACGCTGCTTCTGATGCTGCGCCAGGCCCGCCGAAGCAAGACCCTCGAGTTGTTGGGCGGTCCAGGATCGGGAGCGATCATCCAACAGCTACTCGACATCGGCTACCCCGGAGCGTTTCGCGCCCCCAAGTGTTTTCCGATTCACTTCAGCGAAATTAGTCCAAGCCAAACATTGGAGTTTGCTGGGCTCCGATTGTCAACGGCGCAGACGCAGCACGGTGTCGTCTGTCATGCGCTGCGGATCGACGCGGCCGGGCATTGCGTCTGCTTTAGTAGTGACGGCAAGCTCAACAACGCTACGCTCGCGCTGTATCGTGAGGCCGACCTGGTGGTCCATGAATGCCAGTCAGTTGAGTGCGAAAGTATCAATCACTGTCGACTTGCAGATCTGCCGTCACTCTTCTCAGTGGCGAACGTGCACCAATTGGCATTGGTACACTGCAGCAGTCACGAACGCGCGGCAGTTGCGGAACGTTCGCGATTCTTGTTCGGTGCGCGCGCGTTCATGCCCGAACCGGGCGACTCTATCAATCTTGGCAGACCTATCGGGTGCTGGACACGATAATTGGAGTCCGATCTGAGGGCACCTCGTGACACCAGAGTTCCCAGATTGTACGGTAGGCGGCTTCCATGTTCTTCGCGAAACTAGCGCCATCCATTAGCGGTGAGGCTTGCATCCGCTGACGCAGGCCGCAACGCAGTTGATCGAGGCGTGACAAATCATCAGCCACCCCGCAGGCAGCCGCGACAAACTCCGCAGGATCTTGCGCGACAAGCTCGCGCAGGTGAAGATTCATAGCGTACGTCACGCCCGCACGACTAACGACGGTTGACCCCGCGAGTGACACGACCGGGACGCCCATCCAGAGGGCATCGAGACTGGATTCATGTCCACCATACGGAAACGTGTCGAGCCCAACGTCTATTTGACGATAGAGCTGTAGGTACTCCGTTCGCGATGCGTTGTTCACGAACGTGACGCGACTGCTAGGCACTCCCCACTTTTCGAACTGTTGGTGGATCCGGGTCCGACGTTGCCCAAGCGGAGCCCGTAGCATCAACCGCGAACTGCGGACGGAGTTGAGAACCTGCGCCCAAAGCTCGATCACCGTGTCGTTGAGCTTGCAAAAGTCGTTGAGACAACCGAAAGTGATGTAGCCATTCAGCTGTGCGGGGAGCGGGCCCACGTCTGGTGTCGGCGTCACTGGATCGTAGCACCAGAATGTGTCTGGCAGAACTAGCGAGCGTTCAGAATACGGTCCGTCTCCAGCCTCCGGTGGATCGAGATGCGGGTCCGTAATGCGGTAGTCGATAGCACAAAGCCCAGTCGTGCCGGGATAGGCAAGCCAGCAACACTGGATGGGTGCGGGCTTGCTCGCAAACATCTGCAGGTTTGAGTTGCTCATGTGCATCGTCAAGTCTACCAGAATGTCGATCTTATCACTGCGCACGAGGACAGCGGCATGCGCCGGCGCTAGCAGCGAGATATCGCGCCAGACGTCGGACTTTGCGCGCAGTTGGGTCGTCATCTCATCTGTCACTGGACTGTTCGAATAGCAGAACACTTCTACCTTGGCGCCATCGTGATTCTCGAGCAAAGGCATTAGTATGAAGGCTTGGTGGTGGTCGCGAAAGCAATTGGACACGTACCCAATGCGTAGTCGGCGGTTCCCAGTGCGGTCATTGCAGTGCTCGTTGTGTGCGTTCTTAAGTGGCGCGCCGTATAGGCGACCCCAATCGAGCGCATCTTGCAGGATGTCCGCTGATGAGATTTCGGGGGCAAAAGGCAACAAGTAGTTGAGGGACGAATGGAGATGATGCGCACCAGGATCCGATGCCAGTAAGTGCCGATAGCAGGTGATGGCTTCACGGACGCTTCCCTGATCTTGCAGTGCGGTCGCGAGCGCGAAGTAGGCTGGCGCGTACTCGGGATCCATGCGCAGCGCGTGACGGAAGGCATCAATGGACTCATCAAGCTGGTCGTCGTAGTAGAGCGACCAACCTAGTTCCTCGATCGCTTGCGGAGCAGCTGGGTTGATAGCAATAGCACGACGCGCGGCCGACTGGGCGGCATCATAGCGCTTCAGATCGCGAAGCACATTGGCAAGTTCGGACCAACACTCGAACGAGTCTGGATTGAGTTCCAATGCTTGTTCATAGTGCGCAACGGCTCGCTCTCGTTCACGTCGCAGCTTAAGTACCAAAGCAAAACAACGCTGAATTTCAAATTGTTTCGGCCTAAGTGTTACCGCGTGCTCAAGGGCCTCGAATCCATCTACCAGATCTCCCACGTACGTGAGCGCTAAGCCAAGACGGAACTGAGCTTCGGCTAACTGTGGTTTAAGTATCACGGCCTTGCGAAGCACTGTGACGGCTTCCCGCTTCCTGCCCAGCTGTAGGAGTGCGGCGCCAACACTAAGAAAGTGAGTTGCGACCTTGGGAGCCGATTCTAGTGCGCGTGTGAAGCACTCGAGCGCCAAATGATACTGACCAGTTTCGAAAGCGAGCTCACCTAGACAGTGAAGTGCTGGTGCATGGTCGGGATTATTGGAAAGCACCTCTCGACAGAGACATTCGGCCTGCTCTTTGCGGCCTGCGCGCTTGTGCCCGCGGGCTTCCTCAAGCAGAACTTTGATTCTCATCCGGCGCATCCTACTCTCAACACGTCGCACTGTTCATCGTATATCCTTCGCTACTCTAAGCCAATACCAAGCGATTCCGAGTAGAACAAGCATTGAGCCAACCCTCCATTGCTGATGAGGAGAAATTCAGGGCCTGCCCATCGAGTTTTGCTTTCTATGAGCTTGAAAGTGTGTTTCATGTAGAAAGATAGACACGGCTGCGCTCTGAAAGCATTTGGAAAGCTTTTGGGGACTTCGACCGGACACTTCGCCATCGGCTGACGGACATCGCTCCAATTGAACTGGGCGTGGCGACCGCCGCCAAAGGGGGAGCTACCTTACTGTAAGACCACATTTGCACGGGGGTAGTTGACAGGGCTCACAATCTGAATCATGCTGTTTTTGTCTATGCAGTTTTCATCCGTCCTTTCCCTCCTCGCTGGGCTGCTTCTTAGCAGCGCGGGCGAGGACTGAACCGACTGCTGAACTAACCAACTGCATTCATTCACCCTCTCCCGCAAACGCCGGAGAGGGTTTTTGTTCTTTGTGGTTTCCTCTTCGGCCGCTACTCGAAATGAGGTCCACATGGCCTATTCCCATCAAAAATACCGTCCCGCTCCTGCCGTAGACTTGTCCGATCGCTCATGGCCCAGCCGGAGCTTTCAAAACGCTCCGCGTTGGTGCAGCGTTGACCTGCGCGATGGCAATCAAGCCCTTGCTGAACCCATGGGGCAAGAAAAGAAGCAACAGTTGTTCGACCTCTTGCTCAAGGTTGGTTTTCGCGAAATTGAGCTCGGTTTTCCGTCAGCCTCGCAGACGGAATTCGATTTTCTACGCTGGGTGGCAAGCCGTAAGCTGCCGCCTCACGTAACGCCACAGGTCATCACTCAGGCGCGTGGACCACTGATCGAACGGACATTCGAGTCATTGAAAGGGTTTGTTCGGGCCACAGTGCATGTCTACAACTCGACCTCGGAAGTTCAGCGGCGCGTCGTATTTCGAAAATCGCGCGCCGAAATAACAGAGCTGGCAGTGGGGGCGACTCGTTTTGTCAAAGAAGTGGCGGCGAAATACTCAGGCTTGGACGTTATTTATCAATACTCACCTGAGAGCTTCACGGGCACCGAGCTCGAGTTTGCGCTCGAGATCTGTGAAGCAGTCGTTACTGCCTGGAACCCTAGCGAAGAGCGCAAGATGATCATCAACCTGCCCTCGACGGTGGAAAACACCACACCTAACGTGTTTGCCGATCGCATCGAATGGTTTTCGCGTAGCTTGAGGCGGCGCT
>Ga0265326_10000722_pt1 | contig 12193 bp, 11 predicted proteins | sample 41424metaG_FD_192439 | JGI IMG/M metagenome (GOLD analysis project Ga0265326, IMG submission 192439) | Rhizosphere microbial communities from Carex aquatilis grown in University of Washington, Seatle, WA, United States - 4-14-24 metaG | ecosystem: Host-associated > Plants > Roots > Rhizosphere... | reverse complement strand
TGACTTCGAATATTCCATGCGCGGCGAACGCATCTGTCATGTTTCCGTTCTTGAATATTTGCGCCGGACCCGCGACGCGGGCATGTTCGACATCTTCGATTCCCAGAATAGACCGAATCCACTTCAAAGCGTTGTCCTTTATCTGCTGCCTTCTGGTTTCTTTTACCAAACCGAAGTCCATCTTTCCCGGATGCATGAGCAGTGGGTATTCCCCCTTGTCGATACGACCTTGCGCATCGTTTCACCTGCAAAAGTCCGTGAGAATGAAGCGGCCATCACCAATTCACTAAAACATCTCACTCTCCAGAATCGTCTTATATCGCTCTTGTATCCTTCGGTGCTCGCGTCCGTAAAGCGATATGAGCGCGCACAGTCGTCCGTTGACCTCGCCCGCATCGCCATTGCCCTGGAGCACTATCGTTTGGCGCATGGCGAATTTCCCGATTCACTGGATCCCCTCGCCCCGCAATTCATCAACCCGATTCCCCATGATATCATCAATGGACGCCCGTTGAATTATCACCGCACCGATGACGGACAATTCACGCTCTATTCGGTAGGCTGGAATGAAACCGACGACGGTGGCATGCGCGGCACCGGACCAGAGCATACTGCAATCTTTGACACCGGCGACCTCGTCTGGAGCTATCCCGCAAAATAATCCGCCGCGCTACCTGTCAAAAGGATATCAGAGTGCGATGGACACACCCTCCTGCGCAATAAGGCAGGAAAACTTGTAATTTCGTTCGGCTATCGTTTTCTCACAGAAGGTGTGAATGTCATCCATGAACGCATCGTTATGTGAAGGATCGTGATGAAACATGGCCACGCGCTTGACTCCCGCATTTGCGGCGCGCTCCAACACGTCGAGAAACGTGCTATGTCCCCATCCCCTGTGCTGCACATACTCCTCTTCGGTGTACTGCGCATCGGCGATCATCAGGTCGGCATCCTGCGCGAACTGTTCCAGTTCCACATCCAATGGGTGTCGTCCCGACCCTGCCGGCGATAGGCGCCCATATGCTTCATGATCGCTCAGATATACCAGTGTTCGTCCGGCGAACGTGATACGAAAACCAACGGCAATGCCGGGATGATTCAGGAATTTGAACGAAACTTTTATCTCACCGATCTGCACGTCTGACACTAATTCGTGAAAGTTCAGCGTTGCTTTCATTTCGCTGAGGGAGACGGGAAAATAGTCATTGTCCATCTGGCCCCGGAAAATCTTTTGGAGCGGTTTTTCGGCGCCGTGGAGACTGTAAATGGTGAACTCATTCGCGGGATTGAAAGCAGGGGCGAAGAATGGGAAACCCTGGATGTGATCCCAATGCGTGTGCCCCACCAACATGTGTCCCTTCATCGGTTTTTCCTTAAACTCGCCGAGGAGCGCCAATCCAAGGCCTCGCAATCCCGTGCCCGCGTCGAGGATCAGCAGTTGATTGCCGCACCGCACCTCCGTGCAGGCGGTATTGCCTCCGTATTTATTGGTGGCTTCTCCCGGGGTGGCGATGGAACCGCGCGTGCCCCAGAACCGGACGGAAAAAACCGGCTGCGTGTCTCCCAGAAGTTCCGCGATCATGTTCCAAAATACCTGCAGGTCGTACGGTTTGCTCAAATATCGATCCGCCCCGAGTCTCTGGGTCCTTTCGATGTCCGACGAATAGGTTTTGGCCGAGCTAACGAGGATGCGCGCATGACTCAATTTCGTGTTGTTGCGGATCTCCTGGATGACCGTATAACCGTGCATTCCGGGCATCATCAGGTCTAGAACGATGACATCGGGAATATGTTCGTTGGCCAGGCGCAACCCCTCCGCGCCGTTATTAGCAGTGAATGCCCAAACACCTTCGGCCGCGAGCCGGGTCGCCGCTATCTTTAAAGCGGCGGGGTCGTCATCAATGATTAGAACCTTTTTAAGCAACATCATCGTTGTGTATTCTTTAGTTACGACGGTGAGCCTCCATTTGGGCGCATTCGAGCGCAGCATCCAGCGTATCCATGAATTCAACTACCTTGATCGGTTTCGTGAGATAGCGAAAGAATCCCGCCTCCAACCCCTTCGCGATATCGTGAGGCATGGCATTCGCACTCAGGGCGACGACCGTGATGTGCGCGGTGAGCGGATCGGCGCGGAGGATGGCCAGCGTTTCAATGCCGCTGATGCCGGGCAGATTGATGTCCATGAGAATCACCTCGGGCAGATGCGCCCGCGCCAGGGCGATGCCGGCAAGTCCGTCGCCTGCGCTCAACAGGCACAAGTCCGGACGCCGGGCGATGAGTTGCTCCACGAGCTTGAGGTTGGCCGGGTTATCCTCGACATAGAGAAGTGTATGGCAGGTTGCGCTGCTCTTGACCGGCAATGGAACGGCGAGAGCGGGACTGGCGTTTTCCGTCGGCAGAGTAGGTTCCGCAGACGCGTTAAGGTCGAACCAGAATTCGCTGCCCTTCCCCACAGTGCTTTTGACACCGATAACACCGCCCATCAACTCGATCAATTGTTTCGCTACCACCAGGCCAATACCGGTGCCTTCCTGCCCACCGCCCTCTTGCCCAAGGCGGTTGAACGGCTGAAATAGCTGCACCACTTCTTCGGGCGGCAGGCCCGCGCCTGAGTCTTTGACACTGACGCGAATGCGGCCCGGCGTCGTTACCGAACAATCCACGACGACAGTGCCCTGCGCCTGGTTATATTTGATGGCATTGGAGAGAAGATTGATGATCACCTGCTTTAATCGCGTGCGATCGGCCAGGACAAAATAAGGGCTTTCCGAATGAGGGAACGCCATGGCGATGCCACCCTTTTTGGCCTGTGGGTCGATCATCGCCTCACATTCGTTCAAAACTTCCGTCAAGGCAGTGGGTTCGAGCGATAGGGATAACTTGCCTGATTCAATGCGCGCCAGGTCCAGGATTTCGTTGATGAGCGTGAGCAGGTGCCAACCCGCCTTTAAGATTTGATCGATGCTGTCCTTCTGGGAAGTGCTCGGCAGTGGCGAGGCTGTTTCCATCAGTTGGGCGAAGCCCAGGATCGCATTGAGCGGGCTGCGCAGCTCATGGCTCATGCTCGAGAGAAAATCTGATTTCGCGAGATTCGCTTTTTCGGCGGCGGATTTTGTGCTCTCCAGCTCTGCGTTCTTTTGCTGCAGCGTCTGTTCAAACCGTTTCAATTCGGTGACATCACGCGCAGCGGCGAACACACCCTGTAATCGGCGGTCGCGATCATAAAGAATGGCGGCGTTGTACGATACGACCGTTTCTTTGCCGTCACGCGCGCGCGCCGTGAGCTCATAGTTGGTGACTTTTCTTTCGCTGAGCACCAGCCTGATGGCCGCTTCCGCCCGCTCCGGATCAGTGAAGTAGTTTTTGAAGGGCGCGCCGATCAACTCGTCACGAGTGCAGCCGGTGAGCGCTTCCATCTGCTTGTTGACATCGGTGATGATGCCGGATGGGTCCGTGGTCATCAGCGCGTCAATATTGGATTCGATGAGGGAGCGTGTGTAGAATTGTTGGTCGCGCAGGCGTTGGTCGAGTTTCGTCTTGTCCGCTTCGACTTGTTTGCGCGCGGTATTATCGGTGCCGATCAGCAGATAGCCGATGATTCCGCCTTGATCATCGCGCAATGCCGTGACTGACACGATGGCGGGAAAGCGGCTGCCGTCTTTGCGGATGTAGGTCAATTCATAGATGTCTTCGATGCCTCGTGAGGCTTTGAACACCAAGGCCTCGAATCCAGGCGTGATCGGTGTGGAAAGCTCTACGCTCAACGCCTTGGCCCGCGCAATCACTTCCTGCGGATCAGAGATGTCGGCCGGGGTGATCTTGTTCATCACCTCGGCGGCTGTGTACCCCAGCATCCGTTCAGCGCCCACGTTGAAGATCTGGATGACACCCTTGGCGTCCGTGGCGATGCTCGAGAAATTCGCGCTGTTAAAAATCGCACTTTGCAGGGCTCCCGCCTTGAGCAGCGCCTCTTCGGCCTGCTTGCGCGCGGTATTGTCCGTTCCGATCAGCAGATAACCGATGATGGTGTCCTGCGCGTCGCGGAGCGCCGTGACCGATACCACCGCAGGGAAGCGGCTGCCGTCCTTGCGGATATAGGTCAATTCATAAATGTCCTCGATGCCGCGTGAGGCTTTGAACACCAGGGCCTCGAAACCCGGTTTGATCAAGGTTCCCAGCTCCAAACTCAAAGCTTCTGCCCGCGCGATCACTTCCTGCGGATCAGAGATGTCGGCCGGCGTGATCTTGTTCATCACGTCAGTGCCCGAATAGCCCAACATGCGCTCAGCACCCACGTTGAAGATCTGGATGACGCCTTTGGCGTCCGTAGCGATACTCGAGAAATTTGCACTGTTAAAAATCGCGCTTTGCAGGGCCCCGGCCTTGAGCAGCGCCTCTTCCGCCCGTTTGCGGGCGCTATTGTCAGTTCCGATCAACAGATAACCGATGATACCTTCCCGCTCATCGCGCAGCGCCGTGACGGACACCACTGCGGGAAACCGGCTCCCGTCCTTGCGAAAATAAGTCAGCTCGTAGATGTCCTCGATCCCGCGCGAGGCCTTGAACACCAATGCTTCGAATCCCGGCGCGATCGGGGTCGCGAATTCCAGGCTCAAGGCGGTGGCGCGGGCGATCACTTCCTGCGGATCGGAGATGTCGGCCGGCGTGATCTTGTTCATCACTTCGTCAGCCGTGTACCCCAGCATCCGTTCAGCACCCACATTGAAGATCTGGATGACGCCCTTCTCATCAGTAGCAATGCTCGAGAAATTCGCGCTGTTGAAAATCGCGTTCTGCAAAGCGCCGGTTTTCAGCAGGGCCTCTTCGCGGCGGACTTCGGTGACTATTTTGACTGCGGGGGAATCACCCGGGAAATTAGGCGGCTCTTTCATAATCGTTTTAGCGCGCGGCGCTATTCACCCAAAAGCCGCGTCAGACAAGCCGTTACTTCGGATAATACGACCGGTTTCGCGAGAAAAGGAAATCCTCCAATCTGGCCGTTTCCAGCTACTACTTCTCCTTTTGTGACGGTCGCCGTCAGGAATACGATCGGCACGTCTTTCAATTTGCGACTTGCCTGAAAACGGGCGGCTAACTCCCCGCCGTCTACCCCGGGCATCATCACGTCCAACAGGATTAAGTGCGGTTGAAACGTCTCGGCTGTGGAAACCGCAGCCTTGGGGGCATTTTCCTCCCTGACTTCGTATCGGTTGGTCTGTTCGAGGTAGAGTTTCAGAAGCCGGGTATTGGCGGCTTGGTCGTCCACTACCAGGATTCTCTTTTTATCGCCATTGATCGTCGTGTTCATTTTTATTAATTGTTTGTGACTTCGGCCTCCGGGCGACTTCAACCAATAGGAACGAAATTCGCGCTATGAATGATGTTACGTCACGGACCTTGCTGTTTAATCGAGGTGATTATCTTCTAAAAGCGGCAACTTTTGTATGGGGTGAACACCCCATCTCAAACATAAATAATCCCTCTGCGCCTTTGCTCCTGTGAACCTTTGCGTTAAATTCCCAGCGTGAAGGCCATCCAACTCATCGCTCACGGCGCGCCCGGAAAATTGGAACTACGCGATGTTCCCGACCCGCATCCTGCGCCCAACGAAGTCGTCGTGCAGGTCCACGCTTGCGGCCTCAATCACCTTGACCTCTGGCTCGAAGAAGCCGGCCTGCCGGTAAAAGTTCCCCTCCCGCGCACGCCCGGCGGCGAAGTATCCGGACGCATCGTCGAACTCGGCAGCAACGTCAAAGATTGGCACGCCGGCGATGCCGTGGCCGTGCAATCCAGTATTTTTTGCGGCGAATGCGAATTTTGCAAACAAGGCGAGGAATCCATCTGCATCAAGGGCGAATTGCTCGGCATCAATCGCGATGGCGGCTTCGCCGAACGCGTCGCCGTACCCGCCCGCACGCTCGTACGCCTGCCCACGGGCGTGGATTTTAACACCAGCGCCGCGCTCACGCTCGCCGGCAGCACCGCCATGCATATGCTCACCCATCGCACACAGGTGCGCGCCGGCGATTGGGTCCTGGCCATCGGCGGCGCGAGCGGCGTTGGTTCCGCTGCTATCCAGATCGCCAAACAGCTCGGCGCGCACGTCATCACCACCGCTTCCAGCGATGCCAAGCACATCCTCGCCAAAAACCTCGGCGCTGACTTCGTCGTAAACTCCAACGACCCAGCGTGGCCCGCCGAAGTCCGCAAACTTACTAACAAACGCGGTGTGGACATCGTGGTGGAGCACGTCGGCGGCGATGTATTGCTGAAGTGCTTCGAATGCCTCGCCCGCAATGGCACCATCGTCACCTGCGGCGCGACCGCTGGCCGCGAAGTCACCCTGAACCTCTGGCCGCTCTTCGTGAAACAACAACGCCTCATCGGCAGCTATAGCCGCAACCGCGCCGACATCGTCGCTACGCTCAATTGGGCAGCCGCCGGAAAAATCAAGCCCGTCATCGATTCCATTTTCCCGCTGGCCGAAACTGCCGCCGCCTTCGCCAAACTCCGGGCCCGGAATGTCTTGGGCAAAATTCTCGTCACCGTCATGTAGGCTTCTCAAACCGCGCGAAGCGTCTGGAGTGCGCGCGCTTCAGCACCGCTTTTTCCATTGGATGTTGATTATTCTCTGGAGTTTGGGCGCTTGGTGCTTGGAGCTTCTTTTTTCCCCTTGCCAAAAATCACTTTGCATTGCAAAGTCACCCCATGGACTCAAACTGGGCTTCCGAGCAATTACAAACCATTCGTACCCTGATGGAGCGCTCCGCCATCTATCGCCGCGCCCTCGCACCCATCATGTTGGTCGCCGGCGCAGCGGGTGTCGTCGCCGCTGGAATCGGCCTGTTGTGTGAGATCGATTCCGCCAGCGGTTTCTGTTTCCTGTGGTATGGGACCGCCATTTTCGCCATGGCCAGCGGGCTTTATATCACCCGCCAGCAGGCCATCAAAGACAGCGAAGTTTTCTGGTCGCCGCCAACTCGCCGCGTCGTGCAGGCGCTCGCGCCGCCGCTGCTCGCCGGTATGTTCATGGGCGGTTTTCCGCTCCTGACTTATGTCACGCCGGATGCTAAATGGGTTTCCACGCTCATATGGGTGATGTTTTACGGGTTGGCCCTACACTCCGCCGGTTTCTTCATGCCGCGCGGCATCAAATTTTTCGGCTGGCTGTTCATGGCCTCCGTCTGCGCGTTCTTTTACATTGGATATTTTTTACACGTGAACCTGAATTTTAATCCCCATCTCTTCATGGGCTTTTTCTTCGGCGTATTGCACCTCGCTTACGGAGCGTATCTCTATCTGACTGAAAAAGGAAAGAATGCGGCGTGAATCCGGACCTGTTTCTACAGCTCGATAAAGTCATTCACGAGAAAGGGCGGCTGGCCATCATGTCCGCCCTGGCAGCCTCTCCGGAGCTTTCTTTCACCGAACTCCGCGATACCCTGAACATGACCGATGGCAACCTGACCACGCACATCAAGACCTTGCAGCAGGAGGGCTTCGTCTCAGTCGCCAAGTCCTACCAAAATAACCGCCCGCTCACCTCCTGCTCCCTGACCCCGGCTGGACGCAAAGCCTTCGCGGAATACATCAATCTCCTCGAGAAGATCGTCCGGCAGAGCAAACCCTGAAAAGATTGTTTGAACGAAAATGAATAACCGCCGTCAATTACTTTGTATCGCAAAGTGAATATCATACGCGCAGAACATTTGGGGATGTGCTTCGGTGTCAAAGACGCCATCGCGCTGGCGCTCGAAACAGCTCAACACGAGCCGCTTACCATCCTGGGTGACCTAGTTCACAATGAAACCGTCCTGGCTGGCCTACGCGCACAGGGAATTCAATTTGCCCAACAGTCCGGCGCAGTCAAAACCCCCACAGTCATGATCACCGCTCATGGCGCGTCCGAACACGCCATGAGTCAGACGCGCGCACGCGGTTTGAACGTGCTGGAAGCCACTTGCCCACTCGTGCATCTAGCGCATAGGAGCCTCGCGAAACTCGTCGGTGAAGGCTTCCACCCCGTCATCATCGGCAAACGCGACCATGTGGAAGTGCGCGGCATGACGGAGGATTTGACGGCATTTGATGTCGTGCTGACAGAGGAGGATGCGCTTTCGCTCGCTGAATACTCCCGCTTCGGCGTCATCGCCCAAACCACCCAGCCCATCGATAAGGTGCGCCACCTTGTCGGCCAACTCATCCAACATTTTCCAAAATCCGAAATCCGCTTCGTGGACACCGTCTGTCAGCCGACGAAATTACGCCAGCACGCCGCCACCGAACTCGCGCAGAAATGCGATGTCGTCATCGTCATCGGCGGCGCGCATAGCAACAACACCCACGAACTCTTTACTACCTGCCTCCGTTACTGTCCGCGTGTACATCACATCCAGACCGCTGCTGACCTGCTTCCGGATTGGTTCCGCGAATCTGACACCGTCGGCATCACCGCCGGCACCTCTACGCCAGACACTCTGATTGAACAAGTCGAGGCTGCGTTGCATCAATTTGCCGACGCAAACATTCACCTCAACCACTGCACGGAATGACCCTCATCCTCATCGTCATTTTGATTCTGATGGCCATGGCAGCACCACCGTTTTTCAAAAATCCACCTCAATCCCTGAAGAGACTAGGCCACTGTGTTTTGGTTTCTTTTTTTGGCGTCCTGTTACCGCTGTTCATCTTTTTCTTTAGTGCCTTTTTGATCCCGGAATGGAAAGGCGTGGCGACGCATGGCTGGCTGGATTGTTTTCACAAGGGAAAATTGCTACTTTTTCCCATTGTCCTCTTTGCCACCGGCTCATTATATGCCGTGGAACTTTTTCCGCCCAACCGCCTGCGTGAAAAAGGCGCGGCGCTGGGCCTCTTTCTAGGCTGCATCACAGCCACAGTGTGTTTTGTGTTCGGCCTCAGTTGTCTTCCGGCTCTGCAGGGGCTGGGGCTGTTTCTGGTTGTGCCGCTGTACACCGCCGTGTGGCAAGGTATCCGCGTGTGGAAGCTAAGAGGTGTTTTTGGTTCGGACCCACTCCCGTGGATGCTCGCGCTTATCGGCTCGGTTCCGCTTTGGGTCTGGAGCGTCATGTGGTCAAAAAAACTGTATGCCAATTTGCCCGCCACCGCGCCGGACTGTTTTGTCGTGACCGCCGCCTCGCGCGGCCATGCGTCATTCGTCGGGCCTTTCATCGAGATCCCTCACAAAGAACAACAACGCAGCGCCAATCTCCAGCTTGCCACGCTCTGGCAATTCGAATCTCTCTGGCGCAATCGCTCCCCGCGCAGCCACGCATCGTTTCGCCGCGTTTACAATCGCGTTGGGCCGGTCATGGCGAAACGCATCCAGCATCCGCTGCTGGCGGATTTCGCCTTCATTCTCATCAAGCCGATAGAACTGACGGCGCGCCTCATCATTTATTCAAATCGCAACAACGTTTAATGCTATGACCTCCAAATCAACTTCTTCATGGGACCGCTGGCTCGTGGTTTGCCTCTTCGCCATCGCCATGGCCTGGGTCGAATCTGCCGTCGTCTATTACCTGCGTACTATGATCAATCGCGTGCAACCATTCCAGGCCGACCCGCTGCCCATCATCGGCGGCCTTGGCCCGGTGGAACTCGTGCGGGAATTTGCCACGCTCGTCATGCATTTTACCATCGGCATGTTGGCTGGCAAAACCTGGCGCGCGCGCATCGCTTACATGGTTATCTCGTTCGGGCTGTGGGACATCTTCTACTACGTCTTTCTCAATGTGATGTGCGACTGGCCGCATTCCTTGTTCGATTGGGATATCCTATTCCTGCTGCCGTTGCCGTGGTGGGGGCCGGTGTTGGCACCTGTGTTGATCGCGACCCTGATGATCGTCTGGGGCACGCTCGCCAGCCAGTTTGAACGCCCGGCCGGGGGGCCGCTGTCCAACTGGCACTTGTGGGTACTCAATCTCATCGGGGCGGCGCTAGCGCTCTACGTTTTCATGGCCGACACGTTGCGCGTTGCGCACCAGGGCGTCGAAGTCATCCGCCATGTGCTGCCCGTGCATTTCAATTGGCCGCTCTTCCTCGTCGCGCTGCTGCTGATGGCTGCACCGCTGATAAAATTGTGCCGCCAACTCTGGTCGCCGCGCGATGGCTCGTTCGTCACGATTGAAGCTGAACCAAACTGATCATGCCGGTGGAAACAACAGTCCAGGGCTTCCGTCAGATCGCCACGTTGCTGCGCGGTGAGGTGGAAACCATCAGTCATTGGACGATCAATTGGAACACCCGCCGCCTCGCCCTGCACGTGGCCGTCATCATCATCGGCGCGGGTCTCTACGGTGCGGCAATGGGTTCCTGGCGCGCACCAGAACAGGCGCTGTTCGTCGCCATCAAATTTCCGCTCATCCTCCTGCTCACCGCTGTCAGTAATGCATTGCTCAACGGCATGCTCGCGCCGTTGCTCGGCCTCAACATCACTTTTCGCCAGTCTTTTCTGTCTGTCATCATGTGTTTCTCCATTGCGGCAGCCATTCTCGGCGCGTTCGCGCCGCTCACGGCGTTCATGATCTGGAATGCGCAACCACTCTCCGTCGAAGCGCACCGCAGTGGCACGTACAGTTTCATCATGCTCTTGCAGGTCGTGGTCATCGCGTTCGCCGGCATCACTGCCGACCTCCGTCTCGCCCGGCTCCTGCGCCATTTCAGCGGCAACAAACCCGCCGTCGCCCGCCGCGTGCTCATCGCGTGGCTCGCGGGTAATCTATTTTTCGGCAGCCAGCTCTCGTGGGTGCTGCGCCCGTTCATCGGCTCACCCAATCTGCCCGTGGAATTTGTGCGCCACGAGGCCTTCAAAGGAAATTTTTACGAAGCCGTTTTTCACGCAGTCATCAATGTTTTCCATTTTTAACCAAGGACTCACCATGAACACCATGAACCCCGCTCTGCAATCGACGCCAAATGTGCCGCCGCTCCTCAATCCTGCGAATCGCCCGCTGGGCGACGACCCGGCGGAATGCGTGCCGATTACCAGTGTCATCACCGCCATTGAATCCATTCTGCGCCATCCACGCCGCATCATGTTCCAATTGCGCCAGCCCGGCGCCGGCAAACTCATCGCCACCATGCTCTTTGCCACGGTCATCTTCAGTTTGATCTATGGCGTCATCGTTGGTTCATTCAGTGGAGGCCCGCAATGGTGGGCGGCGCCTGTTAAAATCTCCGGCGGCCTCCTCGTCACCACTATCATCTGCCTGCCCAGCCTTTACATCTTCGCCTGCCTCAGCGGTTCGCAGGCGCGGCTCGTTGAGATCTGCGGCCTCGTCGCGGGCCTGTTGATGCTGATGACGCTCCTGCTCATCGGCTTCGCGCCCGTTGCGTGGCTATTCTCGCAATCCACCGAATCGCCCAACCTGATGGGCACGCTGCACCTGATTTTCTGGGGCATCGCCACCGCGTTCGGTTTGCGATTTCTCCAGGCCGGTTTCTCGCATTCCAAAGCCTCCTCCAACGCCGGCTTGTTCACGTGGATCATCATTTTCGTGCTCGTCGCGCTGCAAATGACGACCGCGCTGCGCCCTATCCTCGGCAAGTCCGATAAATTTCTCCCGGACAAAAAGCAATTCTTCCTCCTTCACTGGAACGATTGCTTGAAGGACGACATGCGTAGCGGCCAGGAATGGGATTCGTCCAATCACTGAATCAGGAAATTTATGAAATTGTTCCGTCTCATTTTTAAACCGGAAACACTGGTCCCGATGCTTGGGCTCATCTTCGCCTCCGCCGCCACCGTGGCCCTCGTGCTGGCGCGCATCATCTGGACCGGCAAACTGCGTTATGCCTTCCTCGCCGGGAATCTGTTCCTCGCCTGGCTGCCGCTCGTGTTCGTGCTCCTCGCACAGGACGGTCTCAGCGAAAACAAAAAGCCCGGCTGGCAATTCTTTGGCTGGAGCGCCGCTTGGCTGTTGTTCTTCCCCAATGCACCTTACATCTGCACCGATCTCATCCATCTCAAGACCCATTTTTTCGAGCACTTCTGGGTGGATATGGTTTTGATTCTCCTGTGCGCTTTTACGGGCCTAATCGTTGGCTTTGTTTCGCTCTATTTGATGCATGGCACCGTTAAACGCCTGCGCGGTGGCTTGGCTGGCTGGGTTTTTGTTCTCGCCGTGGCCAGTCTCAGCAGCTTCGGGATTTATCTCGGCGAGAACAAAAA
>Ga0265326_10000710_pt1 | contig 12294 bp, 24 predicted proteins | sample 41424metaG_FD_192439 | JGI IMG/M metagenome (GOLD analysis project Ga0265326, IMG submission 192439) | Rhizosphere microbial communities from Carex aquatilis grown in University of Washington, Seatle, WA, United States - 4-14-24 metaG | ecosystem: Host-associated > Plants > Roots > Rhizosphere... | reverse complement strand
ACGGCGTCATCTACGGATTCCTCGTAGGTCATCCCCGGAAACTTATTGCGATGCCGATTAATTTTGTTTTTCAATTCCCTGATCTCTGATTCTGTTTTCATATTTACCCTGTTGTGCGTCCCCGTGAAATTCCTGAAAAGATTCGCCTCGGGCATTATTAACTGACAAAATGACCACATCCGTTTAAGTAACGAGGGGGAATACGCTCCATGAATAGCCTAGCCCCGGACAGTTTCTGCGAATGTGCGAACCTAAATTTTCAACCCCTTGCCCGACCTTCTCGCCCCGTAAGGCGGGAAACTTGTAGCCGGTCGCCTTTTATAAAGGTACTTATCCCTTGACGGTAGGTAAAAAGTATGTCATTATAGTAGGTAGATAAGGAGCTAACTTACTGATATGGCATACGATAAACCTAAAATGAAAAAATTCACTATCAAGGATTTTCAAAAACAATTTCCGAATGATGATGTCTGTTTAGAATGGCTCAAAGACTACCTTTATCCCGAAGGAATCTTCTGCGAAACTTGCCAGTCAGTTACCAAACATCACAAAGTAGCTTCACGCCGAAGCTATTCTTGCCAGACCTGCGGGCATCACGTTCACCCGACCGCCGACACTATCTATCACAAATCAACCACTCCGCTTACGAGCTGGTTTTATGCCGTTTACCTTATGGCCTCTACCCGTTGCGGCATCTCTGCCAAACAGCTAGAACGCGAATTAGGCGTTACCTACAAAACCGCTTGGAGAATGTTCAAACAAATCCGCTCGATGCTTGCCGAAGATGATGCAACCTTGAGCAATGCCGTAGAAGTAGACGAAACCTATTACGGTGCGCCGAAGTCTGGTAAACGCGGACGCGGTGCGAGCAACAAGACTATCGTTGCCGGAGCCGCAGAGCGCCAAGGTTCGGTCAAAACGAAAGTTGTCCCGAACGTCAAGCGCGATACGCTTATGAACTTCATACACGAAACAGTAGAGCCGAACTCTACAATCTACACGGACGAACTGAAATCTTATAACGCTATCAAATATCAAGGATTCAACCACGAACAGGTCAATCACGGTGCAAAGCTATACGTTATCGGCGATGCCCACACAAACAGCATAGAAGGCTTCTGGTCACTTACGAAAGGCGGCTTACGTGGTGTTTATCGCGGTCGCGTTACCCCAAAGTATCTCCAAACGTATTTCAACGAATATTCGTTTCGCTACAACCGCCGAAACTCTACTCAGCCGATGTTTCATTCTTTTCTGAAACAGGTTCGGAAACCTTACGACTAGTCTTTTTTAGAGCTAGTTCAAACCTTTTCCGTGTTATCGGGTGCGTCTCCGTTACCAGCGGCTTCCGTTGGTACTTGCTCCGAGACTGTCTTTTGTTGTTGTTTCTGGACTCTTTCTTTAACATATTCTTCCCACGCCTCTTTTGTTCGAGACTTAACCTCTATCTCTGATTTTCGTATATTTTGGTATTGCCGTTCAAGTTCTTCTTTTACATGATCGGCAATCTCGCTATAAGCACCCAGCCCAACCACCGCGAACATATCCGTCGCCTCGCCTACGCCGGGAGCCACTTCCGCTCTTTTTTTTGCCGTATAACCTTCAAACATCGCTATTGGGAACTTAGCGTCCGGGGCGTAGCAATCAAACATTAACTGGGAACTTGAATGCTCCTGACCGATGCCGATACAGGCGAATCCTAAATGATCCAGACACATTAACTCTTCATTATCTACAACGAAAATATGCCCTCCTCCGGAATCTACTCCGGTTATAATTGCCTCGACTGTAGGCACTGCGAAATTCATTAATTCAGCAGTTAAATTATCTAAAAATTCAGGCGCGAATTCAGACTGTCGGCTTATAAAAGTTTCCAAATCGAGTCCATATGGCGTTAGGCGGGACACAGCCGCCTTTTGTGCCGAAAGGAAGGCCATCGCCTCTTGAAATTTTTTCGCTACGTCTGCTACGCGAAGCCAGGTGTCAGGATCGCTCTGAAGTTGTACGGACACAAACTCTTTTACTTCGTTGATGATTTCTGTATTAAAACTCGAATCACCCGCTGTCATTACCACAATTGAATTGGTTAGAGGAATGACCTTTTGTTGAGGCGGTTCGTATTCAATATCGCCCGCTGTAATCATTCGATCAGCCACGCCAACAACATTGCGTCTATTATCGCTCAATAAAGCCACACAAACAGTCACAGGTATATCTTCCTTTTTATTGGGATTTAGACTAAAGCTAGATAAGTCTATACCTAAACTGTTATTATAACAATACATTCTTTATTCCTTACCTACGGTGAGGGGATAAGTACCTTTATAAAAATTTCCCCCCAAGCGATACCGGCACGTTATGGGGACTTGCTAGACCGCTCGTGATGCGGCTTTCTTATCCTGATCAATCAACCGAAGCCTGACCTCGGTGCTTATCTGGTTTCCGAGCAATGCCCGTAGAACGTCACGCTCGCCTTTAAGCTCGTTTTCGGCCAGCATCCAAGCTAACCGCTCTTCCGAGTATTTCGTGCGATAGAGGGACGTTCTTTGCGCCTCGGTTCGCTTCGGAACATCCTTTTGTTCCTCTTTGAACATCGCTATCAGCTCCTTGTTTTTGAGCAGTTCGTAGTCCGCTTGCTTATTGACCGCATCCTGAGACAGAGAGCGGATATTGGCTGAGCATTGTTCTATCTCGACCTCTAAGCGGCGCAGCTCGTTGTAAACTGATAGCGGCGTATCTTGTCCGTAGTAGTCCATAATTTTAGAAGGGGATGTCCGAGTCGTCAGCCGGCTTGTCAACGAAACTGGTCAGTGCCTCGGGTCCGTGCTCGGCAACTTCCCGCCGTTCGGTTTCATCAAGAACCTTGCCGTAGGTCTCCAATTCCTGATATTCCAAAGACTGTGCGACGATCTCGCGCATCTTGTCAGACAGCGCTAGGAACTCGCCCTCGTCGTATTCCTCGACATCGAAATATTTCAGGTCGTTACGCTGTTCGGGAAGTTCGACGCCTTTCGGCATTCCCGCCACGCCAGTAACTTTGACCTTTCCTTTTTCGTTTTCCGACAGGACCACTTGACAGCCCTTGCCGAGTACATTGCGAAGCTCGAAAGCCTGCAATTCCTCAGACGTGAAATCCCGTCCGCGCCAATTAACCAACGCCTGCCGGAGATTTGCCTTTTCCGAGAGTGAACGCGTGTACCACTGGCTGACGATGAACGGCTGGCCGTCCTGCCGGTTTTCGTGCGGGAGCTCCCACATAATCACGATCTGACTGCGCAGGCGTTTCTGCCCTTGATATTCCGATTCGTGCGTGCCGATGCCTGTTAATCCGATACATCTTGCGATATGGGTCCCGGTCGGGGCGTTCTCAAAATTTCCACCTGTATCCTTGATAATCATTTTTTGTTGCTGCCATACAGCTTGTTTTCCTATTTAGATCGCCGGTGACTAATCCGGCCTAAGTCAAACTTTTTCTAAAACGGCGCTCCCCGGCACACCGAACAATCATTCTGCTGGCAGGCGTCCGGTCCTTTTACGCAAGCATCGCTCGCTTCTTTGTCAAAAACTACGGGTTTGAATATCTCAATACCGTGCCGTCCTGCTACTTCGTGGATAACCTCGCGCGTGCCGTATATGCCTCGGGCGGTGGCTTCCGTGTTGACGGCGGTCAGGATGTCCTTTAGGTCGTCATCCGTGTAAATCGTGTTGATATTCGCTCTACCCATTGCGTTTTTCGATGATTCCTTTAACCGTCACTTCCATTTCGTAATGGCTCATTTCCTGGTCGAGCACGCGGTGACATTCGACGCACGCGTAGCATACTTCAAAGTAGTCTTCCCTTGTCAAAATAAATCTGCGTTTCTTCGAGTGGGCCAGCGCCCCGCCAAAACTTCCTACACAAACTGAAAATCTAACTTCGCAATATTCGATCCCTACTTCCGTTGCCCACCACTGCTTAAGTTCTCGATGCCATTTGGCGTTGTTCTGTGAGCGGACGGATGGGCGCTTGGAACGCTTAAAGGTCATATTGCTAACTCAAATTCAAAAGGCGCGACGGGTTTGTTTTCGTCAAATGCGTAAATAAAAGCCGTAGCACTTTTAGGTAAGGTCACCATCCTGTCCTCGGCTTTATCGCAAACGTCTACCCACGTCCATCGAACCCGAATCGACTTGTCCGGCACTACTTCGCGTATGGCTAAGGCGATTGGGCATAATCCACACATCTCGCGGATTCCATTGTCAATGTGCTTTTGCTCAACTTTTATCTTCATATTGCTACCTCAAACACCTCGCAACCGGCCCGATCCTCGACGCCTGCCGGGATGATTTCCCGCGTGACCTTTAATTCCGTGAAACGACCGCTGATTGCGTGTTCCTTTTTGCCTATTGCCGCTGCCGCCTCTTTCATCGTGAAATTCGGGACCCGCGCGCCGTAGGCTAAAATCTTCTGGCGTACCGTGCCTTTGTATTCCTCGGACGGGTTGGCGGCTGCCGAGCGAGTATTGCCGCCGTGCCGATTCGCTGTAATGTCCGATACCTTTGGCACGAACCGCTCTGCCTGCATATTGTCGAAGAGGGATGTTTGGATCATTTGACCTCCGAATTTCGGTTCAAGTAGTCGTTCCACGTAATGACCTCGCCTATCCATCCACCTACTTCGCCGTGCTTTGCCCACGCAATGGCAATATCACGACTATGCGGGGTGGGATTTATTGGGTACTGGACTGTGCCATCGGGTTTCGTCCATCGGATGGTGAACCTTTCGAGGTCGTCCAGACTGCCGGGTTCGATTGCGTCTAAAGGTGTGGGCATTGTTATTTGTCCTCCGCACCGCGTTGCGCGATAACATTGTTTGCCATCTGAGCGATAGCGGCTGGTTCTTGTGTAAGGCCTCGCCAATCGCACATCATCTGAGCGACCGCAAGTGCTTGTACTACCTTCTCGTACCTCTCTTTCAATTCAGTTGCGCCCTGCGGGATGCTGTCTTGGCTGTACCACAATCGGGGCAACACTTTTCCCTGGTTTTCGTCGTTAAACCAAGTGACCTGAATGTGGGGTGCAAATGCGATTTCTTCATTTGAAGCATCTGAATTTATAAACAGGTAAATATAGAATTGCCGCCAATTGTCGTCGTATCTTACAAACATAATCCTCTCCTGTAGAGCCGTCTCCAGACGGCAAATTGGTAACTCGTCCTCAGCGGTTAATATCCCGACCGCTCCGAAATTTCCTTACACGCCAGATTCTTCATCTGAGAAGTAATCTTTGAAGCGTCTACCGAAGCGGCGTAGTATCCGGCGGCAAAGGAAAAGATTAGGAGTAGTAGTAAAAGGGTTTTCATTTCTCTGTCTCCGGTTTTGGCGTATAGATGTAATCGAATCTCCAACAGGGATAACCGCTAGACTGGTTGCAATACTTCATAATCCGGTAAAGCTGGATTGAGTTGTTATCGTTGTAGAGTTGCAGCCATTTTTCAGTCTTTTCAGGGTTGTAGCCGAAGCCGTTTTGACGGCGATTGCCAAAGGCCGCCTCATGCGTGGTTTCTGCTTTTGCGTAATCCCATTGGTACATCCGATCCGAATAAACTGAGCTCGCGTTCTCACGGTTGGCTTTCTTAATAAGCTTCGGGTTGTCCCACTCGACGTATCCATCGAAGTTGTAGGGATTCGTAAGTGGCGTTCGCTCAACCGGATTACCGTTCTCGTCGCGATAAGAGCTATGTGCCGTATATGAATATTTGCGCCGTCCAAATATGTCTGAAAAGTTGTCCATTACACCCCGCTCCTTACAGCTTGAATACTTTCCTGTTGGTTCTTTGCCGCTGTCGCGACATTCGTTCTATTCCTCTAGTCCTCGTAATCGACTACTTCAAAGTCTTCGTCACACTGGACGCATCCCATCGTAAATCCGTAATAGTTCGGTGCGGTGGTCTCGTTTATGTAATCGCAGTAAGGACACGTCGCCTCAACTAGCCACAGCGCTTGCTCGTTGAAGCCCTCGATTCTTTTTGATCGGTCTGCACAGGTTGATTTCATCTTTCCTCCAAAACAATCAGCTCGCCCCGTTCCGCGTACGCTTCAAAATTACATTTGGAAAATGCGTACCTTGTTCTAAACGCTTCGCTACCCACCTTTTGGTTAATGTCGATAGCGTCGTAGTGGTCGCCGCGAACCCCAACTACCTCGAAGGTCGGCTTGTAGCCATAGGTCGCTGGAATACGGAACTGCGTACCCAGCCCGATTGAAGGGGAGGCCGATAAGGCTGGCCTCGCTGGGCGTGTTTGTAGGGCGGAACGGGTGGTGGTCATTCGGTTTCTCCGTCTAAAAAATTGCGAATTGCGCTGTGCAGCCCTTGCGTATCCACGCCGTACACCTCAGCGTCGAAGCTACCTGCCTTAAACATATAGTCGTCAAGGTCAGCGTAAATAACGGACTCCGCCTCTTCTTTGTCGTCTCGCTCCAAGGCCTCGCGCAACCGCTTGACGAACATCTGGCAATACTCCAATTCAGTTTCTGCTTTCTTTAGTCGCCCAATAATCGTTGCCATAATCCCCTCTCAAAAAGTTATGTCTGCCGGTTCGTAGCCGGGATGAAACGGCGTGTCCGAGTTCGTGCAGTTATCAAAATGTTGTTCCACGGTGAGCGGTTCGTCTTTATCGACCGCGAACATCCGCTCGAACTGCATTTTCTCTTCGGTCATCTTTTCGTGAAGCTCGTCTACGTTACCCGCGTGAACGACCGTGAAAGGCTGTCCGTGGTCGCAGAAATAAGCTTCGACTTTGTTTATCCTCTCCGCCGCTGATAGCTGTTTCCGGTAGTGGTGGAGCGTTCGTGTTGTTTTGAATTGTTCTATTGCTTTGTCGGGTTGCATAGGGTTGCTCCTTGTTCGGCTCACGGCTCAGTCTATGCGTTTGGTTATTAAGATCAGTCCATCATTCGAGGGAACGCAATCTATAATTGCCTCGCCCGTCGAGCTGTACGGAGCTGCCCACAGCGGCGTGTCCTCACTCATAACGAAGTCACCGCCTTTATAGCCGCAATAGGTCGTACCCAACGCCTTCTGGCATTGCCCTAGAAGCTCTGCTACCGTTTTTGGCTCTACCTGCCTGTCGAAAGACAAATCGCTGTAATAGCCGCGATAGCTCATCTCTTCGCCCGGCGACGTGTGATCACTGAATTTCACAACCGCGTCTGGGCTTGCGTCCGACAGCACTTCGATCAATCCGCCCAAAGTCAAGTGGTAGCTTGACCGTGTGCGCCGACCGTCCGCGCTTATCGTGTCCATTAATTCTTGTAAACCCATAACTTTCTCCTATTGAGCGGCGCTAGCCGCCTACTGCTACCTCGTTGCCCCCGCGCCGGATATGTCGGGCGCTCAGGGATGTTCCTACCGATTCCTGCGCCTTGAAGCACGAGCGATCTTGTTGCGATCCCGACGCGCCTTGTTGTGACAGCGTTCGCGCTTCTCACTTTTCTCTACCGCCTCAGTTGAGCGCGGCCTGAAAACGGCGATTGCCAGTCCGATACCTTTTGCGAATAATGACCGTTTGTCAGTTCCCTGTTCTGTTTGCATTTTCATTTCTCCTGTTTCGTGAAAGGGGCGGCAGCTTTAGCGTTCCTAGGGGAATTGAACCCCCAAGCCCTTCTTGAGCGTCATTACCCGCCGCCCCCGTATCATCCCTTACGGAACAATGTGTAAAAGATCGTCTCCAGATGTATTGGTCGATGTAGCTTTTTCGGCTGTGCCGCTCGATAAATCCTTGGCGATAAGGTATGCGCAGTCAGCGTCGTGCACCAATTTACTTGCGTCCATCGACGGCTCCCGGTTGTAGCAGAATTTGCAAATAAAGTAATCCGGGCCGTTCGGGTTGTATTCCTCAGTGACCGCGTTTGCTATCACCTGACTGCATAAGCTTTGTATATCCCGCTCTCTTTCGCTGTCCATAACTTTCTCCTCTCTACAAATTTTGTCCGAGAAGTTAAGGTCAAAAAGGTTGCGAACTCTTTTGTTAAACCTGACCTTCTCGTGTCCCCCTGGTAATCCCCTTTGCTCGAATGTTTGGGAGGCGGTAGGCGAGATTCGAACTCGCGAGCAACCCTTTCTCTCTCACCCGTACCGGCCTCTGCTTTCCGTTTCTGCCGCTCAGTACAATATCCCGAAGGGTAACTTCCCTTGCCGCAAGCGATGAGCATTATGGTATTTGGATTGTGACTAGATTGACCGTGCCACTTTCAGCGCCTGGGTTCTTAGTCCAAGCTGTCCTTGCCAACGGACTCTCACTACCGCCATATTTACTTTTCAAACCCCTTGATCGTTGGTGGCTGGGTAGACAGGAGAACCGCGATTCTCAGGTCACAACTCGTCACTACCTACCGGCCCGCACTTTTTGTTAAATATCCCTGTGATCGTTCTTAGGTCTTGCGTTGATGCCCCGTCTCGGTATGCCCTGGGTTGCGCTTTCTGCATCGGTTTTGCTTAACCTGTTGACAATCCTACCATTCATTTGATACTCTGTCAATACCAAAACGATACCAAATGCAATTAATTTGATTCGGCGGCCGGTTTAGAAGATCTTTGATTTACGAGAGTTTCAATGGCATAGACAATATGCTGATTAAGGCTGCGTTTCTCGTTGGAAGCGTCCTTTTCCATCTGCTTTTTGAGCTTTGCCGGAATGCGTAAATTGAAATGCGCTACTTTTTCTTTTGCCATAATGGATTATAAATTACCACATTCTAAATACTGGTGCAATACTATATGAATACTAAAGAAACTTATTTATTTTCCGATACCGCTTTGGTATCATCAAGTCCATCTATGGATGAAAAGGAAAAGACGCGATCTATTCGATTGCCGGAATCCCTGTGGGAAGCGATCGACGAGGACGCGAAACGGTGCAAGCGCAGTGCACTAAAACAAATGGAGGCGGTGCTGTCTCTGTATTACAACCTTGGGGAGCCGCCCGAGCTGGACGCGGCACGAATAAAGGCTGTATCTGAGGTAGAGGACGACCCGAAAATTCGGCGTACTTACACCCTCGTGCCGACCCCAGATGAGCCGCCGCAGCACGAATAAAGGCTGTATCTGAGGTAGAGGACGACCCGAAAATTCGGCGTACTTACACCCTCGTGCCGACCCCAGATGAGCCGCCGCAGCACGTTTTTGATTTATTGGAGGAAATAAGAAGGCCGGAAATTGCTGAAGCAATGAAGAAAGTGTTGTTGGAGGATAAGCCCAAAGCAAAAAACGGGAGCTAAAGTAGCCCCCGCAAAAAATTCCTTGATTTTTGACTTAGAATAGGTGAAACTCTTTCACCCACGGTAAGAATAGAGATTCAAACGCCGCCTCACTTTCGGTTTTAACCTCGATCTTGGTTATGGCAGGCGCGAATCGGCCTACGGGGCATTCCTGATTAGGCTGACAGCAAATATTTGAAGGCATCCACAGCGTGCCCGGAGCGCAGCCCTCGACGCCCATTATTGGGATGTCACCGGCGTTGGCCGATATGGTGAAAATTGAAAACACGACTAGCACGACGAGCGGGGAAAAGAATCGTTTCATAGTAATCTCCTGTTTTATTTTTGTTGGCGTAAAACCTTAAACGGTTTTACAAAAATAGTTTAACAATAATTACCCCCTATGACTACATTTGCAGTAACTGAAATCCTCAACATTATTGACGCGGCGCGGGATGCAGAGCTTTGCCGTGACCTCGAACGTTCTGAAGGAATACTGGCCGAGGTTTGGCCGGACATAAGTATCGATCCTGATTTCAGCGATTTCGACCGCGCCGTGGCTGCGGAACTCTACCGACTGTGCGGGTACTTTCTTAGTTCTTACGGTCGCGCGCGCGTCCTTTCTAACTTTCAGTCAAGAGGGAAAGACCTTGCAACAAAGGCTATCGGAATATTCAAACAGGTCGGAATGCCGGACAAGATAGCGGAAGCACGAGTAACCTTGGCGTTGTGCTATCACCACGTCGGGGAGTTTTCCGAGTGCGCCCTGATTCTCGACACTGCCGAGGCACAATTCGACGGCAATATTCTCCACCCGGTCTATTTACAGATCGTGACCAATCGGATAGTCGTGTACTACTCTGAGAGAGATTATGAATCCGCATTACGCCGAATAAGAGAAATAGAGAGTATTGCGGATCTGAGTACCGACGACCGGCTTCTCACGATGTTCCACAATCAGGCGGGCATTGTTTATAGGGCGGTTGGGAATCCCGATAAAAGCGTATTCCATCTCTCCGAGGCGATCCGTTGCGGCAAGCGGGCGAAGAATCTACGATTCGTCGCGATCAACTGCAATAATCTCGCGATGGTCTACAAAGACCTAAAGATGTTCAGCCAGGCCCACGAACAACTCGACGATGCCAAGACCACTTTCCTTAGCTTGAACGAAGCCGGGCGCATACCGCAGATTTTAGACACGCGGGCGTTGATCTATCTCGATGAAGGGCGCTCACTAGACGCTCTGTCCGCGATTAACGAGGCTATCAGGCTGTTCTCGCAAGGGGAAGACCATGGCGGGCGGGCAGATGCATACTGGACGAAATGCAAGTGCCTGATGCGCTTAAACGAGCCGTATGAGGATGTGTTCGCGGAACTCCTGCAAATAGCCGATACGCACCTTGGCGGGTCTGAGCGATACCTCGACCTACTGAATCAGGAGCGAGAAGTGTTAGCCCCGGCAGTCAAGACTATTTACCACGGCATCCGGCGAATTGAAATGCCCGCCAATGCAAGATACTCATTTGAAGCGGCGGTTGCGGAGTATGCGAATCTGTCGTTTTATTTCTGTTCCAAGGCTTCGCGCGTGATTGCTGTAAAGGCTGTTTCACATATCAGCGAGGGCGCGGCTATCCTATTTGTCTATGACGGCGCTAATCGCATCGGTCAGGTTTGGCGCGAAGAAATGAGTGATCTTCTGGCCGTCAATATTGCTGATGAAGATTACACGCTCCTAGATGATGTTAAGGCTGTGGGAATGCCGATAGGGTGGTGCGATGTAGACGATCTGGCAGAACAGCCGATAAGGTTTAAAAAGTTCTGAAATATGAGATACATCGAACTTACCGACACCACCATTGACCGGGAGAAGGTCACTGTTATTAACCGCGATCCTAAGATAGAAGGCCGTGTCCACGTAACTTTTGATAACGGCGTAATTCATTATTTCGACGGTCACGATGCCGCTCTTATCTTTGCGGCTTTTCGAGACGATGCAGGAACGGTAAAACCCCACGTATGGCAAAAAGACGAATAATGAGTATACAAAATAGGCGTTTTATGGTACTCTAAAAATCTCAGGTCACAATTCTTCACTACCTCACCGTAGTAAAGAAAATTCATTTCTTTGCCCGCGAGTCAATTTGGACTAAGCGGGTTTTCGCTTTTTAAATTCAAGGCTTTTAAATGAGCGAAGTTTGTACGTGTCTGCATTGTGGCGCGGTTCATAAAAAGCGGGTATCGATAAATCGGGCCGCCTTTATCGGGCCTCGCCCCGTCAGTAAATCGGCATTTCGTCAGTTCTGTAAGGAAAATGGCCTGCCAATCTCTCGTAAGCGGCGGGCAGTGCCTGACCGGTCGGGACGTGATTTGGGGCAATTAAGAGAAAATCAGCTTTCCACGCGACACATGGATCGATGGTTGCCAGAATTCGTGGTGCGGAACGACAATAACAAGATTTGCGACTGGTCGGAATATTACCTGCAATTTGTTAATGAACTGGCGAAAGGTCCAAAAGAAACGGTGTCAAAAATGCGCCTTTGGTCACGCCCACGAGTGCCAAAAGGAAACGATCTCGCCTTCTACTGTAAACCGTGAACTTACTACGTTATCCGCCATTCTCACTCGCGCTGCGTTTCTCGGCAAGATAAAAGACAATCCGGCGAAGTTGGTCAAGAAACTACGCGAACCGGACTCACGGGAACAATTCCTAACCTTTGACGAAAAACAGCGATTGCTGGCTGAAACCCAAAAGCACTATTTACTGCATTTCTCAGTGATCCTGGGCATCTTTACTGGGTGGAGAAGCGGTCAGATACTATCCTTGCGAAAAGAGGATTTAGAGCCTGAGACTCGCACCGTTCGCATCGCACGCTCGAAAGGAAGAAACGCCCGCCGGGTTGGGGTAGGCAGCCAGGTGTGGGCGATCCTTTCCTATTTAGCCGAATACACCGAAGGGGAATATCTTTTCTATAACCGGAAAACCAAAACGAGATTCCTGAGCTTCAAAAGAAAATGGGGCGAAGCGTTAAAAGCCGCCGGACTGTCGGACATTCGCTTT
>Ga0265326_10000709_pt1 | contig 12320 bp, 26 predicted proteins | sample 41424metaG_FD_192439 | JGI IMG/M metagenome (GOLD analysis project Ga0265326, IMG submission 192439) | Rhizosphere microbial communities from Carex aquatilis grown in University of Washington, Seatle, WA, United States - 4-14-24 metaG | ecosystem: Host-associated > Plants > Roots > Rhizosphere... | reverse complement strand
GTTCAAATTCTGCGCGCCAGTCAAGTTCTTTTTGATAAAGTTTTGGGAGATTTTTCCACTCACTACGGATTAGCCCCTTGGCTTTTTCGTTTTTAACAAATTCCTTATAATCCTTGGAATCGTAGAGAGGTTTAATTTTCATTTCGCGCCATCTAAGGGAAGTTTTCTAGTGCCATCAGCGTTAATTAATCCGTCAAGAACGCTTGGATGAGTGCCAATATCATTATTGGTTAAAATATTAGGTTCTGCTGGAGGTTTTTGCCCGCCCCAAATATCCCCGCCGATTAATCGGGTTTTATCAACTGTGAAAATTTGGTCGAATGATAGTTGTTTAGAAGTATCTGTTGCGCAATAAATTACCCTAGATGGACAATTTGTATTATTACAACTATAGAACATTCCATCGCGGGCGCGGATTCCACAAATATGACAAACTACGGGATTTTCATCAATTGGGAGCCAAGGCGGAACGGGATAATCAGGATAAGGATTATACGGCGCGGGAGTTCCGTCTTTGGGCCAAAAAGGGGCTAATTTTTCCAATTCGTTGATTCGCCGCTCTAAATCCGCTTGGCGTTTTTCTAATTCTGTTAATCGTTGGTCACTCATTTTTTCTCCTTATTTAAATAATCATTATATGCTTTTTCTAATTCTTTTGTCCATTCAATTCCCAATAATTCGCAATCTTCTTTGCTCGCGGGTTTAATCTCGGGTTTCCAATCGGCGAAAATTTTCTCTAATTCTTCTTCCGTGGGGGATGGTCGCCCTCGGATTTTTAAAATATCATTCTGAAATTTTAAATCCTCAATCAACTCATAAATACTCTTCCCTTTTAACTCTTTATAAGTGGGATTTCCAAGGATTGCCCAAATTTTGTCCACAATAGCGCGTTCTTCTTCGTATCTTTCCTTCCAATAATCTACCGCGCTTTGGATATTATTTAATTTGTGGCTCATAATTAAATTAATTCTCTGTCTTCAACTGTCGGCGCGGTTAAAATCTCATTGAGAATCTTTGCCCGTTCTTCTTGAGAAAGATAATTCCAATTTTCTTGGACACTCAAATGAAAGCGCGCCGGTCCATTCTTTTCTATCAAAAGACGGATATTTTCTGTTAACTTTTCTACTTCGGTTAGCATGACGACAAAAATTGATGATTGAGAGCCGAACGTCAACTAAAATAAATTACTTTTTCGCTATAGCTCACATCATAAAGCAACTTCATATTATTCAACCTTTCCCGATTATTATCTAAATATTGATAAAATTCTCCATATTCGCAATAAGAAAAACGCATATAAATACGAAGCTCTAATATCGAGTTGTTATATCTGTGGTGTTCTCGCTCAAATGTAATTTTAACTTTCATTGAGCTAAATTTTCTCTAACTTCGGGAAGGCTTTTTAGAATTGAATTCGCAAATGTTTCTAAATGGTCCAAATCTTTGAATTTAACAATTAATTCGTCGCCGATATGCACTAATATGCAACTTTCGTAAATATCTCCGTCTTTGTCATGGAGATTAATTGACCAACTATATGTTGTTTTCATAAATTATTCTATTCCTTCGGGGTCATATCGCGTTGGCCAAAAATATTCCTCTCCCCAATTTTCCACATACCAATTGGAAGATTCACGATTTTTGCGTGCTTGTTTAGTAGAGGTATATCTTAATATTTTCTTTTCGCGTTTTAACCTCGCGGCGGTTAATTTCTCAATATCGGAGTTAGATAAAAATTCTCCCACTCAATGATGCCCTTCTTTTTTATAAGGTTTCTTATCCATGAACTTCTTCAACTTATCAAGCGAAATCGGCGCGCCGTTATTATATTTTAAAAGCGTCTCTATTCCAATATCCGCCATCTTGCCATTCTCAGTATTCATTAAATCAGATTCCAAGCAAGCCAAATGTTGGTGCCCATGTAAATGTATCGAATTATGCGCCATTTTATTCCAAGAATAAATTCTATAATGGCATAATACTAAAAAGTCTCGATTAATAACTACTTCTGCATATTGGGGTAAAAACGTGACATTCCGCCCGTTAATTTCTGTTTTAAACGGGAAAATACAAATTTCTTCTTGGGCTAATGCGGGGAATATTTTACTTAACGCGGCAAAATACGCCTGCTTTTGACCTGAAAAATGGTTCCCAATGAACAATATTAGTTCTTTATAACGCAATCTATCCAATAACTGATAAAATTTATCACCCTTGCCATCGTTGAAGATCAAATCACCCAAATGAAACACTGTGCTGTCTTCATCAACTACGCTATTCCAATTACGAATTAGTCCTTCGTTATAATCTCCAAAAGAATCAAACCCGCGAACTTTCCAAATAGGAATTTCCCAATTTGGGTTATGATTCCAGTGTAAATCACTAATGAAGAAGAATTTAGACTCTTCTCCTTTGAATTTTAAAGCGTTAAACATAATTATTCCGCTAATTTAATCTTTTTCTCGCTATAAATCTCCCAACATTTCCCCAGTTCATAAACCTTATCCCCTTCTTGAGTAGAACTATCCAATAGCCATTTAGATAATTCTTCTCCAGTTAAAACATGGGATTTGCCATTGTCGTAAGGATGATCCTCGCTATTAACGAGACAATATAGTTTATTTTTGATAATTTTCATATTATGAAGATTCTTCGACTTTTGTGATCTCTATCTTTCCTCTTTCTGAATGGAAGTCAAGTTTTTTTAAAAAAATAATTCACAATAGCATTTTTCTTTTGTATATTACAATACCTCTCTATGGAACATAATAATGAAACAAAACTCAAAATAACCAACAGCATTCTTGAAGGCGTCCCAAGCAAAGACGCTTGCAAGACTATTGGGGTTAGTCAATCTTATTTTAGACAAATATTAAAAGAAAATAATTTAAAATGGATAAGGTCAGTTCACAGGATATATGAACTAAACCATAATTATTTTGACGAAATTGATACCCCTGAAAAAGCTTATTGGTTAGGATTTTTATATGCGGACGGACACGTTTCCGACACGGGGGCTTTGCACTTACAATTGCAGGGGAGAGATATTGAGGTTCTAGAGAATTTGAAGAAAGCTGTTAATTATAATGGAAATATCAAATTAAGAAAAATAAAAAATAAAGATTACTACGGATTAAGAATTTGGTCCGTCCAAATGTGCGCTTCTCTTAGAAGATTAGGAATAAATAGACAAAAAACGAAATCTCCCCAAATTCCAATCATCAAAACAATATTTTATAAAGATTTTATTCGAGGTTTAATAGACGGAGACGGAACAATTTACTACAAAAGAAAAAGCCAAACGAAAATGACTTCTTGTGTTCATATTTTAATTCATCGGGACTGCTTGCCCCAAGTAATTAATATGATAGAGTCATTCACGAAAAATTTTACGTGCTCGATAGCGAATCACCATCGAACCGACTATTTAAAAATAATTTCTGTTGATGGTAATCGGCAAGTTTTAAAACTATTAGATAATATTTATGATCATTCGGCTCTGTTTCTCAATAGAAAATATAATAAATTTTTGGAGATAAAGAAATTTTATACTGATAATCCTATTCTACTGGAAAAGACTGAGCGGATTCAGTGTCAATCTCACCGGAGTCAAGAAAATTTGATTCTCTTTCCAAAAATCTCAGGCTCTTAAGTTTAAAAGCATTAAAAAAATCGCCCTCGATTGACAAAACGATACCCTCCGAAGGGACTTTGGATTTGCACATATAGCAATCCATCTCGGTGTATTTCTCAACGAGTTTGGCCAGAAAATTCTCGTGCCAATGGTCTTCCGTCGAAATTTCTGGAAATAAATCCTTGGCTTTCCCATTATAAAAAACTGGAACCATATTTAACCCGTTTTTAGCGCAAAATCTTTGGACTTGGGAAGTAGTGAATTCAATTACATCTCCAGAAATATTCGTAGAGGTTACACGATAAACATAAACCTCCATTTGAAGGGGCTTCGTGCCATAATCATAACCTCCTTGAATCCAAGAGCCGGTCGGAGTTTGCCCAACTAATTCAGCATAAACAGTATATCCATCTTTTAGGAAAGGATTAATTTTTTTGGCCGCGATTCCCCAAATATCAGAATCATAAAAATGCTGATTTTGTTTATCGGATTCCTCATATTCATTTTTAATCACACGGCGGCTAGACCAAAGATAATCATATTTTGTATCAACAATATTTAGTCCAAATGGATTAAAAAGCTTTTCAAACCAGAGTTTCTTTTTCTTTACCAACACTTTGCTAAAAATTGCACTTGCCCCATGCATTTTATAAGAAATAGTAATAGTATCATTGGGATTCACCGCACTAATATTGCGCTTCAATTGCTGAGTGTCAATATGGAATCTAAATTGGTTATCTACTAATTTACTCGTGCGCTTAACTTTGCCGCGCTTTTTATCATTTTGACGCGCCGCAAGAGCTAATTTCCGTAAAGCATCTTTATTTACATATTTTTCGACAATTAACGTATCATTGATTGTGTCGAAAGATAAATCTACATCGAAATCGCCAATATCGCCTTTCATTCCCTTTGATTTGGCCCATTCAACTAAATCTTTCGCGGGCGCGATATAACCTTCACTGACAATAGAACGAAGACGAGTCGCTTTTACGCGGCATTTGTCAGAAAAGAAACCCTTTTTTGTTTTATCTTTATTAAGGGTCGGTTCGCTAAATGAATTAGAATAAGAAAGATAATCACTATTAATTGCGCTTTCGAGAGGAAAATAAATATATTTTTCCCCTTCTACGGCATTTTTCGAGGTAATAAGAGTTTGCCCGTCAATTGTTACTAGGCTAAGACGGTCTGCATTGGGATGCGGACGAAGCGCGGGAAGAATTACTACTTTGGCGAGATAGTTGGAATCTTTTTCTTTGATTGAAAGTTTCATAAGCAGCTAGAATGGTTGTTTAAGTGTGCGAGTCAATAACTTTTTAAAAAATTAATCTCTTTGAATATCTTCAATATTTTCAATTTTGTCTAGTCCAAATTTTCTCACCTCATAATCTATTCCCAAGGCTTCGTAGGCAGAAAATAAAAGTTTCAACTCCCATTTTTTCTTCCCCGTGGTCCAATTTCCTCGGCGAGATAGCTTAGATTCTAGTTCTTTCACCGTAAGCTCTGCGTGTTCGGCTAATTTTTCGATATCTGCGTCCATGATTTTTATAATTTTACAATATCGCCCTCGCTAACCCAAATAAAATGCTTTTGAAACATTAAATCTTGCGCCGCGCCGTAGCGGAACATGATTGCGACTTGAGGCGAAGAATCTGAAATTGAATATTCAAAGGCTTGAATTGCGCAGATTATTTTCTCAACAAAGCATTGAGTTTTTACCCCGTGAACTAAAATTTCGGTTTTAATATTAACTTTATCTCCGAATGTGAATTTGGGCGTTTTCATAGATTATTCCGGTGCTAAATAATGAATGTGCGAAATTTTCCCCTCCACGCTATCCTTAATAGTGCAATTAATAGTCTTATCAACTTCTCCATTAAAAATCTTCTCGCGCACAGCATCTAAATGGGCAAACAATAGAGATTGATTCTCTGCATTTGGCAGCGCAATATTATCAAAGCTCATAATTGAATAAATCTTTAGCTCAATATTGTAGTTGATTAGATATTCAATATGAGTAGGTCTATCACATCGAATCAAATAGCTTTCCCATTTTTCGCTTTTATCGGCGCGGACTAAATCAAATGTTAACTCGGTTAAAGGTTTATCACTCATAATTAATTGTTTTTAATATAAATTGTCATTTCAACTGGGGAATCGCAGCCATTATACAGTGTCGGGCCAAAAATTGACGCAAAGTGCCAAAGCTCATCATAACAATATCCCTCGGCGTTTTCGTGGAATTTCAATGGGCAAAATTTGTAAACAGCGTGGCTCTCATTGAGCACTTTAATGTATTCTTGCCCGCGCTTTGTCAATTTAAAATAAATTATGTCGTTGAGATTAAATTTGGGTAAATTTTCCATAATTAATTAATGCAAACTGAATTTACGACTAATTTATCTCCGTCCTCTTCAAATTCTTCGAATTGACTCTCGGAAATCCACTCGCCATCTTTATATCGCCCGACAGAAGGGGAGAAGCCCACTTCGCCATAACGATTTCCCTCGTCATCGCAGGAGTAAATCACATCAATATTGGGATATTTTTCTGCGATTTCTTGCAATTTTTTAATATATTGTTTAAGTTTCATAGTTATTTGTTAATTAGCTCTCCGTTGCCATCGTGAATTGACCACCAAATGATTTCTAGTGAGCCTAATTGATTTTTATTCCAGCCTAATTGGAGACTTTTAGCTAACGCATTGCCACATAACATAATACCGCGCTTCGTGGGCTTTTTATCGGCGCGGATTTTCTCTAAAAGTTCCGCCGCTTCTTGGGCTAAATCAGTAGGCGTTTCGTTCATAGAAAGACTCTGGGAAATTTTCTTTCCAGTGTCAAACAGATTCCAATAAATAAGTAGAGTTCGCCGTCACAATGGTTGTTTTTCCGCCGTTGTCTTCGTAAGAAAGCACGGGGGAGGAAGTAAATAATCCCAAGCGATTTCCATTGCTGTTCTTTTCGCGAATAATCGAAATAATTTTGTTAACTTCAATTAAGTTGATTAATTTCCCTTCTACCCAATGGCCAATAGGAATTTCACCTTTATTTGTCTCTCCGATTTTTGTTAGTTTGACTTGTTTCATAATTATTTTGATAAATTAGTTAAGATTTCGCCTAAATTTCCTGCAATATTCATTATTTGATATCTCGTTTCGTTAATAATTGAATATTTATAATGGGGCAAATCCCGCACAAAATCCTTAACATTTTCGGGCGTCAACTCAATTTCCTTTAATACCAAAGGTTCATCACTTCCGCCGTTTAACCACGAAGTCATTTCAATAAATGGCTTATGAGCTTCTGTTGCGTCAAAGAAGATATAAAAATCCACAGCATCAGTGTGAAGATAATAGCTTACCGCATTCAGCGCGACTTTTTCTTTCTTCCAAGTGGGAATTTTTGATTTGGTTTTCTTTTTCATAGAGTAAAAATCTATTTATTGCTTAATAAAAGTCAAGCTAACTTTCTATTTTGATTAAAAATTTCCAAAGCCCGTTCGATACATTTATTTTGAAATTCCACCACCGAGATATTAGTATATGCCGCCACCATTGGCTCAATTTCGTCATTATACCCCTGAAGAATATTTTTAGCGATAAACCGCCGCCCCTGTTCATCCAATAATCCATATTCAATTTTAACATCGCATCGGCCCGCTCTTAAAATCGCGTCGTCAAGTTTTTCGGGGAAATTTGAGCTAATAATAAGAAAAATTCCGCCATTTTCTCTCACTCCATTGATAGTATTGATAAAATGATCAAAGGTGAGTAATTGCTTTCTCTGACTATTTTTCGCCAAAACATTTACTCGTTTTTCTAGCACAGAATCTAAATCCTCTATTAAAATAATTGACCCATATTGAGCATTATTATAAAATTCAGAGAATTCGTTATTTGACATACCCGAAATATCAAAACGATAAAGTGGTATATCTAGTTCTCTGGCAACTTCTAACACGGACTTGCTTTTGCCGGAACCTACGCGGCCAGTTAAAATTGCCGACCGAAACCATCTTATGTTGCGTTTTTCAAACCAATCACGATTTTCCAGCCAAAATTTAACCTCGCTTTTGAGTTTTAGCGCGGGTTCTTGCCAATAATAAGAATTATGCTCTTTATGTTCAACTTTTTCGCCAATATCTTTATAGTCAATTAGCAAATATTTGTTATATTCTCTTAAAAAATCATAATTCCCAAATAAATCATCGGGATTCGGCGCGGCTTCAGGAGTTTGACCGCTAAGAGACTGAGACGATCTAATTGGCTCCGCTATATCAGGATTCCCACTCTTTTCCGTTATGAAAAATCTTTTAGGCTGATCTTTTAATAGCGTCATATTGAAATTAATTCCGCGTAAATAAGCTAATTCTAGATATTTTTGCAAATTAAACGAGCCAAATAAATAAGTAACTTTAATTCCTTGTTTTCCGTTCGTTTTAACAATAATTAACGTCCTATCAATAAAAATCATCAAACTCTTGTGAACCGTAAAAACAAAATGATAGTGAGTTTTAAACTTTTTCAAATAATCCCTATGGCCATTTTGATACACCACATTACCCCAGCGAATCACTTTTCCCTTGTCCATTATTTGCGCCATGAAGTATCTCGCATCTTCGTAGCCCCTAATTTCATCACTACGAATAAAAAAGGAGAAGAAATTTACAACAAAACTCTTAATTTGTTGATAGAATATCCCTATTGAGCCTAAAAGGGCGAAGCCTGTGAGGGAAGAAATTGCGGGAATTGTCATTATTTTATTTTATTTTATTAATATGATATTGTTGGGCTGACATTCTTATTTTGGCGAGATATAACGGATCGCTTTTAATCATCCTTGCTTTATCCAAAATATTAGGATTTCTGCAACAACAAATGAACCTATCTTTAAATTGTTTTCTATACTCTGGGTCTTCTTTTAATTTTATGTTATTTTTAACAATTTGAATATGTAAAATATCATTTCTCAAACAGCCACAACTTTTTATATTTCCATTCCTTTTCGTTAAACTGTCTGCTGGTATCGTCTTTTTACTCCCACAGTCGCAAAGACAAACCCATTTAGCTTTGTTTCGTTTTGTTTTCTCTTCGGATAATTCTACTACACTTAGCCTACCAAACTTTCTTCCGGTCAAATCAGTCATTTTTTTACCGCCTTTTAAACAACCACAACTATGAACTTTCCCCCTTACAAGGTCTGCTGAAAGAAGAGTTTTTATTTTCCCGCAATCGCAAGAACAATCCCATTGGATTCTACCTTGGACCCCGTTACCCTGTTTTCTTATACACCTAAATTTGGACATTTTTTGGGCAACCAATTTTCCGAATCTTTGCCCTGTTAAATCTCTAATCCGATTTGCCATATTAATTAGGTAACTCTAAAACCCTTAAAATTTTATCAATTTTCCCTAATTTCTCAGGAAAATAACTCTTTCCATTAAAATCCACGATAATTCCGTCAGTAATTTCCGGCACTTTAACAGTAAAAGTTCCATCTTCCATAGTATAAATCACCCCAAAAGCCTGTGCCCAACCATTTTGCGCCCCACCCCGACTATTATAATCTGGCTTCAATTTTGTCAAACACCCAATACACCATGCGCGGCGCATCTCTCTACTGCTCGCATCCCAAGAATTATATAAAATTTTATGCTGATGCCCATACATAACATTATCATGCTCCAGTCTCATCCTTTGCGGCGAAGTATTTTTATTACCATGTAAAACCCTTACTTTACCAACATCTACCCAAGGTTGTTCGACTTTGGGATCACCATTATATGGATAATATTTAATATCACAATTTTTCCATACCTTTTGATTTCTAAAAGCTAAGGTTTCCGCAAAAGGAGCTAACGATGGATATTGGAAAGAAACATCTGACCAAAAATCATGATTGCCTTCTAATTGATGAAATTCTGCTTTGGGGAGTAATTTTCGAAAATATTCCCAAAAATTATTAACCATCAGCATAGAATTTGCCCAAGAATCCTGATACCATTTTCCATCCGTTCCTTTGATTTGCCCCTCCCGCCCCACAGATTTGCTCCACGCGGAAACCGTGCCCATTTCGCAAATATCCCCTAAATGAATAATTTCGTCAGGTTGCAAATCTTTAATAACCTGCAATACCAAAGAAATCGCGTCTGGATCATGACAATAATCGGGCGCAACTAATCCGTTATTTACTGGGGCTTGAAAATGTGTGTCGGGAATAACTAGAGTTTTCTTAACTTTTATTGATTTCTTCATGAAGTAAATTGTTTAATAAAATAATCATCTGTCGCGGCTTTAAATTCATCCGTCATTGGGCGGCTATTCCGTATATTATCGACCATGAATTTAAACTCCGCGTTATTTTCGTATTTAAATTGCATTTCTTTGACCGATTTCATCACGTTTTCGTAAAAATCCCCACAAACTCTATTATGCCTATCCTCGGGACTTTCCCAGTTGGGATTATTTAAATTCTTTTTACGTCTTTTATATCCTCGGCTCATATTAATTTACAATAATTTCTTGATTAGATAGTTCATCAGCGGCAATTTGTGCCAATTCTTTGCTCTCGTATTTAGTAATTCCCTCATTATCACCCATTGGGGACCATGAGCGGCCCACGCAAGCTTCGACAATATACGAGGAAGTTACTTTGGTTCCGTTGAGGAAATGCTTACATTTGATTCGTGTTTTTAGTTTCATAATTAATTTTCTAAAATATGCAAGGCGAGTAAATATTTATCTTTGAGCGAGCCTTTCTTTAAATCACTTAAATTATGTTTAATGTCGGCAATTTTAACAATTCTCGAAATATTATAACTCCGCGCCGTAATCACAAAATCCCGATAATTATCATAATTATTTTTATTTAAATTATGAAGCGCATGGCCGATTTTAATATAATCATTGAAAGCTAATTCTTTATCCGTATCCATTTCTTTCAACTCTTCAATTAAAAGCGGGATATTATTAAAGTATTTTTCTAAGTCCTCGGCGTGGTCGTGCCATAGCGCAACTATTTGGACAACAAGAAGATAAGATTTTTTGTTTTCTTTGTCCCAATTTTCATAATTATTAATATAATCCCCCATGATGCTTTCTGCAATGCGGGAAACTTCTAGGGGATGCGTATGATAAGGGACGGACTTATCCCAACGGGTAATTCCCTTAAAATTCTCAATTAAATGTTCGGTGACTTTTTCGATTAATTTACTCATGATGCTACTCTTTTAAAATGTCATGATGTTGTCAATTAAAATTAAATCTCTCCCATTGTTACCAACCATTTTTTAAAATCTTCCATAGGCAAAGTGTCCACCACATGTTGCCCATCTTCAAGAACATATTCCACCCTAACGCTATTTTCACTAAACCAAATTCCCTTTAAACCCCAGCCGCAAAGAAAAGTTTCTTGATTTAATTTAAGCGCGAGGCGAATAAAATTTGATTCATTGGAATAAACAATATTTTCTAATATCGCGATATCTTTGAAAGTCTTTTCGATAATTTCATTTTTCATATGAGTGACGATAAGTTGACGAACTAGCTTAAAAGCGGTTTGAATTTTCGCGACCCTATCTTGTTGAGGCGAATTCTCCATAATTTAATATCCATTTTGACTCGGCCACCAATAAGAATAAATCGGCGATTCTTTCCAACCAAATTTAGAATAATGTTCGAGATTCTTACTCAAAAGAGTTCGCCTATGTGAACTATGGAATTCCTCTATTCCCCACCAAGCAGGCTTCTCATTTGTTTCGCCTAAGACGTATAAACTCTTTAACTTTTCGTCCAGAGTAGTTTTGAACCCGCGATTTCGCCATTCTTGGGTGAAATTCAATGCATATTCAACGTATGAATTAGGATTTTTCATCCACATTTTCGTCACAGGATGGTTTTTCCACCCCTTAGAGGTAATTCCCCTAATAACCCGTAAAACTTGATAGGCTTCTAAAGCGTTTTTAAAACATCTTTTATTGTCTAGCGTTTTGGCGCAGTCCTCAAAAGTGTAAAGCGGGGAGAATGATTGCATAGGTGAAGACTCTTAAAAAGTTTAGCTCTCGTCAAGTAAAAATTAAACCAAAACCGCATCTTCTTGGCACAGTTCTATTACAGGAGCATCTATCAATTTCTTTTCTACCAGAACCTTCCTTACGGATATTTGCAACTCATTAGAAGCCTCCACATTATATTTCCCTCGAAATTGTCTAATAGATTTGTCTTTAACTAAAATTTCCACGCCATATTGGATTTCTCCATCTTTTTTAATTCCTAGAATATAAGATTGTCCAGACTCAATAATTGCACCATACATTCCAATACAATTATTCATCTTATAACCCCAATTTTTCAACTCGTGAAGCGTTTTCGGAATGACTATTTGATAACCGTCCACTTCGGTATTATCAATTTCCGATTCGATTAAAGATTTTTGATTATTAATTTCTCTATCTTTGTTATGTATTGAATTTAGCTCTCTCGCTAAATAATCGTGGAATTCTTTTAAATCATTATTAATCACAAAGTTAAAATTTGGGTTCACTTGTAAAATTCTATTATAAATCCTCATTGTATCTGTTAAATAAAACGTCCCTCTGTTATCTTGGGTGGGACTCATCCATTTAATAATTAACGCGGGAGTATTTTTGAATTTATTTAAAAAATCTCTCCAATCTTTTATAGACC